>Ga0070732_10000032_pt1 | contig 157482 bp, 150 predicted proteins | sample Coa_R1_5_FD_66449 | JGI IMG/M metagenome (GOLD analysis project Ga0070732, IMG submission 66449) | Surface soil microbial communities from Centralia Pennsylvania, which are recovering from an underground coalmine fire - Coalmine... | ecosystem: Environmental > Terrestrial > Soil >... | reverse complement strand
GACCGGCCCCCCTTCGCATGAAGCTCTGCACGGCGTGCAGGCTGCTCTGCTTCGCTCGCCGCGCAACCTTCGACGTTGCGAGCGAGGGGACCGGTCCTTCCATCTTATCTAAGCCCAATGTGTGCAGACGACATAACATGAGAGAACTCGGCGGCAAGATAGAAAGCATACACGAGGCTCCAGGTGACGTCCGGAAGCCGACACGCATTCACCGCCGATCAAGTTCAAGGGCCTCCAGTAACTGTTCGTAGCTCTCGCATCGGCCTGCTCGTTGATGAAGAGTCCAATACGGCACCGAAGAGTGCCGACGAACCAGGCGGAGCCATCCGAATCGTGACGCTTGACGCGCGGCAGAGAAGAGGCGCTCGACCTCTCCGGACGCTCGGAAGAACGAAGACAGGGACGGCTGTTGTCGACCGGCGAACCGAACGGCCTATGACCGTGCGGTTAATCCGAGTCCAACCCGATCCTGGGGCGCAGGACGTCATGGGTCGAGTGTGGCACAAGCTCCTCGCGGATGATCCCGCTACGGAGGAGCCATCGTGAAGGCAGCTCTCTATGTGCGCGTCTCGACAGCCGACCAGGTCGAGAAGTGGTCCCTGCCCGCCCAGAAGCGGGCTCTTGTGGAACTAGCCGAGCGTCAGCAGTGGGCATACGAGGTCTATGAGGATGCCGGGATCTCCGGGGAGACGCTCGACGCTCGTCCAGCAATGTTGCGGCTGCTCGAAGACGCCCGGGCCGGGCGCATCCAGGTCGCTGTAGCGGTCGAGATGGAGCGGTTCAGCCGGTCGGAGAGCCTGTTCGACTGGCTAATGATCAAGCAGGCATTCCGGCAGGGCAAGGTCAGGTTCGGGACTCCGCAGCAGCTATACGATCCGGCAGATGCCGAGGACGACTTCCTCACGGACCTCTTTGGTGCGCTCGCCAAGCGCGAGAAGCGCAAAATCCTGGAACGCACACGCCGAGGCCGGCTGGAGGCGGCACGGCAGGGACGATTCGTGGGGATGCGTATCCCGATCGGCTACCGGCTCGCCTCTCCAGGCGTTTTGGAGGTTGACGAGCGGGGTGCGTGCATCGTGCGGCTCATCTTCAACCTAGCGCTGCTGAGCAATAGCACGAGGGCGATCGCCCGGGACCTGCTGCGGCGCGGGATCGCGTCGCCCCTGGGAGTCCGGACGTGGACGCACTCTGAGGTGTGCCGCGTCCTGCGTAACCCCGCGTACGTCGGACGGATGCGGTTCAACCGCCGTCGCGTGATCCGCGCAGATGCCGGCCGGCGGCTCGCGCCAACGCCGGAGCACGAGTGGATAGAGATCGCGATTCCTCCCCTCATCAGCGATGAAACATTCCGACGCGTCGCGGACCAACTCGGCCGGAATACCCTGTTCTCGCCGCGCCGGCGGAAGGCGACGTATTTGGTGGCGAGCCTGATCCGGTGCGGCGCGTGCGGAGCCGCTATGTCGGGGTCGAGTTCCGACGGCCGCGGCTACTACCGCTGCAACAACGCGATCGACCCGGCGCCCGGACGCGAGCGGTGCCGGCTGCGCGCGGTCAGGGCCAACGCGCTGGATGGGACGGTTTGGTCTCAGGTGGTCGCCGTGTTGCGGCAGCCTGATGTTGTCCTGGACGCCGCCCGACGGTACCGGGAGTCGCACCTCGGGCAACGTGCTGAGTTCCTGATGCGCTTGGAGACGCTGCGGACCGAACTCGCACGCGTCCCGGAGGAGCGTGAGCGAGTGCAGCGGCTCTTCCGCGAAGGGCTCGCTTCGTTTGAAGAGACGAAGGGTCACCTGGCCGAAATCGACCGCAAGCGGACGGCGCTCCATCAAGAGAAGGAAACGCTCGAAGCGCGCTTGTCCATGCAAACCGTGAACGAGGCGGAAGCGGATCGCCTAGGTCGCGTTATCCGGCGCGTTGCCAACAAACTGGAGCAGTTGTCACCGGAGCAGCGCATCGAGGTCATCCGCGCGTTCGTCCGCCGCGTCGTGGTGCTGCCGGGCCCCGAGATCCAAGTGCACGCGTTCGTGCCGCTTCCCGGTTACCAGGAGGCCTCAGCGCAGTACGTGGGGGCCACGTGGGAGGCAGCGCTGTCGTAGCCGATCGGGTTGTATTGCGTAGCGTTTGTTAGCGAATATCGACGTGGAAGCCGGCGCCGAAGAGCCCGCGTATCTTGACGTCTCAAAAGGAAACCCTTACGGACGGATGCGGCCGTTCGGACCGATGAAAAATCACGGTTCCAGTAACGACACCGGTTCTCCTCTTCTGAGACGCGACCTGCCAGCGTAGGTTAGCCGACTCACGCGGAGCGCCCGGGCGAGCTCGGCCTGATCTCTCTCATGTGCCGCTCAGCCGTCTTGAGCAGCACCGCATTGGTTGCCACAATGAAAGAGGACGCCGACATGAGGAGCGCCGACCCCTCGGAGTGGGCGGTAAGAACCTCAACTAGGTCGCACGCAATCCTTGCGATCCGCGATGAGCGACCGTATCCTGATCCAATGCTGCGGATGCGGCCGCAGCTACTGAGCGACGAGGTGCGGCCCACTACGTATTGCGCAGCGTCGGATCGAACACGTCGCGCAGCCAATCACCGAGCAAGTTGATCCCCAGCACGGCGATGAGGATCGCGACCCCAGGGAGCGTGCCCAACCACCACGCCACTGCAAGATAGTTTCGTCCGTCGGAGAGCATGCCGCCCCACGACGGAATGCTAGGCGGCACGCCGAGGCCGAGGAAGCTCAGCGCGGCTTCCTGGATGATCATGAGCGCGACCGAAAACGTCGCGATGACGACGATCGGCGACAAGATGTTCGGCAGAATGTGCCGCAGGACAATCCGTGCGTTTGATAGACCCAGTGACCGGGCCGCCTCGATGTACGGTCGCTCGTGCGCGGCGAGCGTTTCCGCCCTCACCACGCGGGCATAGGTCGCCCAACCGGTGACGGCGAGCACGAGAATCAGCTTGCCGAGGCCCTGGCCGAACAACGCCGCAACGAGGAGGGCCATCAGCACGAACGGAAACGCGAGTTGGATCTCGACGAGCCGCATCACGACCGCGTCTGTTGCCCGCCGGTAAAAACCGGCGACCAGCCCGAGCACCACGCCGATCGCTCCTGACAGCGCGACCGACGAAAACCCGACCACCAGCGACACGCGGGACCCGTAGATGATCCAAGTGAGAACGTCGCGTCCCAATTGGTCGGTGCCGAACGGATGCGCCCACGAACCGCCAGGCTGCCACACTGGTGGGAGCAGACTGTTGAGCAGGTCTTGCTGGCCCGGGCTGTAGGGCGCGATCCAAGGCGCGGCGAGCGCGCAGGTGATCATCCCGAGCAGCACCAGCGCTCCGAAAGCGGCCGACCAGCACCGGCGCACCAGCCGCCGGATATCGCGGCGTGCCGAGCCAGCACGCGGCCGTGCGGCGGAGAGCGTCGGTGGCGCGGATGCGGGAATCGACATGCTGCTCATTCGAACCGGACGCGCGGATCCAAGAGCGGGTACGCCAGGTCGACCAGGAAGTTGACCAACAGCAGGAGGACCGCGAACGTGAACACGTCGGCTTGCACGAGCGGGAAATCGAGCTGGCCGATCGCCTGCACCGCGAGCCGTCCCATGCCGGGCCACGCGAAGACCGTCTCCGTGATGACCGCCCCGCCGAGCAGCACGGCAATTTCGAGCCCGATGACCGTCGCCGCCGACAGCATGGCGTTCGGCAGCGCGTGGCGCAGCAAAACCGTCCGCTCGGTCGCGCCCTTCGCGCGCGCCGTCCGGAGGAAGTCGCTCCGGAGCACCTCGAGCATGCCGGCCCGCGTGATGCGGCTGATCTTGGCAGTCGAGAAGGAGCCGAGCGCGATCGCGGGTAGGACGAGCGACGCGAAGCCGCGGTCCCCGATCGACGGCAGCAGGCGCCAGTGGACGGAAAACAGCAGAATGAGCATGATGCCGAGCCAAAAGGTCGGCGCCGACTGGCCGAGCAGGGCCACCGCGAGTCCGAGACGGTCCGCGAGCGAATTCCGCCGCACCGCGGCGAGGACACCGAGCGGCAGGCCGGTCGCCACCATGAAGACCGCCGCGGCCACGGCGAGTTTCAGCGTCGCCGGTAAGTGCGCCAGCACCACACCGAGCGCCGGCTCGTGGTAGGCCAGAGACTCGCTGAAGTCGAGGTGCGCGAGGTGGCCAAGAAAGCGGACGTATTGCACCGCAAGGGGCGCGTCATAGCCGAGCTGGTGGCGGAGCTCGTCGATCTCGGCGCGGGGCGTTCCCTGGGGGACCATCAGGACGACGGGATCGCCGGCCAGATGGATCGCCACGAACACGATCGTCGAGATGCCCCACAGCACGATCAGTGCCTGGGCGAGTCTCGAGGCGATGTACCGTGTGCTCACGTCCCTCCGGGGCGCCCCGCGCGCTCGGGCCTTACGCCTTGGTGACGTTCAGCAGGTCGATCCGCGCGTCGTGCCGCGCCATGAAGCCCGCGACCCGCCGGCTGACGCCAAACAAATCGGGCGGTTGGAACAGAAAGATGACGGGCGGGTCATCGTGCAGCAACACGTTAATGTTCTGCAGCAGCGCCAGGCGCCGCTGCGCATCGAGCTCCTGCTCGGACGTATTGAGCGACTGATCGAAGAGCGGGTTGTCGTACATGCGCGCCACGGCGTCCGACCGGTAGTTGGCGAAGACGAAGTCCGCGTCCTCGGCCGGGAAGTAATTCATGCCTTGCAGGTTGCCACCGGTCAGCGTATTGGCGAAGAACCGCTGGCTCATCGCGGAGAACTGGATCGGCTGCAGGTTCGTCCGGACCCCGGCCGCGCGCAGAAAGCCGGCGACGGCCTCCATGGTGGTCTTGTCCTGGATATACGCGCCCTGCGTGACGAAGCAGGTAAGCTCCAAATTTGCGGCGCCGGCGGCGGCCAGCAACTGCTTCGCGCGGGCGGGATCGTACGGGAAGGTTTTGACCCGCGAGGCGTAGCCGTAGCCGTCCTCACCGACGAGCTGGCCTTCCGACAGCTTCGCATGGCCGCGCATTACCCGGCTGATCAGCGCGTTCTTGTCGACCGCGTAGTTGAGCGCCTGCCGAATCCGCTTGTCGCGCAGTTGCGGCACGATCGGGATCATGAGGTTGATAACGTGCATCCGGCTCATGTACGCCTCTTCGATGCTGAACCCGGCGGATTTGACGGAGTCGACGTTGATCACGGGCAGGTTCTGGATCATGTCGACCTGGCCGGACTGCAGCGCCGCGACCCGCGCGCCATCCTCGGGAATGTTTTGGTAGATCACAGACTGCAGCTTCGGCGCGCCGCGCCAGTATTTCGCGTTGGCGGCGAACCGGATGTGGTCGCCCGGCGCCCCTTCCGCGTACGCGAACGGTCCCGTGCCGACGGGGTGCGTGTTGAAGCCCGGCGTCCCGCCCTGCGCCTCGAAATACTTCGGCGGGAGCATGAACGTAACGGCGAGCGCCTTGGTCAGCAGTGCCGCCGGCGCCTTGAGCACGATGCGGGCTTTGTACGGATCGACGACATCGACGTGATCGACCGTCGGGATCCGGCCCTTCACGATGGCCTTCGTGGCGGGATTGATGATTCGCTCGAGGTTCCACTTCACGACGCCGGCGTCGAACGGCTCGCCGTTGTGGAACGTCACCCCGCGCCGCAGGTCGAGTTCGAGCGTGAGGTCATTCACATACCGCCACGCGGTCGCCAGCGCCGGCTCTAGGCGCCCGTCCGCGGTGATATTGGTCAGGCCCTCGTACAACTGGAAGTATGTCGCGAACGAGACGCCCGAGTTGTTGAGGTGCGCGTCCAGCGTCGCCGGCAGGGCGCCCACGCCAACGCGAAGCGGTTCCGCCGGCGCCGCTTCGGCCGCAGGGACCGCCGACCCGATGTCTCGGAGAAACGCCGCACCCGCAGCCGCGAGTCCCGCCATGCCCCCACGCCGCAAGAGCTCGCGTCGGTTCATCCCGGCGCGCCGCCGGCCACTGGTCTTTTGATCAGCAATCTGCCGTTTCACGTTCATGCGCCACCCCCGTGTGTCTTGTCGGTCCGCTGTGCTTCGTATTCCGCGCGGGTCGTCGCGTCGGGCGGATACACGCCTCGAATGTCGGCGCCGCGCTGCACCTTGCCGAGCACGAACTCTTCCAGCTCGTCCTGCCGGCCCGCCGCGAGCGCGACATCTTCCGCCACATGCGCCGGGATCACCACCACGCCCTCCGCGTCGCCGGCGATGAGGTCGCCGGGCTGCACCTGCACGCCGCCGCACGCGACCGGCACGTTCATGTCCACCGGGTGATGCATCACGGAACTCGTCGTCGCGTGTGCCGCCTGCGCGTAGACCGGCAGGTCGAGCGTCCGAAAGCGGGGTGTGTCGCGCAGCGCTCCGTCGCTGACCAAGCCGGCCGCCCCCCGCCGCATGATCCGCGTCGCAATGATGTGGCCGAAGGACGCGGCCCGCGTCTCCCCGCGGGCGTCAATGACAAGGACCTCGTCCGGTTCGATCGTCTCGACTGCGAGCCGCTGCACGTTGGTCGCGTTGTCGTAGTCCACCTGCATGTCGAGGTCCTCGCGCGCCGGCACGTAGCGCAGTGTGAAGGCGTAGCCCAGGAGCCGCAGGTCGGGCCGCAGCGGCGCCACGCCGCTGAGAAAAGTGTTGCGAAATCCCGCCTTCAGCAGCTGCGACGTCAACGTCGCCGTGCTGACGCGCCGCAGCATGCGCCACGCCTCCGGTGACAACCGGCGATAGGTCCGCTCGACCATCATCGATCCCTCCCTCGTATGCTGGGATGCGCCATCGCGCGGTTACAGCTCGATCACGCGGCCGAGCGATTCGAGCGACGCCTCCGCCCGTGGCGGTGGCGCGACCCGGTCGAACGTCGCGGGCCACCGCAGTCCGGCGCCGGTGCCGATCAACACGACCGTCTCGCTGTCAAACCGCTCATCCGACCGTGCGAGCCGACGGAGTCCCGCGAGCGACGCCGCCGAGGACGGCTCCACGCAGATGCCGGTACGGCCGAAGACCGCCTCGGCCTCGCGAAGCTGCTCGTCGGTGACCTCGACCGCCTGCCCGTTGGACCGCTGAATCGCCCACAGCGCATGATCTCCGGAATGGCGGTCTACGATCGAAAAGGCAATGGTCGTCGACGCCGGCACGGTGGCGACCTGCGCGAGACGGTTGCGGTAGGCGTTGACGAGCGGCGCGCCGGCGGCGGACTGGCAGACGACGATGCGGGGTACCGACGTCGTTGCGCCGATGCGCTGCAGCTCATCGAACCCTTTGTAGATCCCCCACGCGCCGTCGCCGCCTCCAACCGGCATAAAGACCCGGTCGGGGACGCGGCCCAACTGCTGAAAGATCTCGTACGCGATCGTCTTGTAGCCTTCCATGCCGAACGGATTGCCGAAGGGACGGCCGGCCACTCCGGGCGCGTTGCGCTGCGAGACATACCAGTCGTGCTCGCGCCACAACCGGGTCATGAGCGGCACGACATCTCCGTCGATCATCACGGCGTCGGCCCCATAAAACCGGATCTCTACCGCGGCCGCCGGCGGCGCCCCGGGGGGAAGCAGCACGAGGCAGCGGAGCCCGGCGCGCGCCGCGTACGCAGCCAGAGCGACACCGTGGTTCCCCGTTGACGTGCACATGACTTTGCCGAGATTGAAGTACTTGGCCATCGACACGGCCACCGCGTTCGCGCGGTCCTTGAACGAATGGGTCGGGTTGATGGCTTCGTATTTAATGTAGACGTGCGCCGCACCGGTCTCGGCTGCCATGCCGGGCAGCGGCAGCAGCGGCGTGCCGCCTTCGCCGAGCGTCACCTGCGCCGCCGCATCCGGCAGCGGGAGTAACCGGTGGTAATCCCAAAGATGCCCGGGGGCGGCCGGGAGCATACCGCCGTCCGCCGCGTCCAGCGCATAGGTCGGGTCCAGCATCGCAATGCGCCCCGCGACGCGGCAGTCGGGGCAGCCCTCGAGCATCGGGCTCAGAGGATACGATCGGCCGCAGGTACGGCACATCAACGTCTTCGCGAACGAAAACGGCTCCATCAGGCGCTCCTCGCGCCCTTTAGCAAGGGGGCACCCGCCGGCAGCATCTCGTGTGGCGCGGAAGTCAGCCGCTCGTAGCCGTCTGGCCGCACGACCAGCGTATCCTCGATCTGTAGGCCGCCGAGTCCCAACTCGTAGTACGGCAGCTCAACGTTGATCACCATGCCGGTCTCGAGCGGAAGGTCGCCGCCGGCCGGTCCGCCGGCGTCGTTCAAGATCGGAGCTTCATAGAATTCGAGGCCGATCGCGTGGCCGACGTGATGGCGTCGATACTGTGGAATCCCGCCGGCGCGGACCGCCTCGACGCCCGTCCGGAACAAGTCCGCACCCGTGACGCCCGGCTTCACCTGCCGCAGAATCGCGTGGATGCCGGACGTGAGGGCCTCGTGATACCGGGCCAGTTTCGCCGGCGACGCACCGAGCGCGGCCACGCGCCCCGTATCGGCCCAATATCCGCGCAGCCGCCCGCCGACATCGGATTTGATCACGTCGCCCTGCCTCAGATGATAGGTCGCCGAGGCGGGAAAGCAGCCGCTGCTGCGCGTGCCGGCCGACGTCTCGTAGTGGCCGGGCGTCACGCCGCGCGCGATCGCCGCTTCACGGAATGTCTGCTCGAGCTCGGCTTCCGTCACGCCCGGCGCCGCCCGCTCGAACGCGGCCAGCATGGCCTGTTCCACGGCGCGCGCGGTCGCCCGGAGACGCGCGATTTCTTCGTCGGTCTTCACCATACGGATCACGCGGAAGAGATCGTGCGCCTCGACGATCGTCCGATCGGACAATGTGGATACCAGGCGGCGCCACCGGCTCGGCGGCATCCCGCGCTCGTCCACTCCGATGGATGCACCGGCCTTCAAGTCGCCGAGCGCCTGGCGCAGCGCGGCCAGCGCGTCGCTGTAATGGCCGGTGTGCTCGCGCAGATCAAAGAGCCTAGCCTCTTCGCCGGCGAGCGTCACGTTCGGATCCCGCATCGTATGAAATGTTCCGTAGGTGTAGAGTCGCGCGGCATCGACCGGCACCTGCGCCAGGTGGTCCATCGCATCGATCGGGACGACAAGCGCCACGGGTCCGTCTTTGGGGACGACGCCGTAGACTTCTTGGTCGCGGAACGTATAGATGGTCCAATTACCGTAGCCGGTGGCGTAGGTGACGTTCTCGGGACTCGTGGCGACCAGAGCGTCCAAGCCGTGTTCGAGCATGCGCATCCGGGCGCGCGCGCGATGTAGCAGCATTCAGCGAGATCCTCCTACCGTGGTGGCCGGCCGCGGCCGCTTGCCGGCGGCGGCGTGGCCGGCTTGGTGGGTACGCTTCAGTTCGTCGGTAAACAATTCGGCGGTCTCCCGCAGGTGCGTAACCGTGGCTTGGCGGGCCGCGGCGCCGTCTTTCGCCAGGCAGGCTTCGAGAATCTCTTGATGCCGCCGCATGGAGCGTGGAATATTGTGCTCAAGCGCGATGTACAGACGCACATAGCGCTCGATGTCCTGCCGTAGCTGGCCGACCAGCGCCACGAGGCGCGGATGCCCGGACGCCTGGTAGAGGGCCATGTGAAACGCGCGGTCCGCGGTAATCCAGCGGTCATGATCGCGCACCGCCGCCCGCATGTCGTTCATCAAGGCCTGCAGGCGCCGCCGTTCTTCGGGCCCCACCCGGCGGGCGCCGGCCCGCGCTGCTTCGCCTTCCAACAGTTCGCGCATCAGGAAGATCTCGCGGATTTCGTCCGCCGACAGCTCCGAGACGGTCGCGCCGCGGTACGAGTGGATGACGAGCAGCCGTTCGGCGCCGAGTTGCCGAAGGGCCTCCCGCACCGGCATGGGGCTGACCTCGAACTTTGCGGCGAGCTCGTCCACGACGAGCCGCGTGCCGGGCGCGAGCCGGCCGGCCACGATGTCGTCCCGCAGTTCGCGTGTGATGGCTTCCTGAATCGTCGAGAACCGCGTCACGTCAATACTCGGGCTCGGAGGCGATGAACGACTTCCGCGGCCGGATGGGCAGGTCGCGGAACTCGCGTGCGACCTCGACGATGCGCGCGGCGGCCGCTTCGACGATGCGCTCGCCCTTCTTCGCCGTGGCGAGCGTCGGATCGCCCCCGACGCCGGTGTCGGTCTGCGTGCTGCGCCAATCGGTGAACTTGACGGGCGACCCGCCCATTAGGTCTTCCCAAAAGTACTTTCGCTGCTCCCGAATGCCCGGCACGATCTTGTCGCGCTTCACGTGGCCGGGATCCAGATAGAGATACGTCGACGTCTCGAATTCGCACGCATGGCTCGTGCCGCCGGGGAACGGTGACTCGCGTATCTCGGCGAACTCCTCCGTGATGAGCGCCCAGTACGAGAGGCTGGCGACCTTGGCCGGGCTGCCGAGCGTCGCGAGACGCGCCGCCTGCTCGAGCAAATGCGCGTTGCTGCCGTGACCGTTCACGAGGAGCACCCGGCGGAAGCCCATGCGGCCGAAGCTCTTCGCGACGTCGGTACAGTAGTGCACGAAGTGTTCCGCGTCGACCGTGACCGTGCCGGGGAAATCCATGTTGTGTTCGTTGAAGCCGTAGTGCACCGGCGGCGCACACACCAGCAGGTCCGGCGCGCTCTCGCCGGCGCGGAGGCACACCGTTTCCACCGAGAGGTTGTCGGTATCGAGCGGCAGGTGGGGGCCGTGCTGTTCGATCGCGCCGACGGGCAGCAGGACGACCCGCCGGGTGGTCGCGGCGTCGTTCACGTCTTCCCAGGTCATCTTCGCGAGCAGATGTGTCATGGGCCAAGGGACCCCCAGGAGATTTTTGATCAAATATCATCACGGCACTACGCCGGGGGCCGTTCGCTTCCTTTAACGGGCGACGCGTTTACGCGCCAGGGCGTAGTCTGCTACCATGGAAATCTTTCGCCCGTACACACGTTCGCTGCGTATTGCGTAGCATACGTTAGGAGGCTCGAAAACCCAACAAAACCGAGAAAGCTGAGACTGATGGGGATTCGCGTGTACTCGCTCACAACTCCGACTCAGCAGACCAAGCCCGGAGCATTTTGACAGTTTAGTCCCGGTCTCGACCAGCCTAACGAGCTTGATCAGCAAGACCCCTGACCGTGGGCGAGCGTGCCCCAAGATCCTATGAAGGCGTAAACCCAGGAAAAGCGAGTCGCTGCTGGTAGGCTCCTTTGATCCTTGGTCGGCAGACGAGGAGAAAGGAGCGTGCAAATGACCAGAGCGACCCGCCGTCATGAGTATACGGAAAAGTCTTCGCAGGTCGTGTACATGTCATTCGAATTGGGGTTGATGAATGGAAGTTGAGTTTCAGCCCGGATCTGGTGACCAAGCCGCGGGTGCGGGCCATCCCAGCTCGAGACCTCACGAAGCTGGCGCGCGAAATCGCAGCGGCTAAGCAGTGGTTCGCTTTGTCGACGACTGTTATGGTGCGAAGTTGCTACGAAATCGGGCGGGACGGATTTTGGCTCCACCGGCATTTGACGTCGACGGGCATCGATAACCGGGTGGTGGACTCCGCAAGCATCGAGGTCAATCGCCGCCAACGCCGCGTAAAGTCCGATGGGCTGGACGTCCGCAAATTGCTGACAATGTTGATCCGATACCATGCGGGAGAATCGCGAGTCTGGAGCGTGCTGCGGGTGCCGTCGGTTGAGGACGAAGATCGGCGACACTTGCACCGGGAGCTGCGGACCTTGAAAAAGGAACGCATACGGGTCACGAACCGGATTCAAACTGAATCATCACTTTGTTCCAGATTCAGGCATCCGAAGTGAGGTTGTTTGAAACCGCGGCTCGGGATTGAGCTCGGCAGAGAAGGGAGTCGATGTCGTCTAGTTCCTTAAGGAGTACCGCCTCGTATGCGATAGCGCAAGTGGATTACTCCGGTGCCGAAACGGCGCGTCTCAAGGAGTTCGAGATTCCGTCGTAAGGCGGCTCGGAATGCCGGCTTTCCGCCGCCGACGATCACCGGGTTGAGAAACAGGTGACATTCGTCGACGAGATCGGCTTCGAGCGCAAGCCCCGCAAGCTCGGCGCCGCCAATGCTGAGGTCGTGCTCCGATTCCCGCTTGAGCTTCCGAATAGCCTCGAGGTCGAAGTCCCGCTCGACACGCGTGTTGCGTGTCGTAGCGCCTGTCAGCGTTCGTGAAAAGACGATCTTCTCGGCCTTCTGCCAGACTCGCGCGAAGTCGCGGTGTTCGGGTGGATAGCCCTCAACCGGCGCATCCCAGTAGGCCATCGTCTCATAGAGTCGCCGTCCATAGAGATGGGTTCCGATCGGCCGCAACAACTCAGTGATGAACGCGTGAACTTGATCGGGAATGACCCAATCGAAGGCACCGGTTTCGTCCTCCACGTAACCGTCGAGCGACGTATTGGTGATGTAGATCAACTTCGACATACGAGAGAAGTAGGTTCAAGGTTTCTTGGCGAGCCAGGGCATCTGGCTGCCGAAAATCCGAGCTCTGAGCGCGCGGCTCGACCAGATGCAGTTGTGGAACGGTTCACCGTTGCCGGCAGGCCTGCGAGCCAGGCTCGAGCGGGACTGGGAACACGCGCAGTTCCTGCGTGGAAAGATCGGCGAGTTGGAACGCGAGCGGCAACGGGCGATCAAACACGATCGCAGCCAAGCGGCTGAGAAGGTGCGTCAGTTGCTGCGGCTCCGGGCGATCGGACCGAACGAAGCGTGGGTGTATGTCAACGAGTTCTTCGGCTGGCGCCAATTCCGGAACCGAAAGGAGGTGGGCGCGGCTGCCGGCCTCACTCCCACGCCCTATCAAAGCGGCGAGGAGCACCGCGAGCAGGGGATCAGCAAAGCGGGCAGCCGACACATCCGTGCCGTCGCCATCGAAATGGCCTGGTGCTGGCTGCGATACCAACCCGGGAGCCGCTTGAGTCAATGGTATCAGCAACGCTTCGGACATGGCGGCACGCGCGTACGTAAGATTGGCATTGTCGCTTTGGCACGCAAGCTGTTGATCGAGCTATGGCGGTTCCTGGAGCACGGCGTGGTTCCCGAAGGAGCCACACTGAAAGCGTAAGATAGCACAACAATTTGCGAAAAAGTGGCATTGAAGCACTGCAGTACGACGCTGGTGGAAGGCGCTCGAAATGGCACCCGGGCCACTACAACAGCCGACCCCAAGACGGGGCGCCTTCCTCCACAGGCCTGCTCGGACTCGCCGCAGGGCGAACATCGGATGAGGTGCTTGGCCCGGTGTGGCCAGCACGGATAGAAGGTGGTTCGGGGCAATCCGTCCGGACGCGCGGGACAGGCCGCCAGCGATTCGCGTCAAACTGAAATTCGATACACGCGTCACCAGAGGGGCTTGACAGCAGAGCCTTCATAGAAGGGTACCCCAACGGTGAGGTTAGCTGCTTTGATGCTGAGATGTAAATATTACCATAACGGTCGATAGTTTTGCGGAATTTCGGTCGAATAATACGCCGCACATGCAACGCGCCCTCGAGTATCGCTAGCGTGGAAAGGTCCCGGCGGGGCGCTCTGCTCCCCGCCGGGATGGACAATTACCCGCGGTCGTGAGTGTCAACAACGTGTGCGACAACCACAAAGAGTCCCCCGTGCCGTGCTCATTCTTTCAGCCCCGTCAGTGCAACCCCTTCGATGATCTGCCGCTGTGCAATGAAGAACACGGCGATCAGCGGAAGCGCGGCAAGCAGCGCGCCGGCCATGACGATCCCGTACTCGACGAAGAACGAACCGAGGAGGCGGGAGAGCGCCACCGGGAGCGTCATCATGTCATTTCGGCTGATGGCGATCAGCGGCCACGTGAACTCATTCCAACTGCGAAGGAACGTGAAGATGCCCAGCGCCGCGAGCGCCGGCCGCACAAGAGGCAGCGCGATGCGCGCAAAGATCGTCAGCGGGCCCGCGCCGTCGATCCGCGCGGCATCCGAGAGATCCCGAGGCAGCGCGAGGAAGAACTGCCGCATGAGGAACACACCGAACGCGCGTGAGAGCCCCGGCAAGACGAGAGCCTGATACGTGTTGAGCCACCCGACGTGCTCGAACATGAGGTACAACGGCACGAGCGTCACTTGAAAAGGCACCATGATGCTCGCCACGACGATGGCAAAGACCAATCGGCGGCCCGGGAATTCGAGCCGCGCGAGCGCGTAGCCGGCCGTGGCGTCTACGGCTAGTGTGAACAGCGTCTCAGCGGCCGCGACGACCGTACTGTTAAGGAAGGCCCGCCCAATGGACGCCGTGCGGTTGGTGGTGAGCGCGACCGCGAAGTTGTGCATCGTGGGATGCACCGGGAGCCAGCGGATCGGCAGGTGGATGATCTCGGGGGCCGGCTTGAACGCGGTGACGCCGATCCACACGAGCGGCAGGAGCCACACAGCCGCAAGCGCCGCGAGGCCCAGCACAGTCAAGACGGTCGTTGCGGGGACCCGCAGCAAGCGAGGCCGCGCGGCAGTCCTTCCGAGCCCGACGACGGCCACCGGCTAGTACTCCGTGTGCCCCGAGAACAGCTTGAACTGCGCCAGGCTGAATACCAGGATGATCAGGAACAACACCCACGCAGCCGCGGCGCCCTCCGACAACTGCAACTGGACAAACGCTGTCTCGTACACGTACTGGATCACCGTGCGGGTCGCGTTGCCGGGGCCGCCGCTCGTCATCACGTATACCTGGCCGAAGACCTGGAACGACGCGATGAGCTGAATCACGATGACGAACAGCATCGTCGGACGAAGCAGCGGCAGCGTGACCGACCGGAACAGCCGCCAGCCGCCGGCGCCGTCGATGCGAGCCGCCTCGTAAAGGTGAAGGGGAATGTCCTGAAGACCGGCGAGGAACAGCACCATGTTGTATCCGGCGGTCCACCACACGGTGGCGAGGACGACAGCCGCCATCGCCAGGTGCGGGCTGCTGATCCACGGGGCCGCGTGAAGCCCCAATTCTTTGAGGTAGAAGTAGACCGCCCCGAAGTTGGGATCGAGCAGCCACCACCAGCAGATGCTGACGATCGACACCGACAGGGTGAACGGAAGAAAGAACGCGCCGCGGAAGAACGCGCGCGCCGGCAGGCGCTGGTTCAGCGCCACGGCCAGCGCGAGGGGGACGACGATCAGTGCAGGCGTGCTCTCCAACACGAAGACGACGGTGTTGCCGACGGTGGTGCGGAAGAGCGGGTCGGTCAACACATAGGCGAAGTTGTCCAATCCGGTCCAACGCGGGTGGACGGCGCCGAGGCGGAAGTCGGTGAAGCTCAGGTACAGCCCGTACGCGGACGGCGCGACCATGAATCCTATGAACGCCGCGAGGTACGGTGCCAGCAGCGCGTAGGCGGCCAATGCCTCCTGCCGCCGGACGGCCGCACGGGCCGCCCGGACGGTAGAAGGCGACACGGCAGCCGACCGCACCGCCGCCGCCGGGGTCACCGCGGCTGTCCCGGACCCTCGGCTATCTCCAGCGTGCGTGCGACCGGCACTGCGCCGCTCAAATTCGGGCGCGCTTGATCTGATCGTTCAGCGCCTGGAGCGCCTCCTTCGGCGTGGCCCGGCCGAGGAAGATCTGCTCTTGGGCCGCGGTAATGAGGCTCTCCTCGACGAGGATCTTCGGGACCGCCGGCATGAAGTGCCAGTAGGGGGCGTCGGCGAGCAGGGCCGCTTGCTTCCGTGCCCGGAAGCCGGGTGTGGCGGTCAGTGCCGTGCGGGCCGGGATGTGACCGCCCTGAGCCCACGCGAGGCTGTGATCGCTCACCCATTTAATGAAGACAAGCGCCGCCTCGCGCTTGGCGTTGTCAGGCCGCCGTTGCACCGGCAGGTAGAACTGGTGCGATCCGGCCCAGACCACGCGGCGCTTGAAGAATGTCGGGGCGGGCACGACCGTGAAGTCCATGTTTGCCGCGACGAACGCCGGGGTCAGCCAGTCACCGTGCACGGCCATGCCGATCTTGCTGGTTTGGAACGCCTCGGCGGGATTGCCGGTGATGCCCTCCGGCGTATAGTGGTATTTCTTGTTGAGATCCTGAATGAACTGCATCGCCTCGATGGCGGCCGGGCTGTCGAGCGTCGGCTCCCCCTGAGCGTCGAACATGTCCCCGCCGTTCTGCCACAGCAGCATCTGGAACGCCCAGCCGACCCCACGCTGCAGCCACGCCACGCCGTAATGATCGCCGTGCGTGAGCGTTTGGCAGGCGGCGAGAAACTCCGCTTGAGTGGTCGGCGCTTTGGGCTTGCCGTCCGCCCACAGGCCGACGCTCTTGAAGAGCGGGTTATTGATGTAGAGGCACATCGCATGGATGTCCAGGGGAACCGAATACCGCTTCCCCTGGTACATGCCTCCGTCCCACGCCCGCGCCGCGAAGTCTTTCTGCCGGAACCCGAGGGCCTCAAGCTCAGCATCGGAGAACTCCGTGAGCGCGCCGCTCTGCACGTAGCGCGGCTTTTCGTACGTGTGCATGATGGCTACGTCCGGGGCTTGTCCCGCCGGAATCGCGGTGAGCATCTTGGTGTGAAAGTCGGTCCACTGCATCTGCTGCTGCTCAATCTTGATCGAGGGGTTCGCGGCCATGAAGTCGGCGACAATGCCCTCCATGACGCGCCCGTCGGGACCGGTCAACCCATTCCAAAACGACAGCGTGACGGTGCCGGCGGCACGAACCGCACCGCCCCACCGGAATCCGCCCGCGGCCGCCGCCGCGCCCGCGCCGAGTCCTTGCATGAACGCGCGCCGTGTGAACCGTCTCCGCCCCCGTCCCATCGCCGTCACCCCTCCCTCGGTTTGCGGCCTCACTGCGCGGCCGTGGAGAACCGCAGTACAGCGACAGAGTGCGCGGGAAACTCGTATACGATCTCGTCGCCGCCCGTCTGTGTTCCGCTCGCCCGCCCTTCCTGCCTCCCGTCCTGGGGGACGATGCGCCGCTCGCGCACGCCTACCGCTTGCGGCGTCTCGAAGGAATTGCTCGCCTCCGGGCTCGCTCCGGTCACTTCGTACGCGACCGCGCCCGGCGCGATCCGCCCGTCCGCCAGCCGGACTGCCGCGGCAACAGTACGTTCCCGGTCGCGGTTCACGACCGCCAGCGTGATGTCGCGGCCGCTCGGATCGCAGGTGGCCGCGGCATCGAGCAGCGCAAACGGGCCGAGATCGGCGACCCGGTGCGCGCGCACAAACGTATCCTCATCCTCCGGCCGCAGCACGCGGGTCTCGGATTCCACGTGGGGGTCGAGTGCCACGCTTTGTGTGTGTTCCGCGTAGAGGCGAAATGGATGGTAAAGGGACTGCAGGTAGAGCCCCGTCCGGTCCGTCATAACAAGCGCGATCACATTCACCAGTTGCGCGAAGTTCGCCATCCGCACGGTGCGGCAGTGGCGGATAAAAATGTTGAGGAACGAGGCGACGGCGAGCGCGTCGGCGAGAGAATATCGCTCCTCGAGGCCGGCCCGGCGCGCCTCCGGACTGCGCTCCCGGTACCATACGTTCCACTCATCGTAGGCGATGTGGACGGGGTGGATGATCCGTTTGTCGTAGCGTACGCGCTCGATGAGGGACTCGCAGATGCGCAGGGCGCGGTCGGCCTGGTGCGGGTGAAACACGTTCGTGTAATAGTCGGCGCTGCCGGTATAGATATGGATCGAATGGTAGTCGACGAGATCCGCCAGGCCGTCGATCACGACGCGGTCCCAGTCGTTCCAGCCGTTCTGCCCGCAACTCACCAACTGGATCTCGGGATCGGTGCGCTTCATCACATACGCAAACTGCCGCGCGGCCCGCACGTAGTCGTCCGCGCTGCGCGCGCCGATCTGCCACGCCCCGTACATCTCGTTCCCAAGACCCCAGTAGCGGACTCGATAAGGTTCGGGGTGACCGTGGCTGCGGCGCAGGTTTGCCCAGTCCGTGTTTCCCGTGCCGTTGCAGTATTCGACCCAGGCCTGCGCCTCGCCCATGCTGCCCGAGCCCATATTGACCACGATGAAGGGCTCCGTGTCGAGCGCTCTGCAATACTCGATGAACTCGTCCGTGCCGAACCGGTTGGACTCCTCGGCCAGCCACGCGAGTTCTGCTCGGCGCGGCCGCTTCTCCACCGAGCCGACGCCATCGGTCCAATGGTACCCGCTGACGAAATTGCCGCCGGGCCAGCGCAGCACCGGCATGCGCAGGGGCCGCAGCACATCGAGCACGTCGCGCCGGAACCCGCGCGCGTCGCTGAGCGCCGACCCTTCCTCGAAAATGCCGCCGTAGACGCACCGGCCGAGGTGCTCGATGAAGCCGCCAAAGATCGCGCGATCCACCGTGCCGATCCGACGCGTCGTATCGATCGTGATCCGGTTCATGCGCCCCCCCGCAGTGAATTCGACAGCCCGACGGTTGATGATGCCCTGCAGCGTCACCGACATTACGATGATGAGCGCATAGATAAGCCTGACGGGATGCGGAAAGTTTCCCGAATTTTGGACACCTTCTCGCATTGCACACGTTTTAGGACAGGGCGGTGCAAAACCTGCTTTGGCAAGCCATACGCGAGGGGGTGGCCTTTCCCTTAATGCGACAATCGGCCAGTCTAGGCGTCGCGGGACCCTAGAAAAATATGGAGCCGGCGATCGGATTTGAACCGATGACCTGCGCATTACGAATGTGCATTCAAGAAGTCTCTACAAAGTAATGGGGGCTTAGGAAATGCCATAACCGCAAGAGACTACGAGATCGTCTTTGAGTCGCCAGCGCTGTAAGTTTGCTGTGACCGGTCGACGCGACGGATACCGTAGGCAGATCGAGAAAGACCTGAAAATGTCACGCTAGCATGCCCGAACAGGCACCGCCTCTCGCTTTTGGGCACCTCCGGGGCAGGCACGCCAAGGTCAGATGTCTTAGTCGCTTCCGACGGTCTCAGAAATACATGGCTTCCCGCCGGATACGATAGGACTCCCAACGGGTCCTCGCTGGCGTAGTCTGCTACCATGGAAATCTTTCGCCGGTACACACGTTCGCTACGTATTGCGTTGCATACGTTAGACCAAAAGCGCCGGACAAACTCAGGGCGGCCTGACTGAAGAGGTTGGTCAACGGTGCAAAGAGATCACCGCCCGAGGGCGCCGGCGTCTGGGCCTCGGCCCGCTCGGCAGCCGCGAGTACGCACAGGCAGACCGCCCCGATCGCTCTGCGCGGCATCTCAGGGTGCTCCTGTGATCACGATGAGGCACCGCGTCCCGGCGGGCACTTCGAGTGTCTCCGTCGTCCCGGCGGCCTGAGGACTCAGCGCGTCGGCCAGACGTGACGCCGCATAGGTCCATCCCGGCGCTGCGCCGCCGACGGCGATCTGCGCCGCCCCTTGGCCACGGTCACCTGGCCGGCGCGCGCCACGGCCTGTGCATAGTCCGCGGCGGCCTGCGCGACTGCGGCGATCGCGGCCACGGCTGCGCCTCGCCGACGAATGACCGTCTTGCCGGGAAGTCCCGCCGCCAACCCCTCGGGATCAAGCGCCATCCCGGCCGCGGGCGCCGTGAACGAAATGTCCACGCGGCCGTCTGCCCCCGCGACGGCACGACCGAGCCACTTCACGCCGCCGCCGGCCGCGGCCACGACGGGCACCGACGGGACGCCCGCCGCCACAATGATCCCGGTGAGAAGGCGCGCGGCGATCATGTCGCCGGCGCGGAATGCCGCGTTGGCATTTGCGGCACCCGGGGCAGCCGCCGCGCCCGGCGCCGTCCGCCGCGCGGCGACCGTCTGCTGGGCCGGCGATCCGCCGGCATCGGCCTCGCCGTCGCGGGCATAGACGATCGGAGGCAACGGCGAGCGGGCGGCGGCTTGTGAGGCAGCGGTACCGGGGGATGGCGCACGGCTGAAGACGATCGAAGGAGGCGGCGCGTCGCCGCCTTGGCGGAAGGTGACTCCGGTCGGCGGCGGCACCGGTAAAGCCGGCACGAGCGGCAGCGGCGGCGAGGGGCGCACCGCCGAAGGCGTGGCCGCCATCGCCGCTCGGCCGGATAACAGACCTGACCATAGAGACGCTGGAGTGATCGGCCGCCGATGAACAGCCCCCGGTGTGACCTTTGGGGTCCGCGGCGCCCGATCGGCGTGCACCGAGGCCACGGAAGAAAGACGGTGGCCGTGATGCGTCAACCCGGCGAGGCCTGCCGCGGCGATCAGCGTGAAGGCCAGCCCGATGGGAACCGCGGCCGCAACCCGGCGTTTCGCCAGCAGCCGGTCGCCCGCATCACTTTCGTATTCACCCCAGCCGAACAGGAGCCGGCGCAGCATCGTGCGCCGATGACGCCGATGCAGGACACGCTCGCTGTCGAGGCGGATATCGGACCCCGAGAGTTCATTGAGGACCGCGGAATAAACGTCGGGGGCCTCGTCAGCAAGCCTCGCAAGCGCGCCCGGAACCGCGGGCGGCGACAGATCCACGGCGTCGCCGAGCACGGCGCGAATGCGAGCGGCGGATTCCGGCGCAAGCATGATTTCCACGGGCGCGCCCTCCAACCATGTCTAGATGTTTAGATGTGTAGATATCACTATACGGACACGGGCGGCCGCGTCAAGAGGCGAACGCTTGCTCCTGCCCGAAGCGACAGGGTTGCGATGGACTTCCCCCTCCGTGACTCCCGAGAACTTGCTCCCGAAGCGCTTCGACGGCTTTGCGATCCTGCCGCGCTCCACTTTGCCACCACGGACGAAATCAAAGAGGACGTCGATACCCTGCTCGTGGGGCAGCCGCGCGCGGTGCGCGCCCTCGCCTTCGGGCTGCGCGTGAACCAGCCGGGCTACAACATTTTTGTCAGCGGCCCTCCCGGGACGGGGCGCATGACCTACACCCGATCCGCGGTCGATGCCGCGGCACACGGGCGCCCGGTGCCGCCGGACTGGTGTTACGTGCGCTATTTCGCCTCGCCGAGCCAGCCGATCGCGATTCGTCTGCCGGCCGGGACCGGCCGGAAGTTCCAGCGCGACGTCCGGGAGCTCCTCGTCGAGGTCCGCGAAGGGCTGCGCCAGGCCTTTACGAGCGAGATCTATGAGCGCCGCCGGGCCGAGGTGGTTAAGCGCTACGAGCAACAGGTCGCCAAGATTTGGGAACAGCTCGAGGAACAGGCCCGCGCCAAAGGGCTGATGCTGCAGCGAACGCCAACCGGCATCGCGACCGTCCCCGTGGATCTCCAGGGACGGCCGATTCCGGAGGACGTGTTCAACCAGCTGCCGGAGGCCGAGCGCACGCGAACGCAGCAGCGCACGGCCGAACTCGGGGACGCGGTGGCGGACGCGCTGCGGCGGGTGCGCGCGCTGGAGCGCGAGGGGCGCGAGGCGCTCCGCGATTTGGAACGCCAGACGGCGCAGTACATGATCGATATGCCAGTGGCGCGGCTGCGCGAGCAATACGCCGACCATCCGCAGGTCGTCGAGTTTCTCGACGCCGCGAAACAGGACATGCTCGACCATCTCTCCGAGATCACGCCGACGGGGGACGAGGAGGGCGCACGGCAGCCGGAACTACCCGGGATGCCGCGCCGCGATCCGCTGGCGCGCTATCAGGTGAACCTGCTCGTCGACCACGCGGACACGAAAGGTGCGCCCGTCATCGTCGAGACGAACCCCACCTACTACAATCTCATCGGCCGGGCCGAACTGCGCGCGGAATTCGGGGCGCTCGTGACCGACCTCACCATGATCAAGCCGGGCGCGCTGCACCTCGCCAACGGCGGATATCTCGTGCTGTACGTGCGCGACCTGCTGACCAGTCCGTTTGCCTACGAGGGTCTCAAACGGGCGCTGCGCAGCCACGAGGTGCGGATCGAGCCGCTCGGGGAAGCCGCCGGGATGCTGCCGACGGCCACCCTGCGGCCCGATCCGATGCCGCTCGACCTCAAAGTGATCCTGATCGGGACCCCGTACCTCTATCATATGCTCTACGCTCTCGACGACGATTTCGAGCAGCTGTTCAAGATCCGCGCCGATTTCGACGTCGTCGTCGACCGCACCGAAGGGACGCTCGACGAATACGCTAAGGCGATCGCCACGGTTGCGCGCCGCTGCGGACTGTGCCACTTCGACGCGGGGGCCGTCGCCGAAATCATCGAGCACAGCGCGCGCGTGGCCGGCGAACAGGACAAACTCAGCACGCGGTTCAACGAGGTGACGGAGATCGTCTTCGAGGCGGCCGCCTGGGCGGAGCAGGCCGGCCGCGGCGTCGCGACGCGGGACGACGTCCGGCGGGCCGTCGAGGAAAAGGCGCTGCGCAGCAATCTGATCGAGGAGAAGATCCGGAACGCGATCGAGAACGGACAGATTCTGGTCGACACGCAGGGGAAGGTCGTCGGACAGATCAACGGCCTCGCGGTGCTGCAGTTGGGCGACTACGCGTTCGGGCAGCCGAGCCGCATTACCGCGCGCGTCTACGTCGGCACGCGAGGCGTCGTCAACATCGAGCGCGAGACGCAGATGTCGGGCCGCATTCACAGCAAGGGCGTCTTCGTGCTGGCGTCGTTTCTGGCCAGCCGATTCGCCCAACAGGCCCCCCTCAGCCTGTCGGCCTCGCTCACGTTCGAGCAGCTCTACTCGGACGTCGACGGCGACAGCGCCAGTTCGACCGAGCTCTACGCGCTGCTCAGCGAGCTCTCAGGGCTGCCGATCGACCAGGGCATCGCGACGACGGGCTCCGTTAATCAGCGGGGCGAGATCCAGCCGATCGGCGGCGTCAATGAAAAAATCGAAGGGTTCTACCTGACGTGCAAAGCGAAGGGCCTCACCGGCGGCCAGGGCGTGATCATCCCCCGGCAGAACGCCCGCAACCTGATGCTCCGCGGCGAGGTCGTCGACGCGGTGCGGGCCGGGCGGTTCCACGTATGGACGGCCCGCACGGCCGACGAAGGCATCGAGATCCTCACCGGCGTGCCGGCCGGAATCCCCGACGCGGACGGCAACTATCCCCCGAACTCAATCAACGGACGGGTCAGAGCGAGGCTGGCGGATCTGGGGCGCCGGCTGCTGCAGTCCGGCCTGGACCGCCGCGACGGCGCACCGCCCACCCTCGTCGTGGCGGGACCGGCGCCGTCCCCGTCGATTCCCGGGCCGCCCCCGGCGCCGCCGGAACCACCGCCGCCCGGCACTCCACCACCCGAACCTCCGCCGCCGAGTCCCCCGCGCGGAGCGAAGGCGCCGGAGGCGTAAGGGATCCGGTTAATGTGTGGGGCGCCGCCGCGTTGACGGACGGCGGTGGGCCACCTGTGGAACCGGCGCCACGCGCCTGGGACTCGTCCTGCCCGAGAGCAGCTGGCCAATCCTGGTGTAGACGCGGGTGAGCCCCGCGGTCGTATTTGGATCGTCGGCGTCGCGCCGCGTCAGGTAGTTGTGGATCAGGCTCAACACCATCCCGGACGACATCCGGTTGAGCAGCCGCCGGCTGGCGCGCGCCACGGCTTCGAGCTCCACGATCTGCTCTTCGAGCACATCGTCGTCGAGGTCTTCGCCGGCGCGCTGGCGCCGGGCGTGCACGAGTTCGTGCAGGATGGTGAACTGCTTCTCCGGCGCCGGCAGCCCGGCTTCGACCCAGATCTCGTTGCCGTCCTCGCCCATGTTGAGGAGCCCGTCGAAGGTCGTATCGGGGCTCAGCGGAATATCGGTCAGCTGGCGTGCGAGTGTGCGAAACCGCCTGAGGTACTTCTCACGGATGACGTACGAGCGCTTCGGCAGCCTCGTGAGGCGGGCGGCGCGCTTCTTTGACCGAATAAGACGAACCCCGCGCAGCGCTGACCGCCTCAGCCGCGCGACGCGGGTCGGTGCCTTGCGTAGCATAGAACCTCCTGCAGAGATCGGTGGCGTGGTGTACCGGGCCAAACGACGGACGGCCGCGGAATGTTCCAGGCAGCAGAGACGGTATCGAGCATATGTTCGCCTCCGGCCGCGCGGCCGCTACGGTGGTGTATTCCCCGTACGGGCGACGCCGCACCTATCCTCCCTGTGTACGCGTTCGAGTGACTGCGGGCGCGGGTAGTGGTAGCGTTATCCTTACCCGGGCGCGGCGCGCCTCGCGGCCCGGTCTCGCATATGTTAATGTGAGGGTGTCGTTGGCCCAGCGCCGCCGAACAGTGGCCCCGATCGTCTAGGTCGGCCTAGGACATCGGCCCTTCAAGCCGGTAACGCGGGTTCAAATCCCGCTCGGGGCACCATCGAACACGTGCCCGGGGAACAGGTAGGCCGTCCGGATCTCCCGAACCCCCACGGGGTGTTTGTCGAAATCCTCGCGCTGTCGATGTTCGCGGGCGTCCTGGGGGCGCTGCTCGGGCTCGGCGGCGGCATCATCATCGTCCCAGCGCTCACCCTGCTCGTCGGCCTCCCCATCCGCTACGCGATCGGCGCGAGCATCGTCTCAGTCATCGCCACCAGCAGCGGCGCCGCCGCCGCGTACGTCCGCGGCGGCATCGCCAACCTCCGCATCGCCATCGCGCTCGAAGTCGCGACGACCACCGGCGCCGTGTCCGGCGCCTTCATCGCCGGGCACATCGCGGTCCGCGTGCTCTACATCGTGTTCGGTCTGCTGCTCGCGTATTCGGCGGTCGCGCTCCTGGGCCGCGTCCGCATCGAACTGCCGGGCGATGTCCCCTTCGACCCCTTGGCCGGGCGGCTGCGGTTTCACGGCGACTATCACGATCAGGTCCTCCACCGGCGTGTTTCCTATACCGCCACCGCGGTCGTACCGGGCGGTCTCATGATGTACGTCGCCGGCCTCATGTCGGGCCTTCTCGGCATCGGCAGCGGCCTGTTCAAGGTCCTCGCGCTCGACGTGATCATGCGGCTGCCGATGAAGGTATCGACGGCGACGAGCAACTTCATGATCGGCGTCACCGCGGCCGCCAGCGCCGGCGTGTACTTCTCGCGCGGGGATATCCACCCGCTCATCGCGGCGCCGGTGGCGCTCGGCGTGCTCGCGGGAGCGTGGGGCGGCACCCACGTCATGGAGCGCCTCCGCAACACCACTTTGCGCAAGTTGTTCGTCCCGGTGCTCGCGGTGGTCTCCGTCGAGATGATTCTCCGTGGACTTGGAGTCTAGCTCGCTCGGTCAGGCGGTCCCGCGCGCCGAGCCGGCGGGCGGGGTCGACGCCACAGCGCGCGTCCTCGGCACCGTGCTACGGGCCGGCGTGCTAATCTCCGCGGCAATCATCTTGTTGGGCATCATCCTCTTCGTCCACCGGCGCGGTATCGGGGTGAATTTGTTCGCGCCGGGCGGGCTGCCGTCCGGCGGCGCCGAGGATCCCAGCACGTTGGGCGAATTGCTCAACGCGCTCAACAGCAATTCGCACGTGCCCGCCGCGGTCACCGACATCGGCCTTCTGACCCTCATGATTACGCCGGTGCTGAGCGTCATCGTCTCGATGGTGTCGTTCGCCAGGGCACGCGACTGGACGTACGTCGCCTTCGCCGCGGTCGTGCTCTGCATGCTCGCGCTTGGGTCTGTCCTCGAGCGCATCTGACGGCGCGCACGTCAGCGTGCGGCGGCGTGTGTCAACGTGCGGCGGCGTGTCAGCGTATGGCGGCCGGCATCAGCGTCCGGTCCAGCGCGGGGAACGCCGTTCGTTGAACGCCGCGATACCCTCCCGGCAGTCGTCGCTCGCGTAGAGCATCCGCTGCAGATCCCCCTCCAGACGTAGCCCGTCCTCGAACGAATGCGTGAGGCCGTACCGGATCGCCTGCCGTGCCGCTCGGACCGCGAGCGGGGCGTTCAGCGCGATGGCCCGGGCGATCTCCCCGACCGCCGGCAAGAGCTGGGCGGCTGGCGTGACCGCGTCCACGAGCCCCAGCCGAAGGGCCTCCGCGGCGCCGATGCGCCGCCCCGTGAGCACGAGGCTCATCGCGCGCGATGAGCCAATCAGCCGGCCCAGACGCTGTGTGCCGCCCGCGGCCGGGATGATGCCGCGGGTCACCTCGGGACAACCCAATTCCGCGGTGTCGGCGGCCCAGCGCAGGTCGCAGCCGAGCGCGATCTCGCAGCCGCCGCCGAGGGCAAGCCCGTTGATCGCGGCGATGGACGGCACCGGAAGCCGCTCGATCTCGAGGGGCACCTGGAAGATCGCGCGGTTGTGCCGCCAGATCGCGTCCTGCGTCGCGCCCGCCCGTTCCTTAAGATCCGCCCCCGCGGAGAACGCGCGTCCCTCACCGGTCAGAACCAGCACGCGCGCGTCCGGATCTCGCCCCACCGTCTCGAGCGCCGCCACGAGAGCCCGGCAGACCGCGGTACTGAGCGCGTTCAGCGCCTCCGGCCGCCGGATCGTCAGCGTGACGATGCCGTCGTGCGACTCATGCGTCACCGGTGATCCGGCCATATGCCCCCTCCCTCACGTTCCTCGCGCTGCGCCGCGCCGCCCCGCGGCGCTCCGCTCCGAGGACAGCGCCGCGACGGCCCCCGCCGCCGCGGCGGCGAGTTCGTCGGCGTTCTGGTCCGTAATTGTGAGCGGCGGCGCGAGGATCACCGGGTTGTCCGCGAAGCACAGCACGCCCCGGTGGCGCAGTTCCCGCTCCAACCGCTCGACGCCTCGCGTCCCAAGCCGCAGCGGCGTCCGGGCCGTACGGTCCGAGACAAGCTCGACGGCGGTCATGAGCCCGAGGCCCCGCACCTCGCCGGCGATCGGACAATCGCGGAGGCGGGCAGCGAGCCCGCCGATGAGGCGCGCGCCGAGCGTCGCGGCCCGGTCCACGAGCCCTTCCTCTTCGATGATCCGCAGGCACGCCATTGCCGCGGCACAGGCCGCCGGGTGGCCGCTGTAGGTGAAGCCGTGGGGAACCAGCCGCCGGGCGAGCCGCTCGGCCACGTGGCGGCGCAGCGCCACCGCCGCCAGGGCCTGGTATCCGCCGGTCAACCCTTTGCCGAGGATCATGAGGTCCGGTACGACGTCCCAATGGTCGCAGGCAAACCAGCGGCCTGTGCGTCCGAATCCCGTTACGACTTCGTCCGCGACCAGCAGCACGCCGTGGCGGTCGCAGATCGCGCGGACGCGCGGCCAGTATTCGGCCGGCGGTACGAGCACGCCGCCCGGGCCCGGCACAGGCTCGGCGAAGACAGCCGCGACCCGGTCCGGCCCCGCGTCGGCGATCGCCCGGTCTACCTCGTCCGCGCACGCGAGCGTGCAGGCTTCTCGGGCGGCGCAGTGCGGACAGCGGAAGCGGTACGGGGCGCGCACGAACCGGATGCCCGCCAGCGGCGTCCCCATCCCCCGCAGCAGGCCGCGATCGGGATCGCTCAGCGATGAGCCGGCGTATGTGCTCCCGTGCGCCGAGTACTCGCGGCTGATGATGACGCGCCGGCGCCCGTGCCCGCCGGCGCTGTGGAACAGCCGGGCAAATTTAAGCGCGGTGTCCACGGCCTCCGACCCGGTCGGCACCGGGACCAGGCTGTCGAGATCGCCCGGGAGGAGTGTCCGCAGCCGCTCGGCGAGCGTTTCCACGAGCGGCGACGCGGCGTCGGTAAGAGGCGCGAACGACAGCGTCCGCAGCTGCGCGGCGATGGCGTCGATAATCTCGCCGCGGCCGTACCCGACGAGGGCCGCCCACAGGCCGGACCGCGCGTCGAGATACTTGCGTCCGTCCGCGTCCCACACATGGGTTCCCGCGCCCCGCACCAATCGCAGTGGACCGCCGCGGCGCGCCAGCGCCGCCTGGACTTGTCCCTGGTACCAGACGGCAGGCGGCCGGTGGGCCGGGCGAGACGCGCCGCGCGGAGACATCGCGAAAACAGTTCTCGCCGGGCCAAAAGCGCTCCCGTCACGGCCGGCGACCGCCTCGCCGGACCGGCGGCGCGCCGCGCTCAACTGCTGCTGGGCGCACGGACGGAGCCGCTTTCGGCAGGAAGGAGCCGGAACCCACAGGAACTCGTTCAGTCACCCGGGAGTGCCGGAGGGACTGTACCGATGGCCGTGCGGCAGTATCCGCTGTTCATCGATGGGCACTGGGTCGACGCCAACGGCCGCGGCGGCGTTCTGTTGAAGGCGCGGACCGAGGTCAAATCCATTTCGATCAACATCGCCTAGCGCGCCGCGGATTTGGGGATGCAGACGACCGAACACGTTGCCGAAATCACCTGTGATGTGCTGGTGTGCGGCGCGGGACTCGGCGGGGTCGCCGCCGCCCTGCGCGCGGCGCGGCTTGGGCTGCGCGTGTGTCTCATCGAGGAGACCGGGTGGCCGGGAGGTCAAATCACGACGCAGGGCGTGTCGGCCCTCGACGAACACGACCGCATCGAGACGTTCGGCGGCACGTCGCTGTACTATGAGCTGCGCGACGCCATTCGCAACTACTACCGGCAGCGATACCGGCGGTCCGCGGCGGGCCTCTCCGGCGCACCGTTCAATCCCGGAAACGCCTGGGTGAGCGGCCTCTCGTTTGAACCGCGGGCGGCGGCGACCGTGCTCGAAGGAATGATGGCCGGCCCGCACGACTCAGGCGCGCTCCAGGTCTTCTACTACACCCGCGCCATCGCCGCGGAAGTCTTCGGCGGCCACGTCCGGTCGGTCTTGACGCGACAGAGCGAGAGCGGCGCGCTCATCCGGTTCCGCAGCGCGTTCGTCCTCGACGCCACCGATCTCGGCGACGTGCTGCCGCTGACCGCGACGCAGTACGCCGTCGGCGCGGAGTCGCGCGCGGAAACCGGCGAACCGTCAGCGCCGGACCGGGCCGACCCGTCATGCCTGCAGTTTTACACGTTTCCCTTCGCGGTGGAGTGGCGGCCCGGGGAGAACCACACGATACCGAAGCCCGACGGCTACGAGAACAACCGCGCGTCGCAGCCCTACACGTTCGTCTACCGGACGACCGATCCGGTCGCGCCAACGTACCAGATGTTCGCCAAAGCACCCGGCGCCCACGGGCCGTTCTGGACGTACCGGCGGGCGCTCGACGCGGCCAATTTCGACGACCCAAGCGTGCCGAACGACGTCAGCATCATCAATTGGACGGGCAACGATTACCGCGGCCCGTCCCCGGTGGACCGCCCGGCCTCCGTGCAGGTCCGGCTGTACCGCGACGCGCGGCTGTTGAGCCTGGGTTTTCTCTACTGGCTGCAGACGGAAGCGCCCCGCGACGACGGCGGCGCCGGCTATCCGGAGCTGCGGCCCCGCCCGGACGTCATGGGCAGCGTCGACGGCGTCTCCCAGATGCCGTACATTCGTGAAGGACGGCGCCTCAAGGGCCTGGCGACGGTGCGCGAGCAGGATATCACCGAGTCGTCGCAGCCGGGCGTCCGGGCCGCGCCGGCCGCCGCCTCCGCCGGCGTCGGTTCGTACCCTATCGACCTGCACGGCTGCAGTATCAATACGGTCACCCTCCCCACGCGGCCGTTTCAAATCCCGCTCGGCGCGGTGATCCCGGTACAGACGGTCAACCTGCTCGCGGCCGGCAAGTGTCTCGGAACGACACACCTCACGAACGGCGCCTATCGCGTGCACCCGGTGGAATGGGCCGTCGGCGAAGCCGCGGCGCTCGTGGCGGCGTTTTGTCTGCGCACGGGGCACACGGCACGCGAAGTTCACGGCAGCACCACGCTGGTGCTGCGGCTGCAGCTGCTTGCGCTCGATCAGGGCGTGCCGCTCTACTGGTACGACGACGTTCCGCTCCGCCACCCTGCGTTTGCGGCGACGCAGTTGCTCGCCCTCTCCAATGTGTGGCCCGGGACCGCGGACATGCTGTCGTTCCGGCCGGACGAACCGGTCAGCCAGCTCGACGCGAAGCGGACGATCAGCGCTGCCGCCGAATTGATCCAGGCCGCGGGCGGCCGGGCAACTCCCGTCGCGGCGGTACTGCGCCTCGCGGAGGGCGATGCGCTCGTCCCAATGTCGCGCGACGCCACGCGGCAGGCGCTGTCCGGGTCCATTCCCGAAGCGGTGCAGATTCAAGATGCGACGCTATCCGACCCGTTGACGCGCGGGGATCTGGCCCGCTGGCTCGCCGTGGTGGTCCGGCGCGCGATCGAGAGCAACCGCGGCGTAGGATAAAGCGGGTGGCGAAAGCGCGGCCGCAGCGGCCCGAGCCCAAGCCGGGGCCGGGCCGCCCGCACGCGGAGCCGGAACGTTCCCGCGGGCTTCCCTGGCCCGTCATCGCGACCGTCTGCCTCGGCACGTTCATAGGCGCGCTCGACGGCAGCATCGTCAACGTCGCGTACCCCACGTTCACGGCGGCGTTTCGCGTGCCGGTGTCGCTCATCCAGTGGGTCGGCGTGGTCTACTTGTTGACCTCCGCCAGCCTGGTGGCGGTGTTCGGACGCATCTCCGACATGGCCGGCCACAAGCGGATCTACGTGGCCGGCTTTGCCGTCTTTCTCGGGGGCTCGTTATTGTGCGGCGCCGCAACCGGCGTGGGCGCCCTCATCGCGTTTCGCGTCCTGCAGGCGGTCGGTTCCGCGATGCTCGTCGCGAACAGCGTCGCGATCTTGTCATACACCGTCGGGGGCGCGCGGATGGGTACGGCGCTCGGCCTGCTGGAGACCGCCGTCTCGGTGGCGCTCGTGGTCGGCCCGGTCGTCGGCGGCCTGCTGATTCAGGCGTTCACCTGGCGGATGATCTTTTATGTCAACGTGCCGGTGGCGATCGGGGCGATGCTGCTGGCGCGGCGGGTTCTGCCCACGCTGGAGGGCCGCGGGGCGCCGGGGCCATTCGACGTCAAGGGAGCCGTGACGTTCGGAGGCGGCCTCGGCGCCTTGCTGCTCGGCGCCAGTCTCGGGCCGGTCATCGGGTGGAGGTCCGCCGCGGCGGATGCCCTGCTGGGCGCGGGCGCCGTCCTGCTCGGCGTCTTCCTCGCGGTCGAGGGCCGCGTGCGCGCCCCGATGCTGGACCTGTCGCTGTTCCGCAACCGCGCCTTCGCCGGCGCCAACGCGGCGAAGTTGTGCGCCTACGCGGCCTCGTTCACCGTCTCCTTCGTCGTGCCATTCTACCTTCAGCAGCTCCTCCACTACAATCCCGGGGCCGTGGGCATCGGCATGACCCCGATGCCCGCGGCGCTGGCCGCGGGGTCGCTGCTCGGCGGTCCGCTGTCCGACCGCATCGGTTCGCATATCCTCGCGCCGCTCGGAATGGCCGTCGCGACGCTCGGCGGCTTTCTGTTCGCGCGGGTCACGCCGGCGCACGGGTACTGGGCCCTCGCCGCGGCGATGGTCGTGCTCGATTTCGGATTGGGACTCTTCATCGCCCCCAACGACGCGCTCATCATGAACAGCGCGCCGCGCGATCGACAGGGCGTGGCCGGCGGCGTGCTGGCGATGATGCGCAGTGTCGGCATGATCCTCGGCCTGACGCTGGCCGCGACGATCCTGCAGGACCGCGCCGGCGTCAACGCGGCCGGTGGCGGGATTCCGCCGCAGGCACTGCTGCGGAGTATACAGACGGTCTACATCGCGACGATCGTGCTGTGCCTGCTCTCGATCGGCCTGTCTCTGCTTCGCGGCAGAGCGGGCGTGCGCGACCAGGTTAATACCGCCTAGAGGAACTTACGGCTTGAGGTACTCCTCGCGCAGCGGGTGAAATACGTCCAGCACGATCGCGCGGCCGCCGACGGGGCGGCCGCCGTGCGGGACGCCGCCGCCAATCATGTACATATCGCCCGGCTGCATCACCTTGCGCTCATCACCGATCCACATCTCGAACCGTCCTTCGATGACCATCCCGCCCTGCTCGTGCGGATGGCTGTGCGTCGCCACTTCCGAACCGGGCGCCAATTCCACGTAACTCAGCATGACGTTCTTACCGGGGAGCGGCTTCATCATCACGCCTTTCGCGATCTCTTTTCCGCGCAGTTCCTTTGACGACGTAAAGTAAGCCATCGGTGGCCTCCCGGGGGACCAGCACTCGCCCGCGCCGCCCGCACCGCGGCGGTGTCGCTCACGTTGCCACACTATTCGCCCGCGCCGGCGCACGTCCTCGGAGAACCCCTGGAAACGAACTTTGCCCGGCAGGGCTTTCTACGAGGGCACCGAACCTAAGGGCACTCTACCGGGCTTGTGGGCCGCGGCACGAGACCATACTTCGCGGGCGCCCTTCCCCGCCGTGGCGGGGGCGGCGCCCAATCGCATCCTGCGGCAGCGGGCTACGCGAAGCCTGCGCGGCGAGCGATTCTGGTCGCCGGCGGGCGGTGACGAGGCGGGCGCGTGCTCCAATACGCCGTCAGGCGGGTCGCGTGGCTGATCCCGACGCTCCTGGCGATGGCGCTTGTCACGTTCATCATCATGCACGCCACGCCGGGAAGTCCCCTCGATCCGGCTGCGCCAAACGCCAATCCTCTGAGTCCGGAACTGCAGCGCAATCTCGCCGAGAAGTACGGCCTGGATAAGCCGCTGTACGTTCAGTTCTGGACCTTTCTCAAGAATGTGGTCCGGCTCGATTTCGGCTTTTCCTATATGTTCAAGACACGGACCGTCTCCGAGATCATCGCCGGCACGTTCCCGATCTCGCTGCAGCTCGGGATCATGGCATTCGTCTTTGCCGCCATCGGCGGTGTGACGCTCGGGACCCTTGCGGCCGTCCACCAGAACAGTTGGATCGACTATCTTTGCGTGATCCTCGCGACGATGGGCGTGAGTCTGCCCAACTTTGTGACCGGCATTCTATTGATCCTGCTCTTTGCGCTGACGCTCGGGCTGTTTCCGGTCTCCGGCTGGGATTCACCGCGCAATTGGGTGCTGCCGACACTAACCCTGGGGCTGCCGGAACTCGGCATCGTTGCCCGATATACGCGCGCGAGTGTGCTCGAGGTCGTCCGCGCCGACTTTGCGCGCACGGCGAGGGCGAAAGGCGTCGCGGAGCGCAAGGTCGTGACCCGGCACGTGCTCAAGAACGCGCTCATCCCGATCGTCACGTATCTGGGTCCGCTGCTCGCGGCCATCGGCACCGGCTCCTTTTTCGTCGAGTTCATCTATTCGATCCCGGGCATGGGCAAGTTCTTCGTCCAAAGCATGTCCGGCCGGGACTACAACATGATCATGGCCGTCATTTTATTGTACGGCGGATTTCTGGGGCTCATGAACCTGGTCGTGGATCTGGCGTACGGACTGCTGGATCCCCGCATCAAGTACGGGTAACGCCGCCGTGAGAGAGACGCTCGCCCCGCTGCCCCGAGCCGCCGCCGTCCCGCACGGGCTTACGGTGCCCCGGTCGCACCGGCAGGCGGGCTACTGGCGCGACGCGTTGCGGCGTCTCAAGCGGAACAAACTCGCCGTGGTGGGCGCCGTGCTCGTGGCGCTCATCATGCTGGTCGCGGCGGGGGCGGACATCTTGGCCCCGTATCCGTACGCCAAGGCGAGCTTCTCCCATTCGTACGAATCCCCCAGCGCGCGCTATCCGCTCGGCACCGATCCGCTCGGACGCGATCTCCTCAGCCGGATGATCTACGGCGCCCGCATTTCGATGATAGTCGGCGTCGGGTCCCAGGCCCTCGTGCTCTTGATCGGCGTGCCCGTCGGCGCCTTCGCCGGCTACTACGGCGGGAAACTGGACATGTACCTGATGCGCGCCGTCGACGTGATGTACGCGTTCCCCACCCTGCTTTTTGTGATCCTGATCATGTCGGCGTTGGGCGCGGGGCTCTTCAACATCTTCCTCGCCATCGGTGTGACGGGCTGGGTGACCTTGTGCCGGTTGACGAGGGGGCAGTTCATCGCGCTGCGCGAGCAGGAGTACGTCATGGGCGCGCGCGCGCTGGGCGCGACGTCATGGCAGGTCATCGTGCGCCACCTTCTGCCCAACGCGCTGGCCCCGATTATCGTCGCCATCACCTTCGGCGTCCCGCGCGCCATCTTCACAGAGGCGGCGCTGAGTTTCATCGGCGTCGGCATCAACCCGCCGCTCCCGAGTTGGGGAGGCATGGTCGGCGAGTACCAGCAGTATCTTCGCAGCTACTGGTACATGGCGACCTTTCCGGCCGTGGCCATCGGTCTCACCATGCTGTCGTTCTCGTTTCTGGGTGACGGCCTGCGCGACGCCCTGGATCCCACATTGAGACGCTAGCGCGATCCGGCCGTAAGAGAAGGCACGAACCAGGGGAGGGGGAGGACTTAGGATGACAAATTGGACCAAAGATCCGAAGCAGGTGGAAATGTTCAGAGAGCGATCCGAGGCGGTGGGAATGAGCCGCCGCGACTTCATGAGGATCTTGGGCGCGGCCGCGGCCGGGAGCACCGTGCTGACCGCCGTCGGCGGCCTCTCGACACCGGAAATCGCGTCGGCCGCCGGCGCTCCGCCGGTGCCCGACGCGGAGCAGGTCCTGCGCAGCCCCTACAATACCGAGCCGTCCAGCCACGACTTTAACAAGGACCTGTACTGCGGGGGCGAGACCGAACTGTTCGCGGGGCTGACCCGTTTCGATCCCAACAACAACACGGTGCCGTACGTCGCGGACCGCTGGGAAACCAAGGCGAAGGGGCAGATCTACACGTTCTATCTGCACAAGGGCGTGAAGTGGACGAACGGCGACCCCGTGACCGCCCACGACTTCGAGTGGTCCTTCAAGCGTCAGCTCGACCCGGCCACACAGGCGCCCTACGCCGCCTTTCTCTTCGATCTCCAGAACGGCGAGGCGTTCAATACGAAGAAGCCCGGCATCACCCGGGACAACGTCGGCGTCAAAGCACTCGATGACTATACGTTGCAAATGACGCTGGAGAGTCCCCGCGGCTATTTCCCGATCTTAATGGCCTACTACTCCGCTTTGCCTGCGCACCGGCCGTCCGTCGAAAAGTGGGGCGATAAGTGGACCGAGGCGGAACACATCGTCACGAACGGCCCGTGGAAACTGACGTCGTGGGAGCACAACAAGCAGATGATCTTCGAACGCTACGACGCCTTCATGCTCAAACCGAAGCCGCGGCTGCGCAAACGGATCTCCCGCATTATCGCCGGCGAGGCCGCGCTTCCCGCATACGAGGCCAACGAGATGGACCGGTTCGGCAGCGGCGAGACCGTTCCGCTTGCCGAGGTCAAGCGGTTGAAAGCGGACCCGAAGCTCTCGAAGGAAATGCACATCTTCTCCCTTACCGGCACGTTCTATCTCGCGCCGGCGTATAGTCAGAAGCCGTTTGACGTGCGCGGCGTGCGGCTCGCGCTGGCCCACGCGATCGATCGCGACGCGATCGTGAAGAGCGTGCTGCAGGGCATCGGGCAGCCCGCCTATACGTTCGTCCCGCCCGATTCGCCGGGGTACCTCGATCCCAAGAAATACTCATGGGTCCACGAACTGACGGCGTACAACCCCAAGCTGGCGATGGCGCAACTCGCGGGCACGCCGTACGAGGGCGGCAAGAACTGGCCCAAAGTGACGCTCAGCTTCCGCAGCGACGAACTCGCGGGAGTGCCCGGGCAGGTTGCCCAGGCCATTCAGGCCATGGTCAAGGAGAACCTCAACCTCTCCATCGACCTCGAAGGACTTGAGGGCCGCGTGTTTCGCGGGCGGATGTGGGAGCATAAGATCCAGTTGAATTACGTCCGGTGGTACATGGACTATCCCGATCCGAACGACAACCTATTCCTCGTGTGGTACTCGAGCCGGACGGGCGGCTCCCGCCACGAGTACAAGGACGCGGAATTCGACAAGATGGTCGACCAGGCGGCGGCCGCGCCGACGTGGGATCAGCGGATGGCGCTGTACGCAAAGGCCGAACAGCGAATGCTGGAAGACGGGGCCGCGGTGTACGTGTACTATCCGTTCGGCGTGCGGCTCTACAAGCCGTGGGTGCAAGGCATGCCGATGAACTCCGCCGGCCTGCCGGCCGAAGACTGGAACATCTATCCCGGCGTCCCGAACGTGCTCTACATCGCGGATGCGCCTGGGCGGCCCAAGCTGAGTTAGAAATTCCGGGCCGCGCTCGCGGCGCCTAATTGGCGAGGCAGCCGCCGTACGGCGGCTGCCTCGTTTTTTCGAGACGAACGTGCCTTTCTGATCTCCGCGGTGCCGGGGTCCGCTGCGGCAGGAGTCTCGTGGGGCGCTGCGAATACGCGCGCAGGCATGATCGCTGCGGAAGGAGGTGGACCCGGTGGCACTCTTAGCACTGCTGGCACTTATCGGCATCGCGCTGTGGGCAACAGGCCACCTGATCGTACGTTGACCGCGGACGATCCCACGTAGCGCAGCAGCGTGAAGGCGAGGGGGGCGGATCGCCGTCCAGGCGGGCTCCCCTCCCTCTTTTGGCGGACGCCGTGCCTCGCCGGGCCCGCACCGGGGAAAAAGGCTTGGGAAAGGAACCGGTCTGCTGTTTCCGGCGTTCTCCTTCCCTGGCGGGGTGCGCCCCGCACGTGTTCGGAGGTGACGAGATCGTGCGACATCGGATCGCTCAGACTCTAACGGCAGTTGCGGTGGTTCTCGGCGTCGCGGTCGGAGGGCCGGGCGCCCCGCCGGCGGCGCTGGCCCAGCAGCAGCCGGCCGCGGGAATGCAGGTCGCGAGCGTGGTGCTGGCCCATGGAGTGAAACAGACCAACGTGTTCGGGGAGGGCGACGTCACACCGATCGACCCGGGCATCAGCTTCGTCACGACGGATGTGCCCTACGCGATTGTCAAGGTTACCTCGGCGCCGGCCAACACACCGGTGACGCTGCGTCTCATGGACCCGAGCGGCGTCGCCTACTCGGTCGATGCCCGAACCCCGAAGCGGCGCGATACCAAACCGTGGCAGTCGTTTCAGTTCGCGGCGCCCCTCTACATCCTCGGGACGGATCTCGAGTCCCGCACCGGAACGTGGCACTTTCAGGTGGTCGTGAACAACCAGGTCCAGAATGACACCACGTTCGAGTGGCAGACGGCGGCGGCGCCGACCCTGTTGAACATCAAGCACGCGTTGGACGCGGCGCCGCTCCAGGCCGACCTGCACTGGCGCTACGGCGCGGCGCTCGCGCTCTTCAAACAGGATCCGGCGGCGATTCAGCAACTGCGCAACGCGATCCAATTGGACCCCAAATACGCGCTCTACCACATCACGCTCGGCCGCATCTATGAGCGCGAAGGCAAGAAGGCCGACGCGACGAGTGAGTTTCAGGCGGCGCTTGGCATCCACGGCAGCTTCTACGATCCCGTGTTCCAGAGTTGGGCGCAGGAGCACCTGAACCACCTGAAGGCGGGGCGGTAGCATGGCCGACCGCACGATCGGGGGGCGAAGTCGCGAAGGACCGTAGTGCGGCTCGGCGGATCGACGTCCGCACGCTGTGCTTCGTGCGCGACGGGGACCGCGTCTTGTTGCAGCGGCGCCGTCGTCCGCCGAACGAAGGGCTTTACAATGCCCCGGGCGGGAAGGTCGAACCGAACGAAGATCCGTACGAGGCCTGTCTTCGGGAAGTGCGCGAGGAGACGGGCCTCGTGCTGTCTCATGCGCGCCTCCGGGCGGTGCTGACGGTCATCGCGCGCGACACGGGAACGCAGTGGCTCCTGTTTACGTTCGTGGCCGACCGCCCGGCCGGTGAGACGGTCCCGATCGCCGGGGACGAGGGCGAGTTGCGTTGGGTGCCGTTGGCCGACGTCGCCTCCCTGCCGGTCGTCTCCGATATCCCGGTGATCCTGCCGCACCTGTGGTCCGCGGAGCCCGGCGTGCTCATGGCCAAGATCGATTGCGCAACGGACGACGCCGACACCATGGTCGGCTGCCGGCTCCAGATGGCCTGACGCGGCCCGGGCCGCCCCGCCAGGATTCGTCTCGCCCCAACACAAAGAGTCTTCTGTGCCCGAACAAGTCCTCGTCGTACCCCGCGGCCGGCTCTTTCGCAACGGTGGGTTCCACGGGTTCCGGGGGGAAGGATTGTCCGGCTACCTGGCCGCCATCGCGGGCTACGCCTTCTTCGCGCGGCGCGACCAAGTCGAGGATGATCCCTCGCTCAAGCAAATCATTCCGTATACGGTGGTCCGGCACGACGCGCGGATCTTTCTCGTCGGCCGGACGAAGCGGGGATCCGAAACGCGCCTGCGCGAGAAGCTCTCGATCGGCCTCGGAGGACACATCAACCCGGTGGACAACCAGCCCGAGTTGTTTCCCTGGGCCGCCGGCGCCAGCGCGATCGAGGCCGGAGCCACCGAGCCGGTGCGCCGCGCCGCGGAGGGTGAGCCGGCCGGTACCCTGGTCGATGCCGCGATGGCGCGGGAGCTCATGGAAGAAGTGGACCTTCCCGCCGGCTGGCGTGCGCGTCCCGTCGGCGTCCTCAACGATGACGCCGAGCCGGTCGGCCGCGTGCACTTCGGCCTTGTCTACGTCGCGGACGTGCCGTCGCCGGACGTGCGCATCCGCGAGACCACGAAATTGACCGGTGCGTTCGCGAGCATGGCCGAGGTCCGCGACGCCTATCCCCGCCTCGAGTCCTGGTCTCAATTCATCCTCGACGGAGTCGATCTGCTGGAGGCCTGACGATCGGCGTCCTTCTCGCTGATACGGCCGGGGTGGACCTCCGCCGCACGCTGGAGTCGGGGCAGGCCTTCCGGTGGCGGTGGGACAGCGGCACGCAGCAGGTCGCCACCGGCGTCGTCGGCGGGCGCGTCGTACGGCTCGCTCAGGAGGCGCGCGGTATCCAGCTCCTCTCGCCCGAGACACCGGACGCCCGCGACGCGATCCGCCGCTATTTGGCTGTGGTCCCGCGCCGCGCGCATCCGCGGCGCGTGGAACTGACCCTCGCCGCCGATCCGGTGCTCGCCGGGGTCCTGCCGCATACCGCCGGCATCTCCCTGCTCGCACAGGACCCCTGGGAAGTCCTGATCTCGTTCATCATCTCCCAGAACAACAACATCCCCAAGATCATGCGGTCGATCGGGACGCTGTCACGCTCGCTCGGGGAACCGCTCGACGGCGGTCTCTCGGCGTTTCCCACGCCGGAACGGCTCGCGGCCGCGCCCGCGCGCACGCTGACCGCCTGCGCGCTTGGGTACCGGGTGCCGTACGTCCGATCCGCCGCGCGATCGGTGGCGGAGGGACGGCTCGATCTCGCGGCGCTGTCCCGGATGGACGAGACCGCGGCGCGCGACGCGCTGCTCGCCCTGCCGGGCATCGGGGAAAAGGTCGGCGACTGCGTGCTGTTGTTTGGGCTCGGCCACCACGCCGCGTTTCCGGTGGACGTGTGGGTGCGCCGGGCCGTCGAACGGCTGTACTTTCAGGGCCGGTCCCGGCCGCTGCGAGAGATCCGGGCCTTCGCCCGAGCGCGCTTCGGCCCGCTCGCCGGACACGCGCAACAGCACCTCTTTGCGTACGCGCGGGCCCGGCTGGGCGCATGAGAATGACCCTGCGGCCGGCGCTCGTGCTCGCGGGCATTGCCGCGTATCTCGGTCTGGGCGTGCTCGCGTGGGGCGGCCCGGGTCCGTTCTTCTCCCACCGGGCGCTGGTCGCGCTGACGGTCGTGGCGTTCGCACTGACCGCCGCCGCGCTGCGGGCCGGTGGAAACCTCAGTTCGGGCGAGCGTGAGGACCGCAGGAACCGCTGGGTGATCGCCGCGTTCGCGGCGATCGGGCTGCTCGACGCCTACCTGCCCGCCTATACCGACCGGAACCAGATGTGGACCATCGACGGCGATGCGGTGCGGTGGCTCGGCGTCCTGCTCTTCGCCGCCGGCGGTGCGTTGCGACTCTGGCCGGTCTTCGTGCTGGGCCGGCGATTCAGCGGCCTCGTGGCGATCCAGCCCGGCCATACGCTGGTCACCACCGGCATCTACGGGATCATACGCCACCCCAGCTACTTGGGGCTGCTCACCAGTTCGCTGGGATGGGGGCTGGCGTTCCGTTCCGGCGCGGGCGTCCTGTTCGCCGTCTGCCTGCTACCCCCGCTCATCGCGCGAATTCACGCGGAGGAGCGATTGCTCCGGACGCAGTTCGGCGCGGAATACGACGCCTACCGCGCCCGGACGGCCCGCCTGATTCCGGGCGTGTATTAGCGGCCGGCCACCGATACCTGTCCGTTTGGACAGGGCGCCGCCCGCTCGCTCTTCCGGTGATCACGGCCCGGCCGCGGTGTAGGGTGGTATCGGCCACGAATGGGTTCCAAAGGAGGACGCCATGTCTGTCCGTGGTGCGGGTGACACAATCAAGAATACGGTATCGGGGTGGGACGGGGTGACCGCGCATGCACACCGGTTCGGCGGAACCGAATTCCGGCTCGGAAGCCGGGAGATCGGCCACGTGCACGGCGACGGACTCGTCGATATTCCATTTCCCACGAAGGTCCGAAACGAAATCGTCGCGGCAGGCGAGGCCCAGGCGCATCACGTCCTGCCGGAGAGCGGCTGGGTGAGTTTCTACATCCGGGAGCCGCGTGACGTTGAACGCGCGATCGGCCTGCTCCGCCGATCGTATGAACTCGCCGTGCGCCAAAAGACGACGTCGCGCGTCGGGCACGCCTCGTGATCCACCAACTCCGGATTTACGAGATCTTCGACCGGAACAAGGCCGCGTTCCACGCGCGCTTTCGCGACGACGCCGCGCGGATCATGCGGAAGTACGGATTCGATATCCGCGCGATGTGGGAAGTACCTGGTCCGCGGCGGACCGAATTCGTCTATCTGCTCGCGTGGCCGGACGAGGAGACGAAGACCGCGGCGTGGGCCGGGTTCATGGCGGACGAGGAATGGAAGGAGATCAAACGGGTCACGAACGCCGCGCACGGCGATCTGGTGGGTGAGATCGAAGACCGCGTGCTGGTTCCGGTGCCGTACTCGCCGGCGGCGCTGCCACGCCGCTGATTCCCACGAGTCTTATCCAACGACGGTGATTTCCCCGCGGCCGCGGCCCGTGATCTCCCCGATCACCGCGGAGACGGCGGCACCGGCGGCACACAGTGCGCGAACCAGCGCGTCGCACCTCGCCTCGGGCACCGCGATGAGCAGTCCGCCGGACGTTTGGGCGTCGCAGAGCAGGACCTGAGCGTCCTCGCCGACGCCGTCCCACGACACGACATCCCGAAGCGACTCACGGTTGCGCTGCGTCCCGCCGGGGATGGCGCGGGCCTGCGCGAGCGGCCACGCCGCGTCGAGAATCGGCACATCGCGCAGGCGCACCCGGGCGGCGACGCCCGAGCCTCGCGTCATCTCCGCCAGGTGCCCGAGCAGGCCGAAGCCGGTGATGTCGGTAGCGGCGGAGACGCCGACCGCCGTCATCGCCTCCGCGGCCGGTTTGTTGAGCGCGGCCATGATCCGGATCGCCTCCTCGATCGCGGACTGCGGCGCCTTGCCCTGTTTGAGGCCCGTCGTTAAGACGCCGAGGCCCAGCGGCTTGGTCAGCACGAGGCGGTCGCCCGGCTTGGCGGCGGCGTTGGTGACGATGCGCTCCGGATGGACGAACCCTGTGACGGCGAGCCCGTACTTCGGCTCGGGGTCGTCGATCGTATGGCCGCCGATGATCGTCACCCCGGCCTCGGTGCACTTGTCGGCCCCGCCGCGCAGGATCTCGCCGAGGACTTCCAGCGGAAGCTTCGCGCGCGGGAACCCCGCGAAGTTGAGGGCCAGGCGCGGCGTGCCGCCCATCGCGTACACGTCGCTGAGGGCGTTAGCCGCCGCGATCACGCCGAACCAGTATGGATCGTCGACGATCGGCGTGAAGATGTCGACGGTCTGCACGAGCGCCATCTCCGGGCCAATACGGTAGACCCCGGCGTCGTCGGCGGTGTTCGTGCCGACGAGTACGTTGGCGTCGGTGATCGGTGGCAGATGGCGCAGCACCTGCGCCAGGTCCGTCGGACTCAGCTTGGACGCTCAGCCCGCGCAGGCCACCATGCTCGTGAGCCGGATGCGCTCGCGCTCGCTCATGACCCCTCCGCGCGGAGCCGGATCCGCGGCGTTCCGGGCCCCGGCCGTTCGCGCCACTCAATTGTAGCACGGCCCCGGTGCCGGCCACGATGTAATTCAAGCTGTTATAGTGACGGTGGGGGAGTTCGTGGCGATCAACATCCACCTGCTGAAAATCTTTCATGCCGTCGCGCGGTCCGGCAGTTTTTCACGCGCCGCCTCGGAACTCGCGATCAGCCAGCCGTCCGTGAGCATCCAGGTCGGTGAGCTCGAGCGGCAGTTCGGGGTGGAGTTGTTCGAGCCCGCCGGCAAGTCCGTGCGCCTCACCGAGGCCGGGCGGGTCTGCTTTGACTATGCCGGCCGCATCCTCGCGCTCCTCGATGAAGCGCAGCGCGCGATGGACGAGGTGAAAGGACTGCGGCGCGGGCGGCTGCTCGTCGGCGCGACGCAGACACCGGGCACCTACATTCTGCCGGGCCTGCTCGGGCGGCTGAAAGCGGAGTACCCGCGCCTCGAAGTGACGCTGCGGATCGGCGAGCCGCGGCGGATTCAGGAAATGGTCCTGCGGCATGAACTCGACGTGGCCGTCACGGGCTGGCGGATCGCGCTGCCGGACCTCGAAGCGGTCCCGATCGCCCGGGACGAACTGGTGCTGGTCACGGCCCCGTCGCACCGGTTCACCGATCTGCCCGACGTCGCGGTCGCGGACCTCTCGGGCGAACCGTTCATCATGCGCGAACGCGGATCCGGCAGCCGCGAACTCGTCGACGACGCCCTGCACCGCGCCGGGATCTACATCACGCCCACGCTCGAACTGGAAGGCGTCGACGCGGTGAAGCAGGCGGTCGCGGCGAATCTCGGCATCTCGATGCTGTCGCGCCACGCGATCGACCTGGAGGTCGAATCCGGCAGGCTGCGGATCGTGCCCGTGCGAGGATTCAAGGTGGAACGATCGATCTGGCTCGTCCGGCATCGCGACCGGCAGTTGTCGCGGGCGGCGCAGGCCTTCGTCGCCCTCGTCACCGCCCCCGCCCCGCCGGTCGCGGAGGTCTCACCGGCGGCCGCACCGGAGGGCCGCTAGTCCAGGAAGTACCACATGGCGAGCACCAGCGCCGTCCCGATCACGCCGATCCACACCGGGCTGTCGACGAACAGCGGGAACACCGTCAGCACACTGCCGCCGACGATCGGGACGATCCGTTCGGTCTTCCGCCCATAGACCACGGCGGCCATCCCGATCAGGCTGAACAGGCCGCCGAGAATCAGCGTGGCCGGTGTCAGATTGAGCATCGTGAACCGGCTCATGCCCGGCGGCGCCTGCATCTAGACCGCGGCCCGGACTCGTGATCGCGCGGGTGGTTCGTGCGCGTGTCGGTTGACCGTGTCCCCGGCGGTCTGCTACGATGCAGAAAACCCGACGGGTGACAATGCAGACACGCACGGCACAGCCGCTCTCGCCTCGTGTGGCGGGAGCGCCGTCGTTTATGCGGCCGCGTGGCCGCGCGGCACTCAACGAGGAGGCCTCCACATGCGGGAATCCCGCGATCCCAACCTGCTGATCCCCGGACCGACGCCGCTGCCGCCCGAAGTCCTCGACGCCATGCACCGGCAGATGACCAATCATCGCGGCCCCGCGTTCGGCGCGATCATGCGCGAAATCCACGACGGCCTGCGCGACGTCTTCCGCACCCGCCACGACATCCTGACATTCGTCGCCTCGGGCACCGGCGGCCTCGAGGCCGCCACCGTCAACCTCTTCTCGAGTGGGGACCGTGTGCTGTCCGTGAACAACGGACACTTCTGCGAGCGGTGGGCCGAGATCGCGGAGCGGTTCGGCGCGCGCGTCGACCGCGTCACGGCGCCCTGGGGCGAGCCCGTGCCGGCGGAGGAGGTCGCGGCGCGGCTGCGCGCCGCCTCCGGGGACGAGTACCAGGCGGTGCTCGTAACGCAGAGCGAGACGAGCACCGGTGTGCACAACGATGTCCGCCGGATTCGCGAGGCGATGGGAAGCCATCCGGCCCTCTTGATGGTCGACGCGATCAGCGCGCTCGGCGCGATTCCGCTGGAGACGGACGCCTGGGGCGTCGACGTCGCGGTCACGGGCTCCCAGAAGGCGCTCATGAGCCCGCCGGGCCTGGCGTTCGTCAGCGTGAGCGATCGCGCGTGGGCCGCGGTCGAGCGCTGCACGACGCCGCGCTTCTATCTCGACTTCGGCCGGGCGCGCACCGCGGCCCGGCTGGCCAACCCCTCGACGCCGTTCACCACCGCGGTCACGGTGGCGTACGCGGTGCAGGCGGCGCTTCGGCTCATCAAACATGAAGGCCTCGACCATATCTTCGAGCGGCACCGCCGCATGGCGCGGCTCGTGCGGGCCGGCGTCCGCGGGATGGGGCTCCACCCGTTCGTGAACGACGCCGACGCGGTGAGCACCGTCACGACGGTGCGGATGCCCGAGGGGGTCGACGGCCGCGCGGTGGCCTCCCACGCGCGCGACCGGTATCACGTGCTCTTCGGCGCCGGCATCGGCCGCCTCGAACACGACGTGATCCGCATCGGCCACCTCGGATACACCCGGCCCGAGTGGCTGCTCGACGGCCTCGAGACGCTCGGCAAGACGCTGACCGATCTCGGAACTCCGGTCCGCACCGCAGACGGCCTGCGGGCGGCGCAGGACGCGCTGACCGCCCCGGCCATCGGATAGCGATGCGGGTGCTCGTCGCCGACGGCCTCGCGGACGAGGGTCTCGAGCGGCTCTCGGCGGGGGCCGAGGTCGTCGTCCGCTGCGGCGTTCCAGAAGACGAGCTGTGCGCCCTGCTGCCCAGGTTTGACGCCGTGATCGTTCGAAGCCGCACCCGGGTCCCGGCCGGCACCATGGGTGAGGCGGGGCGCCTCCGCGTGATCGCCCGCGCCGGGGTCGGCGTCGACAATATCGACGTGGACGCCGCCACGCGGCGGGGCATCCTCGTCCTCAACACGCCGGAGAGCAGCACGACGGCCGCGGCGGAGCACACTTTTGCGATGATGCTCGCGCTCGCCCGCCACGTTCCGGCCGCCTCACTGGCCCTCGCCCGCGGCGAATGGACGCGCGAGCGCTTCGTCGGCACAGAACTCACCGGCAAAACCCTCGGGGTGGTCGGGCTCGGCAAGATCGGCAGCGAGGTCGCGCGGCGCGCGCTCGCCTTCGGCATGCGCGTGGTCGCGGCGGACCCGTACGTCTCGGAGGAGCGTGCCCGGCGGCTCGGCGTCGAACTCGAACCGTGGCCGGACATCCTCGACGGCGTCGACGTCCTGACGCTGCACGTCCCGCTCAGCGCCGACACCCGGGCGCTCGTCGGCCCCGACGAGCTGGCCCGGATGAAGCCCGGGGCCTTCCTCGTCAACTGCGCGCGGGGCGGGCTCGTGGACGAAGCCGCGCTCCTGGCGGCGCTCGAGCGCGGGCAACTCGGCGGCGCGGCCCTCGATGTGTTCGCGACGGAACCGCCCGGACCCGACCATCCCCTCGTCCGCCACCCCCGCATCGTCGCCACGCCGCACATCGGGGGCTCCACGGCCGAGGCGCAACGGTCGATCGCCGTGGAGGTCGCCCACCAGGTGCTCGCGGCCCTGCGTGGCGAGCCTGTGCGGGGCGCCGTAAACGCGCCCGTGCTCGGGGAAGACGCCTGGCACCGCCTGGATCCGTTCATGCATCTCGCGCGCGCGCTCGGCGGCCTGGCGGGACAACTGGCCGACGGGCAGTTGCGCGCCGTGACCCTCCAGTACGAGGGAGACGTCGCGCGGCTCGACACGCAGCCGCTCACGGCCTCCGTGCTCGTAGGCCTCCTCCGCCACGCCTCCGATCAGCCGGTCAATCTCGTGAACGCGGTCCTCCTCGCCAAGGAACGCGGCCTGCGCATCAGCGAATCCCAAGCTGACCTGTGTGAAGATTTCGCGAGCCAGGTGCTCGCCGGGATCGAGACGTCGCGGGGCGCGCTGCGCCTCGGCGGCACGTTGTGGGGCCATCGCGAGCCCCGTATCACGCGGCTCAACGACTGGCGGCTGGACCTCGCGCCGGCGCCGCACATGTTGTTTGTGTGGAACGCCGACCAACCGGGCATGATCGGACACGTCGGCACGATCCTCGGCCGGCGCGGGGTGAATATCGCGAATATGCACGTCGGACGCCGGGACGCCGGCGGCACAGCGGTCATGGTGCTCACGCTCGACGAAGCGCCCCCGGCCGACGCCGCGCGCGAGATCGCCCAGGCGCGCGGCATCACCGCGGTCCGGGCCACCCACCTGCCCGCGGCGTGAGATGCTCGACCTTCGCCTGATACGCGAGCGGCCCGACGAGCTCAAGGCCGCGATCCGGCGCAAAGGCGCCGACCCCGGCCTCGTCGACGCGGTCCTTGAGGCCGACCGGCGGCGCCGCGACGTGCTGACCCGCGTCGAGGCGTTGCGCGCCGCGCAAAACCGCGCGTCCCAAGAGATTCCGCGCCTCACCGGGGCCGAGCGGGAGGCGCGGATCGCTGAGATGAAGCGGATCGCCACCGAACTGCGCGCCACCGAACCGGAACTCGCCGCCGCGGACGCGGCGCTCGAGACCTCGCTCCGCCGCGTGCCGAACCCGCCGCACCCCGGCGTCCCCGACGGCGGTCCGGAGGCGAGCGTGACGCTCCGCACCTTCGGCGAGCCGCCGCATCCCGCGTTCGAGATGCGCGACCACGTGGACCTGGGCACACGCCTCGATATGCTCGATATGGAACGGGGCGCGAAAGTCTCCGGGTCGCGGTTCGCGATCCTCCGGCGAGACGGGGCGCTCCTTGAAATGGCCCTCTTCCGGTACGCGGTCGACCGCCTCACCGGCCGGGGATTCGTGCCGGTTATCCCTCCCGTGCTGGTGAAACGCGAGGCCGTGCTGGGCACGATGGGCGGCGCCGGCCTCGACGAGCAGATGGTCTACCGGATCGAAGGCGAGGATCTGGCGCTCGCCGGAACGTCCGAGGTCGCGCTCGGGGCAATGCTGGCGGGCGAAGTGCTGGACGAAGCGGACCTCCCGATCCGTCTGGTTGGAATCTCCACGTGCTTCCGGCGCGAGGCGGGGACGCACGGGAAGGACACGCGGGGCATGTTCCGCGTCCATCAGTTCGACAAAGTCGAGATGTTTTCGTTTTGCCATCCCGACCGCTCGTGGGACGAGCACACCGAGCTCGTCGGCATCCAGGAGTCGCTGTGGCAGGGCCTTGGGCTGCCCTACCGCGTGGTCGATATCGCTGCGGGGGATCTCGGCGACCCGGCCGCCCGCAAGTACGATATCGAAACCTGGATGCCCGGCCGCGGCGGGTATGCGGAGACGCAGTCGTGCAGCAACTGCACCGACTACCAGGCGCGCCGGCTCAACGTGCGCTTCCGAACGCCCGGCCAGCGGGGCCTCGAGTACGTGCACACCCTGAACGGGACCGCGGTGGCGTCCACCCGCGCGATCATCGCCATCATGGAGAACTTTCAGGACGCCGGCAGCGGCATCAAGATTCCTCCGGCCCTCAGGCCGTACATGGACGGCCGCACCGAGATCGCGCCGCCCCGGCCGATGGGCCCCGCGTCGGCGGGGGTGCCGGCGCGGCCGTGACGCTGGCCGACACCACCTCGCCGCTGGCGGGGCAGGCCGCCCTCGTAACCGGGGCGTCCCGCGGCCTCGGCCGGGCCATCGCGCTCCGGCTCGCGCGACAGGGCGCGGCGGTGTGCCTCAACTACCGCCGACGCGAGGACGCCGCGCGATCCGCCGTCGACGAGATCCGGGAGGCAGGCGGACGCGCCGTCGCGGTGCGCGCGGACGTCGCGGACCCGAAGCAGGTGGAAGCGCTGGTGGAGCGCGCCGCGGCCGAACTCGGGCCGCCGTCCATTCTGGTGAACAACGCCGGCATCGCGCTCGATGTCACCCTCGACGATTTCGATCCGGGGCGGTTGGATGCCATGCGGCGCACCAACGTCGACGCGGTGATCCACACGATCCGCGCCGTGGTGCCCTCGATGAAAGTTCGGCGGTACGGCCGCATCGTCAACATCAGCTCCGTCGCCGCCCACGGGACGACCCTGCCCGGCACCACGTTCTACGCTGCGACCAAAGCCGCGGTGGCGGTGCTGACGCGCCGCTTCGCGATGGAGCTCGGCCCCCACGGCATCACCGTCAACGCCGTGGCCCCCGGCTTCATCCTCACCGACATGGTGAAGGAAGGCCGCACGGAGGCGGACCTGCACGACGCCGTGGCGCGGCTCAGCGACCGCGCGATGGTCCGCCGGGTCGGCGCGCCTGAAGACATCGCGCACGCCGTGGCCTTCCTGGCCTCGCCGGAGTCAAGTTTTGTGACAGCCCAGATCCTCACCGTGGACGGCGGCCGCATGGACTACATCGGCCATTCCTAAATCGCCCGTGCCTCTGCCCGCCTGAGATGCGCCACTACAACGCGATCGTGATCGGCGTGGGCGGCATGGGCAGCGCCGCGGTCTACCATCTCGCGCGGCGGGGCCGGCGTACGCTGGGCCTGGAGCAATTCGACATCCCGCACGACCGCGGCTCGTCGCACGGCACCAACCGCATTATCCGGCTCGCGTACTGGGAGCACCCGTCGTATGTGCCGCTGCTCCGGCGCGCCTACGAGCTGTGGCGCGAGTTGGAGCACCGCGCGGGCGAACGGCTCCTCATCATCACGGGCGGCGTCGACGCGGGGCCGGAGGGATCCAAAACTGTCCAGGGCTCGCTCTTGTCGTGTGACCTTCACCACCTGCCCCACGAGACGCTGAACGCGGCGGAGCTGCACCGCCGCTTTCCAGGCTACCGGCTCGCCCGCGACATGGTCGCCGTCTACCAGCCGGACGGCGGCTTCGTGCTGTCCGAGCGCGCGATCGTCGCGCACGTCACGGCCGCGCAGGCGCTGGGCGCCGACGTCCACGCGCGCGAGCCGGTGCTCGACTGGGAGGCCGGGGCGGGCGGCGTTCGCGTACGCACGGCCCGCGACACGTATTCCGCGGACCGGCTGGTGATCACCGCCGGGCCGTGGGCCGCGCGCCTTGTACCGGCGCTCGCGCAGACGGCCGTTCCCGAGCGGCAGGTCCTGCTCTGGGCACAGCCGCTGCGGCCGGAGTACTTTCAGCTCGGCGCATTCCCGGTGTTCAACATGGAGAGCCCCGAGGGCCGCTTCTACGGCTTCCCGATCTACGGCGTGCCGGGCTTCAAGATCGGGAAATATCACCACCGCCTCGAGCGTACCGGCCCGGACTCGGTTGACCGGGAGATCCACCCGGAAGACGAAGCCGTCCTGCGCGACGGGATCCGTCAGTACTTCCCTGATGCCAACGGGCCCACGATGGCGATGACGACGTGCCTCTTTACCAACAGTCCGGACGAGCACTTCATCCTCGACCGGCATCGGGACCATGAGAACGTGTGCCTCGCGGCCGGCTTTTCCGGCCACGGCTACAAGTTCTGCAGCGTGGTCGGCGAAATTATGGCGGATCTGGCGCTGGAGGGACGCAGCAAGTTCGACCTGAGCCTCTTCCGGGCGAACCGGTTCTGGTAGGACTATTCTGTTTTACAGTTGACATAATATTCACTGCACTACATAAGCGGCCGAGCGCGCGGAGGCTGTGGATGACCGGCGTGAGCTGGTCGGCTGTCCCGATCGATTGGTCGTACTCCGGCGCGCGGGCGCGGTAGAATGCGATCTGCTCCCGCAGGATGTCCCTACGCGCCATCGAGTTTCCGCCGCGCGAAGGCGGCGAGATGATCCGCGAGCCGCTCCAGGACGGCCGCGCCGATCTCGGGCTTCGCCTGCCGGGCGTCACCCAGGATTCCGTTCGGCGTGATTGCGCGAAGACCGCGCCGGAACAGCTCGTCCGTGTCGATCCGGCCCATGCGCCCGGCCTCCAGGCGATCCGTCGCGACGAGGGCCGGATGGCGGGCCATCATGATGGACGTCTCGGTCAGCTCGGCGTGCAGCGCATCGACGTCCTGCCGCACGCCGAGCGACTCGGCCGCGCCGTTCATGACTTGCATCATTTCGCGCAGCGCCGGCCGGCCGGCGTAGGCCGCGATCCGAACGTCTTTGGAGGCAAATTCGTCGCGGAGCCGGCGGGCGGCCTCTTCCAGGGCATCGAAGTTGCCGCCGTGCGATGAGAAGAGGAAGAAATTTCGAAAGCCGTGCAGGGCGAGCGACCGCACGTACGCGAGCACCGTCTCGATGAAGGTCTCGCGCGGAAGAGACAGACTGCCGGGAAACGCGAGATGATGGTCCGAGCATCCCGGGCGGATAACGGGCGCGAGCAGGGCCCGGCCTAACTTGCGCGCGACCCGTTCGCCGACCGCCCGGCCGATGGCGCTGTCGGTCATGGTGGGAAGATGCGGCCCGTGCTGCTCGATCGACGCGGTGACGATCACGACCGTCCGTACGCCGCCGTCGAGCGCCGCCTGAACCTCCGGCCACGACAGTTCTTCCAACAGCACGGTGTCTTTCACAGGATCCGCCCCCGGGGTGAAGCGTGCGTTGCGGCGACTTCGTTCGGCGGATCAACGCTCGAATCCCCGCGGGAAGAACACGGCGCGCCACGAAGACTGTCACCATGAACGTACGCTTCGAAGGTCTGACGCTCCGGTACGGCGACCGGGCGGCACTCGACGGCGTGACCGCGTCGCTCGACGGGCAGATTGTCGGCGTGCTGGGCGCAAACGCTTCCGGCAAGACCTCCCTGCTGCAGATCCTCGCCGGTGTGCGGCCGGCCACGGCCGGCCGCGCGTTCATCGACGGCCGCGAGATTCACGCGGGGCGGCGTCCCGGCATCTCGTATCTGCCGCAGGAAACCGGGTACTTCCCCTTCTGGCAGCGGCCGTCCGAGACGTTGTCCGGCACGTTCATCCTCAAAGGCATCGCAGGACACCAGGAGCGGGCCAAGGAGTTGCTCGAGGCGGTGGGCCTCGGCGACGAAGACCGGCCGGCCGATCAGTATTCCGGCGGCATGAAACAGAAACTCCGGATCACCCAGGCCCTGTCGCACAACCCGATGCTGCTCATGCTGGACGAGCCGACGACCGGCCTGGACGCACGTGAGCGGCTGCGGCTCTTGCGGATCATCGAGCGTCTGCGCGACCGCGTCGCCGTGATTTTTTCGACGCACCAGCCTGAGGATGCCGCGGCGATTTGCGATGCCATCCTGATTCTTCACCGCGGCCGCGTGGCCGCGGCGGGGCCCCCGGGAGACATAACCGCGATAGCGGAGGGGCGCGTATACGAAATGACGCTGCCCGCGCCGGCGCTGCCTCCAGAATCCGAATACGAGATTTCGGGCGTGGGACGCGAAAACGGGGTCTTGCGTCTGCGGGTCGTCGGAACGGTTCCCGAAGGCGCGCGGCCGGTGGCGCCGCACCTGGCCGACGCCTATCTACTCGTCACTCAGAGTTGACGGTCAGGGTAAACCCGCGCGCCACGACTTCCGCGCTCCCGGTATTCCTCGACGCGAATGAGAAATACAGTTCCCGCACCGAAAAAGTCGTACACGACGCGCTGCTGGCCGATCGCTATGGCTATGACGGGTGAATTCCATCCGGCGCGTCGGGCACGATGAGCGCCAGGCTGGCCGTGTATCCATGGACGAAGTTGCGCGGCCCGACGGGTCCAAATTCGCCGTTGCAGAAAAATCCGGCGAGTGGAAGGGACCCGAACCGGCCGGCTACCGCCGCGGCGTCGTGGTCGGGGCTGCCGAAGAGGCCCGCGCCGCGGCCGTTGCAGACGCACAGGAGGCCGGCCACCGGGGCGGCGGACCCGAGACCGGAGTGCGCACCGTCGAGCAGGGCGGCGAGGTCCTCGTCGGCGGCGGCGCGATCACGGATTTGGAATTGCAGCGTTTGCCCCGCGCGGGGCTGGGCACCGACGACGATCGCCCCCCGGTCCGGATCGACGCCGATCAGGTTGCGAATCAGAAAGTCGCCGCGTCGCAGCGTTTCGCGGCGTTCGTCCACGACCAGTCCGACAAACAGGTTCCCGCGCGCACGCGCCCGCACCTCCGGCGGCAGCGCCGTTACCGTCTCGAGCAGTACTTTGTAGGCGGGCCGGCCCGCGATCGCTTCGACGATTTGACCCGCGGCCGCGGTGATGATCCACGGTTCTCCGATCGGCGTACATCCCTGCGACACAACGGTCCGCAGCGTGTACGCGCCGCCGAGCGCCAGCGCGACCGCCCCGCGCTCGTAGACGCGGTCGTTGAGAAACAGTTGCGTGCGCTGCAGGCGGTAATCGCCGGACGCCAGGCCGCCCACAACAGGGACGCCCGGGTACGCGCCGGAGATCGCCTCGAGCAGCGCGTCGCCGTCGACGCTGAACGGATCGGCAAACAGAAACCAGGCCCGCGCCTGGCCGGCCGGGACACCGGTGCGCTCGTGCCATCCCGCGGCGCCGCGTGCCAGCTCGAGGTCGGATTGCGTGATCCAGGCCGCATGCCATGACGCTCCGGGCAGCGACACCGCGAGCAGCGCCACAGCGGGCTCGCCCTCGAGTTCGCGGCCGCCGCCGATGACGGCCTGACCGGAGCATCCGGCAAGCACGCGGGTTGGCAGCGCACCGCGCACGCGGGCGAGCAGGGCCGGAAAGTCCCGGAGGTACTCGGAGGAGGCGAACAAGAACGCGACGTCGGCCTCGCCGCCGTCCAACTGCCGCGCAATAGATGACAGCGCGGCGGCGGCGGCGTCCTCCCAGACGGCGCCGCGGCCGATGGCGGCCGCCGCGCGGACAGGCCTCGCGGGCTCCAACTCGTTCATTGTAGTCGATCGGTCTCGCGCCGGCACGGCGCCGATTCCAGGGCGCCGTCGAACGAGAGCACCCGCGCCGGGCGCAGTTCCAGCACCGCGGCCGCCCACGCCGGCGGGCCGCCGTGAAGGGCGCGCCACCGCTCACGAAATGCCGGGTCCGAGTCGATGACGTCCTCCCCGTCGTGGATGAGCACCGGACCCTCGGCGATCACGGCCCGATGCCGGCGCCGCTCGTCGCCCTCCATCACGACGATGGACGCGTAGGGACGCGCGCGGAGACTCCGCAGCCGGACACCGTCGACCGTCGCGATCCAGAACCCACCTCGCCAGAAGCTGAATGCGATCGGCGCGGCATGAGGCCGCCCGTCCCGGCGGCCCGTGGCCAGGACGGCATACCGCTTCTCGTTCAGAAACGCGGCCATCCGCGCCGCGTCCATGGCGAGGCGCCGTGGGTACGATTCCTCGAGTCCGGGGCTTGCGCGCTCGTAACTCCGTTCCTGAATCTCGATCAACGGGCGCACGTGTTCGTCCATACGTCCCCTCCGGCGCCGCGGCACGGCGCTTCCGCCCGGGCCGAATCCCAGATGGGATATTCGACGCTGAAGACTGAATCTACCACGAGGAGAAAGATTGGCGGTCCCGCCAGACTTCGATGCCTCCGAGTCATCCCGTCACTGTCGTCAACGTGGGCTACCGTTCCACGAATTATTACGTCGTGAGCAGCGGCACGTCACGCCTGCTCGTCGATCTCGGTTGGCCGGGCTTGGCAGGCGCTTCGAGCGCGCGGCGTCACCATCATTTATCCAGGCCACGGACCGCCGCGCGCAGCGCCCTGAGACGCCCCCGCGCCGGCGCCGGTTGCGGAAGCAGAAACGAGCGTCATGACGTAGTTGAGCGCGATCTGAGACGCGAGTGCTCGGAAGGGAGGCCCTATGGCCGGCGATGGATCGACGCACATCCGCGACGACGTGCTGTGGTTTCTCGACACCACCTTCGCGGCATGGAACTGGGCCCACAAGTCAATGCGTGACGCGGTAAAGAACCTGACGGCATCGGAACCAGCGTGGCAGCCGAGCCGTCATACCCACTCGGTGCGGGAACAGATCAATCATGTCGCGCATTGGAAGGCCTACGTGGGGCAGCGCCTCCGCGGGCGGCGCCCGCGCGCGCATCAGGCGTGGCCGGCCTCCGGCCGGACGGCCCGGGATCTCCGGCGGTCGATCGCGCACCTGGGGCGTCTACACGACGAGTTGCGGAAGACCGTGCTCGATATGGCCCCGGACACGTTCGCGCGATCCAGAATCGGACGGTATTCAACCGTCCAGCTGCTGCTTGGCGCGGCGGCGCACGAGTCGTATCATGCCGGCCAGATTCTGCTGACGAGGAAACTGTATCGGGACTCCCGGCGTCCGCCCGCAGACCGGGGCCGCGGCGCCGCCCTGCGGCCGGCGTCTAGGCCTGTTCCGCCGCCGCCTTCGGCATCCACGCCGGACGCGCCGCCTCGTACGAGGCGATCGCGTCGCCGTGCTGGAGGGTGAGGCCGATCGGATCGAGTCCGTTGAGCAGGCAGTGCTTCTTGAAAGGGTCGACGTCGAAGCGGTCGATACGTCCGAACGCATCGGTGACGGTCTGCCGCGCCAGATCCACGGTGATCTGGTATCCCTCCCGCGTCTCCGCCCCGTCCAGCATCTCGCGCACGCGCGCTTCCGGCAGCACGACGGTGAGCAGGCCGATCTGCGCACAGTTGCCGGCAAAGATATCCGCGAACGAGGGCGCGATGATCGCCTTGAAGCCGAAATCCTGAAGCGCCCACGGTGCGTGCTCGCGCGACGACCCGCAGCCGAAGTTGCGTCCGGCGAGCAGGATCGTACCGTCGCGGTACTGGGGCTTGTTCAGCACAAAGTCGGGATTGGGCGAGCCGTCCTCACGGTACCGCATGCTGTAGAAGAGCACGTCCCCGTAGCCGGTGCGCTCGATCCGCTTCAGGTACCGTGCCGGCGTGATGAGATCGGTGTTGCAGTCGGGAATCCCGAGCGGGACCGCCACACCGTTGTGCGTCCGAAAGGGTTCCACTAGGCCCTCCACTCACGAACGTCGACGAAGTGTCCCGCGATGGCCGCGGCCGCGGCCATCGGCGGACTGACGAGATGCGTCCGGCCGCCGGGGCCCTGACGTCCTTCGAAGTTCCGGTTGGACGTCGACGCGCAGCGCTCGCCCGGCCCCAGAATATCGGGGTTCATCCCGAGGCACATGGAGCAGCCGGCTTCGCGCCATTCGAAGCCGGCCTCGGTGAAGATGCGGTCGAGCCCCTCGCGCTCCGCGGCCGCCTTGACCTGCTGCGATCCCGGCACCACCATGGCCCTCACCTTGGGGTTCACACGCCGGCCGGCGACGATCTGAGAGGCGGCGCGAAGATCTTCCAGGCGGGCGTTGGTGCAGGAGCCGATGAACACGCGGTCGACCGCGATGTCCTGAATCGGCGTACCGGGTTGGAGCGCCATGTACTCGAGCGCGCGCACAACCGCCGCCCGCGCCTGCGGATCGGCCTGCGCACCAGGATCGGGGACGCGCCCCGTCACCGGTTCTGCCTGCGCCGGGTTGGTTCCCCAGGTCACGAACGGCTCGATCGTCGAGGCGTCGACCGCCACCGTCGTTTCGTGGCGGGCCGCGGGGTCCGTCGGCAGCGCGCGCCATGCCTCCAGCGCCGCCTCCCACGCGGCCCCGCGCGGAGCATACGGCCGGCCTTCCACATACCGGAACGTCGTGTCGTCGGGCGCGATCAATCCAGCGCGGGCGCCGCCTTCGATCGTCATGTTGCAGACGGTCATGCGTCCTTCCATAGAAAGACCCCGGATCGCGGCCCCAGTGTACTCCACGATGTGGCCGGTACCGCCGCCGACGCCGTTCTGGCGGATGACGCCGAGGATGAGGTCCTTTGCCGTGGTGCCCCGCGGCAGGTCGCCGTCGATCCGGATCTCCATCATCTTCGGACGGCGCTGCGGCAGCGTTTGCGTGGCCAGCACGTGCTCGACTTCGCTCGTCCCGATGCCGAACGCGAGCGCGCCGAACGCGCCGTGCGTGGCCGTGTGGCTGTCGCCGCACACGATGAGCATTCCGGGCAGCGTGAGCCCGAGTTCGGGCCCGATGATATGCACGATCCCCTGGCGCGCGCTGCGCAGTCCCTCGAGGCGGATCCCGAATTCGTCCGCATTGCGCTCGAGCGCCTCGATTTGGATCTTGCTTGTCGGATCCGTGATCGGCTCCGTCCGCGGGGTGGTCGGCACATTGTGATCGAGTGTGGCGTACGTCAGGTCCGGGCGCCGCACACGGCGGCCCGCGAGCCGCAGGCCCTCGAAGGCCTGCGGGGACGTCACCTCGTGGACGAGGTGCATATCGACGTACAGCAGGTCGGGCTCGCGGTCGCCGCGCGCGACCACGTGCGCGTCCCAGATCTTTTCCGCCAAAGTCCGTGCCGTCATGACGCTCCCTCGAAACGCCCCGGGCGGTCCGGGTCCGGCTGCGCCGGACCCGCCGTCTTGCCCGCGGCCGGCCTGCCGGCGGCGGGCCGTTTGGGGCGCGGCAGTGGACGCGGGCGGACGCCCATCTTGCCGGTCTCCCGGTCCGCGACCTTGCTGGCCCCATAGCTGTCCGGCTTGGTCACCGCGGCATACCCGCTGCCCTGCACCATGCCGACCACTTCCCGGATGATTCGCTTCGTCTCGCCCCGGTCGCCGACGTCGAGGTGAATCTCGAGAGGCAGCTCGCTGTAACCGTTCTTGGCGAGCTCGGAACTGATCTGGCTCGCCGTCTCGAGACTGAGCGAAGTCTCGAACAGGATGCGCTGCCGCAGACTCTCGATCTTGCGGTTGCGGAACTTGTGGTAAAAGTACCGCCCGCCGTGCCCGACACGATGCATGACCACCGCCGTCACAAAGCAGGTGTCGTCGCCGAGCAGTGAGTCGGTTCCGATGATGAGGTTGTACTGCTGGTCGCGCTGCTCTTCCATGTACGCAACGATCTGCGCGAACATGCGTTCGAAGCTCAATTTTCCGTACGTCGGCGAGATGAATTCCATCCGGCTTCCCGCGCTTCAGTATATCACGATCAGAAACGGGCCGATTGTGGCCGCGGTTCGAGGCATGTCCGGCGGACGGTCCCCGCTGGCGGGCGCTCCGCGGCGGCCGTCAGCGGTGGGAAACCGTATACGCGACCGGCGCCCAGGTGTGTCCACCGTCCACCGTCTTCAGCAGGGACCCCGGCGTGCGCTTCAACGTCCAGACCGACCCGCGAACCGCCCAGCCGACCTGCGGTGAGACGAAATCGAGCTGGTGGATGTCGGCGAAATCCGCCGGCAGCGGAAGCGCTGTCCACCGGCGGCCGCCGTCCGCGGTGCGGTACAGCACGCCTGCGCCGGCGATCCAGCCGTGGGCCAGGTCGACGAAACTCCAGACCGGGGCACCGTGCCCGTCCACGGGCGTCGTGGCCGTCCATGTGGCGCCGCCGTCGCGCGTGACATAGATGACCACGACCGTCTTGCCGTCCTCGCAGTACTCGTTCCCGACCGAATAGGACAACGACACGGGCAGCACACCGTCGCGCGCCGTGAAAAACATCGGCGATGTTGTGGACCCGTTCCAGCGCTTCACCCGCGCCGGCAGGGGAAGGCGCTGCCGGCGCCACGTGTGACCGCCGTCTCGCGTCGCAAAGAGATACGTGTGACCGCACCCGGGCTGGTAACCTGTCACCCACCCCGCCGTCGCGCTGAGAAACGTGATGCCGCTCTTGTTCCCGCCGAACGGAAGACCGCTGCTCTCGTCGGCGGGTGTGGCGCGGGCGACCTGCACCCACGTCGCTCCTCCGTCCGCCGTCCGGTGAATGTCGACTTCCTCACTTCCCGCGGTGCCGGCGCTCATCATCCGCCAGCCGTTGCGCTCGTCGATGAAATCGAGCGCGCCGCGCACCGGGAAGAGCGCGCCGTTGCCTCTCGCGCGGAACATCGGAAGGGGCCCCAAGCTCCGCCAGGTTCGGCCGGCGTCGCTCGTTTGAAGGAGCGTGGATGATTCCAGCCACGCCGTGAGGTCGGTGAGCACCGCGGGCCGCGACACGCCCGGGGCGCCGGGGGGCGTGACGTCGTCCCAGTGGACGCCGCCGTCCGTAGTGCGCAGCAGCATGTTCGGACCCGGTTCACGGATCGCGGTGGCGGCCCACCCGGCGAGCGGTCCCGTCATGCGGATGAAATCGAGGGCGTCGGCCTCGTCCTGCGCCGATGCGAGGCCGGGCAGACAGCCCGCGATCAACGTGAGGATGGCCGCTCCCGTGAGCACCGCGGCCCTCATTCGCAGCCTCCGCCGGATCCCATTCGCACCGTCTGAAACCCCTAGTACCCAAAACGGCCGTGCGAGCGGCCGCGGGCCTGCGGACCGGCGGCGTCTCAGCCCAGGCGGGTCAGAGGTCGCGCCGGCCTTCGAGGGCGCGGGCCAGCGTTACCTCGTCGGCGTACTCGAGATCGCCGCCGACCGGGAGGCCGTGGGCGATGCGGGTCACCCGGACGCCCAGCGGTTTCAGCACGCGCGACAGATACAGCGCGGTGGCTTCACCCTCGACACGCGGGTTCGTGGCCACGATGATTTCCCGGACGGAGCCGTCCGCCACGCGGCGCAGTAGCTCCCCGATCCGGAGGTCGTCGGGGCCGATCCCATCGAGCGGCGAGATGGCGCCCTGCAGCACGTGGTAGACGCCGGAGAACTCGCGCGTCCGCTCCATCGCCGCGATGTCGCGGGGATCCTCGACAACGCAGATCACGGCGTGGTCCCGCCGGTCGCTCGTACAGATCGCGCACGGATCGACATCCGTGATGTTGCCGCAGATCGAGCAGTGGCGGATCAGGCGTTTGGCTTCCAGGATCGCGTCGGCGAGCGCCTGGGCGTCGGCCTGGGTCATCGACAACATATAGAAGGCGAGGCGCTGCGCGGTCTTGGGGCCGATTGTGGGCAGCTTGCCGAGTTCGTCGATGAGGCGCTGGAGCGGCGCCGCGTACACCGTCACGGGCACGCGATGCCGCTAGGAGCCGAGCCCCGGCAAACCGGGCAGCTGCAGACCGCCGGTGACGGTCTTCATCCGTTCCGCGGCCATCTCACGCGCTTTGCGCAGCGCCTCACCGACCGCCGCGAGGACGAGGTCCTCCAGCAGCGAGACGTCGTTGGGATCCACGGCGGCCGGATCGATTTTCACCTCGAGGAGGTCGCCGTGACCGTTCGCCACGGCGCGCACGACGCCGCCGCCCGCGGTGGCCTCGACCCGCTCCTGCGCGAGGCTTTCCTGAACGCGCGCCATGTCTTCCTGGACCTTCTGGACCTGCTTGAGCATTTTCTGCATGTTGAACACCGGCTTACTCCGGACGGCGTACTTCTTGCACAGGGTTGCCGAAGCGCCGGATGGCCTCGTCGACAAGCGCCCGCTCGCCCGACAAGGGCGCCGTCCCCGGACCGGGGCTTTCGGCCGCGGCCGGCTCGCCGGTGTCCGCGGTCTCGTCGAGCATGAGCCGCAGCCGGTACGGCGCCCCGAGCACACGCGCAAGCGCCTCGCCGACGATGCCTCGGTTCTTGATATCTTCGAGCCGCTCGAGATGGAACCGATGACGGACGCCGAGCACGATCTCGTTGCCGGCGACTCCGCACGGCGCGCTCTCGAGCAGATACGCATGCACCGCCCTGGTCTGCTGCTTGATGTCGTCCATTACCGCGGGCCATTGCGCGCGCAGGCCGTCGATTGTGAGGGGCGTCCCCGGTGCGAGGACGGCGGCCGGGGCTTGTTCCGCCGGGAGACGTGCCGCGGCCGAAGGTCCTCGCGAGGGGGCGACGCCCGACGCGCGATCCGGTCCAGTGGCGGGCGCGGCGGACGCCGTCTCGAGCGCCTCGGCGGCCGGAACCTCGCTTGAGGTCTCTGAGGCGGCCGATTTGGGCGGCGCTTTCCTGCTCGGCTTGTCCGCGGCGGGCCGGTTCGACGCCGGTGCGGCGGGCCCGCCTGCCCCGGCCGGAAGATCGCGGCCGCCCACCTCGGGACCGGGACCGCCGGACCGCGGCGGCCCCGCGGCGCCGGGCGTGCGCGGCGAGGCCATGCCCGCCGCCTGTTCGAGGGCGGTGACCCGGCCGGCGAGACCCTCCAGCGAGGCGTCCGGTTCAGGCGCTGCGGCGCGCAGGAGGGCCATCTCGAGCGAGACGCGCGGCTGTGTTGCGGTGCGCGCTTCCGCTTCCGCCGCGGCAAACACCCGGATGTGCTGCGCGATAACCGCGGGGGCAAGCAGCGCGGCCTGCGTGCGGAGCGCCTGCAACCGCTGCTCGCTCCCTTCCAAGATCGCCTCCGGCTCGCGCATCACGGCCACCACGAGCAGGTCGCGGAAGTGTTCGACGAGGCCGCGCAGAATCTGCCGGACGTCCCGCCCTTCGTCGATAACCTGGCCCGCCAGGGCGAGGCACCCGCCGGCATCGCCGTCGATCACGGCCTGCGCCAGATGATGGACCACGTCTTCATCCACGACCCCCAGCACCGCGAGCACGTCCGGCTTGGTGATGGGGCCGCGGCAGAACGCGTTCAACTGGTCGAGCAGGCCCTCCGCGTCGCGCAGCGCGCCGTCGGCGGCGCGGGCGATGAGCTGCAGCGCCTCGTCGTCGACGTCGAGCGACTCGGCCGCCGCGATCGTCTTGAGCCGGGCGACAATCGTCGCCTGGGGGATGCGTTTGAAATCGAACCGCTGCGTCCGCGACGTGATGGTCGCCGGGAGGCGGTGCGGCTCCGTCGTCACCAGCACGAGGATTGCGTGTGCGGGCGGCTCTTCGAGCGTTTTCAGGAGCGCGTTGGCCGCCTCGGTCGTGAGCATGTGCGCTTCGTCGATGATGTAGACTTTGTACCGGCCCTCGACGGGAACCAGGCGCACCTTGTCGCGTAAATCCCGGATCTCGTCGATCCCCCGGTTGCTCGCGGCGTCGATCTCGATGACGTCCAGCGACACGCCGGCGCTGATCGCCACGCACGACGGACAGACATTGCACGGGACAGGCGCCGGGCCGCGCCGGCAGTTGAGACACTTGGCTAGGATGCGCGCGGTCGTCGTTTTGCCGCTGCCGCGGTGACCGCAAAACAGATAGGCGTGGACGATCCGGCCGCCCGTGATGGCGTTTTGGAGCGTGCGGGTGACGCGTTCCTGGCCGACGACGTCTTCGAACGTCTGCGGGCGCCACTTGCGGTAGAAAGACACGTGGGACAACCCGAACAGTCACCTCGCGCAGGTCTCGCCTCGTATTCGCCGAACCTGTCCCGCACTCCTGGAGGTGGCGCATCGCACCACTGTATCTCGCGCTCGTCTCGCTCGCCGCCGCCATGCTCGTTTTCGCCGATGCGCGCGGCCGCATGCGCCGTGTGCCGGCCGCGTTGTGGGCCATCGCGGCGGCGGCGGTCGTGGCCGTCGCGGTGCCGCTCTACCTCATCGTCCGGCCGTCCCGGCGATCCGCGTGGGGACTGTTCGAAGTGGCCGGCGTGACGCTGTTCTTCGCGGGGACGCTGCCGCTCGCGGGACTGCTGCTGCCGCGCGCGGCCGCCGGCGGGCTCCCGCCGTTTTGGCTCGTCGTGACGCTGGCGGTGGTGCAGAACGCCTTCTTCGCGGCCGCGGGCGTCTACATCGTCGCCGTGAAATACCGGCTGCCACTCGGCGCGCTGGGGCTGCGCCTCGATCACGCGCGGAGGCGGCTGCTGCAGGGCGCCGCCGCCTCCGCCGCGGCGGTGCTCGGCAATTTCGCCGGACAGAGCCTGACCGTGTTCGTCCTCGCCCTCAGTATGGGACAGGCCGAAGCGTCAAAGTACGTCAACAGCGAGCAGCAGCGCAGCCCGATCTACCGGCTGCTGCCGCAGCTGCACGCCGGCCTCGATATCCTCGTCTTCGCCCTCATCATCGGGGTGGTGGTCCCGATCGGCGAAGAGATTTTCTTCCGGGGGCTCGCGCTCGGCGCCCTGCGGCGCGCCCTCAACCGCCACGCCGCGGTCGTCGTGAGCGCGCTCTTCTTCGCGCTCGCGCATCTCCAGGTCGTGGAGTTGGTGCCCATCCTCATCCTCGGCCTGGTCCTCGGGTATCTGTATGACCTGACCGGCTCGCTCATTCCCGGCATGATCGCGCACGGCCTGAACAACCTCGCCGCGCTCCTGCTCTTCTACCAGGGACCGTCGATCGGGTCCTAATCGGCGGGAGCGGCACCCGCGAGAGTCAGCGCCAGTCCACGAGCCGGTAGTGCTCTCGGGTCCACCGCGCCAGTTGTCCGCCCTGCCTCGTTCGTATCGCGGCGAACTCGGGGTCGTTCTCCTGAAAAGCGCGCACGCGCTCACGTTCGCGAAGATCAGGATACGTGCATTCCCAAATGACGTCCGCGGCGTCGGCCTGGTCGAGGCCGGGTTCGCCGCTCACGGGCACCCAGATCTGGCCAGCCGGCACGCCGAGTGTGGCGAGGCGCCGCGACGCTTCGATCCGCGTTTCGAGCACGCGCTCGCGCAGCCCGGGCTTTGCCACGTAGCGTTGATGAACCAGGATCATTCGTCGCCTCCGTTCTCTCGAATGGCGGACCGCGGCAGGGAGCGGCCTGCGCTTCAGCAAAGCGCTGCGTGGAGGTGAACCCGCTGATGCCGCGTGTTCCCTACGATCTGGAGTCCCGGCGCCCCTATCTCGAACCGCTGTTCAGCGACGCCGAGTACGACCGGCGCGCGGCCGCACTGCGGTCGGCGATGGAACGCGAAGGCATGGACGCGCTGTGCGTCTTCGCCAACGCCGCCGCCCCGTCGGCGATAGCCTACCTCACCAACTACGCGCCGGCGTTCGGCAGCGCGTTTTGTGTGCTGCGTGGCGACGGGACGATGACGGTGGTCACCGACGCCGTGCTGCACGGCGAACCAATGCACTCCATGATCTGGATGTGCCGGGTCCCCGATGTCCGCGTGGCGCTCGGCCCTGTGTACGGCGGCGCACCCGATGAGGTCGCGGTCCTCACAGCGGACGCGGTCGGCCCGGCCCGCCGCGTCGGTTTGGCGGGAGCGGCGGCGCTCCCACACGGGCTGTACGCTGCGCTCGCCGCGCGCCTCTCCGCCCTCTCTCCCGCCGACTACATTCTCGCCGGCATCCGGTTGGAGAAAAGCGACGAGGAAATCGCGGCGATGCGCCGCGCGGGTGAAATCGCCGATGAGGGGATGCGGGCGGTGCTCGGTTCCCTCGAAGCGGGCGTGGAAGAAACGGCGCTCGCCGCCGCCGCGGTGCAGCGGATCCACGCCCTCGGAGCGCGCGAAGCGTTCGCGACCTGCGTCGTCGCCGGGGAACAGGCCGGGTTGAAGCACGGGATGCCTCGCCGGCGGGCGCTTCGCGACGGGGAGAGCGTGTTCATCGATCTCGGCGCGGCATACCGCGGGTACGCCTCTGATCTCAGCCGGTGCACCGCCGTTGGAGGGGCGCGAGGCCGCGCGCGCGACTTACTTGCGATCGGCGCCGAATTGTACGAGGCGGGGCTGCGGGCGATGCGGGCGGGGAGCACGATCGACGACGTCTCACAAGCCCTGCTCTCAGTCGTCCGCGGAACCCGTTACGAGCCATACTATTGCGCGGGCGGATTCGGCCACGGCATCGGCATGTCGGTGATCGAAGTCCCGGGGTTGTTCGCCGGCAACACCGCGGAACTGCGTCCCCGAATGACCGTGGCGTACGAGCCGATGGTCGTGGTGGAAGGCCTCGGCACCGGGGTGGTCGAGGATACGCTCCTGATCACGGAAACAGGCTTCGAGCGGTTGACGAACCATCCGGTCATCACGTGGTCGTAGCCGGCACGACATGCCACCCGGTGGGCAGCGGCACACGGACGGGCCCGGCGTCTACCTGGATCGGTTGACGTGGCCCGAAGCGGCCGCGATCTTCCACCGCGATCCGCTGATCGTCCTGCCGGTCGGGGCGGCCGCCAAGGAGCATGGGCCGCACCTCCCGCTCGGCACCGATCGCATACTCGCAGAACACCTCGCCGGGCGGATCGCCGAGCGCGTCTCGTCGATCATTGCGCCCACCGTGGCCTACGGCTACTATCCGGCGTTCGCCGAGTTTCCGGGCAGTACGCATCTCGAAGCGGAGACGTTTGGGGCCGTGGTTCGCGAGATCATCGTCTCGCTCCACCGTCACGGGCCGCGGCGGTTCCTCATCCTCAACACCGGGATCTCAACGTACCCGGTCCTCGAGATCGCGGCGCGCGACTTGCGGCGGCGACATCCCGTGCTGATCGGCGTCACCCGAATCGAGGACTTGGGCGGCCGCGCCCTCGAGGGCCTGCTGGAGCAGCGGGCGGGCGGCCACGCGGACGAGTACGAGACCTCCGTGCTGCTCGCCCTCGCCCCGGACGTCGTTCGGCGTGACCGCCTCGTTCGAGAAATCCCAGACCGCGCCCGGCCGCGGGGCCTCTTCGTTCCCGCGCCGCTTGCCGCGCCCGGCGCGGGCGACCGTGAGACGACAGGAGTCTACGGAGATGCGACGCTTGCCTCCCCTGAGAAAGGCGTACGCATTTTGGCGACGATCGTCCCCGCCGTGATCACCGCCGCCGAGCACCTCAGGACCGCGCCGATCGAGTGACGTCCCCCCGAACGGCGGCGATGGCGACCTGTCATGTCGTGGCGGCTTGCCAGATTCGGATGAAATCGACCATCGCCTCCACGTACGCGTCGAACAGCTCCTTGCCGCGCTCCGGAGTGCCGTCGGCCGGATCCCCGTAGGTGATGCAGCCGTTTGACGAAATCTCATGCACGGGCGGAAGTTGCAGGGTGATGTACCGGAGCAGCGCCGGATTCTCCCGCACCTGCGTCAGCAGGCGTTCCCGCCAGGGATCGAGGGCCATTCGCGGGCGCTCCAGCCGATCCGTATGCACGAGGTCCGGCTGCTGGTAAAACATGCTCGACGTCTCGCCGATGCCGGCGTGAATATCGAGTTTGTCAATGTTGGCGGCGAGGTAGATCTTCCGGAGCTCGACGATCCCAAATACCATCGCGGACGCCGCCGTCTCACGGGTGATGCGAGAAGCGAGGTAGGTCAGAGTCGCTTCGTTCCCTCCGTGGCCGTTGGCCAGAAGGATGCGGCGGAATCCGTGTGCGGCCAGCGAGGCCGCCGCGTCCATCACAATCCGGCAAAACGTCTCCTCGGAGAGGGTGATCGTCCCGGGGAATCGCATGTGGTGGCTCGAGAGCCCGGGAAAGACGATCGGAGCGCACAGCACACGCGCCCGGCGGGCCGCCTCCCGCGACACGGCGATCACTCCCAGCGTGTCGGTTCCGACCGGCAGGGCCGGGCCGTGCTGCTCGATCGCGCCGAACGGCAGAATCACGGTGTCGGTTGTGCGCAGCAGCGCGGCGACTTCCGGCGATGTGAGATGAGGCAGATAGTATGAATCACGGATTTCGTTGAGGTCACACATAACACGCCTCCTCCTTCGAACGCGGCTGTCCGCCTACGGGCGCCGGCCGGCAACGTACCGCGGATCGAGCACGCGCGACAGAAACTCGCCGACGATGTTGAAGGCAATCACGGTGACGGACAGCGCCGCCGCCGGAAAAACGAGCAGGAGCGGGTGACCGTCGAGATATTGGAAGCTTTCGTAGATCATCTGGCCCCAGCTTGGATGCGGCGGCTGGACGCCGACGCCGATGAAGCTCAGCGTGGCTTCAGCCAGCACCAGCGTGCTCGCATCAAGGGTGGCGCGGACAATCACGAGGTGTGCCACGTTCGGGACGAGATGACGAACCAGGATACGGGGCGTGGTGGCGCCGAGAGCGCGCGCCCCGTCGACGTATTCGCGCTCGCGGATCGCCACCACCTCGCTGCGGATCGTCCGGGCGGTACCCGGCCACGCCGTCAGCACCAGCGCGGCGATGATGTTCGCAAGGCTCGGCCCGAAGATGCCCGTGACCAAGATCGCGAGCAGAATCGTTGGGAACCCGATCAGAAGATCCACGACGCGCATGAGCGCATGATCGACCGCGCCGCCATAGTAGCCGGCAACGGTGCCCCAGGTGAGGCCGAGCAGCGACTCGCCCGCCACGGCCGCGAGGCCGACCGAAAGGGAGACCCGCGCCCCGTGAACGATGCGGCTGAACGAATCGCGGCCGAACTGATCGGTGCCGAACCAGTGCGCGGCCGTCGGCCCGCGAAAGAGCGCGTCGAGATCCTGGGCGTCGTAGGTGTAGCGCGTCGCGAGCGGTCCCGCGACGGCGAGCACTACAAGCGCAAACAGAAAGCCGGCGCTCGCCGCGGCGAGCCGATCGCCGGCGAGGGCGCGGACCAGCATGATCCCGCCGCCACGGCGTCCGGCCCCGGGGCGCCGGGGCGCGTGTCCGGGCGCCCCGGCGTTCCCGGCCCGCTCAGTAACGGACACGAGGGTTAAGGTACGCGTAGGAAACATCCACCGCAAGGTTCACGACCGAGAAGAGCGCCGTGTAGACGAGGACGGTGGCCTGCAGGACCGCGTAGTCCCGCTGGAAGATCGCGTTCACCGCGACCCGGGCGATCCCCGGCACGTTGAAGACGACTTCGACGACAAACGCGCCGACGATCGCCGTCCCGAAGGCCATGCCGATCGTCGTCACCACCGGCAGCGCGGCGTTTCGCAGCACGTGGCGGAACAAGACGCGCGGTGTCCGCAGTCCCTTGCTGCGGGCGGTCCGGACGTAATCTTCGAGCAGCGCCTGGCCGACGCTCGATCGCGCGATCCGGGTGATGAAGGCCAGCGGCGCAACGGCGAGGACCGCGACCGGAAGCGCGTAATCGGCGGGCCGGCCCCAGCCAGCCACGGGGAGCAAATGGAGCCGCAGCGCGAACATGTAGACGAGCGCCGCGGCCGTGACGAAACTCGGTACCGACAGGCCCAGCACGACGCCGAACTGGATCAACCGGTCGAGCGGCCGGCCCGGCGCCGCCGCCGCCACGGTGCCGAGCGCCGTCCCGGCAAGGGCCGCGACGGCGACGGCCAACGCGGACAACCGCAGGCTCACCGGCAGCGCCGTCCCTATCAAATCACCGATGCGCAGGCCCGGATTGACGTACGATGTGCCGAGGCGGAGGGTGGCGAGCTGCCAGAGATACGTCAGAAACTGGTCGGTGAGCGGCCGGTCGAGCCCGAGTTGGTGGCGAAGCACCGCCGCCGTGGCCGGCGTATAGCGGTCCCCAAGCATCGTCTGCACCGGGTCGCCCGGCGCCAGGTGGCCCGCCACGAAGATGAGCAGCACGGCACCGAGAAAGAGCGGCACGGCCATCGCGAGGCGGTAGAGGATGTAGCGCGCCACCGGCCGCGCCGGGACTACACGGGGAAACCGCTACTTCTCGATCGCGACCGTATCAAACGGCAGCCAGCCGTTCACGGCCGGCGACGTGCGCAGCCCTTTGACGTACGGCTTCTTCAGGTACGCGAACTGGCTGAACAACATCGGCACAACAGCCCCGTCCTCCACCATGAGCGCCTCCGCCCGGTGGTACAACGCGATGCGCGCCGCATCGTTCGGCGCCGCGTTCGCCTGATCGACCAGTTTATCGAAGTCGGGATTATTGTAGTTCAGCCGGTTGAGCGGCGAGGTGCTGTAGAGCAGGATGTCCAGGTAGTCGCTGTAGTCCAGATAGTCGGCGGACCATCCCGTCATGAACGACTGGTACACGGTCCGCTTGTTCAGGTTGTTAATAAACGTCGAAAACTCGGTCTTCTCCAGCGAGGCGTCGACCCCAAGATTCTGCTTCAGCATGGCGATCGCGGGCTCCGCTTCCATCTGCGCAACCGGGCCGAACGGGTTCATGGCGATACGGAACGGCGGGAGTTTTCCCTCCACACCTGCCTCGGTCAGCAGTTTCCTGGCCGCGGCCGGATCGTACGGCAGCCCTTTGTAGTCGGTGTACGCACCCGGGATGCCGGGCGGCACGAAACCGGCGGCCGGCTGGAAGAATCCGAAGAACACGGTCCGGCTGATCCGCGCCTTGTCGATCGCCATCGCGAAGGCGCGGCGGACGCGGCGGTCCTGGAACGGCGTGTAGACTCGCGGGTTGAGCCCCAGGTAGAGGATCTGCGCGCGCGGATACACCAGCAGCTCTTGCTTGAGCTTCGGATCCGCGTTGATACGTTGATAATCGCCGAGCGGAACGGGGACGAAGTCGAGTTGGCCGGCGAGGTATTCGGACAGTTGCGTGCGCGCCTCGGTGACGATGGGAATGCTGACCGCAGCCACCTTCGGCGCGCCGGCATAGTGGCGGGGATTTGCGGCGAGCGTAAAGTGGTCGTTGTGCGCCCATTCCTTCAAGACGAAGGGGCCGCTGCCGGCATCCTGCGTTGCGAACCACCCCTGCCCCCGCCCGACCACATCCTTGTCGACCACCACGGCCGCGTAATAAGCGAGCCTGTTGAGAAATCCGCCACGCCGGGCGGGATTGAGTACGAAGCGCAGCGTCGCCGGGTTAACCGCGGTGATCCCGGCGATGCCGTCGGCGCCGCCCTGAAAGGCATCGTACCCCTGGATGCCCGAGACGACGACGGAGCCCACGGGAGACTTGAGCGCCGGACTGCCCATCCGCTCAAACGACCACTTCCAATCGGCCGCCGTCACCTTGCGGCCGCTGTGAAAGTACACGTTGTCGCGCAGGTGGAACGTATACACGAGGCCGTTCGGCGAGACGTCCCAGCTCGCGGCGGCCGCGGGCAGAATCTTCCCAGCGCTGTCGAGCGAGACCAGCGTGTTGTACATGAGGAAGACGATCGGCGCCGACGCGGAGTCGACGGCGTAGTACGGATCCAGCGTGGGCGCCTCGCCGCCGAGCGGCGTGCGAAAGGTTTGCGGCACTTGCGCGTTCGCGGCGGACCACGGCCCGGCCGCCGCCGCTGCGAGCATCACGACTATTCCCACGACGATCGCACGACGTATCACGCCGAATTCCCCCTTTGGCCGATTTCCAACGCACGGCCGGCCACAGACCGAGCCAGAAACGGGAGCACCACGGGCGTCCAGATCTGCGGCGCGTGCACCCAGATTTGATGGGCCTCCATGGCGCTCGCGCCGAACGGCGGAAACAAATGCCGCTCACACGTGCCGCCGGCCGCCCGCCGCCGGGCCGCGAGCGCCTCGGACGGCGCGAGATCGAAGTCGTTCTCCGCCTGGACCAGCAGAACGGGACACGTGATCGCGTCGGCATGCTGCAGTAAGAACGGCCGCAGTCCCGGCACCGGCCCCCAACTCATCGCCGCCGCGGCGAACGACACGCACCCCCGCACCTGCCCGTCCCGCGCCGCCGCCAGCAGCGAGTTGATCCCGCCGTACGACGACCCCATCACGGCGACGCGGTCCGGATCGACCTCGGGCATCGCGCGGACAAACCGCAGCGCGGCGAGCACGTCGTCGCTCTCGGCGAGCAGGCGCGCGCATACCTGCGCGTCATGACCGGAAGCGCCAACAGGCGCCGGCACCTCGGCGAGACGTGACGGCCCGGGCGAGCCGGCATATCCGCGGCGCAACGGCACAAAAACAAGATAACCGGCGTCGGTGAGCACGCGGGCGACGCCGGGCTTGCTGTCCTGCTCGAGCCCGCTGCCGTGGTTCACCACGATTGCGGGAAACGGTCCCGGACGGTGGTCCGCTTGGGATCGCGCCGGCGGACGGTGGCGAAAGCCGATCAGCTCCCGGCCGGCGCTTGGGAATGTGAGCCGCTCGCCGGAATGGGCACGCGCCGCTGGACCGGGTGCGCCGCCCGCCTCGACGGCTACCACACCCGCAGCGGGCAGCCCGACAGGGCCTCCGCGCCGCCCGCCGTGATCAGAACCGTCTCTTCGATGCACGCCGTGCCGAAGTTCAACCGGACGAGCATGGGCTCGAGCGCGAAGATGTTCCCCGGTTCGAGCACCGCCGTGGTCGCGGGACGCAGCGACGGCCGCTCAAACAGCGAACAGCCGAGGCCGTGGCCGAATCCCTTCGGCATGTAGTCCGCTGCGTAGCCGGCGCGCTCCGCGATCCCGCGCGCCGTCGCGATGAGGTCCTGCACCGCCACCCCGGGCCCGGCCTTCGCAAGCACGGCCTCGAACATCTCGAGTCCGGTCTCGAGGAAGCGCCGCTGTTCCGCACTCGGCGTTCCGACGACGGTTGTCCGGGATACATCCGCGCAGTAGCCCTGGTACACCGCCGCCATGTCGAGAAAGACCATGTCGCCCGGCTCCATGACGCGCGACGTCGGGGCGCAGTGCTTGAGGCCGGCTCGGGGACCGGTCGCCACCGCGCTGTCAAACGCGAGGGCGTCCGCGCCCTCCGCAAAGGCGACGGCGTGGGCCCGCGCGGCGACGTCGTGCTCCCGCGCGCCGGGCACGAGGGCCTGCAGCGCCTCCTCGTGCATCAGCCCGGAGATGCGCGCCGCCCGCCGCATCACGTCGATCTCGAGAGGCGATTTCACGGCGCGAACACCCAACAACAGGTCATCGGCCGGGATCCACGTGGCGCGTGGGAGGCGCTCCTCCAGCGCGACCATGAGCGCATGAGGAAAGATCGCCGTCCCCGCATACCCAATCCGGTCCGCGGCGGCGCCGGCCTCCTGGATGCGATCGGCGGCGTGGCCGGCGACGCTGGTCTCCGGTGAGCGCGCAAACCCGGGCCGTTCGGCGGGGCGGACGTCGGCGAGCCACGTCGTCCAGATCGACGTGTGCATTGGTTCCCCGTGCATGAGCCAGTTCGTGGTCAGCATCGGAGTCCCCGAAGCGGGAATGATCACGACGGTATCACCGGCGCCCGCTTCGAAGTTGGCGAGGTAGCGGGCGTGCCCGGGATCAGCGCCGTTCGAGAACGCGACGAGCGCGGCGAGGCTCTCGGCCCGCAAGCGGGCCTGCACGGCGGCGATGCGGCGCGCATACTCCGACTCTGGAAACGGCATCGCGCGCCACGGGCGGCGCGCCTCGGGACCGTAAGGCACTTTTGCGCGATAGACCGTCACGATGCCACCTTGCGGTTGCGGCATCAAACGATCCTACCTTCTGGCCGCGCGGGCCGCGGCCCTCCGCGCCGAGCCGTCTACCGCTGTGGAATCACACAGTAGAGCACGTCGTCAAAAACGAAGACCTGTTCGGATCGATGCCTTCTAGGCGCGCCATTTACCGAGACCGACCGGCTGTCTGGATTTGGCCGTGCACCCACCGTCGACAACACCGTCCAGGCGGTCTCCGCGTCGCCGGCTCCGACCAGGTGCCCCCGCGGCACACGAGACGCCTTACGTACCGTTGCTTCCTTCCGGACCTGGCGGGGTTTGTAAGATCTCGTTGCGCGGGACCCAATCCTCCTCGTCACGTGCGCGGGCCGGACCCTGAGCGATGAGGCCTCGGGTGGGGATTCAGCCCCGCTATAGCGGGTTGCGGGTGCAGGGAACCGCTAGCTCCCCACCTAGCACGGCCAACTCCGAGTATAACACCTCGATATACCGGGATCGTGTCAGCGGTCGCACTCGAGCCAGCGGCTGTACGGCATCCACGAAACATCGGGCCGGGGCGCGTGCGGCAGCATGCTGATGAGCTCCACGGAATGGCCGTCCGGGTCCTCGAAGAAGACCGATGCGGCCGGCATCCAGCCGATGACGACCGGCTCGTCGCCGTCGCGCGGCGTCACACCCGCCGCCCGCAGCCGCGCGGGCGCCGCCAAGAGGTCCTCCAGGGCAACCTCGACGGAAAAATGCAATCGCTGGCTCAGCGGCGCGGTACCGATCGACCACAGGCCGAGCATCCCACGGCCCGCGCCGCCGATCCATAGGAAGGCGGTGTTGCGCTCCGGCACGCGGTGTGCGATCGCCAGCCCCACGACGTCGCGGTAGAATGCGATCGACCGCTCGAGATCGCGCACCGTGAGATGCGTTTCGAACAACCCGCGAATCGGCAGCACGTCGCGCCTCCGCTATGGCCCTTCGCCCACCGCCGCGCGCAGGACCGCGACGTGGTCGTCCCCCGTAAAATGGACGGTCTGCATGCCAAGCGCGGCCGCGGCCCGGACGTTCTCAGGGCGGTCGTCGACAAAGAGCGCCTCGCTCGGCTCGACCGCCAGCCGAGCCAGGCACAGCCGGTAGATGCGCGGGTCCGGCTTGACGCACCGCACTTCGGCGGAGATGATCACGGCCCCAAACCAGCGTTCGAGCGGGCGGTCGCGCCGAATATGCGCCGCGAGCTCCTGGCTCATATTGGACAGCATGGCGCTCGCGATATGCCGGGTGCGGGCACCCTGGGCGATCTCCCAGACCGGTTCCCGATAGCGCATCCAGGAGTCGCCGTCGCGCGCGGTGAGCCAGTCGAGCAGCGCCCGCTCGTCGGATTCTTCGGTCCGGCGGCGGAGCGAGGTCAGGACCCGGCTCCAGTATTCACGGGCCGTGTAGTCGCCGAGATCGTATCCGTGACGGTGCTCCCAGTAGGCAGCGTTGAAGGCATCGACCGTGGCCCCAAGCCGCGACGCCATCGCCGCGATGACATCCGGCGCCTGCGGAAGGGTCAAGACGTTGCCGTAATCGAGAATGAGAGCGCGCGGCGGCGCCACACCGGTATTGTAGCGGATCAGTCGGCCGGTTCGAGCGTCTTGAGGCGCGGCATGGGGGACGGCAGCAACCATAAGAATCCGGCCACCGCGCCGACCGTCGCCACCCACAGGGTCGGCCGCAGGCCGATCGCGCCGCCGAGCAGCCCGCCGGCGAGCGAACCCAGCGGCCGCACGCCGTAGTTGACCATCGAGAACGCCCCCGCGACGCGGGCCCGCAGATGGTGCGGAATGAGCGCGGCAAAGATCGAACCGATACTGATATCGAGCACCATGACCCCGAGCCCGGAGCCGAATCGCGCGGTGAACAGAAAGGCGAGTACGAGCAGCGACGGTGAGCGGCGGCCGGCACCAGCACCAGCGGCAACGGGACCAACACGCATCCCAGGATGTACGTGGGACCGATGCCAATGCGCCGGCTCAACCATCCGGTGATGGTCGATCCAAACACGGCCCCGACAGCGCCGGTCCCAAGCACCGCTCCCAGCACGGCCGCCCTGACGCTCAGTACGCGCGTCGCGTATAGCACGAACAGTGCGGAGAACATATGGTTGAAGAAATTGAACGTCGCCCCGGCGGCAAGCGCCGCGCGGATGAGCGGCGACTGGATGATAAAGCGAGCGCCCGCGAAGACCTGACCCTGTTCCCGGCCGGCGGGGGTGGTTCCGCCGGCGAAATCCGGCCGAGGAAGAACGCCGAGGCGAGGAACGAGACCGCGTCGGCGGCGATGGCAAACGGCGCGGACAACATCTGCACCAAGAGGCCGCCGAGACCGGGGCCGCCCACCAGCGAGAGCGCACGGCTGCGGTTCAGGATCACGTTACCTTCCACGTAGCGGTCGCGCGGCACGAGCGAGACGAAGAGGGCGCCGTACGACACCACCATGAAAAGGACGCTCAATGCGCCCACAAGCAACGCAACGATGTGCAGGTGGAGTAGCGTGAGTGTGCTCAGCGCGTACGCGGCCGGGATCGTCAGAAGCAGAACGCTCGTCCGGCATCAGCCGCCATCATGACCCGGCGGCGTTGACCGTGGCGGTCGACCCACGCACCGGCGTGCAGGGAGAGGAACAACGCGGGCACGAGCCCGGCCGCCGTAAGGTAGCCCATTTCCTGCGCTCCGGCACGGAGGACGCGGACGGCCAGCAGCGGGAGGGCCAGCAAGGTGATTTGATCGCCGGACAGCGAGATGATTTGTCCCGCCCAAAACAGCCGGAACGGCCTGTTGTCGGCAAGCAGAGCCGGCAAGACCCTTGGACGGCGGGGCATCGTGGCTACATGCCTTGCCGGCGTCCGTCTGCGCTGTCCCAGAGCCGCAGCAATTCCGCTTCGCGCTCTGCCGTCAAACCGGCCTTCGGCGACACATGCGGGTCCCGCGCACCGTCCCATGCGAGCGTGTCGGCGATCGTGTTCGCCAGAGGCCGCAGACGCAGGCCCTGCGCCGCCGCCCTTGTGGAGTCCAGCCCCGTGAGATCGTCACGCTCGCGGGGCACCCAGAGGGGCAGCTCGATCCACGGCTTGACGCCGTGTTGCAGCAAGAATGTCTCGCTCACCCACGTCGGCGGAGCGCCTGGGACGCGCGCGACCGTCCGGCAGGTCTCAACCACCTCGCCGATCGTCACGCCCATCTTCCCCCCGACATTGAACGCACCGGTCCGGCCGGCTTCGACACCGGCGACGACCCACGACGCGACGTCGCGCGCGTCGATAAAGGGAATGACAACCCGGTCGGGACGATCGAACGCCAGGATACGGCCGCCGCGGGCAATGCGGCGGGGCCAGTAGGTGAAACGGTCGGTGGGGTCGCGAGGCCCGACCACCAGGCTGAGCCGGGGGATGAACGTATGATTGGGCAGCACACGCTCAACGGCGCGCTCGCACAGCGCCTTCAACGCTCCATAGGCTGCGGGATCCTGATAATCTTCGCGGGTCTCGTCCTCTATCGTTCTGGTGGAAGTCGTCTCGTCCACCCGATCCCCCGGTGCCCCGGCATACACGCTGGCGGTCGAGACGAACGTGAAGTGTTGCACCGCTGGGGCAAGCATCTCAGCCGAGGCGCGGACGATTCGAGGGACATACCCGGAGACGTCGACGGCCGCGTCCCAGCGGCGGCCGCGCAGCGCCTCCAGATCACCGTCGCGGTTTCCTACCAGCCGCTCGACATCGAGGGTCGGATTCGGATCTGATTGGCCGCGGTTGAACAGGGTCACGCAGTGGCCGCGGAGCACGGCGGCCTCCGCGATGTGCCGGCCGACGAACCGTGTTCCGCCGAGGATCAGCATCTTCATCGAGCGCAATCCTCCCCAGGTGAACGGGACGTCGGTGGCGGGGCCGCGCTCGGCCCCGCCACCGTTTCAGAGCGCCTAGAGTGGGTGTGGAGTTGGGCCGGCCGGCGCCTCCCGGCTACTGGTACAGCAGCGCCGCGATCTTCTTGTTGTCGATGTTGCTCTTATCGTACCAGTAGAATCCGGTGTCGATGATCTTGGGCACCTGCTGGCCCTTCAACACCTTGACGGCCGCCTCGACGGACTTGTAGCCGATCCCGATCGGGTTTTGCGTGATCGCGCCGGCCATGACGCCGCTCCGGATCGCGTCGATCTGCGCCTTGCCGGAGTCGTAGCCGACGACCACGATCTTCCCCTGCTTTTTGAGTTCCGTGACGGCGTCGAGCACGCCGATCGCCGAGCCTTCGTTGGCGCCAAAGAAGCCCTTCAGCCTCGGGTGGGACAGCATGATCGCCTTGGCCAGATCGGCGGACTTGAGATGATCCCCCGCGCCGTACTGAATGTCCACGATCCGGACCTTCGGGTGTTTGGACTTGATCTCATTGACAAAGCCGTCGCGACGATCGATGCCCGTACGGCTGGTCTGGTCGTGCACGACGAGCGCGATCTCGCCCTGATCGCCGATCAACGCCGCCATCTTGTCCGCCGCCAGCGCCGCCGCCGCGATGTTGTTGGTGGCGGCCGTCGTCACGGGAATGTCGCTGTCCACGCCGGAGTCGAACCCCACAACCGGAATGTGCTGCGCGCGGGCGCGTTGGAGCAGCGGGATCACGGCCTTACTGTCGAGCGCGGCGATGCCGATCGCGTTGGGCTTGCGGGCAATCGCGGCCTGCAGCATCTCGATCTGCTTGTCGACCTGCGACTCGGATTCCGGCCCCTCGAACGTGACCCTCACGTTGTAGGTTTTGGCCGCCTGGAACGCGCCCAACTTGACGGCCTGCCAGAACTGGTGCTGGAACCCCTTCGAGATCAGTGCGATGTACGGCTGGCCGGCGGACTGCGCGGCCGGGACCTGACCGCCCGACAGCATCAGCAGTCCGGCGATTACTACGCCTGCCACAGCACGGACCATCCTTGCCCTGCGCATTATCGTCCTCCCGCTCTCAGACGTTTCCCGCGGCCCGCCGCCGGCGGCGCGCGGGGTCCGGGTCCTACCCGCTATGTCGTGGATCACCTCCCTTTGCCGGCACGGCGTTACCGCTGCCGGCGCCGGCGAAGCACATCCGCATACACCGCCGCGATGACAATTCCGCCTGTCACGACCAATTGCCATTCCTGCGCGACGGAGAGAATGCGCAGGCCGTTGGTGAGCACGCTCATGACGAAGGCGCCGATGACCGTGCCGAGGATGCTCCCTTCGCCGCCGCTGAGCGACGTGCCGCCGATCACGACGGCCGCGATCGCGTCGAGCTCATACCCGGCACCCAGGGCAGGCTGGGCGGAGTTCAACCGCGAGGCGATGATGAGGCCGGCCAGGCCGCTGAAGACGCCGCACACGACGTAGACGGACGCTTTCCAAAGATCCACGCTGACGCCCGACAGGCGGATCGCCTCTTCGTTGCTTCCGATCGCAAAGGCGTAGCGGCCGAGAATGGTCTTTGTGAGGATCACACTCGCCACGACGGCGGCGCCGAAGAGGAAGAAGACGGCGTTCGGCACCGGGAGCGCCGGGATGATCGAGCCGACGGCGGAATCCATCGTCAGGCTCTGCACCACGGGCGTCGCGCTGAAGTAGATCGGTTTCGAGCCCGACGCGATCAGCGACAGCCCCTTGGCGGCCATCATGACGCCGAGCGTTGCAACAAACGGCGGCACCTTCATCTTGGATACCGCGACGCCGTTGACCAGGCCGGCAAGCGCGCCCGTCGCAAGTCCGCCGAGCAGGCCCAGCGGCACCGGCAATCCCCAGACGCTGATGAGGACCGCGGTGACGACGGCGGACATCGTCATCACCGTGCCGACCGACAGGTCGATGCCGCCGGTGATGATCACGAACGTGGCGCCGAGCGCGAGCACCCCGTTGACCGTGGTCGCGAGCAAAATGCCGATGACGTTGTCGACCGTCAGGAAGTAGGGCGACGCCAGTGAGAAAATGACCGCCAGGCCGATCAGGCCGCCGAAGGCCAGGAACTTCCGCGCCGCGGCGGTGTGGAAGATGGACTCCCGGCGCGCCACCTCGCCGGCGCCGACGGCGATCGCGGTCTGCCTCATGTGGACACCGGTCCCGCGGCCGCGGAGGGGGCCGGCCCGCCGTTCCGCGCGGCGGCGTACCGCATGATCTTCTCCTGCGTCGCGCCCGCGGCGGGAAACTCGCCGGTGATCCGCCCCTCGCACATCACGACAATGCGGTGGCTGACGCGGAGGATCTCCGGCAGTTCCGAGGAGACCACAATGATGGACTTCCCCTGCCGGACCAGATCGTTGAGCAGCCGGTAGATCTCGCTCTTGGCGCCGACGTCGATGCCGCGCGTCGGTTCATCGAAGATCAAAATGTCCGCGTCGGCCAGGAGCCATTTGCCGACAACAACCTTCTGCTGAGTCCCGCCGGACAAATTCCGCACCAGTTGCTGCGGCCCCGGCGTCTTGATCCCGAGCCGCTCGATGAGGCGCACGGCGGCACTGCGTGTCGCCGTGCGCCTCACCCATCCCAGCGCCGCGAGAAACCGGTGCAGCGCGGCGAGCACGAGATTGTCTTCCACGTCCATGCCCAGGGCCAGGCCGTAGCGCTTGCGATCTTCGGACAAATAGCCGATGCCCCAGCGCACCGCGTCGGCGGGGGACTCGATCCGGACCCGCCGGCCCCGCACGTGGATCTCGCCCGAGTCCGGCGGGTCGGCGCCGAAGATCGCGCGCATCACCTCCGTGCGGCCGGCGCCCATGAGGCCGGCAAACCCGAGGATCTCGCCCCGCCGCAGTTGGAAGCTGACGTCCTTGATCACGTTGCCGCGGCGCAGATGCTTCACGTCGAGCACCACATCCGCCGATGCCGGCGCCGGTGCCTCGGCAGGCGCGCTCTGGTAGATCGTCCGGCCGACCATCATGCGGATGACGTCATCCAGGGCGACGTCCGCGGCCGGCACCGTATCGACGGTTCGGCCGTCCCGCATGACGGTGATGCGGTCGGAAATTTGCTTCAGCTCGTCGAGCCGGTGAGAAATGTAGACCATGCCCACGCCCTGCGCCCGCAGGCGCCGGATAATGTGGAAGAGTTCCTCGATCTCCGTCGCGGTGAGGGCGGCGGTCGGCTCGTCCATGATCAAGACTTCCGCGTTGAACGAGAGCGCGCGCGCAATCTCCACCATTTGCTGCTTGGCGATCGTGAGTTGCGAGACTCTCGTTCGCGGATCCACGGGCACGTGCAGCAGCGCCGTCAGTTGTTCCGTCTGGCCGTTGATTCGCCGATCATCGACCAGCAGCCCAAGCCCTCCCCGGCGCTCACGGCCGATAAACACGTTCTGCGCCACGGTGAGATGCGGCATCAGGCTGAGATCCTGGTGGATCATACTGATGCCGAGCTGCTGGGCGGCGCGCGGGCTCGGAATCTCGACTTCGCGGCCCTTGAAGAGCACTCGCCCCGCGTCCTTGCGGTAGACGCCCGCCAGGACCTTCATCAAAGTGGACTTACCGGCGCCGTTTTCCCCGACCAGGGCGTGAACTTCCCCCGGGCGGATGTCGAGGCTTACGTTTTGGACGGCAAGAACGCCCGGAAAGTGCTTGGAGATGCCCTGCAGACTGACGACGGGCTCGCATGATACCGAGGCCTGCTGCGTCGTGCCGCTGGGACCGTGGGGGCCTGCGTTCGCCATGACTACGCCGGTATATGAGTTTACAACTCAGTTCCAGAATCCCTGTGCCGGCCAGGCCCCGCACGGGCGCCGGCGCGCGGTCAGCGTGAGCCGGGCTGCAGACGATACACCCGCATGGCGTTGGCCCCGAAAATTTTCGAGCGGGCTCCGGACGAACACTCACCGAGCGCAAACTGCAGCGCGTCAAAGACCTGGGCATAGGAACCCGCGACGAGGCACACCGGCCAGTCCGACCCGAACAGCAGGCGCTCGTCTCCGAACCAGTCGACGGCGCGGCGCACATACGGCACCAAGTCGTCTGGCCGCCACCCGCTCCAGTCTGCCTCCGTGATCATGCCGGAGAGTTTACAGGACACGTTGGTCAGGCGGCCGAAGGGCGCCATCGCGGCGGCCCATTCCTGAATCTGTCCTGTGCGGATCGGCGGTTTGCCGATGTGGTCGATAACGAATCGGATCCCTGTAAACTCACGGGCGACCGCCAGAGCGGCCGGAAGTTCCCGGGTGCGGACCAGAAAATCGTAGACCAGTCCCGCCTCCTCGACGGCACGCAAGCCGCGCCGGACATCATCGCGCAGAAGCCAGTGAGGATCAGGCTCGTCGTGGACCTGATGGCGGAGACCGACCAGGCGCGTCCCGCCGGGGCCGCTCCGGAGAGCGTCGACCGTCGCGCGGAGATCAGGATCGGTGAGGTCGGCCCACCCGGTGACGCCCGCCACGAAATCGGTAGACGCCGCCACCGCCAGGAACTCCCGCGTTTCTTCGAGGCTCGAGCGGGTTTGCACCAGGATCGTGCGGTCGACGCCTCGTTCCGCGAGGGCCGGCCGGAGATCGTCTGGGCCGAACCGGCGCCGGATGGAAGCGAGCGCACCGGTCAGCCAGGGGTAGACGGCGCGTGCCGGATCCCAGAAGTGCTGATGGGCATCGACGACGGGCGGGTTTTTCATCGAAGCGGTCCCTCGCTCGTAGCGGGGGACTCTGGCGCAATGAGCCCATCGCGGCGCAGTTCGTCCCACAACTCCACGGAAATATCGTGGCAGAATAGACGGACGTTCTCATCGACCTCCGCGGGTGAACGGCAGCCGATGAGCACCGACGCGACCGCCGGATGGCTGAACGGAAACTGCATCGCCGCAGCCGCGAGCGGAACACCGTGCCGCCGGCAGACGGCTTCGAGCCGCAGCGCCTTCGCGAGCACACCTGGATCTGCCGGGACGTAGTCAAAGGTGCCGCCCGCTTGGGGGTGCGCGAGAATACCGCTGTTGAAGACACCGCCGGCGATGACGGCGATGCCCCGCTGCGCGCAGAGCGAGAGCGCGGCGAGGCCGCTTTGATCGAGCAGCGTATAGCGTCCGGCGAGCAGGACACAGTCGACGTCCGCTTCCTCGGCGAAACGGAGGACCGGTTCCGGCCGATTCGTGCCCACGCCGACCGCCGCGATCGTGCCGTCCGCGCGCAGCCGGTTAAGCGCGCGATACGCGCCGGCAAGCGCTTCCGGGACGTGATTGTCCGGGTCGTGAATGTGCAGGATGTCCACGCGACCGAGGCCGAGACGTTCGAGGCTCTCGTCGAGGGACCGCATCACGCCGTCGTAGCTGAAATCAAAGACCGGATTCACCGGCGGCGTGCCGTGGTAGAACGGCTCGCCCTTATAGTATTGGCTCATATCGGGTGGGGCGCCGGCGCGCAGCAGACGCCCCACTTTGGTCGCAAGGGTCCCGGTGTCCGGGGCATGGCGGCGCAGCACTTCGCCAAGCCGCCGCTCGGCGGCCCCGTACCCGTACAGCGGAGCAGTGTCGAAGAGCCGGAGGCCCGTCTCGTAGGCGCGTTCGATGGTCGCGTGTGCCTGCGGCGCGGGCACCGGCGCAAACAGCCCGCCGAGCGGCGCCGTGCCCAGGCCGAGCCGGGTGACGGTCAGCCGGGTTCTGCCGAGCCGCACTGGCGCGTCCGGGTCGGTCTCCCGCAGTTCAGCCACGCGGCGCCTGCAGCGCTTTGCGCGCGGGCACCTTCATCGATTGTCGAAAAAGAATAGACACCGGAGCTGTGCGACATGCTCCAACGCGGATGACTTTGCACGCTCATGCTCTCGATCGATGACGTGGTGGCTCCGGCGCCAGGCGTCTTCGGCCCGGCCGAGGTCCTCCGCCGCGACGAAGTAATAGACGGCGTCCTCGGCGGGCGACAGAAAACACGCTTCGGCGATCACACCTTCATTCCGCAGGGTTTCGAACACTTCTTCGCGCCGCCGTTTCAGTTCGTCGGACCAATTGAGCCACTTCCGTGCGCCGTCCGGCTTGAACTGAAATTTGATCAACCGGGCTTCCGACATCTCGGCTTCACCTCTCGGAAGGCGTCAGTCCAGATAGCGCGGGACAATCTCCGCCTCTCGCACGCCGCCGGCCGTCCGCTCCACACGCCACGCGCGGGCCGCGGGCCGTGACGCAACGATCTCGGCGATCTCGGTCCCCCGGTATGTGACCGCGACGCCGTCATCGGCGGCGAGCCCGGGCGGGATGGAACCGTCGGCGACGGCCGTGTGATAGGCCGGCCGCCGATGCTTTTCGCCGTCATAATGAGGACAAAAACTCCCGGCGAGGAAGCCGAGCCCGTCCCGCTGCAGCCGCAGGGGCAGGCCGAACGTATCGGTGAGGCCCGCCTCGAACCAGCACTGAGCGCCGGCGCTGATGCCGCTCAGCACGACGCCGTGTTCCCACGCCTCGCGGAAAATCGCGTCGAGGCCCGCGAGCCGCCAGATCGCGAGCATGTACGTGGTGGCGCCGCCGCCGACAAAGACGATGTCCTGACTCAGCACGAAGACCCGCAGATCCTTGATCTTGGGACTGAACAGCCGGAGGTGCGACGGCAGGCACCGGTCGACCGTATAGGCGTCGTAGAAGCGCGCGATATTGTAGTGCGAATCGCCGCTCGCGGTCGGTACGTAGCAGATCTTCGGCGGTGACTTCCGCGCCAGCGACAAGATGTACCGGTCGAGCCGCGGATTGTCCGGCTCGGTCAAGAATCCGCCCCCGCCGAGGGCCACAATGCATGACTCAGCCATCCGGCACCTCTCCTACGCCTTTTCCCGGACGGCGCCGAACGTCAGCGCCGACACAACGTAGCGCCGCGCGATCATGAGCAGTCCGACCGGAATGAGGGCCGAGACCACGCCCATCGCGGCCATCTGGTTCCAAATGATCTCAAACTCGGTGACGTAGCTCCACACCCCAATAGAGAACGTCTGCGACCGCGGGGTGGCGGTGAGGATCAGCGCATACAGAAACTCGCTCCAGGCCAGCGCGAACGTAATCACGCCCGCGGCGAGCAGCCCGGGGGACAGCATCGGCAGCAGGATCCGGAAGAACGCGCGCCACCGGCTCGCCCCGTCTACGAGGGCCGCTTCTTCCACCTCCGCGGGGACCTCCAGCAGGAAACCCTTCAGCATCCACACCGCGAACGGCAGCGAGAAGGCCGAGTAGATGAAAATAAGGGCGAGCAGGCGGTCGTAGAGCCCGACCGCGCGGACGGTCGCGAAGATCGGAATCACCACGACCATCGACGGCAGGAAACGGAGGCTCAACAACCACGACAGTATCCCGCGGCGCACGCGCGGCGGCACGGCGAGACGGGTGAGCGGGTACGCGATCAGCAGCGCGAGGGTCACGGTCAGCGCGACGGTACTGAGGCAGATGAGGAGGCTGTTGCGCAGCAGCGTCCAGTGGCCGGCGCCCACCAACGCGGCCGTGTAGGCGTCGAGCCGCGGATGAACCGGCCACAGTGTCGGCGGCTGAGCATACAGCTCGGCGTTCGATTTGAGCGACGTGGAGACCATCCAAAAGAACGGGAAGAGGTAGACGACAGCGAGCACGCTGAGGCCGGCAAGCACCATCCTTCGCGCGGCGCGGGGCGACATCCAGGGGCGCCCCGCGCGGGCTGCGCCGGGCATCACGTGGTCTCTTCCGTGAGGTATCGGCTCGTCAGGGAAAACACGATCGACACGATGATGACCACATAGATCGCGAGCGCGGCGGCGTAGTTGAGGTTGCTGAACTTGAAGGCGATCTTGTACAGATACAGACTCAGAAACTCCGTCGCCGCGCCCGGCCCGCCCATCGTGAGCACCTGGACGTGGTCGAACACGCGCAGCGTGTCCGTAAACCGGAACACCAGCACGAGCAGCAGGAGCGGTTTGAGATACGGGATCTCAATGGCGCGGAACCGGACCCACCCGCCGGCGCCGTCCACCTGCGCGGCCTCGGTCACATCGGGCGGCACCGCCTGCAGCCCCGCAAAGAGGACGAGGAACACAAACGGCATCCACTGCCACACGTCGACGCTCAGGACCGAGAACATCGCCATCTTCGGCGACGACATCCAGAGGATCGGGTTGCCACGATAGCCGAGGTCGTGGAACAGGAAGTTCAAGATGCCGTACTGCGGAATGTACATGAGCCGGAAGATCACGCCGGCCGCGACGGGCGGCGTCACCATCGGCACGACGAACAGGAGGTAGACGAGCGTCCGGCCGGCGACGCTTCGGATGGTCCGCTGCACCGCCACGGCGAGCGCGAGGCCCAGCGCGATTTCGACCGCCATCGCCAGGCCCGCGTAGACGAGGGTCGCCCGGAGCGACTCCCCCAGCAGGCTGTCCTGGAAGGCCAGCGTGTAGTTGTGGAGTCCGGCGAATCCGCCGACCCGGTAGTACTGGAGGCTTAGATCCACCGCGTACACGAGCGGGTAGACGACAACCGTCAGCAGAAACAGGATGGGCGCCGCCAGCAGCAAGTACGGGCCCGCGGCGCGACGGAACGCCGTAATGGCAGCCCCCGCGCGATGGGGCGCCGGTACCTTGGCGCCCCGATTCATAACCGCCGGCGCGCTACTTGATGTAGCCGGCCTCTTTCATATGCTGCGTGATTTCGCCCGCGGCCTTGTCCACCGCGACCTCGGCGGTTTCGGTCCCGGCGAGCGCCGCGTTCACATGGGTGCCGAGGATGGTCTCCACCGCGGACCACTCGGGCGTCCGCGGACGCCAGAACGGCGGCGCGGCCAGCGAGTCGGCCATCGCTTTGAAGAAGGGGTACCGCTTGTTGAGGCCGGCATCGGTGAGGATCGACTGCCGGAACGGGATGCCGCCCGCGGCCGCATACGGCTTCTGCACCTTCGCGCTCGTCGCCCACGTGATAAACCGATACGCCCAATCCTTCTCCTTCGCGGCCTTCGGAATCCCGAGCAGCCAGTTGCCCATGAGCGGCGTGTGCTTCCCGGCCGGTCCCGCGGGCACGACGGCATAGGCGACCTTGCCCATCACGGAGTTGACCTTGGGGTTCTCCACGCTGTCCGAGGCCTCGGCCGGCCAGGTCTCGCCCAGGGCCGCGTGCCCGGTCGCCATGAGCCGCGAGCGGTCGGCGGCGTCCGTGACGTCCGCTCCCGGCTCCGAGACCGCTTTCAGCGGACCGGTGAAGAACTTCAACGCGCTCAACGTCTGCGCCGACTTCAGCACGACGTTCCAGTGGTCGTCGAAGATGTTGCCGCCGTACGCGCGCAGGATCGGCGACCACTCCGAGATGACGGGGTTGCCCTTCGCCCCGCGCATCGTGAAGCCGTAGAACTGCTTCGAACCATTGTTGAGCCGCTTGGCGGCGGCCAGCACCTGATCCCACGTCTGCGGCATCTGCGGAACGAGATCACGCCGGTACATGAAGATCTCGACGTTGCCGACCAGGGTGATGGCGTAGATGTGGCGGTCCTTGCTGCCTTCCCCGGGCGGCACCGGGCCGCTCGGCGGCGGCCACGAGCCGAGGTCGTACACGACCGGGAAGATGTCGGGGTCCCGCTTGAGGTTGAAGGGCGCGGCATCCAGCGGCGCCAGCCATGCCTCCGAGCCGAACTTCGGCATCCATGGGTCGTCAAGCATGACGATGTCGAACGTCGAGGCATTCGCCTGAAACGCGGTCGTCATCTTTTCGTACAGGCTGGCGTAGGGATACTCGATCAGGTTCAGGCGAACGCCGGTTTCTTTGTTCCACATCGGCGCGATGGCCTTGAGCCCGAGAATCTCGCCGCCCGAGACGACCCCGATGTTGAGCTGAGCCGGCTTCGCCGCCGCGAGCGCGGGAACGCCGAAAACGCGACGCGCACCTGTCCCCAGCGCGGTGGCCGCAATCCCCGCCGCGCCTGCCAGCAGCGCCCGCCGGGTCACGCGCGTCGCCCGTCGCGCCCGCCCTGACTCCGCCGTGCCGGTCTTGCGGACGGTTCTGGAGTGCGATCTGGTCATAGACGCCCCTCCCGCGTGAGTGCGACGGTGTCCCAGGGGCCCACCGGCGCCTGCCGTACGTGATGGGAACAACTCCCCGCTCCCCCGCCTGTTCGAGTCCCGATACGCGAGTTTCCTGCGGTTAGTGCGCTGGAGGCGGGCAGTCCTGATCTTGCGGCAGGTCACCCGGGCGCAGCCGCCAATGACAGAAGAGCCGGAACGTCCAGCAGGCGGGCCGCGCGATATGTCGGGCGAATGGCGCCTTCCATCGCCGCGTTCGCGGGATTCGGCTCGACCTCGACCAGGATCGACCGCATCCCGAGCCGGGACGCGCCGAGAATATCGGTGTCGAGCGTGTCGCCGACCATGACGGTGTCGTCGGCGCCGAGACCCCACGTCTCCAGCACATGCCGGAAGATCGAGGGGTGCGGCTTGATCCGGCCGAAGCTCGCGGAGGAGACGAGCGGCGCAAAGTAATCGTCGATTCCGGCGGCGGCCACGATGTCGCTGACAATCCAGTGGCTGGACCAGTTGCTGATCAGGCCGACCCGCACGCCGCGGTCGCGAAGGATATTCAGAAGTTCGCGCGCGCCGGGATAGAGAGCGCGGCCGCGGTCGGGTTCGAACAGAAGGCGCTCGGCCCGCTCGAGAAATTCCTCGCCCGCCGCGACGCCCGCCTCGCGCAACCCGGCGGCGATCGTCTGGCGCGCGGGCCGTTCAACGAGGTCCCGCAGCGCCGACTCGCCGTGCTCCTTCCGCAGTGCCAGCAGCCGCTCGGCCAGCGCGTGGGGGTCGCCGCACCCCATTTCGCCGGCCGCCAGCTGGGCGATGGCGGCGCACTGCCGCCGCTCCCGATCGGACTCGGGGTCGCGATTGATGTGCACGAGCGTCCCGCCCAAATCGAATATGACGCCCCGAACCCTGCGCGGCGGCGCGGGCGAGGAATGATCCCGCGGCGTGATCATGACACCGAGACGCTACCATCTCGCGGCGCGCCGCATCAAGGGGGCCCGGACAGGTTCGCGTCGCTTCGCCCGAGTAGAAAGAAGTGACCCGTGATGAAGCGCATCGAGTACGGCTGGATCATCGTCGCGGCCCTCTGCGTCACCGAGACGGTATCGTGGGGGATCGTGTATTATGGTTTTCCGGTCTTCCTCCAGTCCATGGAACGGGACCTCGGCGCCTCCCGCATCGCCGTCACCGGAGCGCTGTCGCTCGCGCTGGCGATTTCGGGCCTCGCAGCGATTCCTGTCGGGCGCTGGATCGACCGCCACGGCGCCCGCGCGCTCATGACATCGGGCTCGCTGCTCGCGACGGCGCTCGTCATCGCCTGGTCGCGGGTGCACTCGGTGGGCGCCCTGTATGCGGTCTGGGCGCTCATGGGCATCGCCATGGCGATGATCCTGTACCAGCCCGCGTTTGCGGCCGTCGTGCAGTGGTTCCCGCACCGCCGGGAGCGGGCGCTGCTGACGGTCACCCTGGCCGCCGGGTTTGCGAGCACGATTTTCATGCCGGTGGAGGCCTGGCTGCTCGGCTGGCTCGGCTGGCGCGGGGCGCTCACGGTGTGCGGGGGCATGCTGGCGTTGATCACGATCCCGGTGCACGCCAGTGTATTGAAGGCGCCGGATCGCACCGGAGGCGCCCACGACGCGGAGCGGCCGGCGGCGCACGACGCCACCCTCGGAGTCGCGCTGCGGCACGGCGTCTTCTGGATCCTCGCCGCCGCTTTCGCGCTGGCGAACTTCACGACGACGACCGTGAGCATCCACATGATCCCCTATCTCGGGCAGCACGGCTATTCGACGAAAATTGCGGCCACGATCGTGGGCTGGATCGGCGGCATGCAGGTACCCGGACGGCTGCTGTTCGTTCCGATCACGGCCTGGCTCGGCGCCGCGTGGGTGACGGGTTCGTTGTTCTTCGCGGAGGCCGCGGCCATGGGACTCCTGGCCGCCGGCGCCCTCGGCGCCGGACTCGTGCCGATGATCCTGCTGTACGGCGCCGCCGCGGGCATGCTGACGCTCGCGCAGGCCACCGTGGTCGCGGACGTCTGGGGGCACCGGCACTACGGCGCCATCGCGGGCGCCATGGCCGTGCCGGCAAGTCTCGCGCGGGCGCTCGGCCCCGTCGGCGCCTCGCTGCTGTACGTCTCGCTCGGCGGGTACGCCCGGCTCTTCTGGCTGCTGGCGGTCGCGCTCACCGCCGCCGGCATCATGGTGCTGCTGACGGAACGGCGCTCGATGGGACAGCCGGCGGCACGCAAGCAGGCGACAACAGTCACCGGCCCCGCGGGATCGTGAACCCTCAATCCCGCGGGGCCGGGTTGCTTTCCGGATTATGCGAAGAGCCGCTCGGGTCTAGTAGGCCTGATGGACCGGAACGACGATGTGGTCGGGCAGCAGGAGAACTGTCTCGTAGCTGCTGGTGACGCTGGTCGTATACGAGAGGGTCGTGCCTCCCGCGCCCGGCGTCGCGAGTCCGGCGGGCGCATGAACCACGAGATCCAGCAGCACCACATTCGGATCGGCACCGGGTGGAAGTTGGGGCCGAAGTTCGGCGCTGTAGCCGGTGAACCGGAACGTGCAGCCGCCCTGCACGTGGAGCGTGGGAATTGCTCCGGGGCCCGGCGTCCGGTCGATCCGGGCCGACCAGCCGGCGCAGTCGTACGGGGACTGCGCCGCAACGGAATGCATCATCACGGTGGCGATGGCCGCCAGCAGCGCGGCCGGCAGCAGCAGGTGGTAGCGTAGGCTGCCGAACCGGCGGCTGAGCCGGCGGAGAGTACGGGGGAGCATCCGGCTGCCTCCTTAGAGCGTGAATCCGCGTGCGTTGTTCATACTCGATCCTTACCCGGATTTGGCATGTGCGGCGCGCGGGGCCGCGAGGCCACGGCGGCGCACCGGCCGAAGACGCGGCGCGGCGCCGGCTGTGGGAAACAGGCCGCGGACTAGGGAATGTACCCGGTGGAATGCCGGGCGGGACCACCCTTCAGGCGGGCGAGATCCACCGCGTGTGGGACATTTTTCTGCTCACCGCGACCGCGATCATCGTGACCGTCTATGTTCTGATCTTCTGGTCCATCGCGGTCTACCGCCGGCGCGGCGAGGGGCTGCCGCCGCAGTTCCACGACGACCTGCCGTGGGAAGTGGGCCTGACCCTGCTGCCGCTGCTGATCGTCACGGGACTCTTCGTGCTGACCTACCGCGCGGAGGTGCGGATCGAGCACGTGGCCGCCGATCCGCCGGTGCAGATCCGCGTGACGGGCTTCGAGTGGTCGTGGCGGTTCGAATATGCCGGCGGCGGACCGACCGTCACCGGAACGCCGGAGCAGCCGCCCGTCCTCGTGCTGCCGGTCCATCAACCGGTGCGCATCGACATTACGTCCTCGGACGTCGACCACGCGTTCTTCGTTCCGGCGTTCCTCTTCAAGCGCGACGCGATCCCGGGGTTCGTCAGCAGCTTCCAGTGGGACCTCAGCGAGCCGGGCACCTACCGCGGCGAATGCGCGGAGTTCTGCGGCCTGGACCATGCCGCCATGAACTTCACCGTCTCAGTGCGGTCGCGGCAGGCGTTCGCGGACTGGCTGCGGCGTGCGCGGGCCGCGCATCCGGGGCCCGCCACGGCGCTGCCCCCGGGCGGCCGGCCGGCCACACGCGGCGGCGCCCTCGCGGGGCCGGCGGTACGATGACCGCCCCGATCCAGTGACCGCGACCACCGCGCTTCCGGCTCCGCGGTCGCACGTCGGCCTGCTCGGCTGGCTCACCACCACCAACCATAAGCACATCGGCATTCTCTACATGGTGACAACGCTGGTGTTTTTCGGCTTCGCCGGCGCCTTCGCGGCCGTGATCCGCGCCGATTTGATGACGCCGAACCACCCGCTCGTCGACCGGCAGATGTACGCCGAGCTCTTCACGCTGCACGGGACGGCGATGATCTTCCTCGTCATCGCGCCGTTTGCGCTCGGGATCGCGAACTACATGCTCCCCCTCCAGATCGGCGCCCCCGACATGGCGTATCCGCGCCTCAACGCGCTATCGTACTGGCTGTTCCTGCTGGGCGGCCTCGTGATCTTGAGCGGGCTGTTGACGCGGGACGGGGCCGCCGCGGCCGGCTGGTTCGCGTACGCGCCGCTGTCGACGACCGGCAGCCAGGGCAACGGGATGGACCTGTGGGCGATGGGGCTCCTGCTCGCGAGCGCGTCGTCGATCATGACGGCGATCAACCTGATCGCGACGACGGTGCTTTACCGCGCGCCCGGCATGATCATGTGGCGGCTGCCGATCTTCTGCTGGGACATGATCGTCACATCGCTGCTCATTCTGATGGCGTTTCCGCCGCTCGCCACGACGCTCGCGCTCATCCTGATCGACCGCAACCTCGGCGGCCACATCTTCGACCCGAGCCACGGCGGCAGCGCGGTCGTCTACCAGCATCTCTTCTGGTTCTTCGGGCACCCGGAAGTCTACATCATGGTCCTGCCGTACTTCGGCATCATCACCGAGATACTCCCGGTGTTTTCCCGCAAGCCGGTGTTCGGGTACGTCGGCATGGTGCTCTCGACGCTCGCCATCGCGGGGCTGTCGATGGCGGTCTGGGCGCACCACATGTTCGCCACCGGGGCGGTGCTCAATCCGTTCTTCTCGGCGATGTCGCTGCTGATCGCCGTGCCGACCGGCATCAAGTACATCAACTGGATCGGCACCATGTGGAAAGGCGCGATCGTCCTTCCGACCGCGATGCTGTTCGCGATCGGCTTCCTGCTCAACTTCCTGCTCGGCGGCGCGAGCGGCGTCATGGTCGCCTCCCCGCCGATCGACTATTGGGCCGAGGACACCTACTTCATCGTCGCGCACATGCATTACGTGCTCGGCGGCGGCAGCATGTTCGCCGCGATCGCCGCGGTGTTCTACTGGTTCCCCAAGATCACCGGGGTGATGCTGCGGGAGACCTGGGGCCGCCTGCAGTTCTGGCTGATGTTCATCGGGTTCAACGCGACGTTCTGGCCGATGCACCTGCTCGGTCTCGCCGGCATGCAGCGCCGCATCTATACCTATCCGCCGCTGCCGGGCTGGGGACTCTTGAACCTCATCGCCACGCTCGGCGCAGACCTGCTCGGCGTGGGCGTGCTCCTCTTCCTCTGGAACGTGTGGGTCTCGCTGCGGCATCCGGTGCCCGCCGGCCCCGACCCGTGGGGCGGCTTCACCCTGGAATGGGCGACGACGTCGCCGCCGCCGGAGTTCAACTTTACGGCCCTTCCGCAGATCCGGTCCAACCGGCCGGTGTTCGATCTCCGCCATCCTCTCGCGGACGGTCCCGCCCGGCAATCGGCCGCGGAGGCGCCGTGAAGACCACCGAGGGAGTCTTGTTGGCGTCGGCGTCCTTCTCCATTGTCACCGGAGGGATCTACTGGTTTACCAGCTACGAGCCGGCGGGGACGTTCATGCTGCTTACCATGGCGGCGGGCCTCGCCTTTGCCGCCTGCTACATGGCGCTCCTGCGGCGGCGCACGGCGCTGTCCTCCGACCGCAGGGATGTCCACATGCCCGAGGCGCAGGGCGAAGCGGTGGGCGTCTTTGCCTCGCACAGCCCATGGCCGGTGGTGCTCGCGTTGAGCTGCGCCGTTGGGCTGACGGGAATCGTCTACGGGTGGTGGCTGATGGCGGCCGGCGCGCTCGGCGCGGCGGGCGCCTGCGTCGGATTGATGCGCGAGGACCGCGAGGCGCGTTCCAGCTGATCCGCCCGCCGCCGATCCGCCGCGGCCCAGGCCGCCGCGGTGCCGAGCATCGCGGCGAGTACAGGCAGTCCTCCCCCGAGCCACATCAGGACGCCGCCGGCCTGCTGGTCGGCGAGCACCGATGAGCCACGCACGGCGGCGGCGATCGCGTAGTGCGGGTAGAGCGGCCGGCCCGCGGAGAAGATCGCGAGACCGACGAGCGACTGGACAGGCAGCGCCGCCGCAACGTACAGCAGCCTGAGCCCGTACCCCATCCGCCACGCCGACGGATCGAGCCCGATCACCGGCTGCCAAAACAGGAGCGCCGCGCCGAAATACAACGCGTGCTCGAGGACGTGCACCCCGGGATGCTCGAGCGCCGCCTCGTACAGCGGCGAAAAATGGGATCCGGCCAGCACCGCCGTGTAGAATCCCCACGCCAGCGGCGGAAACCCGGCCGCGCGGAGCACGCGGCTGTGCGCCAACCGCCCGGCGATCGATTCCACGGCCCGCACGCCGCTCTGCCGTGCGATCGTGAGCGGGGAGCCGATCAGCACGAGTGGAGCCGCGATGAGCATGAGCAGGAGATGCTGCCCCATGTGCGCGGTGAGCAGCCAGGCGGTCAGCGGGTCGAGCGGCGGTCCGAGCGCTGCCGCTGCGCAGGCGATCCCGGTCCCGAAGGCCGCCGCGCGCACGAGCGGGAACGGCCGCACCGGGTGCCGGCGTTGGTACCGGCCCACCCCCGCGGCGTACAGTGCGAGTACCGCAACCGCGCCCGCGACGGTCAACGGCGTGCCGCTCACTCGGCGCGCTCCTTGGTGAGGTGGTCCGATTCGATGTACCCTCCGGCCGCATCCCGCCGGAGCGCGTGAAACGGCGGTACCGCGGCCTCATGCGCCCGCAGTTCCCGGCAGGCGGCGTAGACCGCCCACCCCACGATCAGCGGAACGACCAGTACGACCACCCGGAGCATGTTGGTCACGCTCTCCACCGGCACCCCGAAGAAGCGCGCCAGCACGTCGTTGCTACCGGCGAGCGTCAGGAGCACCATGAACGAGAGTCCGCCTGCGCCCCAGCCGCTGCGTCCGGGCGCGTCGCGGGCGCGATCGAGAAAATGGTGCACTTCCCGATCGCGCGTCACGGCCTGCTCGATGAACGGCCACAACGCGTAGGCGGCGAGGAGGATCACCGGGATCAGCACGCCGGGATAGAACGGTTCGGGGATCGTATGCCCGAAGAGATGGATCTCCCAATCGGGGAACAGGCGCAGCAGGCCTTCGAGCCAGCCGACGTACCAATCCGGCTGGGCCGGCGAACTAACCGTCGTGGGATCGTAGGGCCCGTAGAGCCATACCGGATTGATCTGGACCAGCCCGCCGAGCAGGGACAGCACCGCAAACACCGCGAGCGCCAGCCCCACAGACTTCATCGCGTAATTCGGCCAGAGCGGCGATCCCGAGACGGTGTCCTCCGTGCGCCCGGGCAGCCGGAACCAGGTGTGTTTCTGGTGCCACACGATCGCGAGATGAAGGCCGAGCGCTCCGAGGATGAGCGCCTGGATCAGCATGATGTGCAGGGCGAGGAAGCGGCCGATCGTCACCGGCGCAGGGAACTCGCCTCCAAAGAACAGCCACGCCGCCCACGTGCCCACCACCGGGACCGACAACAGGACGGAGTAGGCGATGCGGACCCCCGTGCCGGACAACAGATCGTCGGGCATCGAATACCCGGTGAACCCGGCGGCCATCGCGAGCACCAGCAGGCTCGTGCCGATGAGCCAATTGATCTCGCGCGGGCGGCGAAACGCGCCCGTAAAGAAGACCCGGAACGCGTGCGCCACGATCGCGGCCACGAACACGTCCGCCGCCCAGTGGTGGATCTGCCGCATCACGAGTCCGGCGCGCACGTCGAACGACAACCGCAGCACGCTGGCGTATGCCGCGGACATCCGCACGCCGCGAAGCGGCGCGTATGTGCCCTGGTAGACGACGTCCTGTCCGGAGGCCGTGAAGAAGAACGTGAGGAAGACGCCCGTCAGCACGAGCACGACGTAGGAGTACAGTGCGACCTCGCCCAGCATGAACGCCCAGTGGTCGGGAAACGCCTTTCGCAGGGCCTGTTTCGCGAAGGACGCCGCGCCGAGGCGGTCGTCGAGCCACAGGACGAGACGGCGGATCATGACAGTTCCCAGAACCCCGGCCCCACCGGCGCCGAGAAATCGCCCGCCGCGCGCAGAAAGCCGCCGGGATCGATCCGCAGCGGCAGCTGCGGCAGCGCGCGCGTCGTCGGCCCAAAGACCGGCGCCGCGCCGCGCAGCACGTCGAAGGTCGACTGATGGCAGGGGCAGAGCAATTGATGCACCGAGGCGCGGTAGAGCCCGACCGGGCATCCCGCGTGCGTGCAGAATTTGGAAAAGGCGATGTAGCCGAGCGGCGTCCACCCCTCGCGGCCGGGCGGCAGCCGCAGCAGCGCGGGCTCCACACGGATCAACAGCGCCTGAGACGCCGGGGCGCCCACAAATCCCTCCGGAAACACGGTGACCACCGAGCCCGGTGCGAGTTCGCCGGCGCGGATGCGGCGGCCGTTGCGGTCCACGACGAACGAGCCATCCTGCCACTCCGTGTGGAACAGGGAGCGCGAGGGGCGCGGGCCGAGCGAGCGGATCGGAAAGATCATCACCAGGGCCAGCGCGCCGAGCGCGCCCAACAGCAGCCGCACGAGGGTCCGCCGCGCGGTGAGCTCGGCTTCGCCGTGCAGCAGCTCCGATGTGGCTTCCCGCCGCACCTCGGGCGGGGAGGGCTCGGGCTCCCGGTGGTCGGTCACCTCTTCCTGCGGCAGCAGCCGCAGCGCCCAGACAATGACGGCACCCCCGAGCGTGCCGAGCGCGACGGCCAACAGCACGCCTTCGAGCTGAGGCTGGCCGCCGAAGCCGTACACGACGCCGAGTGCCGCGCTGCCGCCGATGGACAGCAGCAGCATCGCGGCCACCCGGCGCTCGGACGGCGGCATCAGTTAGGCGTCCCGATCAGCCGGACGATCACGACGATCGCCCCGAGGCCCACGATCCACGCGATGAACCCCTCCGCCACGGGACCGATGTGTCCGAGGCTGAAACCGCCGCGGTCGGGCAGCCGCGGGAGGAATTCCACGTAGCGGACAAGCGAGTCCAATTCGTGCGCATTGATCTGCCTCGTGTCGAAGCGCGGCATCGGATCGGGTCCGATCCGCACGGCTTCAGCGACCTCCACGGCCGTGGCCTCGTAGAGATCCGGCGCGTCCGCGCCTCCGCCGACAGCGGCACCCTGCCCCGAGGCCCCGTGGCACGGCGCGCAGTTCTCGGCGTAGATTTGGCCGCCGGTAGTCAGGTCTCCGGCCTCCGGGTGCACCACCGGGATCGGTGGTCCGCCCGGCCCGAGAGACGTCACAAACGCGACGATATCGTCGATTTGCCGGCGGGTCCAGTTGGATCCCCGCCGCATCATGGGCTGGTGCGGATCCGACAGCGGCATCCGGCCGGTGGCCAGCACAAAGTCCACGGCCGCCGCGCCGATGCCCGCGAGCGGGATGCCGTCGGGCGTCCCCTGCCCGATGCTCCCGTGGCAGGACGCGCAGTGAAGGGCAAAGAGATCGGCGCCGCGCCGGACATCGCCGCCCGATGCGGACCGCGGCGGAGCCGGAGGCGCCGCGGCGGCGCGGGGCGCCGCATGCGGCGGCGGCTGCCGCGCCGGCCCGGCAAGACTGTGGCCGGTTTTCGATCCCGCGAGCAGGAGCGGTGCGGACAGCGCGAGCCCCACGGCCGCGATGGCGAACCGGCGGCCGCGGCTCATACCGCACTCATCGTATCAGCCAGATCGTGCCGAACACCGTCAGCCACACGGCGTCGACGAAGTGCCAGTAGTACACGACGGCGTCCGGCCCGCCGCTTTGGGGGAATCGGGGCAGCGGGGGCTGCCGCGCACCCGGCGGGCGCGGCGCGCCGCGCGGTGTCTCGATCGCATACCTCCCGCCGGCGACCTTGGCCGCCAGGCCGAGCAGGAGGATGATGCCGGCCGACATGTGCAGCGCGTGAAATCCGGTCAGCGTGAAAAAGATCGTGCCGTAGGCGTGCGACGAAATGCTGAACCCGGCCGTCAGCCAGTCGTGCACCTTGAGTCCGAGGAAGATCAGGCCCATGACCGACGTGACGAGCAGGCGCCGCACCGCCGAGACCTGAGAACCGTCCCGGATCGCGTGCGCGGCGAGGTGCGCGGGAATGCTCGAGGCGGCGAGAATCGCCGTCGCGACCGCCATTTCCGCGACGCTGCTGTTAAGATCAACGCCGCGGGGCGGCCACACGGGGGTTTCGGCGCGGAGGGTATAGTACGTCCCGAACAGCGCCCCGAAGAACATCGTCTCCGAGGCGATGAACAAGACCATGCCGACGACAAGCGGCGCCGGACGCACCCCGCCCGGTCGGGCCACGGCCTGCGCATTCATCGCGCTTCCGCTTTACCTCGGTCCGTCATCGTTGACACCCGGCTAAGTTCCCCGCCGGCGGACCCGCGCGTGCAGAGTGATAGGTTCTCGCGCGCGGCCGCGCGAACCTGTGGGATCGGAGGTGAGGCGGTGGAGCAGCGGCCGTGGCACCGGTTCTACGCGCAGGACGTCCCCCCGGACATCGCCGTTCCGGACGTCCCGCTGCACGCGTTTCTCCGCGCGAGCGCGGCGCGGCATCCGCATCGCGCCGCCGTCATCCTAAGCGGCCCCAACTTTCATGCCGCGGTGTCGTATCGCGCGCTCGATCAGGCGAGCGACCGGTTCGCCGGCGCACTGCGGGCGCTCGGCCTCGGGCACGGCGACCGCCTCGCGATCTCGCTGCCAAACCTGCCGCAGTACGTCGTGGCGCTGTACGGCGCGTTCAAGGCCGGCATCACCGTGGTGCAGATCAACCCGCTCTACCGCGGCGACGACCTCGCGTTCCTCCTGCGTGATTCGCAGGCCAAGGCCCTGGTCACCCTCACCCGGCTGTATCCGCACGTCGCGGCCGCGCGGCGCGAAACGGCGCTGGAGCACGTCATCCTGACCAAGGTGGCCGATTACTTTCCGCCGCTGTGGCGGGCGCTCTATCGCGTCCTGCGCGAGCGCCGGGAGGGTGACGCCATGCCCCGCGGCGACGTCCCCTCGCGGGGGGGCGCCGGCCTCGTGCCGTGGGGCCGCATGATGCGTGGGCGCCGGCCGCCCGACGCCGACGGCGCGGGTCCGGACGATCTCGCCGTGCTGCAGTACACGGGCGGCACCACCGGACGGCCGCGGGGCGCCATGCTGACGCACCGCAACCTCGCGGTGAACGCGGCCCAGGGACTGGCGTGGTTTCGCGATCTGCGCGAAGGCGCGGAAGTCTTTCTCGTCGTCGTGCCGCTCTTCCACGTCTACGGACTGCTGGTGCTGAACGCCGGGGTGCGGCTCGCCGCGACGCATCTCATGGTGTTGATGCGCATGTTCGAGCCGCGGGTCGTGGCGGAACAGGTGCCGCGGTGGCGCCCGACCGTCTTCCCCGGCGTGCCGGCGATGTACGCGGCGATCAATCAATTGAAGGATATCGCGCGCCACGATCTCCATTCGATCCGATACTGTCTCTCCGGCGCCGCCGGGCTGCCGGCGGAAGTGGCGCGCCGCTTCGACGAATTGACGGGGGGCCGGCTGGTGGAGGGCTACGGCCTCACGGAAGCGGCGCCGTTGGTCGCCGCGAATCCCATCTGGCCCGGCGGAGTCGAAAAGCCGGGCAGCATCGGCATCCCGATGCCCGGCACCGACGTGCGGATCGTCGATCTCGAGACCGGCGCGCGGGACCTGCCGCCGGGCGAGGCGGGCGAGCTCGTCGTCCGCGGCCCGCAGGTGATGCGCGGGTTCTGGAACGCGCCGGACGACACGGCCACGGCGCTGCGCGGGGGCTGGCTCTTTACCGGCGACGTCGCCCGCGCGGACGCCGACGGATTCCTGTTCATTGAGGACCGCAAGAAAGACATGATCCAGGTCGGCGGGCTCAAAGTCTACCCGCGCGAAATCGAGGACCTGCTCCTGGAGCATCCGCTTGTGCGCGAGGCCGCCGTGGTCGGGACGCCGCATCCCGTGCGGGGCGAAACGATCATCGCGTACGTGACGCTCGCGGCGCCGTCGGCCGGAGGGGCCCGCGAGGGGGCCGGCGGCGACAGTGTCGCGGCACGGCGCCAGATCCGCGACTGGCTGCGGGAGCGCCTGCCGTCCTACAAACTGCCGCGGCGCATCGAGATCGTCGACACGATCCCAAAGACGCTCATCGGCAAGCCGCTGCGGCGCGTGCTCCGGGAAACCGCCGCCGCGGCACCCGCCGAAGATGGGACGGGCGCTCCCGAACAAACGTAGGACGCCCGTGTCATTCGCAAGCCGGTCACGCGCCGGGGGCGGCCGGCTCGACACCGCCGGCGGGCTCCGGGTGGATGCTCACGCGGATGCCCTCGCGGAACTCCTCCCGTACCCGCAGTTCAAGCTCCTCGGTGATGTCGTGGACGCGCGTGACGGAGAGATCGGGCTGCAGCGTGCAGTGCACGGTCGCGAGCAGCGAGCGCCCGATCTGGTGAACTTCCACGGAATGGCAGTCCACAACCCCCGCCAGTCCGCGCGCGATCTCGACCATGCGGCGTTCCACCTTCGCCCGCGCCTGTGTCGCCTCGCGCGCCCGTTCAACGCGCCGGGGCAGCGGCTCGATGTGCACGTTGACCTCGTCGATTTCCGGTACGGCGCCGCGGACGGTGCGTTCGAGATCGGTGGCCTGGTCGTGCGCCTCCGTGAATCGGATGTTGGGATCCACCTCGAGGTCGAGATCGACCTTCATGCGGCCGCGCGTTTCGAAGACGGTGACGTCGTGGATCTGGAAGTTTTCCCGATGCGCCACGGAGCGGACCCGCTGCACGACATCCCTGGCCGCCGGCACGTGCGGCACCGCGTCCGCGATGACATCGGCCGCCGGATAGACTTCACGGATCGCGTCCTCAACCCGTCCCACCACCGACTGGGCGTGCTCGAGCGGGATGTTGCTCTCGAGCACGAGCCGCAGATCGGCGAAGAGCCGGTTGCCGCTCTGGCGGGCGCGGACGCGCTCCACGTCCAGCACGCCCGGGACCCGCGACGCCGCCTGGGCGAGGCGTTCGGGCACACCCTCCGGCGCCGCGTCCATCAGCGCGCCGACGGTCCGGTTCCCCAGGCGGGTCCCAACGTACAGCGTGACCCCGGCCACGACGAGGGCCGCGATCGGATCCGCGCCGGCGAGCCACGGGAGCCGGGTCGTCGCGCCGAGAGAGACGAGGACGAGGCCGAGCACCACGGCACTGGTGCTCCAGACGTCCGTCGAGAAGTGCAGCGCGTCCGCCTCGAGCGCCTGGCTGCGGTACTGGGCCGCCACGCGGCCGAGCGCGCGCGACCGGAACGTGTCGATCACGATGGACAGGGCGAGCACGGCGAACGCCCAGAGCGACGGCGCCACGTGCGAGCCGCTCAGGAACAGCCGGCGCAGCGCCTCGACCACGATCCACACGCTCGTCACGGCGAGGAGGGCCGTCTGCACGAAGGCGGAGAGATGCTCCACCTTCCCGTGGCCGAAGGGGTGCTCCGGGTCGGCGGGCTGGTCGGCGACGCGGACCGAGGTGTAGGTAATGACGGCCGCGACGAGATCGAGCGCCGAGTGCGCGGCCTCTGAGAGGATCCCGAGACTCCCGGTGAGGACGCCGACCGCGGCCTTGAGCGCGGTCAGGAGCGCGGCGGCGGCCACCGATGAGAGGGCCACCGCGTATTTCTGCCGGGCGGGGAGTCCGGTGAGCGGCGGCGTACCGGCGCTATCCCCCCGGCGTCAGCAGGTCAGCGCAGGGTCTGGACCCGCTGCGGCGGCCAATAGATGAGAATTGCCTCGCCGACCAGATTGCGGTCGGGCACGAAGCCGAACGCGCGGCTGTCCTCGCTGTTGCCCCGGTTATCCCCGAGCACGAACACCTCGTGCGCCGGGACCACGACCGGGCCGTATGTGCCGGCGGTGGCGACGCGGAGGTACGATTCGGCGAGCGGCCAGCCGTCGACGTAGACGTGCCCCGATCGGATTTCCACCCGCTCGCCCGCGGTTGCCACGACGCGCTTGATGTAGTTGCGCGACGGATCGGTCGGCGGCTTGAGGACCACGATCTCGCCGGCGTGGGGCAGCCGGAAGCGATAGATGAACTTGTTGACCAGCACGCGGTCGCGCGGCAGCAGGTTCGGCTCCATGGAATATTGTTCGACCTGAAACGCCTGCGCGACCGAGATCATGACGAATTGCGCCAGCACAAATGCGACGACGAGTGTCTTGATGAAGTCGAAGATGCTGCGACGGGCGTCGCGGATCGTCATGCCGTGCCTCCGGTCTCGAACAAGAATCGTCTGGCGGAGGGGGTGGGATTTGAACCCACGAGGCGGTTGCCCGCCTACACGCTCTCCAGGCGTGCCGATTCGGCCATGCTCTCGCACCCCTCCGTGAGGCGCGTTCCCCATTATAACAATCGCGTGTAACACACGCGCGGCGTGTTGAAACCCGCGGCGTTCAGGCCGGCCGAGGTTCTGCGGAGGTTTCCGGTAACAGTACGGCCCCCGTAGTCCCCGGCGGGTGCCGGGACGGCAGGGGCCGCTGCCGGACGGCGGGAGCGCGTTAGCCCGCGCGCGACGCCGCCTTGAGAATCGCCCGCTTCGTGTAGACGCACGCGAGGTGGGCGCGAAACTCGCTGGACGCGTACAGATCCGACTGGACGTCCGCACCGTCGGCCGCGTGCGACGCGGCGTCCGCGACGGTCTTTTCGTCGAGGGCCTTGCCCACGAGGGCTTTCTCGACCGCGGAGGCACGGTACGCCTTGCCCGCGACGCCGTTGATGCCGATGGCCGCTTTCTGGCACTTGCCGCCGGCGACCTGAAGCACGACCGCCACGCCGACCACGGCGTAGCCGCTGGCCGGGTGCGCATGCTTGAGGTACGCGGTGCCGGTGCCCTTCCCCGTCCCGGTGGCGGGGACCCGGATCTCGGTGATGATCTCGGCCGGCGTGAGCGCGGTGGTCAGCATTTCGACGAAGAAGTCCCGCGCGGGAATCGTGCGGGTGCCCTTCGCCCCGGTCGCGACAATCTCAGCGTCGAGAGCCAGGATCGCACCGGGATAGTCGGCCGCGGGGTCCGCGTGCGCGAGGCTGCCGCCGATGGTGCCGCGGTTGCGGACCTGCATGTCGCCGATGACCGACGCGGTCTCCGGGAGCAGCGGACACTGCGCCTGCAGCACGTCGCTCTGCTCGACGGCGTCGTGGGTCGTGAGGGCGCCGATCGCGATGGCGGAGCCGCGCGCCTCGATTTTGTCCAGGCCGGCGATGCGCCCGATGTCCACGACCACCTTGGGCTGGGCGAGACGAAACTTCATGATCGGCAGCAGGCTGTGGCCGCCTGCCAGCAGTTTCGCGTCCTCGCCGTGCCGTTCCAGAAGGCCGATCGCCTCCTTCACAGACGACGGCGCGTGGTATTCGAATGGCGCGGGGATCATTGTGCGGTCACCTCCGGTCCTTCTGTTGAGCCCCCTGGCGCCGGGCTTCGGCCGGCGGGGCCGCGGACTTCTGAATGGCGGTCCAGATTCGCTCCGGCGTGAGCGGCATGTCGATGTGCGTCACGCCGAAGGGACGGAGCGCGTCGAGCACCGCGTTGACGACGGCCGGCGTGCTCGCAATCGTCCCGGTCTCGCCGACCCCCTTCACGCCGATCGGATTGTGCGGCGACGGTGTCTCGGTCCGCGCCGTGACGAACCGCGGGAACATGCGCGCCCGCGGCACCGCGTAGTCGGCCATCGAGCCGGTGAGCAATTGCCCGTTCGCATCGTAGGCGGCGGCTTCATGCAGCGCCTGCGCGATACCCTGCACGAGCCCGCCGTGGACCTGCCCGTCCACGATCAGCGGATTGATCACCCGGCCGCAGTCGTCCACCGCGACGTAGCGCCGCAGCTCCACCTGGCCGGTGTCGGCGTCGACCTTCACCACGGCGGCGTGGGTGCCGAACGGAAACGTGAAGTTCGACGGATCGTAGTATGCCGACGCCTCGAGTGACGGCTCCACGCCGGCCGGGAGGTTCCAGGCGAGGTACGCCTGCAGCGTGACTTCCTGAATCGTCTTGGAGCGCGCCGGGCTGCCGCGTACGGAGAAGCGCCCCTGCTCAAACGCGAGGTCGCCTTCCGCCGCCTCCAGCATGTGCGCGGCGATCTTCGCCGCCTTGTCCCGCACCCGCCGCGAGGCCAGCGCGATCGCCGCGCCGCCCACGACGGTTGTCCGGCTGCCGTACGTTCCCCACCCCATCGAGATGGCGCCGGTGTCGCCGTGCACGACCTCGATGTCGTCGATCGGAAGCCCGAGTTCGTCCGAGACCAGTTGCGCGAACGTCGTTTCTTCGCCCTGGCCGTGCGGGGAGGCGCCGGTAAAAGCTGTCGCCTTACCGGTCGGATGCAGCCGCACCGTGGCGCTCTCCCACAGCCCGCCCTGGAAGCCTACGGCGCCGGCCACCGCGGACGGCCCCAGCCCGCAGATCTCCACGTAGGTGCTGAGCCCGATTCCGAGATAGCGGTTGTCCTTCGGGCCCTGCCGCTGCACCTCGCGCAGGCGCGAGTATTCGATCAGGTCGAGGGCCTTGTCGAGCGCCGGCGCGTAGTTACCGCTGTCGTAACTCAGGCCCTCGGCCGTCGTGTACGGAAACTGCTCCGCGCGGATGAAGTTCTTGCGGCGCACCTCGGCCGGATCCATGCCGAGCCGCCCGGCGATACGATCGACCATGCGCTCGATAAGGAACGTCGCCTCCGGGCGGCCGGCGCCGCGATAGGCGTCGACCGGGGTGGTGCTGGTGAAGACGCCGACGACCTCGTACGCGATGTTGGGAATCGTATAGCAGCCCGTGAGCATGAGCCCGTGCAGGATCGTGGGGACTCCGGGGGCCGCCGTGGAGAGGTACGCGCCGAGGTTGGCCCACGTCTTGCCGCGCAGGCCGGTAATCGTGCCGTCGCCGCGCGCCGCGATCTCGAGATCCGTGATGTGGTCGCGCCCGTGGATGGTGGCCTGGTAGTTCTCGCGGCGCTCCTCGGTCCACTTCACCGGCCGGCCGGTGGCGCGGGCGCAGAACGCCACGACCGCTTCATCCGCGTAGAACGGGATCTTGCTCCCGAAGCCGCCGCCTACTTCCGGCGCCACGATTCTGATCTTGTGCTCGGGAATCCCCGTCACCACCGACATGAGGAAGCGCGCGATGTGGGGGTTCTGGGTCGTGTACCAAACGGTGAGGTCGCCGGACCCGCTCGTGTAGCGGGCGACCACGCTGCGTGGTTCGATCGCGTTCGGGATGAGCCGCTGGTTGAGGAACCGCTGCCGCACGACGACGCCGCCGCGCTCCGCCTCGGCAAACGCGGCGTTCGCGTCGCCGCCGGCGAGCTTCCACGTGAACGCGACGTTGTTCGGGGCCTCGGCGTGGAGCTGCGGGGCGCCGGATTGCACCGCCTGTTCCTGGTTCACGACCGCGGGGAGCGGCGCGTACTCCACGCGCACGAGCGCCGCGGCGTCCCGGGCCGAGTACGGGTCTTCCGCCACCACCACCGCGACCCCGTCGCCGGCATACCGCACGCGGTCCACGGCCAGCGCGGGATGGGGCGGCGTTTTGAGATCGGAGTTCGGGATCAGCCACGCGGTCGGAATCGGGTTCAGCTTTCCCGCGATGTCGCGGCCGGTGAAGACGGCGACCACGCCGGGATGACGGCGCGCCGCTTCGACGTCGATCTCAACGATGCGCGCGTGCGCGTGCGGACTGCGCACGATGCACGCGTGTACCATTCCGGGCAGCCGCAGGTCGTCGGTGTAGGTGGCCTGTCCCGTGATGAGGCGCGGATCTTCACGGCGGCGGATGCTGGCGCCGAAGATCTTGCTGACCGCCATCGCCGTCGCCTCCCTACTTCCGGGCCGGAACGCCGCGCAGTTTGCCGGCAGCGTTCTGAATCGCGTTCACGATGTGCTGATAGCCGGTGCAGCGGCACAGGTTGCCCTCGAGCCCTTCGCGGATTTGGGTCTCCGTGGGATCGGGATGGCGGCGCAGCAGTTCCAGCGCGGTCATCATCATGCCGGGCGTGCAGAAGCCGCATTGCAGGCCGTGTTCTTCCCAGAAGCCCTGCTGGATCGGGTGCAGGTCGCCGTTGTTGGCGAGCCCCTCCACCGTCTGGAGTTGCGCGCCGTCGGCCTGCACGGCAAGCAGCGTACAGGCTTTGACCGCGCGGCCGTTCATCATGATGGTGCACGCGCCGCAGTTGCTGGTGTCGCAGCCGACGTGCGTGCCGGTCAACCCCAGCGTATCGCGGATGTAGTGCACGAGCAGCAGTCGGGGCTCGACGTCGTGCGACGACTTCTTCCCGTTCACCGTGACGCTGATTGTGCGCTTCACGGCTGCGCCTCCTTCGTTGATGTCGCCGGGGCTGCGAGCGAGACACAGGCCCGCAGGCGATTGCCGGTGGGGCGGGAAAATACGCTACCGTGACGGCCGCGGAGTGAGGTCGCTCTTCCGGCAGGAGTCCCTTCTGCGCGGGCCCATTTCCGTCCTCCGGCCGCGAAGGACGCACCCATGGAGCTTACCACCCAGCTGATCGCCAGCGGTCTGCTCGCGGGCGCCCCGTACGCGTTGGCCGCGTGGGGCGCCGCCGTGGCGCTCGGGGCGGGTGTTCTCAATCTCGCCCTGGGCGCGTTTTTCACGCTCGGCGCGTACCTGGCGCTGGAAGCGGCCGCCCGGGGCATCCCGGCCTTTTATGCGGCGGGGCCGGCGGCGGCCGCCGCGCTGGCGCTCGGCGCAGGCATCGAGCGGCTGTTCGTGCGGCCGCTGCGTCCATGGCCGCTGGCGTCCGCCGTGGTGCTGCTTGCCGTAGGGGTCGCCGGCGAGGCGATCTTTTTCTTTGTGTGGGGCGGCGCGGAGCGATCCGTTCCGCTCAGGCTGTCCGTCGTGCAGATCGAGCACGTCGTCGTCGCAGGGGCGGAACTGTTCGTCACGGCGGGCGTGACTCTGGGGGTCTTCGCGCTCATGGCACTCGCGCGGCACACCCGCGCCGGACTGGCGGTACGCGCGGCCGGGGACAGCGCCGAGATCGCCGCCGCCTCCGGTGTGCACGTTGAACGCCTCCGCACCTGGGCGTTCGCCGCCGGATGCGCGGCCGCGGCCGCGGCGGGGGCCTTCGCGTCGCCCAACACGCCGGTGTCACCCTCAATGGGACGCGCGGCGCTCCTGTTCAGCCTCGCTGCCGCGGCGATCGGTGGGCCGGGCCTTGCAGGACTCTTCGCGGCGTCGCTGGCGCTCGGCGTGATCACGAATTCCGCCGCGGGTTACCTTGCGCCGCAGTGGGGCGTACTCGTTCCCGCGCTGGTGTTCACGGCCGCGGCGGCATGGCGAGGTTCGTCGCTGTGGGGACGCGCCCGCGCATGAAAGGTGCGGGCGCCGCTCGGCTGCGGCCGGCGAAAACGCCGCGCGCACCGTCGCGCGCGGGGTCAGGCTGGTGGGTACTCGCCGGATGCGCGGCCCTCCCGTTCATCGCCGCGGGCCTCTTGCACGACCGGTTCGCTTCTTCCATCCTGGCGGTCGCCGGCTTGAAAGGACTGTTCGCCGTCAGTTGGCTGTTTCTCGCGGCGAGCGGTCAGCCGAGCCTCGGACACGCCCTGCCGTACGGCGCCGGCGCGTATGCGGTGGCCTTTCTCGCGCGCCGTCTCCCGCTCGAGTCGAGCGGCACTGCGGGTTTCACGCCGGCGGTACTGACCGCGGCCGCGGCGCTCGCGGGCGCATGCGCCGGGGGACTGCAGGGCCGGCTGACGCGCCGGCTGACTCCGGCCTTGATCGCCGCGGTCACACTCGCGACCGTGCAGGCGGCCCACAGCCTCGCCACAATGTGGACGGCGCCGGTGATGCGGGGCGTCAGCGAGGCGGACACCGCCATTCCGGTTCCGCCGTTCCCCGCGGGTGACCGCGGGGCCATGTGGATCGCCGCGGCGGCCATGGCGGCCGGCGTGCTGTGCGTCGGGGCCGTCCTGCGTTCGCGCGCCGGTGTCGCGCTGCGAACGGCGGCCGCGGATGAGCGCGACGCCGCCGCGCTCGGCTTCGACGCGCCGCGCCTGCGCTTTGTCGCGTTTGTCGCCTCGGGCGCGATCGCCGGCATCGCGGGGGCATTTGCGGCGCAATTCGCGGGCCGGGTGACCCCGGGCCTGTTCTCGTGGCACGCGTCCCTGTTCGTCGCGGCGGCGGCGATGCTGGGCGGCCCGTTCACCGTGGCGGGCCCCGCCGCGGCGGGGTACGTGATCGCCGCGGCCGCGCAGATCGCTGACGTGCCCGCCGGTGTGGAGCTGGCGTTTTTCGCGGCCGTGGTGGCCGCGGCCGCCGTGCGGGATCCCCAGCGCGTACTCGCTCTCTCGTTCGGGTGGAACCACCGGCCGCCAGCGTCCCGAGTTCCGGAGGCCGCGCGACCGGGCACGGTGCGTACGGCAGACGCGGGGGCGGCCGGCCGGTGACGCGCGGCGACCCGAACGGCGGCCGCCTCCTCCTGGGCGTGCAGGGCGTGAGCGCCGGCTCGGGCACTGCCCGGCCGCTTCGGGACGTTTCGCTTGACGTCGACCCAGGCGAAGCGCTGGGCGTACTGGGGCCGCGCGGCAGCGGAAAGACGGCCCTCCTCAACGTCATCTCCGGTTTCCTGCGCCCCGAGCGAGGGCGCATTACGTTTGCCGGTCGGGACGTGACCGGCTGGGCGCCCCGCCGCATCGCGCGGGCCGGTGTGGCCCGGAGTTTTCAGGCCGTGTCCGCGCTCAACGGCGCCGACATCGGCGACGTGGTGCTCGCCGCGGCGGTCGGCCGGGGACTCGGAGCGCGCGAGAGACGGGAAGCCGTGGAGGAGGCACTCACTATCACCGGCCTCGCGTCCCACCTACACCGTGACAGCGCGTCGCTCGGTCCCGTGGAGCAGCGGCTGGTCCGCCTCGCCCGCGTGGCCGCCGCGGCGCCGCGACTTGCGCTGCTGGACGAACCGCTGGCCGGGCTGCCGCCGGCGGGGGCCGGTCGCGTCGTCTCGGTGCTGCTCCGGCTCCGGAGTGCCGGGATCGCGATGATCGTGACGGGTCATCATCCGGCCTCGCTGCGCGTCGTGTGCTCGCAGGCCGTGCTGATGCGCGGCGGCCGCATCGTAGACCGCGGCCGGCCGGCCGACATGTCCCGTGCTTGAGGCCCACGACCTCAGAGTGCGCGGACCGGACGGGAGCGCCGCGCTGGCGGGGCTGACGATATTCGCTCACGCCGGCGAACTGCTCGGGGTGCTCGGCGGACATGGCGCCGGCAAGTCTGCTTTGCTGCGGACAATCGCGGGGCTCGCGCGGCCGGAGGGCGGCCGCATCCGGCTTGACGGCGCGGACATCACCGGGTTGGAGGCGCACGAACGATCGGCTCGGGGCGTCGCCTACGTCGGTGAACAGCAGCGCGTCCTCGGCCGGTTGTCGGTGCGCGACAACCTCCTCGCCGGCGCGTGGCGGCGCCGCGACCTGCGCGCGGTGGCGGCGGACCTCGCGGAATGGTATGGGCGGTTTCCGGCCTTGGCGGCGGCACCGCGCCGGCGCGGCGCGGTGTTGGTCTCGGCGGAGCAGATCGCCACGGCTCTGGGCCGTGCATGGCTCGCGCGCCCGCGGGTGCTGCTCGTTGACGAACCGTTCTTGGGACTCGACGATGGAGCGCGGGCCGGCGTCGCGGGCGCCCTTCGGGCGGCGCGCGACGCCGGCCTCGCCGTCATCTGCGCATTCCACGAATCCACCGATGCCTCGATTGCCGACCGCGTCAACCTGCTCTCCGCCGGTCGCCTTGTGTTCTCGGGCTCACCGTCTGCGCTCGCCGCCGCGGGCGCGGCCGCGGCGCTCGAATAACGCCGTCCGAACCGCCTGCCGCCGCGTGTTATCCTAATAAAGTGCGCGCGTGCGTCTTGCCGTGTCCGCCGGGATTTGATTTCGAGGCGACCGCGGCCGTCCTGCGCCGCGGGCCGGCCGATCCGCTGATCTGGTTCGACGGCCGGCGGTGGCGCCGGCGGCTTGCGGTGAACGGCGCGGCATTTTTGGTCGAGGTCTCTCCCACGACCGCGGCGCGGGGCACGGCACCAATGCCGCCGTCCGTTCACACCGGCGCGGGCCTCGCCGCCCGCGTCCTTGCCGGCCGGGTGCCCCAGCCGCTCCTGGAGCGCGTCGTCGCCCGAATCTTCGGCCTCGATGACCCGGCGCGCACGCTGTCCCGCCGTCTGCCCGGCCTGATCCGCCACGCGACGCTGCGCCTGCCCGGCGCGGCGCTGCCCGGTTATCCCACCCTCTTCGAAGCGCTGGTGCATACGACCCTCGGCCAGCAGATCAGCGCGGCCGCGGCCAACGTGCATCGCGCGGCATTCGCGACGCGATTCGGCCGCCCGTTCACCTACCGGGGAGGCACGTACTGGACATTCCCGGCGCCCGGCGACGTTGCCGGCGAACGCCTTGCGTCGCTCCGGCGCCCAGGGCTCAGCAACGCCAAGGCGCTCGCCGTACGCAGCATCGCGCGCGCGCTCGAACGAGGCACGGTCTCGGAGACCGCGCTCGAAGCCATGCCGCCGGAAGCCGCAATCGAAGCGCTGAGCGGGCTGCCGGGCATCGGGCGGTGGACGGCGGAGTGGGTCCTCTTGCGCGCGCTCCGCCGCTTCGACGTCGTCCCGGCCGGCGACTTGGCGGTGCGCAAAGCGATCACCTGGATTGCCGGTCGCGCCGGCCTGCTCTCCGAACGCGAGGTTCGTGCGTTCGCGGCGCCTTGGACGCCCTACGCCGGCCTGGTCGCGTTCCGGCTAATGCTGGCGCACCGGCAGGCCGTCGCGTAATTCCGTGGGGACGGCACCGCTGCCGGCCGTCTCGACACCTCCCGGCGAACTCGTCCGCCGCGCGGCCGCGCTGCGGCGGCATCTTGCGGCAGCGGACCTCGACGCGGCCGTCATCACGCACAACGCCGACCTGTTCTACTTCGGCGGCAGCATCCAAAACGGCGTGCTCATCGTACCGGCGGACGGCGAGCCCGTCTACGCGGTGCGCCGCGTGCTCGAGCGCGCGCGGAGCGAAAGCGCGCTCCAACGAATCGTGCCCTTCCCGAGCCTGCGGGACCTGCCGGCGCACCTGGCCGAAGCGTGCGGCCGCCCGCCGCGGCGCGTGGGCATGGAATTCGACGTGCTGCCCGTCGCGGTGCGGGATCGCTTCGCAGCATCGCTCGGTGCGGTCGAGATCCTCGACGTCTCGGCGCCCGTGCGGCGGATCCGGTCGGTCAAGTCGCCCTACGAGGTCGACAGGATGCGGGCGGCCGCGCGTCTTGCGGATGCCATTCTCGGCGCGGCGACCGAGGTGCTGCGCGAAGGGATAAGCGAACTGGAATTGTCCGCGGGCATCGAAGCGGAAGCACGCCGGCGCGGCCACGAAGGCGTGGTCCGGCTGCGGGGCTGGAACCAGGAAACGTACTACGGCATGATCGCCGCGGGGCCGGCGGCCGCGGTCCCGAGCTTTCCCGACCTCCCGCTCGGCGGCGAAGGCCCCGGACCGTCGGCGCCGTACGGCGCGGGCCGGCGGCGCATCGCGCGCGGCGATCCGGTGATCATCGATGCCCCCGCCGTGCTCGGTGGATACATCATCGACCAGACGCGCACGCTGGTGATCGGGCGCCTTTCCGACGCGCTCGCGCGCGCCCACGACGCGACCGTCGAGATTCTGAAAACGGTCGAGGCGGCGATCCGGCCCGGTGCGACGCCGGAATCGCTGTACCGGATCGCGCTCACACGCGCCAAGTCGCTCGGGTACGCGGACGCCTTCATGGGAGCGGGGTCCTACCGCGCCCGCTACGTCGGGCACGGGGTCGGCCTGGAGCTCGACGAGTGGCCGGTGCTGGCCGAGGGCTTCACGGATCCGCTCGAACCCGGCAGCATCTTCGCGCTGGAGCCGAAGCTGATCTTCCCCGGCGTCGGGGTCGCCGGCATCGAGGATCAGTACGCCGTGACGGCGGCGGGGTTCGAGCGGCTCACGCTCGCGGACCAGCGTCTGTTCAGCGTGTAGCGGTCTCGCGTAGAATAGAATCGGGCCGGCGCTCCGGCCTGGAGCACGCGAGGGCTTGGCCGGTTTATCGCCGCCTGAAGGAGGGCGAAGTTCAATGGCTGACGCACCCGATACCCGATCCGCCACGGCCGTGACCGAGGCGGAGATCGCCGTCCACTGGAAAGAAGAAGAGTACTACTATCCCTCCCCCAAGTTCGTCGGACAGGCCAACCTCACCGATCCCGCGGTGATGGAGCGCTTCAGCCTCGAACATTTCCCGGAGTGCTTCCGCGAATATGGCGATGTCCTTACCTGGGACCGGTACTGGCACACGACCTTCGACGGGAGCACCCCGCCGTTTTGGAAGTGGTTCGTTGGCGGCCGGCTGAACGCGTGCTACAACTGCGTCGACCGCCACCTCGCGCAATTCAAGAACAAGGCGGCGCTGATCTTCGTGCCCGAGCCGGAAGAGGACGCGCACGTCGCGATCACCTATCGCGAGCTGCACGTCCGCGTCAACGAGGTGGCGGCGCTGCTCCGCGACTTCTGCGGCCTCAAAGCCGGGGATCGCGTGACGATTCACCTCCCGATGACACCCGAACTGCCGATTACGATGCTGGCCTGCGCCCGGCTCGGCGTCGTCCACTCCGTTGTCTTCGGCGGGTTCAGCGGCGAAGCGTGCGGCATCCGGATCGCCGACTCCGGCAGCCGCGTGCTGATCACGATGGACGGCTACTACCGCAACGGGAAATTGCTGAACCACAAGGCCAACGCCGACATCGCCGTCGCCACCGCCGCCAAGGAGGGACAGACGGTCGACAAGGTGCTCGTCTGGCGGCGATTTCCGGACCGGCCGGCCAGCGACACGCCGATGGTGCGGGACCGCGACCACGTGATGAACGACGTGCTCAAGAATTACCGCGGGCGCACCGTGGAGCCGGTCGCGATGGACGCCGAAGCACCGCTCTTCATCATGTACACGAGCGGCACGACCGGGCGGCCGAAAGGCGCCCAACACCGCACCGGCGGCTATCTGGCGTACGTGGCCGGGACCTCCAAGTACATCCAGGACATCCATCCCACCGACGTCTACTGGTGCTTCGCGGACATCGGGTGGATCACGGGACACTCGTACATCGTCTACGGCCCGCTCGCGCTCGCCGCCACGAGCGTCATCTACGAGGGCGTGCCCACCTACCCGGACGCCGGGCGGCCGTGGCGCATCGCCGAACGGCTCGACGTCAACATCTTCCACACCTCGCCGACGACGGTCCGCATGCTGCGGAAAGTCGGCCCCGACGAACCGAAGAAGTACGGCTACCGCTTCAAGCATATGACGACGGTTGGCGAGCCGATCGAGCCGGAGGCGTGGCGGTGGTACTACGAGACCGTCGGGCGGCGTGACGCGGTGATCTGCGACACGTGGTGGCAGACGGAAAACGGCGGCTTCCTCTGCACCACCAAGCCCGCGATCGACGCGATGAAGCCCGGCAGCGCCGGCCCCGGCGCGCCCGGCATCCATCCGGTGATCTTCGACGAAACGGGCCGCGAGATTCCACGCGGCAGCAACCGCGCCGGCAACATCTGCATCCGCAACCCCTGGCCGGGGATCATGCAGACGATCTGGGGGGACCCGGACCGGTTCGTGCGGACCTACTACGCGAAGTACTGCAAGGATCCCAAGAGCACGGACTGGCGGGACTGGCCGTACTTCGCCGGCGACGGCGCCCTCCAGGCCGCGGATGGGTATTTCCGGATCCTCGGACGCGTGGACGACGTCATCAACGTCGCCGGCCACCGCCTCGGCACGAAAGAACTGGAGTCCGCGGCCCTCACGGTCCCCGAAGTCGCCGAGGCCGCGGTGGTCCCCGTGGTCGATGACCTCAAGGGGCGGGTGCCGGAAGTCTACATCGCGCTGAAACCCGGGGTCGCCGCGAGTCCGGCGGTGCAGGACAAGGTGGTCCACGCGATTGAGACCACGATCGGCAAGATCGCGCGGCCGAGACTGGTCCGGATCGTGCCCGACATGCCGAAGACGCGGTCCGGCAAGATCATGCGCCGGGTGTTGGCCGCGATCTCCAACTCCATGGACACCGGCGACGTCACGACGCTCGCCAATCCCGACGTCGTGGACCAGATCCGGCAGGCCGTGCAGGGCTCCGGCCCCGTGAAGCTCAAGGAGGGTCCCGAGGACATCAAGCGGTTTGGCGAAGCGACGTAATCAAGACGTTCCCTCCGGGGTTGTCGCCGGCGGCGCGCGATCGCGGACTAGCCGATCGATATCCGCGGCCGCAGTTTCGGCACAGCCTGGGAGCAAAGGCTACGTGCTGTGATTATTGGGGTGGTCGTTCAAGATGACATTCAGAAGCGCGCTGTGAACCCGCAACTCCCCATTGTAGTCGAGTAGCCCGAGCTTTCTGAATTTGTTCATAAAGAAACTTACCCGTTCGCGCGTCGTGCCGATCATTTTGGCAAGGGTCTCTTGGCTGATCCTCGGTGCGATCGGCAACTCCCGCGCCTCGCCGACGTGAGCCAGCAGCAAGAGAGCTCGCGCCAGCCGTTTCTCGGCCGAATTGAAGAGATGATCAACGAGGTCGGCCTCGAGGCGGATGGTGCGCGTCAACAGGTGGCTGAGAAAGAAATCCGAAAATTCGTGGTTGCCGTGGAGGAGGCGCAGAAGCGTCTCCTTCTCGATTCTCCAGAGCGCACAAGGCGTCATCGTGGTGGCGCTCGTCATTCGCAAGGGCTGACCGACGAGGCAGCCCTCCCCAAGGAAGTCACCGGCCTCGAGCAGCGCGACGACCGCATCTTTCCCCTGCCTAGACACAACGGTGATTTTGATCCGTCCACTGCGGATGTAAAATACGGCGGTCGCGGCGTCCCCCTGGGAAAACACCGGCCGTTGCTCCTCATATTCGAGCAGCGGGACCCCGGTCGCATGAGCGAAAACTGTCGTGACGTCAAGTTTTTCTCGGCGGGCGTTCCCTCTCCGTGCCCGCGGCGACCGCGGTCCAGCCTGGTGTCGCCTGCGCGCCCCTCCACCCATAACGATACACCCCCCGGCGCCGGAGGTCCGGGACGACAAGAGTTCTCGCGCATTAGCGTATACGGCCGCGGCGGGAGATGTTGTTGCAAATACAGCATTTTTCCGCGCCGGCTGGTGAGGCACCCCCTCGGATGAGGGGGCGAAATCGTTAGTCGCCCGCGAACCCGGCCTTTTGGAGGAACGCGTGCGCACGCGCGGGATGGATCAGCAGGATATTCCCTCGGCCCCCCAGGATGCCCCCGCGGCGGTACCGATTGATGAACAACGTGACGGTAGTCCGATGCAAACCGACCATGCGGGCAAGTTCTTCCTGCGTAAGCCGGTCCGGCACCAACGTTGAGTAGCCATTCGTTCGGCGGCCGCACCGCTCAGCCAGGTCCAGCAAGAACGTCAACAGGCGCGGGCCGGCTCCCATGTGCATCACGGCTTCCAACCGGACGAGAGCGCGCCGTTGGTCCTCGACGAGCGAACGCACGAAGTGGTGGCACGCGTCTGGAACCACCTGCATCAGGCGCTTGAAGTCCTCCTCCGTCAACGTCCGCACCGTCACCGTCGAAAGCGCGTGCGCGGTGGCGGTTCGCTGGTGATCGTGGCCGGCGAACAGTTCCCCAAAGACGTCCCCCGGCTCGAAAACGTCCAAAATATGCTCATCGCCCTCGGCCGAGATAACGCTGACCTTGGCAGACCCTTTTTCCATTAAATACAGCAGATTCACCGCGTCGCCCGTTTGGAACAGGACCTGACCCCGCTGGTAGTGACGTACCTTGAAGAGCGGTTCGAGTTTGCGGACCTGCCGGGGCGTCAGCATCTCGAACAGTCGCACACCACGGACGTTCCAGATCGCATTCCGATAGTACGGGATGTTCGGGCAAACGGGCCCTAGAGGCTGGGGCATTTGTTTATGCCGGATTGGCGCAGGGATCATCTCCTCCGCCGGGAGTGCCTGTCCGGTAATATGACGCGCCCCTCGTCGTGATTTCCTGTTGCCGCCCCGTGCGGAGGAAGGCGGAAGCTGTGTGGAGAGTTTCACGACGTTGGCCGTCCTGGGCGGTTCCCCCCGCGCCCGAGGAACTCACGGGCTGCTCCGATCGTGTCCACGACAGGCATGCGCCGATTCAGTCCGACGATCGTGAGTATTCTATGAACGAGCGGGACGGACCCCACCAGTACCAGACATTGGCCTTGTTCTTCCGCCTCCTGATGGCAGTCTTCCAGGACGTGAATGCCCGACATGTCCAGGTACTGGAGTTGGCTGCAATCCACGATGACGGCGCCTCCTCGACCAACAAGGCGCATGAGCTCGGCACGGACGAACGGGGCCGAGGAAAGATCCATCTCGCCGCGCACGTGCAGGATGGAGCCGGCCGCGGTCTCCTCGGACCACGTCTGAAGGATTTTGGGAGAACCTTGTGCCATGACACACGCCTGCTTCTGTGCCTGACGAGTAGAGGTCCCACGCGAGAACACTCACGAAAAGAATAGAGAGGCTGAGAGGCACTGTCTGTGCAAAATTGCACGCGACCCACCGCTCCGCTCGCACCGTCCGGCCGGCGCCGAGGTGCCGCCGCACCCATCCGCCCCGGCCGCGGATGTTATCGACGTGGTTTCAGCGTCTGCCGGCGTTGGGCGGCCAGCGGCACGTCCACGAGATGCTCGGAGATGAACCACACCTGCATTTCATTCCGCCGGAGCACATCGCTCACCAGCAGGTCGTTCGTTCCGTCGTCGCCGGCCTTGTCGGCCTCGCGCGCGGCCTGCCGCACCTCTTTGATGACGATCTCGTGCGCGTCCGCCAGTCGTGAAAGCTGTGCTGTGACCGCCTCGCGACCGCGCGGCGGGCGAGGGATTCTGGTCGTCTCGGCAACGTCCGGCCCCATGGCGATGCTGACACCGCCCAGGAGTTGGATGCGCTCGGCGATCTCGTCGACGAGGTCGGCCTGCTCCTGGAAATGCTTGTCGAACAGCAGGTGCAACGGATAGAATGTCGGGCCAGCGACCTGCCAGTGACACTTCTTATACAAATCTCGTAACGTCATCGTGTCGGCCAGGATCCGATTGAGGCGCTGCACCATGTCGGCGCACACCCTGGCGTCCAACGCGATGGGAAGCTGCAGTACCGTTCCGTAGAGCTGCGTCTCGTGCTCCGGGCCCGCGAAGACGGGCTGGGCGCCGTTCGCCTGGGACACGAGAGCCTCTGGGTGACGGCGTTGTGTTCTGTTCATCGACACACCTTCCTTTCGCTGTCTGTGCGCCGACCCGAGGTGAGAGCGTGGAACGGCGCGTAACGAGGTCCTTCCAACGCATGGTGCTTTCAGACGGTGTCAACAATTCACTTTCCCCATGTCCCGACGAGTCCAGCGGCCGCCGCGGCCGTCGCCACCGTCGTGGCCCACCCGAGGATGTTAAGGAGCGGGCTGTTCACGTGCTCGCCCATGACCTTCCGGTCCTGCGCAACGAGCATCAGCAACGCGAGCAACGGCGGCGTCAAAAAACCAAAGATCACCGCGGTGAAGAACAGCGCATCGATCGGATTGATCCCGAGGTAGTTGATCAGTATCCCGACGAGCGTCGACGCGGCGATGATGCCGTAAAATTCCTTGGCCCGACGAGGCTTCTGATCGAGGCCGGCCCTCCACCCGAACGCCTCGGCCATCGCGTACGCCGCCGAGCCGCTCAACACCGGGATGGCGAGGAACCCCAGCCCGATCAGGCCGAGGGCGAACAGGACGCGGGCCGCGTTACCGGCCAAGGGCCGCAGGGCCTCGGCGGCATCCGCGGCTGACTTGACGTCGGTCTTGCCGGCATGGAAGAGCGTCGCCGCGGTCGAGAGAATGACGAAATACCCGATCACCTGGGAGAACAACATGCCGATGTTGACGTCCCATGCCGCGTACCGGAGCTCTCTTTCGCTCGTCCCCCGTCGTTGCCACAGCCGTTTCTGACCGGCGGCGATCCGCTCTTCCACCTCCTGGTCGGCCTGCCAGAACCAGAGGTACGGCGAAATCGTCGTGCCGAGGATACCAACCAGCACCGCCATGAAATGACCGTCGAACCTGAGCGTGGGGACGAGCGTCGCCCGCAGCACCTCGGCCAGGTGCGGCCGGGCCAGAAACGCATTCGCGACATAGGCCAGCAGGGCAAGGGTCAGCCACTTGAAAATATTCGCGATCAGCCGGTACGAGCACCAGATCTGGACCACAAGAATGAGGACGCCGATGGGGACGATCAGCGCGGCGATCGGAACCGGGACAAGCAGATTGATTGCCGCGGCGACCGCCCCGATGTCGGCCCCCGCGTTGATCGTGTTGGCCCCGACAAGGGCGAACACGGCGACGTAGAGCAGCCGGCGAGGATAGTGCCGTTTTAGCACGGCGACGAGACCCATACCCGTCTGCATGCTGATCTTGGCCGAAATATACTGGGTCGCCGCCATCATCGGCAGCATGACGAGCATGGTCCACAACGTGCTGAAGCCCAACGAGGCGCCGGCGACAGCATAGGTGCCGATGCCGGAGGGATCGTCGTCGGCGGCTCCGCTGATCAGCCCGGGTCCGAGGATCATGAGGAGCCGTTTGAGGGGATGAGACTCCCGCCGCACGAGGTACTCGCGAGCGCCCGTGCCGGCCGGCGCGACTCCCTGTCGTTCTCGTTCGGCGCGCGCGTGCGGTTGTGCGGTCATTTTCGCGGGGCTATTTTCTTTGCCCCCAGCAGCGGACACCGGGCGCTCGGTAGGCTACCGGCCCACGCCGAGACACGCACAACAGAATCAGTCCCCGAGGCACTCCCAACAGCCACCTGTCCCTCTAAGTCGCCGGCGTCACAGTCGTTTTTCCCACCGGAACTGTCCGTCTCCGCGGAACGCCGGCCACGTGCGGCCGGGGCTTTCACTTTGGGACAGCCGGGCCCGCCTTGTTCACCGCCCCGTTCGGGGCCGAACCGCGCCTCCGAGGCCGGAGGCTCTCGACCGCTGCTTCGACCGTCGGGAACACTGGGATAACCTGCTTTAGGCCGACGATTTCGAGCATCCGCCGCATCATCGGCGGCACGGCGGCCATTAGGATCGACCGTCCACCGCGTGCGAGAGCGCAATGCACGTCCAGCAGCGCCTTTATCCCAGACGAGTCGATGTACCGTAGATCCCGTAGGTCAAGAACGAGATTCTCTGCGGTCTCGGCCGCCGTGTCCAATTGAACCCGGAATGATGACACGTTGGCGAGATCGACCTCTCCGCTGAATGAAACGACGACCACACCGTCAAGACATTGCTGCGCGCAATGGAGCATGTTGGACGCGGTGTAGCACGGGTTGTGATCCACCAACACCACCTCATTTCGCCACGACCCCAGCAGGAAATTCCACGTAGCCCGCCGTGCAAGAACTTTATCGCGGACGCGGCTTGAAGAACAGAGTAATGGAGTCGGAAATAGACTTCTATGAAATATTGCACACGGAGTCAGGTGACATCAGTGCCGCCGCTCAACACAATCGGGAGGGCGACGGCCACGGTCATGGACCGCGGCCGTCGTCGGACTCATTTCCGACGTGGAACTCCTCGCCGCGCGCCGCCGGTGTCTCGGCGCGCACGCGTCACTCCAGCCTGATCTCTTCCCCGATGCCTCTTGCCTCCGCGCGCGCAAACGCGAAACGCGCTGTCGCGACGTCCTCGACCGCCATCCCCACCGACTTGAACAGCGTGATGTCGCCGTCCCGTTCACGGCCGGCGTGGCGGCCGGCGAAGACCTCGCCGATCTCGGCCGCGATGTGGCCCTCCGTGATCGCCCCTTCCCGGATCGGTCCGATGACGTCGCCCGCTTCAGTCAGCGCGGCCGCGCGCGAATCCACAAACAGTTTCGCGCGCCGCACGACGCCGGTCGTGAGTTCCCGCCAGTCCGGACGCGCCGCGCCCACGGCGTTGAGGTGGGTGCCGGGCGACAGCCACGGCTCTTCGACCACCGGCGCCGTGCTGCCGGTAACCGTGCACACGATCTCGGCGCCCCGCACGGCCTGTTCCGCGGAAGCGGACACCGCGACGGTGAGCCCGAACCGCGCCCGTGTGTCCGATGCCAGGCGGTCCGCGCTCGCCTGCGTCCGGTTCCACACGCGCACCTCCGCGGGCGGCCGCACTTCGCGGAGCGCTTCGATGTGGCTGCGCGCCTGCACCCCCGCCCCCAGCACGGCGAGCACCCTCGCCCCGCGGCGGGCCAGCCGGTCCGTTGCGGCGGCCGAGACCGCCGCCGTGCGCATTTCGGTGATGAGGCGGCCGTCCAGCAGGGCGCGCAGCGCGCCCGTCGCGGGATCGAGAAGAAGAACTGTCGCAAGGTGCGTCGGAAGACTCCGCCCGGCGTTGCCCGGATAGAAAGCCACGGCCTTGAGCCCCAGGGCCTCGGTCGAGTCGGGCCCGGCCGGCGGAGCGGACGGTGCGAGGTACGCCGGCATCACGCCGAGGAAACCGCCGTGCCGCTCGACCGGCACCATCGACCGCACCGGCTGCACGGCGCCGCCGGTGCTGAAGCCGGCGAGCGTCTGCGCCATGAGCGGGATGAGATCCCGCATCACGAGCAGTTCCCGCAGATGCGATTCTCGGAGGAGCAAGGCCATGGTGGGTCCCCGTTTGACAGGTCGTGGCCGGGCCGGCGCCTTGTTCGGCGCCCGGAACCGGAGGTCCCTCCGCGGGCAGGGCGCCGCGGCGTCCCGTTAGACGGCCGCGCCCTCCTGCGCGGAGCGGGTGCCCACGATCGACCCCGGCGGTGAGACCGCAAGCCGCAGATAGTCGGTCACGCCGCCGATCGCCGGAATGATCCGCACGGGCAGCGGGAGCCGGTGATGGCCGGGATCGTGCACGATGACGGGACCGGTCATTTGATAGAGCCGCCCCCGCGTCTCGAGCCCGCAGCCGCCCGCGGCCATGACATTCTTCACCCATTCGCTGTCGCGCCCGTACGTCAGCGCAATCAAGACGCCGTCGGGCACCGTGAAGATGTTCACGGGCGTGCGGTACAGACGGCCGGTCTTACGGCCGCGATGGATGACGATCCCGAAGCCCGGCATCCGCCCGGCGAAGCAGCGTGTGATCCGGTTGGTGAGGGCGCGATTGAAGCGGGCCACGGATTTGCCGCGAAAGCGGACCAGCAGCAGCACGGTCAGCACGGCGGCCGGAAATACGGCGATGATCGGCAGACGGCGCGTCATGGGCATCCTCGGCGCGTGAGACTTCCCATAGAAAGTTTTACCTAACGCGGGCCCCGTTATACGCGCAGCGCGGCAAAGAACCTCCGGAGAATGTCCCCGCACTCGGCCTCGCATACGCCCGGCGTGACGGCGACGGTGTGATTGAAACGTACGCCGTGCAGGAGATCCACAACCCCGCCCGCGGCCCCCGCCTTCGGGTCGGCGGCGCCGTATACGAGGCGATCGACGCGTGACTGCAGCAGAGCCCCGGCGCACATCGGGCACGGCTCGAGCGTCACATACACGGTACAGCCCGCGAGACGCCAGCCGCCGAGGTGGCGGGCCGCCCGGCGCAGCGCGAGGAGTTCGGCATGGGCGGTGGGATCACGATCGGCTTCACGGCGGTTCTGCCCGCACGCGATGATGCGGCCGTCGTGCACCACCACGGCGCCAATCGGCACGTCGCCGAGCATCGCGGCCTCCGCGGCTTCGCCGAGCGCCGCCCGCATGAAGCGCGCGTCGTCGGGACCCGCGGCCCCTTCGTTCGGAGGGGAGTCCCGGCCGGTGGAGGGACGGCGGCGCGGGGCCGTCACAGCAGGCGCGTCGCGGCGAGGCGGACGGCCGCGGCCTACTCGCTCGGCGGCATCGGCGCGCCCTCGGCCGCAAGGTGCAGCGCCTGCAGGCCGCTCAGCAGCGCCGTCACCGCCTGCGCGATCTTGCGCGGCCGGTCGGCTTCGACAAGTTCATCCTCTTTGAGCACGACGCTCGACTGCACGCGCGCGCTGTAGACCGGCGGCGCGTCTTCCGTGGAAAAATGCTGCTGCAGACTGATGCTGGGCACGCCCGGTTCCGTGCCGGCCGGCATGATGGCCCGGCGCAGCGCCACGACGTCCGGCGGAACGAGCAGCCGGTCCATCGTCACCTCGGTGAGCAGCTCGCCAAAGACCTGCACTTCTTCGTGGACGGTGCGCGAGAACTCGACGCCTTCGTCGTATTCGGCGATGTGGCGGCCGAACGACAGCGCGTCGACGAGAAACCGGAGTTCGGCCCACGGCCAGGCGGACGTCTGCGGCGTGTCCGCCGGCGGTTCGTTTTCAAGATGCACCACGTACCGGTATTCCCGGCTCATGTGGTCCACGTCGACGAGAAACGCGTAGCCGGAAACGACGAGGTGGTTGTCCTCGAGCGCTTCGGTGAGGCGGCCGGCGAATTCGTGAAACGGATCGTGGTAATCGAGCCTGCCGGTCATGGGGCTGTTACGGGCGGCGAAGCGAAACGGCCCGCGCGGCGGCATCGCGCAGGCCCGCCACCTGCGCCTGCGCGGCCCGCAGCAGCAGCCGCCCGATGCCGTCCAGGAAGAGGCCCGCGCCCTGCGGGCGGTAGGTCTCCACGTCCGCCGGCTCGAGCGCCAGAATGCCGGACAGGGTTTCCGCCGTTTTTGCGGCGCGAAGGATCCGCCGGATGGCCTCCTGCACCTCCGGATGGCGCATCTGGCCCGGATGCCCGAGGCTCGTCGAGAGGTCGTTCGGCCCGATGAACAGCATGTCGAGTCCCGGGACACGGGCGATCGCGTCGACGGCTTCGAGGCCGCGGCGGGTCTCGATCTGGACGATCGAGAGGACGGCGTCGTTGCTCGCGACGACATGATCGGCCGCGGTGACGGCGCCCCAGCGAGCCGCGACCGTGTTGCCCGCCAGGCTGCGGCGCCCCGCTGGGGGATAGCGGCACGCGGCGACGACCTCCGCCGCCGCCTCGGGCGTTTCGATCTGGGGGACCATGACGCCGAGGCAGCCGCTGTCCAGCATGCGCAGAATGGTCTTGGGGTTCCCGTCCGGCACGCGGGCGAGCGGCACGATGCCGGCGGCCCGGCACGCGCGGCCCATGGCCTGTACCGTCTCCACGTCGACCGGTCCGTGTTCGAGATCGATCAGCACGCAGTCGTACCCCGCGACGCCGATGATCTCCACGACTTCGGGCGACGGCAGCGCACAGATCGTGCCGAAGACGGCATCGCCCGCGCGGATCTTCGTCTTGACAGGATTGGTCAGCATCCGGCCCTCAGTCCTCTCACGCTGTGTTCCCTTCCGCGCCGATGAATTCCCCCGTAGGGCGCGGTCCAGACCGGAGGCCGGCGGTGGTCGGGCGTGCGGAAAACTACGACTTGCCGATCAGCACGCCGGCGAGAAAGACGAGCCCGCCGCCCACGACGACCTGCAGGATCGAGAGCCAGAAGTTTAGCGCGAAGTAGCGGTAGCGGATCATCGCGATGCCGATCAGCTCCACGCCGACGACCATGTAGGCGACCGCCAGGGCCAGGCCGAGATGGGGGCTCAGGAACGGCAGCGCGTGGAGGATCCCGCCGATAAAGGTGGCGACCCCGGTGATGGACCCCCGCGCGAAGGGGCGGCCGCGGCCGGTGAGCTTGCCCGTGTCCGACAGCGCTTCGGCGAACCCCATGCTGATGCCCGCGCCGAGCGCGGCCGCGATGCCGACGAGCAGCGCGGTATGCGAATTGCGCGTCGCGAACGCGCTGGCGAACAGCGGCGCGAGCGTGGAGATGGAGCCGTCCATGAGGCCGAGCAGCGCGGGCTGCACAACCTGAAGGAGGTAGCTTCGGCTGTGCCGCTCCCCGGGTGCGGCGCGGTCCGGCTTGACCCGCGGTACGGCCGCTTCCACACGCGCGTCGGTCACGCTCTTCCTCCGATCCGGCGGCGCCCGCCGCGGCACCGCGGGCAGATGCCGTGCAGCTCGAAGCGTGCCGAGCGGACATCGAACCCGGCCCGTGTCGCCGTCCGCCGCTCCAGGGCCTCGAGCCGCGGGTCCGCGACGTCCGTCACCTCGCTGCACCGCTCGCAGACCAGGTTCACGTGGCGCCCCGCGCGGCCGTCGTAGCGGCGCACGCGCCCGCCGACCTCTTGAATCAGCCCCCAATCGGCGAAGAGACCGAGCGTGGTATAGACGGTCGCCGGGCTGATGCCCGGAAAGCGCGCCCGCACGGCGCCGTGCACCATCTCAACGCTGGGATGCGAGGTCTGGCCGACGACCGCGTCATAGATCGCAAGCCGCTGCGGGGTCAACCGTCCGCCCCGCGCCCGCAGCAGGCGCCGCAACACCGTCCATCCGTCGCCGCGCGCCGTCCCCCGCGGGGTTCTTTTTTGAAGGCGATCCTTATTAATATCCATTACCAGTAAGCTACGCGCGCCGCGCCCGGTTGTCAAGGCGCCGCGACAGGGACCGGGGGGCGCCGCCGTCAAAATAGTGTTGGGGAAGGCCGGGATCGCCGCCGCGTCCGCGGAGACGGCGGTCCGGACGGACCCGCCGGAGGTGACGCATGCGCTTGGTGACGTTCGCCGCGCGCGGCCAGACCCGCATCGGCGCGCTGGAAGGGGACTGGATCGTCGACCTCACCCGGGCGGCGCGCGCGCGTTACGCCGTGCGCGGCGCCGCGCGCCCGGGCGCGCATGCGCGGGCCGACCTGCCCCCGTCCATGACGCAGCTCCTCGCGGGCGGCGACGAGACCATGGCGCTCGCGCGCGACGTCGCCGCCGACACGCGGCGGACGCTCGCCGATCCGGCGGCGGCGCGCGCGCTCGAACGCGACGGCGTCGCGTGGCGGACGGGCGACGTCCGGCTGCTCCCCCCCGTGCCGGCGCCCGGCAAGATTCTCTGCGTCGGGCGGAACTACGCCGAGCACGCGCGCGAAGGCGGCGGCGCGCCGCCCGAGATTCCGATCTACTTCGGCCGGTTTCCGCACAGCCTGCTCGGCCCGGGAGAGCCGTTCGTCCTCCCGGCGGTCAGCAAGGAGGCCGATTACGAAGGCGAACTGGCCGCGGTGATCGGCCGGCGCGGCCGCGACATTCCGGAGGCGCGCGCGCTCGACTACGTGGCCGGCTATACTATCTTCAACGACATCTCCATCCGCGACTTTCAGCGGCGCACCACGCAGTGGATGATCGGCAAAAATTTCGACCGCAGCGGACCGCTCGGCCCCGCGCTCGTCACGCGCGACGAGGTGCCGGATCCGCAGGCGCTGGTGCTGACCGTGGACGTCTCCGGGGAACGCCTGCAGGAGGCGAACACGGGCACGATGATCTTCTCGGTCGCGCATCTCATCGCCGATGTGTCCCGCGCGCTCACGCTCGAGCCGGGCGACATCATTGCGACCGGCACGCCGAGCGGCGTCGGGTTCGCACGCAAGCCCCCGCGCTGGCTGCGCGGCGGCGATGTCGTTCGCGTCTCGATTACAAAACTCGGCGTCCTGGAGACCCCGGTCACGGCGGCGGCCGGATAATACCCGCCCCGCCCGGCCGCCGTGCCGCGGAGCCGGCGCGCCGTGACGCATGAGGGACTCCCAACCCGGCCCGTCCGACGGGCTCGTCCGTTCGCTAGCCGCGCTGCTGTTGCTCGCCGTTGTCTGGGGCGGCTCGATCCCGCTGACCAAACTCGGACTGCGCGACATCCCGCCGCTCACGCTTACCGCCCTGCGGTACCTCGTCGCGGCGCCGTGCTTTCTGTGGCTGCTGCGCGGACGGCGCCTGCCGCCGCCTCGGGCGTGCGCGGGCGCGGTTGGTTTGGGTCTTCTCGGGATCGGCGTGGGACAGGTCGCCCAGACCCTGGGCGTCCGGCTGACGCCGGCGTCCGTGGCGACCGTCGTGTCGGCGCTCATTCCGGTCCTCGTGGTCGCGCTGGCCGCATTCCGGCTCCGCCAGCCTATCACCGCGCCTCAGGCCGCGGGACTCGCCGCGGCGCTTGCCGGCGTGGCGCTCGTCGGCGGCGGCGATCCGCGCGTCTTGGCCGCCTCACTCAGGATCTTCGGGGCGCGGACCGCGCCCGCCCCGCAGGCCCCCCACGCCGGGCTCGAGGGCGTCGCACTCGTCTTGCTGTCGTGCGTCGCGGTCGCGCTCTATTACGTCTTCAGCGTGGAATTGGTAGAACGCTACTCCGTGGTGACCGTGGCCGCGGTGAGTTCGCTCGCCGGCGCGGCCGCGCTTGCCCCGATCGCGGCGTGGGAACTCGGCCACGCGTCGATGCGTGTCACGCCGGCGGCGGTCGCGGTGGTCCTGTACCTTGCGCTGCTCGTCACCGTCGCCGGCCTCTGGGTCTGGTTCGGCGCATTAACGCGCCTGCCCGCCCGCATTCCCGCGGCGCTGCAGTATCTCCAGCCGATCGTCGGCGTGCTCGCGTCCGCGGCCCTCTTCGGCGACCGTCTGGATACGTGGTTTTGGAGCGGGACGGCGCTCGTGCTGGCGGGGATCGGCCTGAGCGCCCGGCCGGGGACCCGCCCGTCACCGGGGAGGCGCGGCACGTCTCCGGCGGGGGTCGCCGGACGGGGCTGAAATCGGGCCGCGCCCGCCGAAAAGCCCTGCGCTGAAGCGGGTATAATCCTTGGCGAGTTCCGCCCGAGGTTCGGGCAGCCTGTGCGGCGGGGACGGACCGGCAGCTATGCGACTCCGCCCGGACATGGTCGCCGGTTCCGCTCCTCGCCGCACGTCTTTGTGTGGTGCACGTCTTTTGTGCGGCGCACGGCCCTCGGACCGCTGTCTTCCCGCGCCTCCATCGCTCCCGGAAAGGGCCGCGCGCCCCATCTGCCGAATCGCTCCCGCCAATTATCCGCATGATCCGGGACGGTCTGGCGTCCCACGCCGCGCCGGATCACCGATGGGGGGGCCGCGACCGTGATGCCGCAGCGCAGCGCCCGGTTCGCCGTCACCACGGCGGCTCTCGCCCTGGCCGTTCTCGCCGGCCTCGCGGGCGCCGCCTCCGCGGATATGACCGTCACAGGCGATCAGGCGGCGTGGCAAGAGGTGCAGGCCGCGTTTGCTAAACTCAACACGCTTCCGGGATACCGGATGAAATCGACCATGGCGGGCGGCGGGACGATAGTCATCGAAGTGACGTCGGGCGGAAACATGATGCACATGCTGATGCACACTCCGTCCGGCAATATGGAATCCTACACCGTGAACGGCCAGACCCGGATGAAGAACGACATGCCCGGCGCGCTGCCGGGATGGCATTGCATCGGTCCGCAGGCCCCCATGGCCGGGCAACCCGATCCGACAAAGGCCCAGGGCACGGTGGATATCGCCCGCGGGCAGGACGCCACGATTGATGGCCAGCCGGCCCATACCTACGTGTACACGGTCCAGTCGGGCGGCCAATCCTCGAAGCAGACGCTCTACGTCGGCGCGGCAAACGGGCTGCCGCGCCGGGTCGTGATCGCGGCGCCCGGCGGGGATCAGACCATGGATTACTACGACTACGGCGCGGCGATTCAGTTCACGGCGCCGGCGTGCATGTAATCTAGCGGGCCAGGACGACGAGCTTGTTGACGGTGGACTCCGCGCCCCAGACCTGACCCGGACGCCCGTTGAGCTGCCGTACGCCTCCCGAGGGACTCGGCAGCGGGAAACTCTCGAATCGTTCCGTTTGCGGATCGAACCGCACGAGCGCGTTGGCGTCCCAGTCGCTCAACCATACCTGGTCGTGTTCATCGACGTAGACGGCGTACGGCTTCGGCGCCGGCCCGGGCAGGCGGTATTCCTTCCACGCCGCGGTCGCGGGATCGTAGCGGGCCAGGTTGCCGCCGTCCCACTCGGTGATCCACAACCGCCCTTTCGAGTCGGCCCACATGCGCCGGGCGCCCTGCCGGGGGGTCGGCGGCTCTAGCACGGCGACCTTGGCGGTCTTAGGGTCGATGCGTCCCACATAACTCCCCGCAAGGGACGCGAAGTAAATGCCGCCGGCCGGCGTGACGGTCATGCCGTAGGGGCCCGGTCCGCCCGGCGCATCCCAAATCTCCACGCGCCCCGTGCTCAGCGTCACCCGGCCGTAAATGCCGGCCTGCCCCGTGAACCACAGGACGCCGTGTTTATCGAACGCGGCCGTGTTGAGATCGTTGTGTGGGCGTCCCGCGGGCAGCGGAAAGCGTTTGATGCTGCCGCCGTCGGCCGAGACGTGCACGATGGCGTCGAGCCCGCCGTCCGTGACCCAGACCGCGCCGTCGGGACCAATGATGACGCCGTGAGGCGCTGAGCCCTCGCCGAGCTTGACGTGCTGGATCTTCCCGGTCGCGGGATCGAGACGGCCCAGTTCGCCCGCGGTCTGCGCGGTGTACCATACCGTGCCGTCACGGGCCGGCGCAACGTCGTGCGGATGTGACCCCATCGGCACGGCATACTCCCGCAGCGGGGGCGGGGCGCTCTGAACTCCGCCGCCTGCGGCTCCGAGCAGCACCAGCAAGCCGGCCGCGGCAAACGCCGCGGCGAGCCACGGGATCCGGGTCGTGTTCATGATGGCACCACCACCGCGCGGCCGTCCGGCGCTTCATCGGCGGCCGAGTCGCGCAACTCTTGCAGCAGGCGCGCCGCCTGTGCGGCGCGCTCCGTCCAAAAGGCGGCCGCGGGACCCGCGACGCGCGCATGAGCGGCGTGGCGCGCGGCGGAGGCCCGCGCTTCCCCGGCGAGCCATCCCAGCACGGCCCCCGGCGCCTGCGACATCAGCGCGGCGAGCGCGAACCTGCGCTCGCCCATCCGCAGCCCGAGCGTGAGATCACGCGCCGCGCGCGCCAGGTCCGCACGCGTCAGAATCATGCCGGAGCGCACAGCCGCGAGCAGGCCGGTCACAAACGCGTGCGAGCCCTCGCGGCGGGGATCCGGAAGCGGCGGCGCCGCCCGCAGATGCGCGCAGAGCCCGCCGGACGGGCCCACGGCCTCGGCTTCCCGGCACAGCGCCGACCGCAGCAGCCCGGCCCAGGCCCGATACGCGGGCGGCGCGAGCGCGTCGATGCGATCGAGATACGGCGGCAACCACGAGAGGAGATGTTCGTGCAGCAGCGCCGCGCGGGCCTGATGCCACAAGAGCCGGCGCGCCGGGGCCGGGGCGTCCGCCTCGCGATCAAGGAGCGTGGCGTAGAGTCCCAGGAGCGCGGCGAGGTGATCGGGCTCCGCGGGTGGGGCGAGACGCAGCGCGCGCCAAAACCCGGCGACCCGGTCGCGGGCCTCGCCGCCCAGCAGGCCCTCCGCGCCGAGATATACCGACGCGTACGGATAGAGATGGAAGACGAAGACATCGGTGTACTCGGACGGGCCGGGAACGGCGGGAAGACCCAACGCCTGCGCCACCCGGGCGTGGCCGTCGTCCGGCGGTTCGCACAGCACACCCAGCGCCCGGAAGACTTCCGCCATTTCCGAACCGCCGCGACCGGTCATGGACGGCGTGCCCGCGGACCCGCGCCTACCGACGGCCGGCCGGTTCGGCGGGCCGCGGCGGGGCGCCGCCCGGCAGGCGGTACGCGTCCTTGGCCGGCCGCAGCGGCCGCATCAGCCAGTGGGGCCGCCGCGTACCGTCCGGCGAGTGCCGGTCCGCCGGCCGGGTCAAGGCGAGCCACTGCCGGTACACGGCGGCGGACTTGGCTGTGTCCACTGCGATGTCACCGTACCGGTCGTCCGGGCCGGCGCGGCGGACCCGCACGGCCTGATGCCAGCAGTGCTGTCCGGAAATCGGATCCGGGTGGACCGGAAACGTGAGATTTTGGTGGACGCCGACATCGGTCCACCAAATCCGCAGTGTATCGGTATCGGACGACGCGTACGGTCCGGTGCCCGCCCGGCGGCGCATCACCCAACGGCCGCGGCCGGTATCGGACGGGGTACGCTCGAGGGCCACGGCGGCCATCAACTGACGCTGCCCCGGCTCCCCGGCGCCGGCGCCCCGGTCGATCTTCCAGCGCCCCATGTGGTGGCTGCACGCGACGACACCGGGCCGGATGCCTTCCGTGACCCAGGCCTTGACGACGAAATAGCCGATCTCGGTCTCAACGCGGACGAGCGCGCCGGTCGCCACCCCGATCCGCGCGGCGTCGGACGGATGCATCCACAGCGGATTCGTATGGGCGATCTCATCGAGCCACTTGGCGTTGGCGCTCCGCGTGTGGATCTGCACCGGCAGCCGGAACGTCGAGATGAGCGGCATCTGGTCGTGAGCGAGCCGCTCGTGATGCACGTGGCTGCGCTGATACCCGGGCAGCGCGCACTCCGGCCATCCCCACGCCGCCATCGTCGACGAGTAGAATTCGAGCCGGCCCGACGGCGTGGGAAAGCCGCGGCGCACCACCCCGTCGACTTCCACGCCGGCCGCGCGGCGGCCGTCCGCGTCGGGATCGGGCATCCCCTGCGGGACGACGTTCGGGTTCGCCGGCGCCGGCGCGCGCGTGTACACGCGGCCGAACCGGTCGACGCGGGCGTCGTCGAGTTCCCCCTCCGGCACCGGCTGCTCGTGGAGCGGGCCGATGCCGCGGGCGATCTCGAACGCGCCGTACCGCCGCATGTACTCGAGCGGCGTGCATCCCTCGCGCGCGGCCCGCTCCGGCAGTCCCGGCACGGAATGCTCGAAGATGTAGGCGTAGTACTCGTCGATCCCGAGTTTCTGGCCGGGCTGCGCCTGCGACTCGAAGTACCGCCGGATGCCCAGCGAGCCGTCCGGATCGACGCGCCAGGACAGCTCGATCCAGAACTCGTTTTCCTCCCACACCTCGCCGGGGTTGACGTCGCGGGTGTCGCGCACGCGCGCGCCGAGCCGTTCGCGCGCCGCGCGCAGGACCGGCTGTCGGAACCCGACCCAGCGGCCGTCGTACTGCTCATACGAATGCAGATCGTGGCGCTCGGAGGCGTGCCCCATCGGGAGGATGTAGTCGGCGAAGTACGCGGTCTCGTTCCACGTCGGCGTGAGCGCCACGTGCAGGCCGACCAGCCGCTCGTCGGTCAGCGCCTCGATCCACGAGAAGCCGTCCGGGTTGGTCCACACCGGATTGTAGACGCGGGTGAAGTAGACGTCGAGCCGGCCCCGCCCGTCGCGGAGCAAATGCGGCAGCAGGAACGACATCTCGTTCACAGCGAGCGGGTACTCGCGCGGCCAGGTCAGTTCGTTCCACGCCTTGGGATGCGGCGGCAGGTAGATCGGCTTCGGCACGAACTTGTTCCACGCGTTCGGGTACGTGCCGCCCGGGGTCGCGATCGCGCCGAGCAGCGCGTTCAACAGAAATAGGGTCCGCGGCACCTGCCAGCCGCCGAGATTGCCCGCCGCCGCGCTGCGCCAGGTGTGCGTGGACAGGCGCGTCCCCGCGCCGGCCACGAGATCGGCGATCTCGCGCAGCGTGCCGGCCGCCACGCCCGATTCCGCCTCGGCAAATTCGAATGTGTACCGCGCGTACAGCCCCGCGAGGATCTCTTCGAACGTCTCGAAGGTCTGCGGGCGGTCCGCGTGCTCGGCGGCGAGATACTCGCGCCAGTTCCACCAGCGCCGCACGAACTCGCGGTCGTACCGGTGGTCGCGGATGAGGGCATGGGCGATCGCGAGCAGAATCGCCGGCTCCGACCCCGGGCGCGGGGCGATCCAGTGGTCCGCGTGCGTCGCCGTGTTGGACAGGCGCGTATCCATCACGATGAGGCGCGCGCCCGCGTGTTTGCCTTCGATGATGCGCTGCGCGTGCGGGTTGAAGTAGTGCCCGGACTCGAGATGGCTGCTGATGAGCAGGATGACGCCCGCGTTCGCGTGGTCGGGACTCGGGCGGTCGAGGCCCATCCAGTAGTGGTAGCCGGTCCGTCCGCCGCTCGAGCAGATGTTGGTGTGCGTGTTGTGCCCGTCGACGCCCCACGCGCCGAGCACGCGCTCGGTGAACCCGTCCTCGCCCGGCCGGCCGACGTGGTACATGATCTCGTTGTGCCGGCCGTCCTGGATCGCGCGGCGGATGCGGGAGGCGATGTCGTCGAGCGCCTCGTCCCAGGAGACCCGGGCCCAGGCGCCCGCTCCGCGGGCCGCCGTGCGCCTGAGCGGAAAGAGAATGCGGTCCGGGTCCGTGATCTGGTTGAGCGTCGCCGGGCCCTTCGCGCAGTTCCGGCCGCGCGACCCGGGGTGCTCGGGGTTGCCTTCGAACTTGCGCACCTGCATCGTCTCACGATCGACGTACGCGAGCAGACCGCAGGCGGACTCGCAGTTGAAGCACGTCGTGGGCACGAGCATGTACCGCTTCTCGACCCGCCGCGGCCACGCGTGCGTGTCCAGCTCGACCCAGTCGTCCCAGCGCTCCTTGGGCGGGTAGGCCGCGAGGTGGATCCGGCTCGGCCCCGGGTAGAAGGTCTCGCCGCGCGCGGCCGCCGCGTCGCGCGCGGCGCCGACGCGGCGGCCCAGCTCGTTCAGCGTCATGCGAGCGGCACTGCCTGCCCGGCCTGCACGTACGCGTGCTCGTACGCGAGCAGTCCCGCCAGCGCGAGCAGCGCGGCCACAGCGCCGCTGCCTGCCACATGCGGTCCGGCCCCAAGCCCGATCAGCGCCGCGGCGGCGGCCCCCGCCGCGGTCAGTGCGATCGCGGCCCGGAATGTCGAGCGGTACCGGCCGGCGGTCATCTCGTGCACGGCCAGCCGCGCGTGCGCGGTCTCCCGGCCGCCTCGCGTCTCCACCGCCACGAACCCGAGGTGGACCAGCGCGGCGCCGGCGAGTGTGAGGACGAGCGGCCGCACGAGTGCGGGATCGAGCCACCCGGCGCACGGCACGAGCACCGCGGCGCCCGCCAGCAGCGCCTGCAGCGCGAGATGCGGTCCAAGCCACGAACTCGCCCACAGGTCGCGCGCCCGCGCCTGCGCGAACAGCGAGGCGGTATAGACCGCCGTCAGGATGCCGGCGGCGACGCCCGGCACGGCGAGTGCCGTCTGCGCCCCGCGCGCGCCGGCGAGTCCCGCCGCCAAGTCGAGGGCCAGCACCGCGCCGTACCCGGCGATGAGAAAGGCGCCGCGCACGAGCCAGCTCTTCCACTGCGGGCGCGTAAAGATGAGGTAGAAGCGTTCGGGGTGCTTGAGGTCGGCGATCAGCAAGAGGCCGGTGATGCCGAGGAACACCGCGGCGAGGGCCGGAGCCCCCCACCGCCACAGCGGACTCGCCCCGCGGAGCACGCCGGCCGCCGCCAGCAGCACGGCCACGAGGTACGCCCCGGCGGCGATGCTCTTCGTCCACGTGTAGAGGCTCACGCGCCAGCCCCACGGCGCCTGGTGCGGCGTGTCGTAGCTAAGAAGCGCCGCCGCGGACGACGAGGCCCAGCCGTCCGGCGCGCCCGCGGGCGCGCTCCCCGCGCCGTTCCCTTGCTCGCTCCACATGTAGAGACCGCCGTCGGGACGCCGCGCCGCCAGCGGATCGAGCGTCGCCTCGCCCGCCCCTTTATAGTACAGCTTCGGCAGCGTCCGCTTCTCGGGCTTGCGCACGCGCACGGGATCGGCGCGGACGATCTGCGCGACCCGCGTGTCCGGGTCGTCGAGGTCGCCGACGAGGATGGCCTCCGTCGGACAGACGACGACGCACGCCGGCTCCAAGCCGACATCGAGACGGTGCGCGCAGAAGTTGCACTTCTCCGCGGCGTGATCCTCGGGATTGATAAAGATCGCATCGTAGGGACACGCGGCAATGCAGGCCTTGCACCCGATGCAAATCGACTTGTCGAAGTCGACGATGCCGTCCGCCCGCCGGTACATCGCGGTGGTGGGGCACGGCGCAACGCACGGCGCGTCGTCGCACTGGTTGCAGCGGGTCACCTGAAACGCGCGGCGCACGTCTGGAAAGACACCGGCGTCGACGTGCTTGACGTACGTGCGGGTGACGCCGAGGGGGACGTCGTTCTCCGACTTACAGGCGGTCGTGCAGGCGTGACACCCGATGCATCGAGTGTGATCGATGACCTTGGCCCATTTCACGCAGCTTCAGTTCGGCGGGAGAAAGGCCCGTCCTGGTTTTCGTCGCGGGTGTCCCCGAGGCGGTTGGATGCGTGCCGGGCCGGCGCGCATTCCGCGCCGGCCCGGTCGAACGCCATCGAAGAAACGTACAGGACGTCGGATCTTGCTACTCCCCTCCGGCGAGCGCTCCCGCCGGCATGGGCCCGCCCACCTCGTCCCAGATCTTAGTCTTGTTCGTCTCCGGCAGGAACAGGCCGCCGACGACAAAGGACACGAGGGCCGTGGCGATCGGCCACCACAGGCCCGCGTAGATATTGTGCGTCGCCACCGAAATCGACGCCGCGATCACCGGCGTGAGCCCGCCGAACCAGCCATTCCCCATGTGGTACGGCAGCGACATCGACGTGTAGCGGATGCGTGCCGGGAAGTACTCGACGAGGAACGCGGCGATCGGTCCGTACACCAGCGTGACGTACACCACCTGGACAAAGACGAGTCCGATCAGGCCCGGAATGTTGGTGCCGCCGTTCGCCTTCATCGCGTGGTAGATCGGCAGGTACGTCGCGGCCGCCAGCAGGAGTCCCGCCATGAGGACCTTCTTGCGGCCGATGCGATCCGAGAGCGCGCCGAAGACGAGGAACAACGGCGTCCCGAGCGCCAGCGCGATCGCGACCACGAGCGGCGCCGTCACGAAGGGGGTCGTCTTGGGGAACACCTGGGTCTGAAGGAACAGCAGCGCGTAGAACTGGCCCGTATACCAGACGGTCGCCTGGCCCGAGGTGGCGCCGAACAGCGCGAGGAGGATCATGCCCCAGTTGTGGCTGCTGCCGAGGCTCTCCTTGAGCGGGTGCTTGGACGATTTGCCCTGCTCCTTGAGCCGCGCGAACAGCGGCGCCTCCTGCAGGCGCAGCCGAATGTACATTGCCACGATCAGCAGCAGCGCCGAGACGAGGAACGGGACACGCCATCCCCACGCCTTGAACGCGACGTCGCCGAGCAGCAGCCTGGTACCCACGACAACCAGGAGCGACAGAAGCAGACCGACCGTCGCGGTCGTCTGAATCCACGCCGTGTAGTAGCCGCGCCTGCCGTCCGGCGCGTGCTCGGCGATGTACGTCGCCGCTCCGCCGTACTCACCGCCGAGGGCGAGACCCTGGATCAGGCGGAACAGCACGAGGAGCGTCGGCGCCAGAATGCCGATCGACGCGTACGTCGGCACGAGGCCGGTGAGCGTGGTCGCAAACCCCATCACGCTCAGCGTGACGATGAACGCGTACTTCCGCCCGACGAGGTCGCCGACGCGGCCGAAGACGATCGCCCCAAACGGCCGGACCACGAAGCCGGCGCCCCAGACCGCGAGCGTCGACAGGAACTGTGCCGTGGGATTCTCCTTCGGGAAGAACAAACTGCCGAAGAACACCGCGAGGCTGGCGTAGATGTAGAAGTCGTACCATTCAATGACGGTCCCCGCCGACGACGCGAGGATGATCTGCATGAGGCTCAACGGCTGGGTGCCGCCTCGCACTGCTACCGCCTGTGCCGACATTCGTCACCTCTTCCGGTTTCTGACGTCAGGGCCGATGCCGCGCACGCTAGCCGGCCGCTGGAACGAATGCCTGGTCCTCGTGTGGGTCGTACAATGGTACAAAGGCAGGCTAAGGTGCGGCAGGCATTCGCCGGGCCGCACAGTTTCCCTCCTGCACCGCGCCGGGCCTACGCGAGCCGGAAGACGCCGGGACCCACCTCGGGAAACCGGCGGCAGACCTCCCCGTCGTGCCCCGGGCAGATGCGGCGCTCGTCGCCGTTGGCGAGCGCGCGGATCCGGGCCATCGCCTCCATGCACTCCGCGATGCTGTTGAGGTGTATCGCCGGGGGCGCCCAATCGCGCAGGTTGCGGTACGTCGTCAACGCGTCGTTGGCGATGACGAACGGACCGTCGGCCGTGTCGACGACCACGATCTGCATGCCGGGCGAGTGTCCGCCGACCCACTCCAGACGGATGCCGTCGAGCGGTTGCGCGTTGCCCTCGATAGTGCGGAGCCGGCCGCTGCCGCGCAGCGCGTCGAGGTCCTCCGTGAAGCAGTCGCTGATGAACCGGCGGATCCAGGGATCGCGGCCGCCCGCGCCGGTCCAGAACTCGATTTCCCGGCGCTGCACCCAGAACGTGGCACGCGGAAGCCACCCCTCCAGGTTGAAGTGGTCCCAGTGCAGATGCGTGAGGAGGACGGTTTCGATCGAGTCGTCTGAGACACCCACGGCGTCGAGCAACTGGTCGCGGGTGCGCGGGACCGCCTCGGCCGACAGGCCCTTCAAGGCGGCAAGGCGGGGCGTAAAGCCCGTGTCTACGAGCACCGGCCGCCCGGGGCCGCGCAGCAGCCACAAGAAGTAGGCGGACGATGTGGTGCCCGTTCCCGCCGGATGCATGTACAGTCGGGTCGACCAGTCCACTTCTCGTGCGCCGGGGTTGAGTGCGAACACTTCGTATGCGGCGGCCATCTCGACCTCCATCAGGATGAGTAGCGTGCGCGGCATCCTGAGTTCCACGCGCCGCCGCCGCGCTCCCGTCGGCACCGGTATGGGACGAGGCGGTGACCCCGGGGCCGTAGAAATGCGTGCCCCATGACCCCGCGCACGCTGGTCGGGTTCGAGCGCCGTCCCATGGCCGAACTGCGCGCGTCGTTCCGCTGGCGCATTCCCGCCGCGTACAACATCGGCGTCGACGTGTGCGACAAGTGGGCGGACGACGCGGCACGCGTCGCGCTCATCGATGCGAACGCGGACCCGCCGCGATCCTACACGTTCGCCGAGTTGCGGGACCGCTCAAACCGTTGGGCCAACACGCTTGCCTCCCGCGGCATCGGCGCGGGCGACCGCGTCGCCATCGTGCTGTCGCAGCGTCCCGAAACCGCCCTCGCGCACCTCGCGGTCTACAAACTCGGCGCGGTCGCCGTGCCGCTCGCCACGCTGTTCGGCCAGGACGCGCTGGAATACCGGCTGCGCGATTCCGGGGCGTGCGCGGTGATCCTCGACGGCCAGGCCGCGCCGCGCCTCGCGCCCATTCGCGACCGCCTGCCGGACCTTCGCGTGATCATCGCGGTCGATGGGGACGCCCTCGCCCTCCCCGGCGCGCTGGACGCCGCCGCACTGGAGGCGCGCGCATCCGATCGGTTCGCACCGCATGCCACGCGCCCCGACGATCCCGCGGGCATCTTGTATACCTCCGGCACGACCGGTCCGGCCAAGGGGGCCGTTCTGCCGCACCGGGCGCTCATCGGGCATCTGCCGGCCTTCGTCTTGTTCCACGATCTCGCGCCGCAGCCCGGCGACCGCCTCTGGTCGCCCGCGGATTGGGCCTGGATCGGCGGTCTGTTCAACGTGCTGCTGGCCGGCTGGCACTACGGAATCCCGGTCGTCGCCTACCGGCAGACGAAATTCGACCCCGAGCGCGCGCTGTGGCTGCTGACCCGCCACGAGATCCGCAACGCATTCATCTTCCCGACCGCCCTCAAGCTGATGCGCGCCCACCTCCCGGCCGGCGGCCGCCCGGGGCGGGCGCGCCTCCGCTCGGTGTGCAGCGCCGGCGAGCCCGTCGGCGAGGAGCTCATCGCGTGGGGACGCGAGGCCCTCGGCGTCACGATCAACGAATTCTACGGCCAGACCGAGATGAATCTCGTGACGGGCAACTGCGCCGCCGTCCAGCCCGTCAGGCCGGGCAGCATCGGCACGCCTTACCCCGGCCACCACGTCGACGTGCTCGACGCCACCGGGGCCGTCGCCCGGGCCGGCGAGACCGGCGAGGTCGCGATACGGCGCCCGGATCCGGTGATGTTCCTCGGCTACTGGAACGATCCCGACGCCACGGCCAAGAAATTCCAAGGCGACTGGGCCCTCATGGGCGATCTCGCGTCGCGGGACGCAGACGGTTACCTCTGGTTCGTCGCACGCAAAGACGATCTAATCAAGAGCGGGGCCTACCGGATCGGACCCGGCGAGGTCGAAGAGTGCCTGCTCCGCCACCCCGTGGTCGCGATGGCGGCGGTCATCGGCGTGCCCGACCCGGAGCGCGGACAGACGGTCAAAGCGTGCGTCTGCCTCGCCCCGGGCCACGAGCCGTCGGCGGCGCTCGCCTCCGCCCTGCAGGAGTGGGTGAAGACGCGCCTCGGCTTCCATGCCTACCCGCGTCTTGTGGAATTCGTCGCCGAGCTGCCGCTGACGACCACAGGCAAAATCCAGCGGTACGTGCTGCGCGAACGGGAAGACGCGGCGCGTGCGCGGACGCGGATGTCGCCCGCGCCGTAGGCCCGCGCCCGCAAGGGAGCACCCCCACGCAGCGAGAACCGGTTCCATAGCCAACATCCCCATCGAGGTGAAGCCGTGGCCCTGACGATCGTAGGGCAGTCGTTGCCGCGTGTCGACGCGCAGGAGAAACTGACCGGCCGCGCGGTGTTTACGGCGGATCACGAACTGCGCGGACTGCTGCACGGGCGGCTCGTCTTGAGTCCGCACGCCCACGCGAAGATCCGGCGGGTTCCGGTCGAGGCCGCCAACGCGATACCCGGCGTTGTCGCGGTGCTGACCGCCGGCGATCTGCCGTTCGGGGAGGAGACGCCGAACGCCCGCGGCCGCTGCCTGCTCGCGCGCGGAGAGGCGAGGTTTCCGGGCGAACCGGTGGCCGCAGTGCTCGCCGAGTCGGAAGCCGCGGCCGCCGACGGGGCCGCGCGGCTCGCCGCCGCGATCGAATACGATCCCCTTCCGGCGCTGATCGATCCCGTGACGGCGGCCGACCGGACGGCGCCGCTCGTGCAGCCGGGGCTCGCGGGCCGCAGCGCGGAAGGCGGGCTGCACGCCGCCGTCTCGGTACAGGAAGAGCACGAAGACGCGCCGGGGAACGTCGCGAGCCAGGTGAAGTTTGTGCGCGGCGATATCGAGCGCGGGCTGCGCGATTCCGCGGTGGTCGCGCGGCGCACATTCCGTACCGCCGTGGTGCACCAGGCGTACATCGAACCGCACGCGTCGATCGCCGAGTACGACCGCGCGGCGCGCCGGCTCACCGTCTGGACGGCGACCCAGGGACTCTTCTACACGCGCGAGCAGGTCGCCGGCGTACTGGGACTGCCCGAGTCGTCGGTGCGGATTGTACCGATGCCGGTCGGCGGCGGTTTCGGCGGCAAGATCCTGCTCCTCGAACCGATTGCGGGCGCGCTTGCCATGCTCTCGGGGCGTCCGGTCCGACTCGTGCTGACGCGGGCGGAAGAATTTCAAACGGCGACACCGGCGCCGCAGTCGGTCCTCGAGGTCGCTCTCGGCGCCGGCCGGGACGGGGACTTCCGGGCGCTCCAGGCGCGGCTCCTGTTCGATGCCGGGGCGCTGCCGGGCGCTCCGGTGACGATCTGCGCGATGTTGATGGGCGGCGCGTACCGCATCCCGCACCTCGACCTCCGCGGCCGCGAGGTGCTCACCCACAAACCGCCGCAGGGCGCGTATCGCGCTCCCGGATCGGTCCAGGCGGCGTTCGCGCTCGAGTGTCTGGTGGACGAGGTGGCTGACACGCTCGGGCAGGATCCGGTCGAATTGCGCCTGCGCAACGTCTCGCGCGAAGGTGATCCGATGCCCAACGGCGAGACGTGGCCGCGCATCGGACTGCACGAATCGCTCGCGGCCGTGCGGGAAAGCCGCCTGTGGCGCGAACGCCCGGCCCGCGGGTCCGCGCGCGGCCGGCGGCCCGGCGCCGCCCTCGCCGGCACAGGTGTGGCGGTCGGCGGCTGGCTCGGCGGGCTCGAGGCGGCCAGTGCCTGCATTCGCCCGAACACCGACGGCACGCTGCACATCGTCGTCGGCTCGGTCGATATCAGCGGCACCGCCACGGCGCTCGCGCAGATCGCCGCGGAGACCCTCGGTGTGCCGATGCGGCAGGTCCGCCTGGTCTCGGAGGACAGCGACGGGGCCCCGCAGTCGGGGATGTCCGGGGGCAGCAAGATCACCTATACGGTCGGCTCGGCCGTCCAAAAAGCCGCGGCCGACGCCCGGCGGCAGATCCTTGCGCTCGCGGCGAAGCGGCTGGAGGCGGCCGAGGCGGACCTCGAGATCGTCGAGGGCACGGTCCGCGTCCGGGGGGTTCCGTCCCGCGCCGTCGCGGTGGCCGACGTCATCAAGATGACCTCCGGGTTCGGGGCGCAGCACGCGCCGGTGTTCGGCGTCGCCTCCGAGGCCATCACCACCCGCGCGCCCGCCTTCGGCGCGCACGTTGCCGCCGTGGACGTCGACGCCGATTCGGGCCGCGTCCGGGTCACCGGGTACGCCGCCGCGCAGGACGTGGGACGCGCGATCAATCCGGCGCTCGTGCGGGGGCAGATCCACGGCGGCGTCGCGCAGGGCATCGGGTGGGCGCTCTTCGAGCAGATGGTGTACGACGAAGGCGGGACGCTGACCACCGCCACCTTCGCCGACTACGCGCTGCCGCGATCGACGGAGGTGCCGCCCGTCGACGTGCAGTTGGTGGAGGTGCCGTCGCCGCGCGGGCCGTTCGGGGCGAAGGGCGTGGGGGAGCCGCCCGTGGTACCCGTCGCGGCCGCGATTGCCAACGCGATCGCGGATGCGAGCGGAGCCCGCTTGGACACGCTGCCCATCACACCGCAGCGCGTCGTCGCGGCGCTCGCGTCGCGCGACGGCCGGCGGCCGTAACGGTGGGGCGGCGGGCATAACGAAACGCAGGGCGGCGGACACGACCCGCCGCCGGTAGGCCGGTGCGGTCCGGCAGGAATCAGGGGGGAGACCGATGGGCCGCGGCAGTGTGCTCTTTGTGCTTGTATTGGCGCTCATCACACCGGCGGCCGCCGGGGGCGGGCGGTCCCCGGACGCCGCGGATCCGGCCGGCGCGGTGTTTCAAGTAGAGATCGTCGCGCGGGACACGAACAAGAGCGCCGGCTACGGCACGGCGTTCTTCACCGCGAGCGACGGCACCGCGCTCACCGCGAGCCACGTCGTGTACCGCGCGCAGCACGACCCCGAGCACTACGATCTGCTGGCGATCGTGGACAAGGAATTCTACTCCGTCGAAATCGTGTGCGCCAGCAAGTTGCACGATGATCCGACGAAGCCAAGCGCCGTGACCGGGGTTCAGCCCGGACGGGACGTGGCGCAGATCAAGGTGGTGCCGTCGCGGTTTTTATTTCGCGAGTGGCTGTTGACGCTCGAGACCGGAGAGAAGCTCCGGCTCGCCACCGCGCACGCCAATGCCGTCCCCGCGTTCCCGTACCTGGCCATCGCCCGGGGTCCGTCCGCGGGCGAGCACATCCGCGTCATCGGCTTCGGGCACATTTCTCCCATCCCGCGCGTCTTCGTCGCAACCGGCCAGATCGACCGGATGACGCAGGCGCGCGACGGCACGGACATCTTCTCGGCGGAGTTCCCCAGCCGTCCGCAGCCCGGCAACAGCGGCTCGCCGATTCTCAACGACCGGAATCAGGTGGTCGGGCTCTGGCCGTGGTACTCGTTGACCCAGTCGAATCTGGCCGTCGGCATCAGCAGCACGGCACTGCAGCGGCCCTGCCCCTAGCCTAAGTTGGGCCAGCGCCGGCGGCGCCCGATCATCCGCGGCGGGCGGCGGAGGTCAGCACGGCGGGGTTGAGCACCCGCGCGGGCGTCCCCCGGAGAAAGGCCGCGACGTCCTCCGCCGCGTCCCGGTAAAACACTTCGTAGTTTTCACGCGTCACGTAGCCGAGGTGCGGCGTCAGCACCACGTTGCCGAGGGACAGGAACGGATGCCGGCGCGGCAGCGGCTCCGTATCGTAGACGTCGAGCGCGGCTCCCGCGATCGCGCCGCGTCGCAGCGCGTCGATAAGCGCGCGCTCCTCGACAATCGGCCCGCGCGACGTGTTCACGAGGTAGGCGGTGCGCTTCATTCGCCGCAGGTCTGGCGCGCCGAGCACGCCCCGGGTCCGGGCGCTCAGTTTCAAGTGGATCGTCACGACGTCGGACTGGGCAAGCAGCGCTTCCTTGGACACGAGCGCCGCGCCGCACGAGGCGGCGCGGTCCGCGGTGAGGTTCTGGCTCCACGCCACGAGCCGCATGCCAAACGCCCGGCCGATCGCGGCCACCTGTGATCCCAACCGCCCCAATCCGATGACGCCGAGAGTCTTGCCGTGCAGGCCTGCGCCGAGCGAGGTCTGCCAGCGCCCGGCCCGCGTGGCCCGGTCCTCCTGCGGGATGCGCCGCGCCGCCGCCAGGATCAGCGCCCACGTCAACTCGACGGTCGGCGGCGCGAGACCCTCTGTCCCGGCAACGACGATGCCCAGGCGCGTGGCCGCATCCACATCGATGGAGGCGTTCGCCATTCCGGTCGTCACGAGCAGGCGCAGGCGCGGGAGGCCCATGAGCACCGATTCGGGAAACGGCGTTCTCTCGCGCATCGCGACGACGGCGCCGAACGGCGCGAGGCGCCGGAGGAGCGCGGCTTCATTGCCGAGGTGGTCGCGGAACGCCTTCACGGTGGCGCCCGGACCCAGCGCCGCCCAGCCCGCCATCTCAAGGGCCACACCCTGATAGTCGTCGAGCAGCGCGATGCGGAACACGTTCGGCCGCCCGGCGCCGCGCGCCGCACCGCCGGCCGGCCGCCGGACCGCCGGCCGCCGGGACCGCCGGCCGGCGCCGCTTGGAGAGGGGCTAGTTCGAGGCACTACGCAGGCCGCTCCAGGTGACGTCGCGGTCGAGCGGCCAGATCGGCCGGCGGACGTGCGCAAAGCGGAAGCGGTCGAGGTTGGGATTAGCCGCGCCGGGCGCGTCGACTTCGATGATCGCCTGGGCGATCGGCTCGAAGTCGGCACGGAAGTGCCCGCGGGATTTGATCACAAGCAGCGGTTCGCGCTCAGGCTCGACGCCAGCAACCCGAAAGTACCCGCGGTCGTTCGCGGCGTGCCGGACCGACGTCACGATGATCTTGAGGCCGCCGGCCTCAATTTGCGCGGTGGGTCCGCAGCGCACCTTCCGGCCGCGCACCACCGGTCCGGTCCCGGTAAACTCGCCGTCGCTGAGATGCGCGACCCGTCCGGCAACTTCCACCGGCGCGCCGAACGCGTCCGGCGCCACCTTCCCGCCGATGCGAAACGCCGCCACGGCGCCCGCGCCGGCCGCGTGCGCGCGGCGGGCGGTCTCCGGATCCCAGACGCAGGCGACCGCGCCCTGCGCCCCCCGGGCGACCAACTCGCGGAGGAGTTCGGTTGTGTCGCCCGTGCCGCCGCCGCCGGGGTTATCGGCGACATCCGCGAGCACGACGGGCCTCCCGGGACGGTCCGCCGCGAGCCGCTGCGCCCGGTCGGCCGCCTCGCGCACCGAGGGCAGCGGCTTGAGAAAGGCCTCACGCAGTTCCCAGGCGCGCCGGCCCATCGCCGCCGCGCAGGCTCGGCCGGCGGCGCCGTCGGTTGCCGTGACCAGCACGGCCGTGCCCGCCTGATCGAAGTCCGCGTACGGAAATCCGCCGAAGACAGACACGTCCACGATGTGCGGCCGCGTCTCCCACTCACGGGCCTGTTCCAACAGCTCGCGCATGGGCCCCTCGGCCGTCCGCATGTTGATCGTGGGCGGAAGCATCGGCGGTTTGGCGATATAGACCTTCGGGCGCTCGAGGTCACCCCGCAGCATGCGCGCAAGACAGCGGGCGGCCTCTACACCCCGCTCGTACGGATCCACGTGCGGGTTGGTCCGGTATCCGAACACGGCGTCGACCTGCTCGCAGAACGCGGCGGTCATGTTGCCGTGCAGGTCGAGTTCCACCACCACGGGCACTTCCGGCCCAACCGCGGCGCGGACGTGCCGGCAAATATCTCCCTCCGCGTCGGGCGCGCCCTCGGAACACATCGCCCCGTGTAGATGGAGCAGCACGCCGTCGACCGGGGCGGCGTCCCTGAGGCGCGCGATCAGACGGTCCCGAAGCGACGCGTGCGCGGAGGCCGCCACGTTGCCCGACGGCGTGGCGCCTGCCGCGAGCGTCCCGGCGATCGCCCAGCGCTCCTCGGCCGCGACGTCGAGGAAGCCTCCGAGCCCCGTCTTGGCGCCAGTGTGGTGACGGACGAGGGCATCGCCCTCGAGAATGCCCTCGCCCTGCCCAAAGGACCCGAGGGTCGTGGGCACGGGCGAAAATGAATTGGTTTCGTGCGAAATCCGTCCGATCGCGATCCTCGGCACGGCGGCGGCCCCTACGGGATGATGGGGAGGATCACCCGCGACGGCCGCCCGGCGTCGTGAAACACGGCTTGTGTGGCGGCCACGCGGGCCTGGTCGATGCCGAGCGGGCCGCCCGTGTTCGGGTTGACGTCGAAGCGCGGGAAGTTGGACGAGGCGACGTGGAGGCGGATGCGGTGCCCGCGGCGGAACAGCACGCTCGTCGGATAGAGGGTGATCGTGAACTCATACGGGCGGCCGGGCTCGAGCAGTTCCGGCCGCTCGCGGCCGGCCCGGTACCGCGCGCGCACAATCGAATCGCCGATGTTCAATTCGTACCCGTCGGGGTAATCGGGGTTGGGCGGATAGACGTCGAGCAGTTTCGCCGTGAAATCCGTGTCGACTGCCGACGACGCCGCCCACAGATGCACGACGACGGTGCCTGTGACTTCGACGTCGCGCGCGAGCGGCGGCGTGGAAAACACGAGCACGTCGCGCCGGGCGGAGAGCGGCAGCCCGTCCCGCGCGCCGTAGACGTGGGGGCCGCCCCGCTGATCGAACCCGCCGCCCGGCATGATGTCGTAGCCGACGGAGATGTTGCCGCCGACGGTGGGCACCGGATCCGCGGGATCGAAAATGTAGCGTGACGGCGCGGCGCCCGCGGGCGGCGCATGAGGGGCGAGCCCGCCGCCCGGCTGCAGGTAGAACGGCGTGTACTCCGTCCGGGCGGGAGGCCACTCCCGTTCGGCGCGCCACCGTCCGCCGACGTCCAGTTTGCCCGACCCCGGCACTTTTCGTCCCGAGCCGCCGCCCATGACGAAGATGTGCGCGGGCCGGTCCTCGCGCGCGCCGTTGCCCGCGGCCGCGGGCACGCCCCTGAGCACGGCGTCGAACCAGCGCAGCCGGAACTGATCGTAGCCGAGCGGCGCGTCGGGCCCGAATTCCGCGTCCCCCGAATACGACAGGTCGAGATTGGCCCCGCCGTGGATCCACGGCCCCATGATGAGCCGGATCGGACCTTTCTTGCGGCGGCTCAACTCCACGTAATTCGTCACCGTCGACCGCGCGTACGAATCGTACCAGCCGCCGCAGAAGTACACCGGGACGTCGGCGTGCCGGTCATACAGGTCCTCGATCGAATACCCCGGCCGCGCGGCCCAGTAGTCGTCGTAGTCGCCGTGCTGCCAGATGTCGAGCAGCCAGCGCTCGTACGACGGCACGTGCCGGAGAGGTGTGAGCCCGGGCTTGGGCGGCAGTTGCGCCAGCCACGACCGGATTTCGCCCCAGGCCTGCTGCATCGCCGCGCGGGTTGTCGAATCCGCCATCGCCTCGCGGGACGTTTGCGCCATCATGAACGAATAGAGCGCGAAGCGAACCTCGAGGGCGCCGCCCTGGCGCATCGACGCCGTGTGGTAGTTGTGGAAGCCCATGCTGACGAACTGGGCGGCGAGTCCGGGCGGGTTGAGCGCCGCGAGGCTCGTCTGCGTGCACGAGGAGTACGACAGACCGATCGTCGCGACGCGGCCGTCGCACCACGGCTGCGCCCGCACCCACGCCAGCGTCTCGACCCCGTCGGGGCCTTCGTTGCCGAATGGATAGAAGTCGCCGTCGGACGCGTAGCGGCCGCGCACATCTTGGAGCACGGCCGCGTAGCCCTGGCTGGCGAAGTACTTCGCGGAGAGGACGAGATTCGCGCCGAGCTTGTTGTAGGGCGTGCGCTCAAGGATCACCGGCCACGGGCCGGGCCGGGCCGCCGGCAGGTAGATGTCCGACACGAGCCGTGTGCCGTCGGCGAGGCGCATCGCCACGTGCCGCTCGCACGTCACCGGGTGCGTGGGCACCGCGGCGATGCGGCCGGTTCCCGCGACCGCCGCCGGCGGGCCCGCGCCGCCGGCCGGCGAGCCGTCCGCGCCGGCGATCATGCCCCCCAAGTCTCGCGCAGCACGCGGACCCAGTTGCCGTGCGCCAGTTTGGCGAGGTCGCCCTCCGTGTGCCCGCGCTCGCGCAGCGCCGCCATGAGGCGCGGCAGTCCCGCGGCGTCTTTGAGTTCGGCCGGCATCGTGGCCCCGTCGAAATCCGATCCGAGCGCGACGTGATCGATGCCCATACGTTCCGTCATGTACTCGATGTGCTCCGCCATCCGCGCGACCGGCGTGTTTGGCTCCCGGCCCCCGTCTTCGCGCAGGAAGCCGACGTGGAAATTGAGCCCGGCGATGCCGCCGCTGTCCTTGATCGCGTCCATCTGGCGGTCCGTGAGATTGCGGGCGCTCGCCGACAGCGCGTGCGCGTTCGAGTGCGTGCACACGAGGGGCGCGCGCGACAATTTCGCGACGTCCCAAAACCCCTGCTCGTTGATGTGCGACAGGTCGATCATGACGCGGCGGGCGTTGAGTTGCCGGACGAGGGCCCGGCCGAGGTCGGTGAGACCCGAGCCCGTGTCCGGCGAACTCGGGAACTTGAAGGGCACCCCGGTCGCGTACCGGTTGCGCCGGCTGTGGGTGAGCCCGACCGACCGCACCCCGGCGGCGTAGAAGGTCTCGAGGGCCCGGCCGTCCGGATCAAGCGGTTCCGCGCCTTCGAAATGCAGCAGCATCGCGAACGTGCCCCCGTCGAGACACGCCTGCAGTTCACCGGCGGTCCGCACGGCCGCGACCTGGCCGCCGGACGTTTGCACGACCTGCAGCAGCCGGCCGAGCAGTTCCACGGCGCGCGCCTGCGCGTACTCGAGCGGCATCGGCTCCGGCCATGTCCGCTCGTCGGCGTACCGGCTCATCGCGGACTCGAGGGTATGTGATTCGGAGCGCGCGGCCCCCGCGGCCGGCTGGGCCTCCGCCGCAGCCACGGCCGGATCCGGGATGTAGACGGCGAAGAAGCCGCCGCCCAGGCCGCCCTCTCGCGCGCGCGGCAGATCGATGTGCCCGGTCTCGGAGCGCTCGAAAAACGAGCGCCCGGTTTTCATCATGCTGAGCACGGTGTCGTTGTGGCCGTCGAAGATCGTTGGGCCGCCCTGCGTGCGAGCCGTCATCCGGTCTCTTCCTCCTCGGGAGCGGGTCTGCGCCCGCTCCGTTCGTGGGCCCGGCCGGCATCACCTGAACCGGTGGCCACGGCATTCTCAGGATACGAACACCAATCACTCCAACTGCCCGGGTAGAGACGCGCGCCGCGGATCCCCGCCTCCAGCATCGCGAGGACATTGGCGCACGCCGTCAGGCCCGACCCGCAGTAGACCACGGGATCCGCGTCGCCGAGCCGGTTGAACTGTTCCGCCAGCTCGGCGCGCGGCTTGAACCGGCCCGCCTGATCCAGTGTGGCGTTCCACGGCAGATTGACGGCACCGGGGATGTGGCCGGCCACGGGGTCGAGCGGTTCCACCTCGCCCCGATAACGCTCCGGCGCCCGGGAGTCGACGAGCGCCGCCCCGCCCGCCGCCGCGATCCTCCGCACCTCGTGGAGGTCCGCGGCCAGCTCAGGCCTCGCGTGCGGGACGAACCGCCGCGGCGCGCGCCGCGGCTCACGCTCCCGGCTCACGGGGAGGCCGGTTCCCAGCCACGCCGGCCAGCCGCCGTTCAATACGGCCACGCGGTCGTGGCCGAGATACCGCAGCAGCCACCAAAGCCGCGGCGCAAACCCGTTCTGCGGCACATCGTAGGCGACGACCGTGATCGTCTCATCGATGCCGAGCGCCCCGAGTGTCCGGCTGAACTGCTCGAGCGGGGGCAGCGGGTGGCGGCCGCCGTGCGGCCCCGCCGGGCCGGAGAGATCCCGTTCTGCATCGAGGTACAGGGCGCCGGGAATGTGCCCCTCCGCGTACGCCGCCCGCCCGGCATCGCGGTTCGCCAGTTCGAACCGGCAATCGACGGCGACCACCGACGCGTCGTCGAGGCGGCGCGCAAGCCACCCGATCTCGACGAGATGGCTGTGCGGCGTATCCTGAGATGGCCGGCTCACCACTCGCTCACCACAACGTGAACCCTTCGGCGCGGGCGGAGGCCGTCCTGGCGGCCGATACGGCCCGCGCGGATGCGGAGAGAGGAATTGCCGGGACTGCCCGGAGAAAGGCGTCGTGTACGCCGCTTCTTTATCTCCCGACCTAGCCGTGGCCCCTGATTTTCCAAGATGACCGACCCGAGTCTCGGGAGGCGATCGCGATGAGTGAAACCGAGTTGAGCCCCTCGATGAAGCTCTTCGTCGACGATGTCAGGAAGATTGTGCGGGAGGGCGGCGGTGAAGAGACGGTGACGGCGCGGGTCGCCGAACGGATGCAACCACTCCTGCGCGAGGGCGATGCGCTGGGGGCGCAGTATCGGGTGCCGCGCCCGGGCACCTACGCCTTGTACCCCGTGTGGGTCGAACCCGGCGGCAGCTTTTCCATCGCGGCCGCGGTCTGGGACGTCGGCGCGGGCACTCCGGTCCACGACCACGGCACGTGGGGCGTCATCGGGATCGTCGAAGGCGTGGAGCGCGAGGCACGCTACCTTCCCACGCTGGTCGACGGCACGGTCAAGTTCAAACAGGTGGAGGAACGCGACCTGGCCGAACGGCGGGTGATTGTCTGCTGCACCTCCGATCGGGATATCCATCGCGTGCGCTGCGGATCGGCTGTGCCGTGTGTCGGCATTCACGTCTACGGCGCCGACATCGGCGCGATCGAGCGGCACGCCTACGATCCTGACACGGGGGACGTCCGCACGTTCGTGTCGGGCTGGACGGTTCCCCAGCCGGACGTCGCGGCATCTCGGAAGGGGTGACGGACCTCCGGACACTCGCACGCGTCGCCGACGTGCCGCCGGGCGCGGTCCGGCGCGTCGAGCTGGACGGCCGGCACATCGCGTTGTTCAACATCGAGGGGTGCTTTTACGCGGTCGAGGACAACTGCACGCACCGCGGCGGTCCACTCTCTCAGGGACAGGTGAGCGGGACGGCCGTCATGTGCCCGTGGCACGGAGCGCAGTTCGATCTCGCAACGGGCAACGCGATGCGTCCGCCGGCTTCCCGCGGGGTGACCGTCTACCGAGTCATCGTCGACGGGGGCGACATCAAGATCGAATAGGACGGGCGCAGGCGCCGGCGAACGTCACGGGTATGGATGCGGCGCAATCCCGCGCCCCGTCTCCGCGGGACCACGCGCCCGCGGAGCCGGGCTGGCACGGGATCTTCCCGTACCTCGTCTCCCCGCTCGACGGAGGCGGGCATATCCGCACCGGCGTGCTCGGCGCTCTCGTCGAGCACCTCGTCGGGCAGGGCGTCCACGGGCTCAGTCCGCTCGGCAGCACAGGCGAATTCCCCTATCTCACCGTGCCGCAGCGTCTCGACGTGGTCCGTGCGGTCGTCGAGGCGGCCCGCCGCCGCGTCCCCGTGGTCCCGGGCGTGGCGGCGTACGGCACGCACGATGCCATCGAGCAAATCCGGCGCGTGCTCGACGCCGGTGCCGACGGCGTCGTCCTGATTCTGCAGACGTACTTTCCGCTCACGCGTGACGGGGTCATGTCGTTCTTCGAAACCGTGGCGGGCGCGGTGGCGTGCCCGATCTGCGTCTACACCAACCCGCGCCTTCTCGGGTTCGACCTGACACCGGACCAGATCGTCGCCCTCTCGGAGATTCCGAACATCCGCTACCTCAAGGACGCGTCCGGCGAGACCGGACGGCTGCTCACGATCTTGAACCGGACCGCGGGGCGGATCGCCGTCTTCAGCGCGTCGGCGCATGTTCCGGCGCTCGTCTTCCGGCTCGGCGGCGTCGGATGGATGGCCGGGCCCGCGTGCCTTCTTCCCGCGGAGTGCGTGCGGCTGTACGATCTGGCGCGGCAGGGACGGTGGGAAGACGCCGACCGTTTGCAGCGGCGGCTGTGGCCGATCAATGAGGTGTTCCAGCGGCACGGCCTCGCGGCGTGCGTCAAAGCCGGCCTGCGGCTGCGGGGCTTCGAGGCGGGCGACCCCGTCCCGCCCCAGCGCCCGCTTGGGCCCGCCGCTGTGGATGAAATTCGCGCGGCGCTCGATGCGGCCGGCGATCCCGACGAGGCGGCCGGGCCGCCCTAAGCGCCGCCTCCGGACGGCAGAGGGTGTCCTCCGTCCGCGGCGAACGCTCGCGCCGAGCACCTGAGTCGACTCACCGGCGGAGGAATAGGCCGATGCTGCGGCGACCGGAAGAGGTCAGAGAACTCCATGAGATCACGATCAACACGGACACGCGGGACACCCTGTCCCACGCGGCCATCCAGGCGGAGACGCTCGAGGACTATTTCCTCGTGGATATGGACGCCCACGTCACAGAAACGCAGTTTTGGCCCGAGATCATCAACCGGATCGACAACGACGTCATCCGGCAGATGGGGCAGGCAATGATGTCCCGTCCCGGCACGTCGACGGCGCTGCTCAACCAGATGCCGGGCATCATGTTCCAGAACGTCTACGGACGTATCCCCCACCAACTGGCACTGGCCGAGGCCGTGGACGGCACGGAGTGCCACCGCTTCGTGGAACTGGTGCGCCGCGCCATGGATTCGCTCGGGCTCGACTACCAGGTGGTCTTCCCCACACCGATGCTGGTGCTGGGCATGCATCCGATGGACGACATCGAGGTCGCCGTCGGCCGCGCCTACAACCGCTGGCTCATCGAACAGATCCTGCCGCAGGACGAGCGGATCAAGGGACTCCTGTACCTGCCCTTCAACACGCCGGGCGCCTGCCTCGACATCGTGCGGGAGTTCGGCGGCGCGCGGGGCGTGATCGGCTTCACGGTGTGCGCGACGCGGAACAAGCCCGTGCATCACGACTCTTATATGAAGCTCTACGCCGCGATTCAGGAGAGCGGCAAGCCGCTGGCCTTCCATTCCGGGTACCACTGGGGCGATCCGTCGTTTTCGCAGCTCAACCGCTTCATCTCGATGCACAGCATCTCATTCGTCCATTACAGCCTGATTCACCTGACCAACTGGGTGATCAACGGCCTGCCCGAGCGCTTTCCGGGCCTGAAAGTCGTCTGGGTCGAGAGCGGACTCGCGTGGGTGCCCTTCATCATGCAGCGGCTCGATCACGAGTTCATGATGCGGGTGTGCGAGGCGCCGATGCTCAGGCGCCCGCCGAGCGAGTACATCCGGGAGATGTACTTCACGACCCAGCCGCTCGAGAAGACGAACATGACGCTGCTCCGGGCCACGTTCGAGGCGGTGCACGCGGAGACGCAGCTACTGTACGCGTCGGATTGGCCGCACTGGGACTTCGACCCGCCGACGGCCATCACGTCGATCCCGTTCCTCAGCGAGCAGGCCAAGCGCAATATCCTCGGCCTCAACGCCGCGCGCGTCTTCAACCTCGAGGTCAAGCGGACGCGGCCGCGCGCCCGCGATGCGGCGAACGCCGCGCCGCGGCCGTCCGCCGCGCCGGCCGGCCATCTGGGCGGCGGCGCGTAGGTATGGCGCCCGCCCCGGGCGGCGCCTCGGAGATTACCGCGGCGGCGGGGGCGTTTGCGGCCGCGGCCGAGCGCGCGCTTGCCGGCGGGGAGTGTTCGGACATCGCGGCCGGCGATTTGGAACGCGTCCTAAGCGCCGCGGTGAAGCTCTACGCCGCGAAGGCCGAGGGCGCGCCGCCCGGGGAAGCGCCTACGCCCCCGGTCTCGGCGGAGCGGGTCACCCCGACGGAGGTCGTCGTGGTCGTCAGCGAAATGCTGCGCGCGGTCGACGTCAGCCTGTTCGACCTCGCGATGTGGTACCGGCGCGGGGGAGGATGACATGGCGGAAGTGATCATCGGCTGGGCCTCCGAGTTTCCGGATCCGGGCCGCCAGGTCGTGGCCCTCGACGGGGCGGAGATCGGCGTGTTTTGCGTCGGCGGCCGCTTCACCGCCTTCGAGAACGTCTGCCCGCACATGGGCGGGCCGGTGTGCCAGGGCAAGATCATCCCGCGGGTGCAGGAACTGATCGCGGACGACAAGACCAGTCTGGGTCTACGGTTCTCGAAGGACCAGACGAACGTGGCGTGCCCGTGGCACGGGTACGAATTCGACGTCCAGACCGGCCGCCATCAGGGCAACCCGCGGCTGCGGCTGCGGCCGGTGAAAATCGAGGTCGTCGACGGCAGTTTGGTGGTCACGCTCCCCGAGGGCACGCGCCGGCGCATCGCGCGCGGCCGCGCCCAAGAAACCGAGGCCGGTCCGCCCGGCTCGCCGTAGTTAGGGCGGCCGGGATCAGCGTTTGCGGCCGCGGCCCAACCCCGCAGGGTTCCTCGTCCCAAAGGTCGTACGGTGTGCCTACGATTCGGGACGGTGAGTCCCCCGCGAGGGTACGGCGATGTGGGGAATCGGTCTGGCCTCGGTACTCCTGCTGACCATCGCCCAGACGGTGTCCGGGCTGCCGGACCTCAGCACGCACAAGGAAATCAAGACCGAGGTCGAGATCAAGGCCTCCGCCGGCACTGTCTGGCGGACGCTGACCAACTTCCCGGCCTACGACATCTGGAACCCGTGGATCTACCCCGCCGCGGGCGAGGCCGTCGCCGGCCGGCAATTGGACCTCACGCTGCGCGGCGGCACCGTCATCCACTACAATCCGACGGTCGTCGTGGCGCAGCCCGAACAGGAATTGAGTTGGGCCGGCAAGATGCCGTTCGGGGCCATCGAGCGCGTGGTCACGTTCCAGATCCGGCCGCTTGGACCGCACCTCGTGCGCGTGGTGGCGACCGAGCAGTTCAACGGCCTGCTGCTGCCCCTCGCCGCCGGGGTCACCGATGATGCGGCCACCGGCCTGCGCCAGATGACCAAGGCGCTGCGCAACCGCGCCGAACTGCTGGACTTTTCGCTGCCGGCGCGGCCCCCGCTCACGCCCCATACCTAGCGGCCCCCCGCCCGCGGGCGCCGCACCCGCCCGAGAGGCGTTTCCGGCCAAAGATCATGTTGGATTGAGTGCCCGCCTGGAAATAAACGAAACGCAATCAGCCACACAAAAAAAACCAGCGCATCCGGAACGGAGGCTGCTCGACGGCGTGCGCCCGATGGGGCGGCATCGGGCTCAGGCAGCCGTAGGCAGGCGACTCCTGCTCCGCTGAGGCGGTTCCTGGTGAGTGGAGGGACCGAGATGAAAGGGGTAGCCGCGTGTCTTGGGATGCTTGCCGTCCTCGTCGCCACGCAGTCCGCGTGGGCCGACATCCACATCAGCCTGACGCCGCCGGCATCGTATCCGTCGTTTGACGTGGGAACCGCGGTGGACCCTGGCCCGGATCGCGCCCTCATCGTGTGTGAGTACTGCAACTCGCTCAATAACGGTCTCAAGTTCCTGAAAATGGGGACGCTGGCGGTCAGTCCGATGCTGGTAACGGCGCTGGACGCACTTCAGATGTATCTCGTCACGAAGCAGGGCGGGTTCGCGAACCTCGTCGACTGGAAATTCTGAGCGGCCGGACGGTCACAGCCGCCGCAGGCGCGGGTCCAGCGCGTCGCGCAGGCTGTCCCCGACGAGGTTTAGGGCAAGCACCAGCGTCAGAATCGCGAGGCCCGGAAACGTCGAGATCCACCACTGGACCAGATAGTCGCGCCCCGACGCGATCATTGACCCCCACTCGGGTATCTGCGGCGGCGGCCCGAGGCCGAGGAAACTGAGCGAGGCAAACGTCAGGATCGCGTGGCCGACGTCGAGCGTGCTGAGGATTACGATCGGCGAAACGACGTTCACGAGAATGTGCCGCCCGAAGACCCGCAGGGTCGACGCGCCGACCGCGCGCGCCGCTTCGACGTACTCCCGGCCCCGCGCGGCCAGCACCAGCCCGCGCGCGAACCGCGCGTATGATGGCCACCACGCGACCATGATCGCGAGCACAGCGTTCCAGACGCCCGCGCCGAGCGCGGCAGAGATGATCATCGCAAGGATCACCGTGGGGAACGCCAGCATGAGATCCGTCGCCCGCATGATCGCCTCGTCGACGGCGCCGCCCGTCCCCCCCGCAATGCCGCCGACAAGCGTCCCGAGCAGTACCGCGAGGGCCACCGCCGCCATCCCCACCGGTATGGAGATGCGCGCCCCGTAGAGCACGCGGCTGAGGATATCGCGGCCCAGCGGGTCGGTGCCGAGCCAGTGCTGCGGGCCGGGAGGGGCAAGCCGCTGCGCGATGTCCTGCGCGAGCGGCGGCGCGGGAGCGATCAGCGGGGCGGCCACCGCCACGGCAAACCACGCCACCACGACGACGAGCGCCGCGACGGCGAGCGGAGAACGGACAAACGGCCGCGGCAACATCCACGCCGGCCTCCGGGCCCGCGGACGCGCGAGCGTGGCCGGCGTGACGGCGCTCATTCCGGCGGTCCGGCCGAGCGGGACATCCGTCAGCCCATCCGAATCCGCGGGTCGGCGACCGCGTACGCGATGTCGACCAGCAGATTCGCGAACACGTACACCGACGCGACGACGATGCCGACGCCCATGATCGCCGGAAAGTCGAGCGACGTGGCGCTGCGGAAAGCGTACGATCCGAGGCCGGGCCACGCGAACACGGTTTCCGTAATGACGGCGCCGGACAGCAAGCCGCCGAAACTGAGCCCGACGATGGTGATGACCGGCAGCAGCGCGTTGCGCGCCGCGTGGCGCAGGGTCACCCGCAGACCCGGCAGTCCCTTCGCCCGCGCGGTCCGCACGTAGTCCTCGCCCAGCACGTCGAGCATGCTGCCGCGCATCATGCGCGTGATTACGCCGATGCTGTAGGAAGACAGCACCAGCGCCGGCAGCACGAGATGCGAGAGCGCGTCCCGCGCCACGTCGCTCTCGCCGGCCAGCAGCGCGTCGACGACCACGAACCCCGTGACCACCGGCGGGCGCGACAGGCGGGGACTCAACTGCCCGGCCGACGGCGCCCATCCGAGCCATGCGTAGAAGACCAGCAGCGCCACGAGGCCGAGCCAGAACACCGGCATCGACACACCGATGAGCGACGAGCTGCGGGCGATCTGGTCCACCGCCGTGTCGCGGCGCACGCCGGCGACAATGCCGAGCGGAATGCCGACGGCGACGCTGATCAGCATCGCCGCGAACGCGAGCTCCACCGTCGCGGGCAGGTCCTGTCCCAGGTCCGTCGCGACCGGCTGATGCGTCGAGATCGACATTCCCATGTCGCCGTGCACAAGGCGCCAGACATAGATGAGGTATTGCTGCGGCACCGGCCGGTCGAGGCCCCACCGGTGCCGGAACGCCGCGACGGTCTCCGGGTTCGCCGCCGCCTGGTCCCCGAGGTTGGCGGCCACGGGGTCGGCCGGCACCGCGTGCGAGATCACGAACGTCAGCAGCGTGATGCCGACCAGCATCCCGGGCAGCAGCAGGAGGCGCCGGCCGATGTAAACCGCGAGGTTCACGGCGCTACCCGATCGGGAGGGGGCGGCTTAGGCGCGCCGGACGGTGAAGCCGTCGATTCCCCAGACGCTGTTGAACGTCACCCCGCGCAGATCCGCGCGGTAGCCCCACGGCAGCGCCGGCGTAAACAGCGGGACGTACGGACCGATCTCCAAGAGCCGCCGCTGGATCTTGCGGAGCAGGGCGACACGCGCGCGCGCGTCCGCTTCCTGTTCCGCCTGGTCCCCCCAGCGCGCCAGCTCACCCGCCGCCGGGCTGGCCGTCGCCGGCCACCGGAGGCGTTTACCCACCAGACGGCCGGGGAGGTACACGAGGAAGTCGGTCGCATCGGGATAGTCGGCCACGTATCCGCCGAACAGCGCCGGCGAACGTCCGGCCCGGTAGTCACCAAGCGCCACGGCCCCCGGGAGGCCGTTGAGGTCCACGGTGATGCCGACCGCGGCGAGGTCCGCCTGGATCTTCTGCGCCAGGACGGGGTATTGAATGCCGAAGGACGTCTGGTCGCTCGCGTAGTTCATGCGGCCGCGCGGGGAGGCGACGCCGGACTCACGGACGAGCGCCCGGGCGCGATCACGGTCGGTCTTGACGGCCTCGCGCGGATCGAGGGCGCCCGGGAGATCGTTGGGGATCACGCCGGACATGCGCGTCGCCCCGGGGCCTGCGATCTTCAAGATGCCGTCGTAGTCCAAGGTGTACCGGATGGCCTGGAGAATTTTCGGGTTCGCGAGCGACCCGCTGAGTTCGGAATCCGTGTTCACCATCATCACGAACGACGCGGCGATCTGGCTGTTCCGGATCGTGACGCTCGGCACGCGCCCGAGCGTCTGCGCGTTCGGGAGCCCGAGACCCGTGGCGATGTCGAGATCGCCCCGCTCGAGCCCGAGCGCCTGGGTCGAGGCCTCGGGGATGTTCCTGATCACCACTCGGGCGATGGAGGGAGCGCCCCGCCAGTGGCCGGGGTTGCGGACCAGCACGACTTCCTGGTTCGGAGTATGGCTTTCCAGAATGAACGCACCGCTGCCGAGCGAGTGCGTGTTGAGATAGCCCTCGGCATGGTCCCGGTCCTTGGCCTCGGGTCCCGCATCCGCCCCTTGGGCGGCGGCGGCTTTGCTGTCCACGATCCCCAGGGCGGCGTTCGAGAGAATCGGGATGATGGAGGGCTGCGGGTCCCGCAGGCGCAGGACCACCGTGTAGGGATCCGGCGCGGTCAGCGCATCGACGTTGTCGAGGAAGAACGCCGGGTTGGACTTCAGGTTCATGACCCGCTCGAACGACCACTTGACGTCGGCCGACGTCAGCGGGTTGCCCGAGGCAAAACGGACGTCGCGGCGGAGCGCAAACGTGTACAGCCGCCCGCCTCCGGCGACGGTCCACGCGGTCGCGAGATGCGGCCGCGGATTCGACAGGTCCTCACCGTTGAGCGTCACCAGCGAGTCGTACGCCGCGTGGCAGATCATCTCGCCGAGCGGTTCGAGCGTGTGGCCGGGGTCGAGGCTGCGGATCACGTAACTCGGCGCCACGATCAGCGTGTCGCGGGCCGTCGCGGCGGCGGCGTAGGCCGTGCGCGGCGGGGCCCATCGGCCGGCGGCGGCCATAGCCGCCCCGGCGGCCGCCGCCGTGATGAGATCCCGGCGCGTTAGCCGGCCCTCGGGCCGGGTGGCGCACGACCTGCCGGTGTGCGTCATGGCGATCCTCCCGTCGCTGGGACCGCGACCGCGCGCCCGCATCAGGCGGTCTTCCGGATCGCCGCGAGGTCGAGCGCCCACACGCTGTTGTAGGAGACACCGTCGACGTTGCTGCGATGCGCAAAGGGAATCGCCGGCTGGAACAGCGGCACGTACGGCCCGACCTGGGCGAGTGTGTGTTCGAACTGCTGCAGCAGCGTGATGCGCTTCCGGGTGTCGGGCTCCGCCTCGGCCCGGTCGGCCAGCGCCGCCAGCTGCTGGGCCGCCGGACTCGCCGGCGGCAGCCATCCCGCACGCTTTCCCACGACGCGGCCCGGCGCGTACACGAGGAAATCGCTGGCGTCCGGATAGTCGGCCGCCCAGCCCCAGACGCCGAACTGATCCTTGCCGGCCCGGTAGAGCGTCAGCGAGGTGACGTTCGGGAGTCCGTCCAGCGCGAGCGCGATCCCGACGCGGGCAAGATCCGACTGAATCTTCTGCGCGATCAGCGACGTCGGGACCCCGAACTGGATCGCGTCGCTGGAGTACTGGAATTTGCCCTTGACGTCGGCGATGCCCGACTCCTTGAGCAGCGCGCGGGCGCGCGCGAGGTCCGTCTTGGCCGCTTCGCTCGACGGCAGCGAGCCCGGCATGAGCGTGGGGATGACGCCGGCAAGCCGGGCTGCTCCGGGCCCCGCGATCTTCATGATGCCGTCGTAGTCCAGCGCGTAGCGTACGGCCTGCTGGACCTTCGGGTTCGCGAAGGGCCCCCCGACGTCGGGGTTGTTGTTCATGAGAACGTAGAACGTCGTCGCCGACGGCGTCGCGCGGACGACGACGCTCGGGACGCGCCGGAGCGGCTCTTCCTGGTCGGGTCCGATCGACGACGCCACGTCGAGGTCCCCCCGCACGACCTGGAGCGCCTGGGTGACCGGATCGGGCACGTGCCGCAGCACGATCCGCTCGAGGCGCGGGGCGGGTCCCCAGTACCGCGGGTTACGGACAAGGATCAAGTCCTGCGACGGCGTGTAGCTCTGGAGCACAAAGGGGCCGCTCCCCGCGGAGTGCTGAAAGAGATACGGCTCGGCATGGTCGCGGTTGTTGGCGTCCGGACCGGCGTCGGCGCCGTTTTGCGTGAGGAGCCGGCTGTCGAGCACGGACAGGCCGGGGTGCGAGAGGATGGGGATAAAGTCCGGCTTCGCCGCCTTCGTCCTGATGATGACCGTGGACGGGTCGGGCGCATCGATGCCGTCGACGCCGTCGAACAGGAACAGCGTGTTCGCCTTGAGGTTCAGGATGCGGTCGAAGCTCCACTTGACGTCGGCCGACGTCAGGGTGTTGCCGCTCGCAAACCGGACGCCCGGACGCAGCGTGAACGTGAAGGTGCGGCCGTCGCCGCTCGTGCGCCAGGCGGTCGCGAGCAGCGGCCGGGGCGTGCGAAGGTCCTCGCCGTAGAACGTGACCAGCGTGTCGTAACACGCCTTCTCGATGCTCATGCCGTTGACTTCGATCGTCCGGCCGGGATCGAGCGTCCGGAACTGCGCGACGCCGCCCACGATAAGCGTGCCCCGCTCGCCGCCGGGGGCCGCCGCCTCGGCGGAGCGCACCGCGGACCACAGGCCGCGGGACGAGACCGCCGCGGCTCCAAGGAGTGCCGCTCCCGCGCCAAACGTCCGGAGGATCGACCGCCGGCTGATCCGGCGTTCGGCCGTGGTATCGCTGGCATAGCTGCGCGTCATGATACCCCCCTGTATCCAATATCGGAGGGCTCCTTTCGACGAGCGTGGCCGCGCGCCCCTACGCGGTACGCCACGCCGCTCCCGGCCGTTCGCTATAATCGCACTGATGAACATCCCGCGTGACGTCGCGCTGTGGGTCGGATGCCGCGCATGCGCCCTCGGACCTCGGATCGCGTGGACACCACAACGAGTATGGGCCGCGGCAAGCTTCGCCGTCGGCTGATGTTACCTGACGATGATCACACGCGTCGGTCTTGAGTGCTCCTAGGAGGTCGTTGCTTTCGCCGTAAAGCTCGGGACGGCCTCGATGTACTCACTGGGGTGAACCTCGGCCTCCACGCCAGACTACTCAGTATTAGTCCAACATATCGATGGTATGGGTCCTTTCGAGTTCACGTCGCAGACCCGAATCAACCGCGATGACTGAGCCCCGCGCGTTGGTGACCGGCGCGACCGGATTGGTGGGGAGCGCCGTCGCGCGCCACCTGCTCGCGCAAAAGCATCCCGTCCGCGTCTTTGTGCGAGACCCTGAACGCGCTCGTGCGATCTTCGGATGGTGCGTGGAGATCGCTGCCGGCGATCTGCGGGACCCGGAGAGTCTGCGGCGGGCCTGCGCTGGCATGAACGACATCTACCATGTGGCCGGAGTCGTGGACATTCACAGGCACGCGGACGCGGAGATGTGGAAGACCAACGTCGAAGGCACGCGCTGGGTGCTCGAGGCGGCCCGGGACGCTGGAGTCAGCCGCCTCGTATACACGAGCTCCGTATCCGTGTACGGCGATCGGCTGCCCGTTGGTCTCGCCGAGGACGCACCGCTCAACCCGGCAGGCATCTATGGGGCGTCCAAGGTTGAGGCGGAGCGATTGGTGCGCGAAGCCGCCGCGGGCGGCCTTCGCGCGACGATCATCCGGCCGTGCATCGTATACGGCCCCGGCGATCGATATTTCATCCCGGAGGCGGCGCGGATCATGCGGCTGCCGGTGCTTCCGCTGCCCGATGGGGGCCGCCACTTGGTGGACGTGGTGCATGCGGACGACCTCGCGGCGGCACATCGGCTTGTCATGGAAGCCGGGCACTCCGGCGAAGCCTACAACGTGACGGACGGTGGATGCTATCGGACGGGAGAACTCCTCCGCTGGATTGCCGAAGCGCTCGGGCGCTCTCTCTGGTTTCCGTCCATTCCCTGGCGGTGCGCAATCGTGGTGAGACCGCTCATTACTCTCCTCGGCCGCTTGTGGGATTCGCCGGATCTCGCACATCTTGGAATGCAGGAGCTCAACGGACTGTTTAGCGACTACCATTTTGAGATTTCCAAGATCGCGGCCCTCGGTTATGCCCCTCGCATTAGCGCCCGCACGGGATTACGTTCCGAGCTCCAGGCAGTGCGTCGGCGCCGCGCCGTCCACGAGAATGTCTTGGGGCCTTCCAAGGAACCCGCATATCGCGATCCGGCATGCCGGGTATCCGCATACGGGCAGGATGACCGGGAAACGGATTAGGAACAGAAAGGACGCCGTTGCCGGAGGCGCGCGCCTGAGCACAGCGTCCGTTTGATCCGCGGTCCGGCAGGCAAACGATGGTGGACGGGCAAGAACCTGAACCCTTTCCCCACTGCGGAAATGAGCAGCGTTCTATCTACGCGGGCTGGTCGACGGCCTGAGCCTGTGAGGCGTGTACTTCTCCCGGATCTTGCTTCAAAGCGACGGGCGTTCTTCGTGATTCCAGGTGAAGCCTCCCTGAAGCCAGCTCTTCGATAGCGATGAGCACAGGATTGCGCGTGGTTGTCTCAACGGCGGGCAGATCTCCCGCAATCAACTGCCGTGCCCGAACGGCCACCACATTTACGAGGGCGTACCGTCCTGGAACCTTGGCGAGTAGTTCCTCTAGCGGTGGTGTATGCATTGTCTTCCTCTCTAGAGGTGTCGATGTATGTAGTAGCGTACGCTCAGGACCCGGCCGAGCTTGGCCAGACAAGAGATGTCAAAGAACGCCGGAAGCCCCCAGATCTGGTTCCTGAGTTCCTGACGGGCTCCAGCTGGCAGGCGATTACATGTCCATGTCCTCCGGGTTGTAGCCGCCTGGGGTGGCCGCCGCCGCGTTCTTCTTGCCCTTCTCCACGACAAGTGCCTCGGTCGTGAGGAGCAGGCTCGCCACGCTCGCGGCGTTCTGCAGCGCGAGCCGCGTGACCTTCGTCGCGTCAATGATGCCTGCCTTCAGCATGTCGGTGTAGCGGTCCTTGGCGACGTCGTAGCCGGTGCCTTGCTTTTCCAGCTTAATCCGCTCGACGACGACCGCACCCTCCAAGCCGGCGTTCGCCGCCAGCCACTTGGCCGGCTCTTCGATGGCCCTGCGCACGATGCTGACGCCGCTCATCTCGTCGGCATCATCGGCGTCCACCTTGTCCAGGGCCTTCGCGATGTTGAGCAGGGCCACCCCGCCTCCGGGGACGATCCCCTCCTCGACGGC
>Ga0070732_10000030_pt1 | contig 159014 bp, 144 predicted proteins | sample Coa_R1_5_FD_66449 | JGI IMG/M metagenome (GOLD analysis project Ga0070732, IMG submission 66449) | Surface soil microbial communities from Centralia Pennsylvania, which are recovering from an underground coalmine fire - Coalmine... | ecosystem: Environmental > Terrestrial > Soil >... | reverse complement strand
GCAGCGACAGAATTTGGCGTCTAAGGGCGAGGCCGACTTGCGCGCCGAGCCCGCTGCCTGCGATTGCAGAAGAATGCCGAACGTGTAGAGATTCAACGGCGGTTTGGAGCGCAGCGACAGAGATAAATGGTGCCGGGAGGGGGAGTTGAACCCCCACGAGGGGTGAACCTCGGCGGATTTTGAGTCCGCTGCGTCTGCCAGTTCCGCCATCCCGGCTGAGGAAGGCTGGAGTTGAGTCTAAAGTATGGTTGTAATGGAATCAAACCCGCCCCGGCCGCACTCGTCGCACGCTTTATGGGAATGAACCGTTTTCAGGGGCGAGCAGTAAAGGCTGTTGCGCTTCAACGTCAAAAGGCCCGGGGTTTCATTCGTTCCATTTCAGTCCATCTTGCACCGGTGGTTTGCGACTCGTGTTACACTTCCCGCGCGAAGGAAAAGTTGCCCAGCCCTTGCCGGGGGAATCCCGAATGGCAGCAGCAGGACGCTCGCGAAGTTCAGACTGCAAAACCACCCGCGCCGTCGACGGCGCGCTTCCAGACTTGTTTCCTCCATTCGCAAACCTGCGCATCGCGCAGCCTCTGGACGCCGCAAAAATCCGCGACCTTCGCAACGTGCTGGTTGGCGCAGCTGGAATCCTGCTGGCATACAAATACGGCGTCTCCGGAAGCCCCAATATACTGTCCGCGCTCTGGCTGCCCGATTCTGTCCTGCTGTGTTGCCTCCTGTTCAGCCCGCTGCGCCGCTGGTGGATTTACATCGCGATTGCCCTGCCTCTGCGTCTTTACTTTGGAACGCAGACCGGCCTGCCGCAATGGCAGTTACTGGCGAATTATCCCAATGACATCCTGAAGGCGGTGCTCTCCGCCGGTCTGCTGCGGATCTTTTCCCGGGAGCGCTTCCGCCTGGACAGCCTCCACCAGTTCCGGCTGTTCTTTCTCGTAGCCGTACTGGGCAGCCCGCTGCTTTCCGCCTTCGGTGGCGCCGCGGTTCGCCATATCGCGGGCGAGCCATTCTGGCAGGTGTGGTACCGCTGGTTCCTGAGCTGCGCTCTGGCCGCGCTGGCCATCACGCCGGCTCTGGTGTACTGGATCACCGCGCCGCCCCAGGCACTGCGCACCACAACGCGCCGCTATATCGAGGGCGCGCTGCTTACCTGCGGCGTGCTGCTGACGTCCTACGCCGCCTTCGGGCGGATCTACGACAACCCCGGCGCCAACGTCGCTCTGCTCTATGCGCCGATCCCGTTTCTGATCTGGGCGGCGGCTCGTTTTGGCCCTCTGGCAGCATCATCGGCAATCTCGATTGTGGGCATGCTGGCCATGATGAGCACGCGCCATGGCCGCGGCCCGTTCGTGGTTTCGTCACCGGCAGAGAATGTAGTCGCCATGCAGCTCTTTCTGGTCATGATTGCCGTGCCCGTCCTGCTTCTCTCCATCCTGATCAGCGAGCGGCGCCGCACGGAGCAATCGTTGCGCCAGACTATGCGCGACCTGGCCCGCAGCCGGGAACATTTGCGCGAGAACTACGACCACATCCAGAACCTGAGCTCCAAGCTTCTCAGTTTGCACGAAGAAGAGCGCAAAGCAATCTCCCGCGAGCTGCACAACGGAGTCGCCCAGCAGATCACCGGGGTTTTGCTCTCGCTGACCATTCTCAGGCGCCAGGCAGCTATGCCGGACAATGTGCGCAAGGAGCTGGAATCGGTGCTGCCGCTGTTGAGCCAGGTTTCCGACGGCATCCGCAATCTTTCCCGCCAATTACACCCCACAGCCGTGGAAGCCATGGGACTGCCGCGCGCGCTGCAGTCGCTCTGCAGCGACGCTCATCTGCTCCATGGACTCGACGTTGAATTCCGAGGCTGCGAACTTCCTGTCGAACTTTCCTCCACTTCCGCGCTCGGCCTGTTTCATATTGCCCAGGAAGCTGTTCGCAACGCCGCTTACCATTCGCGAAGCAAAAGGGCAAGCATTGAACTCTCAGCCGCGGACCGGCTGCTTCGCCTTCGCGTTCGCGATTGGGGTTGCGGCTTTGATGTGGAGCGCGCCAGGCGCAAGGGCGGGTTGGGATTGATCAGCATGCAGGACCGGGCCCTGTCGCTGGCCGGCACGCTCCAAATCGAAAGCCGCGGGGGACAAGGCACGGAGATCCGGGTCGAGATTCCTCTTAATGCCTCAGCCTGATCCGGCCGGCGCTAATGGCGCACCAGCATGAAGATCACAATCGTAAGCAGCGCGGCGGTCACGATTCCGTTCCAGACCAGCAGCCCGATTGCGAGTTTGCGGGCATACTCCCAGCGTTCCGCCGCATGTTTTTCCACGGCTTCCAGCTTCTCCTGCAGGTCGACGGCTTTTTCCTCCACTGAACTGAGGCGGCCTTCCAGATAGGAGATGGCATCTGCCAGGGACTGGTTGCTGGGTTGACTGGCAGGCCGCGGGCCGGTGCCGGCGCGACGCTCTTTGGCGGCATCCACCACTGCGCGGGCAACGTGAGGCGCAGCATGCGGCACAACCGCGCGCGCCAGTTCCAGAAGTATGCCCCAAAATGCCATCTCGACCCCGTAAGTTGAAGTTGCGCTGATTGTATGCCGTCTGCGGCAAAGCTCCAAGATCACGGGCCCTGTGGAGAGGCTGCCGCCGCGTGGATTAGCTGCTGCCTGAGTTAATATCGAAGCGAGTTTCTGTTGCTCAGGATGAATCGCCTGCTGTTTGCAATACCGCGACAAGGCCAATGAAGCTGGGAATATTAGGTGCGGGCAAAATCGGAGGCACTGCGGCGCGGCTGTTCGCCGCTGCCGGACACGAGGTTGGAATCAGCAATTCGCGCGGCCCGGAGTCGCTCCGCGATCTGGCTGCTGAACTCGGCGGCAAGGCTCATGCCATGTCGACCTCTCAGGCGGCCTCCTTCGGTGAAGTCATCCTGCTGGCGGTTCCCTGGCACATGGAGGACGCCTTGCCGGGCGCCGCCTTGCTCCGCAACAAGATTGTGATTGACGCCATGAACCCTTATCGCCCGGACGGCGGATTTTTCGACCTGGGCGACTCCAGTTCCAGCGAAGAAGTTCTCAAGCGCATACCCGATGCGCGGCTGGTGAAGGCTTTCAATACAATTTCCTACGAGCATCTGGGGAATCGTGGACGCAAAGATCTGCCGATCGAGGAGCGGCACGCCATCTACCTCGCCGGGGACGATCTCCAGGCCAAAGCAGTCGTCAGCCGGCTGATTGAGGAGATCGGCTTTGCCCCGGTCGATACCGGCAGCCTGCGTGAGGGGGGCAAGCTGCAGCAGCCGGAGTCTTTCATCTTCAATCAGACCTTCACGGCTCGCGAAGCGCGATCATTCTTTCGCAATGAACTCCACAAACTGATTGACGTTCTTCCCGATAGCGCGCTGCCCGTTGCCCTGGAAATGATCGGCAAGTTCAAGCGGCGTTAGCCTGGTCCGCCGAATGCGTTGACTCTTGCTTGTTTAGGACTCCGCCCTGGTGAGTGTAGTTGCCGCGTGTGGATTTAACCTTTCCAATCATTAGGAAATGGGCTAGTATTTGCGCGTGTCCGTGCGCCTAAAACACGGCATTGTCCTGGCCCTGAGCGTGGGCATCATCTATGTACTGGTTTCGCCGCCGGGGTTCGCCAATCTCTGTGCCGGCAAGGCGCTCTATAGTTGTGTTCCTTTGGTCATTCATACCTTGGTGGAACCGGCCTGGCTGCAACTTGCGCCGGGAGTGCATCCGGTGGAAGTGACTGCGCGTTCCGGCGGGGATGATGTTCTTGACCGGTTCTGCGTCAGGCTCTGTTAGGTTTTCCTCCAGCCATTTCTTGCTTGATGACGCATGCTCGCAGTTTGCGGGCCTGCGCTTGGCGAAGGGTTCGTCACCAGTGCTTGTTGGCGGGGTGTGCAGACTTTTATGAGCTTCCTTAAGAAGATGTTCGACACGACCGCGGTTTTACCCGTGCTCAGCACGGTGTTGCCGTTTGTCCGCAGATCCATGAGTCCCGAACTCCAGGTCCGGTTGGATCTGGCGCGCTTCGGGCAAATGCTGCATAGCCAGGGATTCGTGGCTGCCACGGAGGGCAACCTCTCCGTGAGGCTCGATTCGCACCGCGTAATGATCACGCCCACCGGTTTCAGCAAAGGCATGATGCATCCTGAGGACATGGTCATCGTCGACTGCGAGGGGCGCAAATTGGAAGGGGAAACCAAACCCTCGAGCGAAATCGGCATGCACTTGACCATTTACCGCATGCGCCCCGATGTCGGCGCGGTCGTGCACGCTCATCCCTGCACCGCTACCGGCTTTGCCTCCGCGGGCATTGCCCTGGATAAACCGTTGTGTTCGGAAATCGTGATGACCCTTGGCTCCGTTCCCCTGGCTCCTTACGCCACCACCGGCAGCCCGCAACTGAGCGAGGTTCTCAAACCGTTTATTCCCGACTACAACGCCATTCTCATGGCCAACCACGGCGTGGTCACCTACGGTGCCGACCTTTCCCAGGCTTACCTTCGCATGGAGGCTGTGGAACATTTCGCCAAGATCGTTCTGACCGCGCGCCAACTGGGTGCGGCCACGCCACTCGACCAGCGCGAGGTGGAACGGTTGACCGCGCTGCGCCTGAGCTATATGCGCGACGCGAGGTAAGCCGGCAGACTCCGTTACAAAAGTCTCCGTTGACATTCCTTCCCTGGCGGCGTCCAATTCCAATAGACAGTCTATGAAGAGGGCCTATGGTACGCACTGCGTCCAAAAATGACCTGCTGCCGGGCACGCTGGACATGCTGATCCTGCAGACGCTTACCCGCGGCCAGATGCACGGCTACGGAATCGCTCAGCACATCCAGGAGATTTCCGAAGAGATACTGCAGGTGGAAGAAGGTTCGCTTTATCCGGCCCTGCAGCGCCTGCTGGTCAAAGGCTGGGTGAAAGCGGAATGGGGAACGTCTGACAACAACCGCCGCGCCCGCTATTACACCCTGACTTCCGCAGGCAGGAAGCAACTGGGCATTGAAGCGGAGAATTTCGATCGCATGGTCCAGGCCATCGCCCGGGTCATGCAGACGGCATAGGAGAAAGCCTCATGGCGCGAAGGTGCGAATTCCTGCGCAAATTCTTATTCCTCCTGCAACGCAAGCAACTCGAGCGTGACTTGCAGGAAGAGATCGAAGGCCACCTTTGGCGCAAAGCGGAGAAGAATGTCTCCGCCGGAATGTCGCGCGAGGCAGCCTACGCCTCCGCGCGGCGGCAGCTTGGCAATCTCACCCGGCACCGGGAAGAAAGCCGTACGAGTTGGGGATTTCCGCTGCTGGAAAGCATTGTGCAGGACACTCGCTATGGCCTGCGCGTCCTGGGCAACGCGCCTGGGTTTGCGACCGTGGCTATTCTCACCCTGGCTTTAGGGATCGGCGCCTCGTCGGCCATCTTCAGCATCACCAACGCGGTCCTGCTGCGCCCGCTGCCTTACAAAGATTCCCCGCGCCTGGTGCATGTCTGGGGCAAGTCCGCCAGATTCCCTGAGTTCAGCATGGGAATGTCCTACCCCGACGCCGAAGACCTGCGGGCGAAAGCCCGCTCTTTTGAAACTGTGGCCTGGTACCGCTCGGGAAACCTGGTCCTCACCGGCGCGGGCGAACCGGAACAGGCGCCGGTCGCCGCCGTCTCCTCAGACTTCCTCCGCTTGTTCTCCGTGCAACCGGCTCTCGGCTCGGGCTTTCAGCCGGACGACTACGAGATGAAAAACGGCCGCGTGATCCTGCTCGGCTATGGGCTGTGGCAAAGGCGCTTCGCCGCTGACTCCAGTATTGTGGGCCGGACTGTCACGTTCGATGGAGTGCCGTACACCGTGACCGGAGTCCTGCCCAAAGATTTCAGCTATGCCGATATAGACGCGCTGGTGCCGCTCATCCCCAAGGCAGAGGAGAAAACCAAGCGCGAGAACTGGATGTTCTTTACCCTGGCGAAGATGAGGCCTTCGGTCTCGGCCCGCACCGCTCAGGCAGAAGCCGACAGTTTTCAGGCAGGCCTTGCCCAGGCTTATCCGAAAGAAGAGTCCGACAGCCGGCTCGAAGTTCAACCCCTGCTTGCGGCAGCCGTCAACGGCGATACCACCACCCAGTTGGCCACGCTGGTGGGCGCCGTCAGCTTTCTTTTGCTTATCGGCTGCGCCAACGTCAGCAACCTGATTCTTTCGCGCAGCGTGCAAAGACAGCGGGAGATCGCGCTGCGCGCAGCGCTGGGAGCCAGCCGTGCGCGAATCCTGCGGCAGCTGCTGATCGAAAGCCTGGTTTTAGCTCTGACGGGAGGCGTGGCGGGAATGGCGCTGGCCAGTATCGGCATTCGCGCTTTTCGTGTGCTTTCACCACCCACCTTCTCGCGGCTCAGCGAAATACGCTTCGAGCCGGTAGTGGCATTGATCGCTCTGCTGGTGGCCTGCGCCGCCGGCATAATTTGCGGACTGGCGCCGGCGCTCCATACCTCGCGGGCTGATTTGAACCTGGCCTTGAAAGAGCGGTCCGCGTTTACGTCCCTGACGCACCGTTTTTCATTGCGCAGTTTTCTTGTGGTAGCGGAAGTATCTCTCGCGCTGGCCCTGCTCACCGGCTCGGCTCTGCTGGTGCAGAGCCTGGCGCGCCTGATGAAGGTGGACACCGGATTCCGGACCGACCATCTCCTGACTGCGCAAATCGAGATGAGTCCCACGCGATACGCCTCCGAGGACGCGCGCCGGCTGTTCATTCAGCGGATTTTTGAAGCTTTGCGGGCGGAGCCGCAGTTCCGGGGCGTTGCATTGGCCAACAATTCCCTGCTGACGCACATGACCGCGGTTATGAGCTTTGATCCCGAATTGATCGGCATCCACGAAAAGCCAACCCCACTCGAAGCCAAGTCCGTCTCTCCCGGATTCTTCGAGGCCCTGAACATCCCGATGCTTGCCGGACGCGGCTTCACCGATCGCGACGTCAAGGGGAGTCCGCCTGTAGTCGTAATCAGCCAATCTCTGGCGAAGCGGTTCTACCCGGCGCAGGAACCTCTGGGCAAGGTCTTCAAAGTCGGAACTGATCCCGCGGATGCTTTCCAGGTGGTGGGCGTGGTGGCCGACACGCGGGACATCCATCTCGGGCAGAAGCTCCAGCCCCAGGTGTACTTTCCTATTCTGCAGGATCCCTACAACGGAATGAGCGTGATGGTCCGCAGCGGAGCCGATCCGCTCACTCTGGTGCGGCTGCTGCAGCAGCGCGTCTGGTCCGTGGACAAAGATCAGCCATTGACGCATGTGAACAGTATGTCCGAGGTCATCGCCAACTCGGTGGCGGAGCCTCGTTTTAAGACCTGGCTGCTGAGCGCTTTCGCCGCGGCTGGACTGGCTCTGACCCTGATCGGCATCTATGGCGTGATTTCATATTCGGTAAACCAGCGCGCTCGTGAGTTGGGAATCCGGCTGGCGCTGGGAGCCCAGAGCGGCGACGTACTGGGCCTGGTGCTTAAACAAGGTTTGGGCATGGCGGTGACCGGCGCCGGCATCGGCGTGCTCGGATCTTTGGCTTTGATGCGCCTGCTCGCCACCCAGCTCTACGGGATTAAACCAACCGATCCGCTCACCCTGGCTGGATCAGCAATGCTGTTGCTGGTGGTCGCGGTTTGCGCCTCTTATATTCCGGCGCGGCGGGCCACCAAGGCCGATCCCATGATCGCCCTGCGCGCGGAGTAGCCGCGATTCACTACTAGCGGGATCGCGACCCAGGCTTCCGGGTATTTACGCGCTGTTCGTTCTGGCTGGAAGTCAGCGCTTTCTGTGGCCGCAAGACCCATGTTCGAAGGTCCGTGGCACCCTCAATGCTCCGTAATCGAACTCTACAAAGAAGAGTACAATCGCGGCTTGTTGTGAGAATCCCCTGACAACAGGACTCGAAATGAGAAACTTCGCTCTTGCAGCGTTTGCGATGTTGAGTCTTCTCGCGACCGCGCCGGCCCAATCTACAACCCAGCCCAAACCGCTGGACCTTCTCAAAGCCAAGATGGAAACCATCGCCCACGGCGTCAGCGCCGACTGGGGCATCTACGTGAAGTCGCTCGACACGGGCGAGGAGATTGCCATCAACGCCGATGCGGTGATGGACACCATGAGCGCCATCAAAATCCCGCTGCTGGTGGACGTTTACCGCCAGGTTGACGCGGGGAAGATCAATCCAACGGAGCGCATCGCCATGGCCACGGCCGACAAGCGTTTCGGCACCGGAGTGTTGCGGACGCTCGATCCCGGCCTGGAGCTGAGTTTTCACGATGCCCTGATGCTGATGATCATTCAGAGCGATAACACCGGGACGGATATGGCATTCGCGCATGCCGGCGGGCCGGCGCACGTAACCCAGACCATGCGCCTGCTGGGATTGAACTCGATCACCGCCACCGGAACCACCTACGACTGGTTTCGCGCCCTGGCCGCGGCCGGCGATCCCTCATGGGAGAAATTCTCGCCGGAAGAGCTCTTCACCCACGGTTTCCCCGATAAACTCACCGACGCCGATGTGGAGCGCTTTCATTTTGAAGGCAAACATCCGTTTGGCCTCTCCAGCGCGCGCGACATGGGCAAGCTCCTGGAGTGGATCGCCGGCAACCGGGCCGCCAGCGAAAAATCCTGCAAAGAGATGCTGCGCATGATGGGCTTGCAGCAGATGCGGACACGCATTCCCAAATACATGGACGGCGAAACCCGGGTGCCGCACAAGACCGGCGACTTTCCTCCCTACATCGCCAACGACGTGGGCTACATTCAGACCGATGCGGGCCGCGTGGTGGTCGTCTTTTTTTCAGCGCATCACCGCGGATATTATTCCGAGCTGGAAGATGCGATTGCGCGCATGAGCGAACAGGTCTGGGCCTATTTCAATTATCGCGACAAGGCGGCGAGCAAGTAGATGGCAGACTGGATTTCGAGACGACGCCAAATCATCCGCGCTCTGCTGCTGCTGATCATCGCTTATCTCGCACAGCGGATCTGGATGAGCGAATTGAATGCGGTTGTCTGGAAGATCACCTACATCGGCGAGCAGGTTGCGTTGCTGGTGGCTCGGCCGGACTACGACAGCGCCGCTTCAGTCAGCATCTTCGAGACTGTGGCCATCGTGGTCAATGTCGTAGTCTTTGCCGTCGTGCTCTGGCCGATCCAGCTCCTGTTAAACAAATGGAAACAAAGGCGGCGGACGCGAAAAGCTGCCCGGACGTAGCTCTCCGCAGCCTTACTGCGATGTGGTCAGGCTGCGAACCAACTCCATTGCTGCTTCCCGCGTCCGGACCGATCCCTCCAGCTGCGCATCTTCCACCGCGGCCAGCAGTTCCTTGAAGCGCGGACCGGGCTGGTAGCCTGCCGCGATCAGGTCCTCTCCGGTAATCAACGGACGCGGGCGAATCTGCTCCGGCGGCAACTCACGCAGCTTCTTGCAGGTGAAATCGTATAGCTCAAGATCGCGATGACTGGCCAGGCAGTCGAGCCGGTGCAGTTTCAGGTGCTCGTCAAAGTGCGGCAGGCGGACAAAGCGCTTGAAGGTCGACTCCTTCATGCGCTTCACGTCGGCAAAACGCATGTGGTTGGCCACCAGCGCGCAGACTTCAGCCGTCTCATCGTTCGACATGCGGAAGCGGCGGCATATCTCGGCAGCCATGGCCGTGCCTACTTCGGCGTGCTCATCGAAGCGGATGCGGTCGGGCGCGACGCGAAAGGTTGGCGGCTTGCCGACATCGTGCAGCAGCGCGCCCAGAGCCAGAGTCTTTGAAACTCCCGAAGGCAAGCCTTCCAGAAGCATGAGGGTGTGGATCCATACATCGCCCTCGGGATGGAATTGCGGCGGCTGCTGGACTCCCTGCATGCGTTTGATCTCCGGCAGCACCTGCTCCAGCAGCCCGGTCTCATCCAGCAGCTCGAAGGCGCGCCGCGCCCGGCCTTCGGTCAGCATCTTCACGATCTCATCGCGGACTCGCTCCTGGCTGACCTGATGAATCTGCGGCGCCAGCCTGCGGGTGGCGGCAAAGGTCTTCGGCTCCATGGTGTAGCCAAAACGCGCGGCAAAGCGGACGCCGCGCAGCAGGCGCAGCTTGTCTTCGGCAAAACGCAATTCCGGGTCGCCGATGGCGCGGATGGTACCGGTCTCCAGGTCCTTGCGCCCGTCGACATAGTCCAGCACCTCGCCACTGACTGGATCGAGCATCAGGCCGTTGATGGTGAAGTCGCGGCGCTGCACGTCGAGCCGGGCCTCGGTCGAGAAACGGACCTGATCGGGATGGCGGCCGTCAGAGTATGCGCCGTCGCTGCGGTAGGTGGCGACTTCAATGTTGTAATTGTCATGAACGGCCGAAGCCTGATCCTGTTCCTCTCGGCCCGGAACCAGCACCACGCCAAACTGCGCGCCCACGGCATAGGTCCTGGGAAAAAGGCGCATCACTGCGTCGGGCGTAGCCGAGGTGGCCACATCGTAGTCCGCAGGTTCGCGTTCGAGCAGCAGGTCGCGAACACAGCCGCCGGCAAAGTAAGCGGAGAAGCCGCTCTCCCGCAGCTTGCGAACGATGGCTGCGGCATGTTGCGCTTTTTCCGAAGTCAGATTCAAGGTGTCAGCCGCGAGCGCCCTCCGTCCAGCACAGCTCGGGCTTAATCCAATAATATAAATGTATGTCCGAAGCGCGCATTCTGGGGATCGAGACTTCATGCGACGAAACCGCAGCGGCGGTAGTCGCCTCGGGCGAGCGTCTGCTCTCCAACGTGGTCTCATCGCAGATCGCTACGCACCAGCCTTATGGAGGCGTGGTGCCGGAGCTGGCTTCGCGCGAACACCTGCGCGCCATTGTGCCTGTCGTTCGCCAGGCCCTTTCCGAAGCGGGAGAGAGCTACCAGTCGGTTGACGCCATCGCCGTCACCCAGGGACCAGGGCTGGCCGGCGCACTACTTGTGGGAATCAGTTTCGCCAAAGCGCTGAGTTTCGCGCTGAACAAGCCGTTGATCACTGTGAACCACCTGGAAGGACATATCCACGCAGTACTACTCGAAGAAAAGCAGAAAGGCAACTTCCGCGTGGAATTTCCTGTGCTGGCGCTGGTGGTCTCCGGCGGACACACGCATCTCTTCATCGCCGACGAACAACAGCATGGCTGGAGCTATCGCAACATCGGCCGCACCCGTGACGATGCCGCCGGTGAAGCCTACGACAAGGTCGCCAAACTACTGGGGCTGGGGTATCCGGGAGGTCCGATTATCGACGCGCTTGCGCCTCGAGGGAATTCGCACGCGGTCAGGTTTGGTCCGGCTCAGATCAAGCATCGCAACCGGGGAGTATCGCACGAAGACCAGACGGCGTTCGATTTCTCTTTTAGTGGCATCAAAACGGCGGTGCTGCGTTATGTCCAGTTGGAGAACATGGGCGCCGACATCGAAGCCCGGCGAGCGGCGCTGGCCAGCTTTGCCAAACCCAGGCCGCAGGACGTTCTGCCCCAATGCGATCAAAAAACGCTGGACCTGATTGCTTCATTCCAGCGCGCGGTGGTAGATGATTTGCTCTCCAAGACCATGGCGGCGGCTCGCGCGTGCGAAGCTCGCACGCTGTTTGTGACCGGTGGTGTGGCCGCCAACAGCGAACTGCGGCAAGCATTCGAGGCCAGGGCAGCTGGCGAGGGCCTGCCCGTGTTTTTCCCTTCCCGCAGACTGTCTACCGACAACGCAGCCATGATCGCGGCGGCCGCCTATCCTAAGTTTCTGGCGAAGGATTTCGCCGATGCGGCATTCTCCGCCGAGGCATCACTGGCCCTGTGAACAGGATTCCCCGCAGTCAAAAAGATGCCGGCGTTTCCTGAAGAGGGTCGCGCAGCGATGAAGGCGGTGGGATGATCTCAGCCTTCTTCCGGCTGGATCTCGTCTTCGATAGCCATGTCTTTGAATTCGCTGGCTTCAAAGACATCGCCGCATTCCTGGCATTCCACAAATTCAGCGTCGTCGTCGCGGGCTACTACCCGGACACGCGTGTGCCTGCAGGTTTTCTCCATAACTGTCTTTTTGAGGGAGATCGTCTCGCAATGGTTGGAATCTGAATCGAATTCATAATTCGGACCAAGCAAAGGTACGCGAATTGGCGGTATTTTAAGCTCGTCCTGCGAGTTGTCAAGTCCTTACCTTGGGCGGGACGCCGGGGACGCCACGATACGATAGAAATCCGGCGGGTTAGCGCGGCATGGGATAAATGCCTGCCAGGCGGGCCTGGCTCACCAGGATGGGCTTGATCGAGGCCGGAGCGAGTCTGCTAAGGCCGCGTTGGGCTGAGGCCACAGCAGCAGAGAAGGTGCTACGCCCGGTGAGGGCCGCATCAATAATCAGGAATTTATCCGCTGCCCGGGCCACGCGCACACCAACGTAGGCGTGCCCGGGAACCAGGATTACCTCGGCGTCCATTCCCAGGTTTTCAAACAGCGAGGCATAGGCCACTGCTGCGTCAATGCAGTTGGCGCTGGAATGCAACAGGCTGGCATGGGGCATGCGCACGCGTTCGCTGAGGGCCTGGTGATCGCCCAATGTGCCTGAACTCTTTACGTATGACAGCCCTGAATTCTGCAGCGCCGTGAAGATCGCGCGGGCTTCGCGATAGGTCTCCAGTTCCTGGCCTCGGGTATCCTTCCATCCTTCATATCCGGGAAGACGATGATCGGCGGTATAGCGCTTGGCTTTGGCCAGAGTCGCTTCAATTTGCGGATCATGCGGCGTGACCCACGAGGCAATGAATGATGCGTACTTAAAATCCGCTCCCCAATACATGTCTTCGCTGGAGCGGAGGCGCACCGGCAGCGTGGATTCATATACGGTGCGTCCTTGCAGATCCGTGGCCGAGATCCGGACGGTGGCGGCGATAATTTCGCGGTTTGCATAAAACCGTGGCAGGAACGATGGAGCAAACAGTAACGTGCGCGCCTTGCCCGGGTCGATTTCGGCGGCCTGAACCTCGCGGTCGCTCCAGCCCGGTACCTGAACCGTCAGACGTTGACTCACTTTTTCGTCGGTGAGGTTGGTGATCGTGACAGCGACTACGGCAAAACTGCGCTCGTCTTGCTTCCGCAGCGAGGCGTAGTTTGCGAAAACCGGGTAGATCTCACCATCCAAGCCGGCCTGCACTTTATACGAACAAGGCCCTGAACCTGTGCCGGCTACCGGCTCATGGTGTCGGCCAGGGATATCTTCGGCCCAAGCCACAGTGGCAACCGCGACCAGGAAAATGGGCGGAAGAATTCTTCGAGCTCTTTTGAAAGGCATTGACCAGAAGAGGATAAAGAGATGATTTGAAGGAACAATCGGGGCTATGCCTTAAATTTGCATACGCGCACCGAGTATGCACTATTTGAGCTTAGGGATACGGAATTCAGGATTGTCGCCCATCAGAAATACATAAACTTAGATATTACCTAAGTAACCTACCTATAAGCTATTGATTCAGAGGCAGATACATCTGGTACTCCGATTGCCAACAATTCTTAATAGTTGCAACAGGGGTTGGGGGGAAGGGCAAGCTTCATTTTGTAGGGAAATGAGAGATTTTCCCCCGCTGTCTTTTTTCAAGAACCAATTCCAAAAAATGGAGAGAACAGGAATGAATAGCAAACTGCGCGTATTTGCAGTTCTGTTCGCTGTGACTTTGGCATTGGCATGGAGCATCCCGTCTGTGGGTCAGGTGCTGAAGGGTTCAATCTCAGGCACAGTGGTCGATCCTCAGGGTGCGGTTGTATCCGGTGCCCAGGTCCAGGCGAAAAATGTTGAAACAGGAGTTGTCTTCACGACAACGTCGGACAGTTCGGGCCTTTTCCGGCTCAATCTGCTACCGGTAGGAACGTACGACGTCAGCATGAGCGCGAAAGGCTTCAAGACCACCGATTCCAAGGGGATCGCCGTATCCGCCGGCGCCGATAGCGGCATGGGCTCGGCAAGACTTTCCGTGGGCGAAGCCTCAACCACTGTGGAGGTAACGGCTGCTGCTCCCTTGATCGATACCACTCAGGCTCAGGTCACCAACACCTTTACCGGCACCACATTGCAGACCTTCGCCGGCATTCAGGAAAATCAGGGTCTGGATAAACTGGCCGAGTTTGTCCCCGGTGTAAATGCGAGCCGGTCAAACAATTTTTCCAATCAGAACGGACAGGGATTCAGTGTCGACGGTCTGCGTGGCCGTAACAACGACCAGGAAATCGATGGACAGAACAACAACGACAACAGCGTCGGCGGTCCGGGACTGTTTTTGTCCAACCCCGAATTTGTCCAACAGTATGTGATCGTGACCAACAATTTCGGTCCCGAATATGGCCGCAACGCCGGCTCGGTAGTTAACCTCATCACTAAATCCGGAACCAATGGCTGGCATGGAAGCATCTTTGGCACGGAGAACAGTAATTTCCTGAATGCCATGACCGTGACCCAAAAGCGCTTCAGCTTTAAACCGGACGGTGTAACGCATTTGAGCGGGCCACCACGACTGAATGACGAATTCGGCGGCGGCACAATCGGAGGACCGTGGATCAAGAACAAAGTGTTCTTGTTCGGTGGTTTCGACCAGGAGATATTGGCTCAAAACAGTATCTTTAGCTCCGGCGCGCTCACGCCGACGCCCTCCGGGTTGGCTGCGTTAGCAGCCTGCTTCCCCGCTTCCACCTCGATGCAAGCCCTGCAGAAGTTCGGACCATATTCCATCAGTGCTGGTAACCCCCAGCCAAATGGCACACCTGTGGCTCTTGTTGGTTCCTGCCCGACAGCTACATTTGCGGGCGTAACACGAACACTCTTCTCGCCGGCACATGAGTATGACTTCGTAATCAAGAATGATGTCCAACTGGGCAGTGACACGATTACCACCCGGTATCTTTATAACCGCAACACGACCTTCAACCGCAATGACAGCGGAACCGCCAACGCGGCTGCAGGATATACCGATGATGTGCCTGCCATCAGCCAGATTATCCTGGCGAGTTGGAACCACAACTTCACTTCACGCATGGTCAACGAAGCCCGCGTCTCATGGGGTCGCTTGAATGTCGAGTTCGGGGGCAACGCCTTCGGCACCGTGGCCACCGCGGGTAACCTGTCGCAGGCCTTGACCAACGTCGCGTTCACCAGCGGTGCCTTGATGGGTTATGGCCCAGCCACCAACATTCCCCAAGCCCGCATCGTGAATACGTGGCAAGCGCAGGACAACTGGAATTATGTTCTCGGACGACACTCGTTGAAAGCCGGTGTGAACTGGACCTACCAACGCTCGCCGAACATCTTTTTGCCCACCATCAACGGCCAATATCGTTTTAGCAGCTGGGCGAATTATTTTGCTAACACTCCCTCTTCAGTGTCGATCGCCGATGGACCGTCGAGTCTCGATTTCCGCGAGTATGACACTTTCATCTATGGCGGCGACGATTGGAAGATTTCACAGAACTTGACCCTGAACCTGGGTGTGACCTGGTCTTATTACGGCCAGCCGGCAAACCTGTTCAACAGCATTACAAACCCGCGTGAAAGCAATCCGGCGACGGCATTCTGGTCGGCCACCGAACCCACATGCTCGACCAGCGCCTGCGGGGGGCCCTTCTTGAATCCCGGCGCGGCGATCCCCCTCAGTGTGCGCACCTTCCCCGAATTCCCGTCGGTCAAGAACAGCTTCGGCCCAAGCGTAGGATTCGCCTACTCTCCGCAGTGGGGCGGGTTCTTTACCGGCCACGGCAAAACCACGATTCGCGGCGGATACCGCATTGCTTATGACCCGCCGTACTACAACATCTTCATCAACATGGCCACCTCAACTCCTGAGGTTCTCTCACAGACCTTTACCGGAACGACGGCAGCCGGCCTGCCTTTGCCCGCGGTTCCGACTGGACCCAATGTACGCAGTCAACTCAGCTCAACGCTGCAAAAAGGGTTCTTCGATCCCCGTACTTTCACTCAAACCTCTATGGCACCGGACTTTTCGCCGGACCGGGTACAGTCCTGGAGCTTTGGCTTTGAGCGCGAGTTGAACAGAGCTTCAGCATTCGAGGTTCGCTACGTCGGCAACACCGGCGAGAACCTCTTCCAATCAGTCAATGCGAATCCATTCATTGGCGCCTTAGCGACAGCCTTCCCCAGCATCACCACCGGCTTTACCCCTTGTTCTGCGACTCAGGCTTTCGCTCCTGCTGCCATTGGGCGGATCAACTGCAATCTGGGCGTGGTGCGGTCGCGCAACAACAGTGGATACTCTGACTACAATGCTATACAAACAGAGTTCCGCGCTAACAATCTCTTCAAACAGCTCTCCATGCGAACCAGCTACACCTTCAGCAAAACAACCGATAACGTGAGTGAGATCTTTAACACCGGAACTGCCGGCACCACTCTGGCTTTTGCTCAGAACCCGCTAAATGTAGGAGCCGGCGAGCACGGCATATCCGGGCTCAACTTCCCCAACCGTTTTACTCTGACTCTGGTCGAGCAGCTTCCTTTCTTTAAAGAGCAGCATGGCCTCGTCGGACACCTGCTCGGGGGATGGGCGATCACTGGAAACTACATTTTTGCCACGGGACAGCCCTACAGCCCGGAGCAGATCCAGGAAGCCACCGGTACCGGGGGGAACTTCTACGACAATACGTTCAATCTCGCCTTTGTCGGCGTAGAAACCGCTCGCCCGTTCCTCGGCAGCAACAGTGCGCCGGTGAATACGGTAGGCATTTTCTGTGGCGATGCGCATATTGATTTTGGCAGCACCGTGTCATGCTCCAGCGTGGGGAACAATCAATTGATCAGCGTCAACGCTATAAACAACACGCCCAAAGGCCAACCCCTCAACATCGTAGCGGTGACCAATCAACAGGTCCGGTTCATTATGAACACCGGCATTGCCCAGCAGCTGTTCGGAACTCCGTTTGGCAATGTGGGACGCAACAGTCTCACGGACGCACCGGCCAACGTGGTTGATCTTTCACTGTTCAAGGACTTCAAGCTCGGTGAACGCGCGACCGCTCAAATTCACCTTACAGCCTTGAACGCTTTCAACCACTTCAACTACTCCACAGTGGATCCGGTATTGGCTGATGCAGGTCTTGCTCGGAACGGCGTTGGCTTTGCCGATCCATCGTTGACTACCACACCAGCCATCCAAGACGCGTTCCGCAAGGTCTACATAGGAGCCAAGGTTACTTTCTGATCTAAGGCTTTTCGGGTCAAACCCGCCGGTCTCTTGGCCGGCGGGTTTCTTATTTCCCCACGAGGCCTTGCGTGGGTAAAAGCGCCCGATGCTCAAGTTACCCTGGAGCAGTCGCCGGTTTCGCCGCCGCATCTTCCAGCGGCGCTGACGCGATCTGATTCCTGCGCAGAAGGTCCACGACGCGACGGAAGAGGTGCGTGCGTACCTCATGCCGTTCATTGGCGCGAGTAATGTAACGAACCACCACGTTCACGCCCAACGACGTTGGCCGCACGCTGATCGCCGGCGCCGGAGAGAACGCTCGCCCCACGTGCCCCGGAACCACGCGCTGCCATTCCTGTTCTGCCTGGCGCATATTGGCTTCGGTAGCTTCCATCACCACCTTCTGCACGGCTTCGGCAATCGGATAAGGATCCACTCCTGCGGGAATCGGGACCTCCAGTTCGTCCCACAGCCACTGGCCCGTCGTGGAGAAATTAAAATAGTGGCCTTCGATGGCGAAGCTGTTCACGAAGGTGACCTTGCGGCCGGTGGGATGTCCCGCGTCTGACCAGTTTCCGGTCTCCAGAATCACCGTGTGCAGCACGCCCACGTTCACCACCTCGCCGCCGATGCCGTTGATCTCCACCCAGTCGCCCGGACGAATGCCTCCCGGTCCCATCAGGATGAACCATCCGAAGAAGCCGACAATGAAGTCCTTGAGCGCCACCGTCAATCCTGCGCCGGTCAGCGCCAGCACCGTCGCCAGCTGGCTGGGCGGTCCGAACAGCACCAGCAGGATCAGCGCAACGCCTCCCACTTGCGTGACGAAACGCGTGACGGTATGCACTGTGTGCCGCCTTCGGCTCTCCGGCGCCAGACGCGCCACCATGGCGCGCACCAGGCCATCGCAGAACAGCACCAGCAGCAGAAGCACCGCAACCCAGATGGCGCCTTCAACCAGCGCCGACTGATGCTGCTGTTTCCGCAGCTTCACCAGGGTAATCCACTGCGCGTAGAGACCATCGATCTGCTGCAGGTCGGAAGTTCGCTTATCGAGCTCGGCCAGATGCTTGCGCTCGCCCGCAGCCTGCTTCAGGCTGGTGATGTCCGGCGCACCGGCCGGCTGTGTGGCCGGGTTCGCGCTGCCCGCAGCCGCGCCCGGTGCGTGCGACTGTGAACCCGCCTGTTCCTGCGCCTTTTCTTCCTTGGTTTCTTCATCCAGGAGCTGACGTTCATGCGCCAGCCCCGCCTCCCCGGCCGCGAGTTCAGCCCGGGCTGCGTTCAGCGCTTTCTCTTTGTCGGCCTGCTCGCGCCACGCGCGAAACCGGACGATCAGCGTGCGCGACTGCACCGCCTGCGCCTCCGCGTGTGCCTGCGCAGCTCCGGCTCCAGGCTTCTCGTGACCGACCGATTCGTGCTGCTCCAATAGCTGCTGGATTTTGCTGCGCGGATCGCCGCCCGCGCGAATCAGTTCCTCATGGGCGAGGTCCAGGTCTTCCTGATCGACCTCCAGCGTCGCCTCCTCCAGCTGCTCTTCCGCTTCCAAAGTTTCTTTGTGCGCATCGTCGGCTTTGGCCAGCGACTGTTTGAGTTTGGCCAGCTGCGCCTGCTCCAATTGCACGCGTTGTTGCAGCTTCTGCACCCGCGCCTGGATCGGCCGGGCTTTGGCGGGGATCGGCGGAGTATGTTCCGTAGCGTTGTGCAGCGCCGCGGCAAAGGCCATATCGACTTCGTGATCGGCCAGGCGCAGCGCGTTTTGCGCCAGCTCCTGCTCGTCCGGGGTTGTTGCCAGTGCCGCCAGGTGCTGTGCCGTAACCAGCGGCTGCTGGTCAACCAGTTCGGCCGTTGACGCTTTGGCTTTCGTGACCGGCGGCACTTCCGGGGGACTGATCCAGTAGCGCACCAGCACTGTGCCGATGATCCCGATGATCACCACCAGCGTGACCACAACAAAAATTGCGCGGTTGAAGATCTTGCCTGGCATAACTGTCACGAACTCTACTACACCCGATTCGGGTGACGCTCAATATGTGTTTTGACCTTACTGCGCCTGCTGCTTGATGATCGCGAAGAATGCGGATTACCTGAACACCTAGCCAGATCGATTACGACGGCGGAGAACAGTCTCCGCACCTGGCGTGCGCTGACAACCAGCCGGATACTCTGAGCGAGATCATCTTACATCGCGTCCTGCATCTCAAGCTTTCGCAGCCCGGATCACCTTATTCAAATGCATTGACATTCGATTGCTGAAGGAGTCTGATTATCCCAGTTTCTATGTTCCTGATCTGGTGGCCCAGGATGACGTTATCCCAAGCAGGTTGAAACGTCTTCCCGGTTCCTGTCACTAGGAATCAGAAGAAAGTGCTCGGGGTAATCCAGGTATAGGAAGAGTTAAGCGCCCGACGTCGCTTCGCGCCAGTTCTTTTATGCTCACCTCAGCTCGAAGCCGGCGCTGAAACCCTTCGCTTGAATTTCAGGGGGGCGGAAGGCTCGCCAAGGGCCAAATCTCCGCGAGCAGGCACGTACTGCTTTTCATCGCGGTCCGGCGACTTTTCGTTCTGGCAGCCATGCATCAACCGGCAGCAGTATCGTTGGATCCATTCGGGAGCCGCGTCGACCGATTCTTGCTCAAAGCAAAACTGGGTAGCGGTGGAATCGGGGAAGTGTTCCTGGCGGAAGACACGCTGCTCAAGCGCCAGGTGGCGCTGAAGGCCATCCGCACCGATCGCAGCCTGGGCGGAAGTGTTTACCAGCGGCTGCTCAAAGAAGCCGAACGCGCCTCGCAGCTCAACGATGAGCACATCGCCCAGGTGTACGACTTCATCGAGAGCGATGGGCGCGGCTTCCTAGTCATGGAGTACGTGGAAGGCGAGACGTTGCGCGAGAAAATGCGCCAGCCACTGACGACGGAAGAGTTCTTCAGTATCGCCGAGCAATGTTTGTCAGGACTATTGGTGGCGCATCGCAACGGCATCTTACATTGCGACCTCAAACCGGAAAACCTGATGATCACTCCCGCCGGACTGCTGAAGATTCTTGATTTCGGCTTTGCCCGGCGCGCTGCCGCTGAAGAAACACGCGACACCATGGACCTGAGCTCGCCGGCGATCGGCGGAACGCTCGGCTACATGGCGCCGGAAGTGCTTCTGGGAGCTGTGCCTGATGCCCGTGCCGACATCTTCTCGGCCGGCGTGGTGCTGTATGAAGCCCTCACCGGGCGCCATCCCTTCCGCGGACATTCCTCCAGACCGGCTGCGGACGCGATTTTGCGCGGTAAGCCACATCCTTTTCCCGCATACGTACCCGCCGGACTCGACCTGGTCCTGTTGCGCATGCTGGCCAAGGATCCGGCGCGGCGCTACCAGACCTGTGCGGACGCGCTCGCGGATATTCGCGCTGTTCATGCCGGCGAGAAACCGGTGCTGGCCGGAACCTCGACAACCAGTACTGGTCGGACGATTAAGCTCGCCCTTCCGCTGGCGGCTGTGGTTGCCCTGGGCGCGCTTCTGTCATCGTGGCCGTCGTCGGCGCCGGTACATCCCGTTTCGCCCAACAGCCGGCAGTTGGCGGTGCTTCCTTTCCGACCGATGGGACTCGACACAAGCAGCCGCGCCTTCGCCAATGGACTGACGGAGAGTCTGGCGGCCAAGCTGAGCCAGATCGCTGAACGTTATCCCCTGGAAGTTGTGGCCGCATCCGAGGTGCGCGCACTTCACGTAGACGACGCGGTGAAGGCACGCACAATTCTCGGCGCTACTCTGGCCCTCGATGGAAGCCTGCAGCAATCCGGCACTACCGTCCGTGTGATCTACAGCCTGCTTGACACGCGATCACTTCGCCAGGTGCACTCGGGTGTCATCACCGCCGATGCATCCAATCCCTTCGCGGTCCAGGACCGGGTCATCGACGAGGTGCTCCGAGACCTGGACATCGAGCTAGGCAAAGATGACCGTAGCCGCCTGGCGACACATGGAACGACTCAGCCTCATGCTTACGATTTTTACCTCCGCGGGCGGGGTTATCTGCAGGATTACGATCGCCTCGATAGCCTCGATAGCGCCATCGCCGCGTTTCAGCAGAGCTTACACGCCGATCCGGGTTTTGCTCTGGCCTATGCAGCTCTCGGCCAGGCTTATCTCGACCAGTATTCCCTTACGCGCCTGTCTCAATCCGTCGCTCGGGCCGAAGAGGCGTGCGGACATGCAGTGCAACTCGATGCCGGCAGTCCCGATGGCGAAATCTGCATGGGAATGCTGCTCAACGCTACCGGAAGATATGAAAAGGCCGCACAACATCTGGAAGCCGCGATCAGGCTGGATTCCACGCGGGATGAGTCGTTTCGCGAACTGGCAGAAGCCTATGAAGGACAGAAACGCCTGGTCGAGGCGGAGAATGCGTTGAAGCGCGCGATCGCGCTTCGACCGCAGTTCTGGGCTGGCTACAAAAGGCTGGGCGGGTTTTACAACGCGCACGGCCGCATGGATGAAGCGGTGCAGCAGTTCAAACGCGTGATTGAACTCGCGCCTGACAGCTTCAGCGGATACAGCAACCTGGGAGCGGTTTACGCGCTGCAAGGAAAGTACGATGATGCGATCGGTGTGCTGGAACGCTCGATCGCGATACATCCCGCGTGGTCGGCATTGAACAATTTGGGCGCTGCATATTCTTATCAACACAGATACGAAGAGGCCGCACGCACCTATGAGCAGGCCGCGAATTTGACTCCTACGGCCAACGTGGTTTTCGGCAACCTCGGCGAGGTTTACGGACAGATTCCTGGAAAGCTGGAAGAGAGCCGCAACAACTACATTCAGGCTCTCAAGCTGACGGAGCAACAGTTGATCGTGAATCCAAAAGATCGAAAGGCTATGTCGTACGCCGCAGTTTATGCCGCTCATCTTGGCAAAGACGTCAAGGCAGAGACGTACCGCAAAAAATCGCTGAAACTCTCCGCCCATGACCCGCTGGTGCGGTTGCGTTCTGCTCAGGTGCTCGCGCTGATGGGCAAAGACGGACCGGCGCTGCACGATCTCGACTTGGCAGTTAGACAAGGGACCTCGGCTTCGGAAATCACCAATGATCCCGTCTGGCAGAGATTTCAAGCCAATCCAAGATTTACCGGCATTATCGCCAGAGGGCGGAGCAATTGAACAGCATGAAACGCAACACTGGAGGAGGAGATCATGAAGCAAACTGCGGCAGTCAGAAAAATGCACCCTAGGACTGACCGGTTCACAGCCCCAGCCGCGAAGGCCGTGCACATCATTAGCGACAAAGGCGGCGTCGATCATGACAGCGTCACGATTCGCCTGAGCGCCCAGGAGGAAGTGACCTGGTTTGCCCATGGCAACCAGACTGCGACGATCACCTTTGAGCACTCACCGTTCCATGATTCGATATTTACGGTTCCGGCCGGCGGCAGCGTTTCCACAGGCGCCGCTAAGGGCGCAAGCCCATACCAGAGATTCAAGTACACCGTGACAGGACCCGGCGGAAAGAATGACCCGGAAGTGGTCATCGACAGGTAGTCTCTCCGCTCGTTGAAGCATTTACCCCATGAACGCTGCCGCGCTTTGACGTTCGTCGACACGGGAGGAGAAGTGTGGCCTTTCGCTTCACTGCGCCTGCGGCTTGATGATCTCGCCCAGAATATCCGGCTTGCCTTCCACGCGCACCAGGTGCGGATACTGCTCTCCGCCGTGGTAGTCGATCTGGTACGTGTTCAGGTAATCCGCATTCTCCGCGATCAGCGTGATCGGCTGCTTGTTTTGCACGCTGCCGCGCAGCGCCAGGCGCATGTTGTCTTTCGACCACTTGCGTCCGTTCACTCCAATCACCTTCATTCCCGGTCCCAGTCCTGCGGCATAGGCCGGCGATCCGGGAATCGCGTCCCGCACCTCGCCTTCTTTGCTCAGGATCAAACCCAGGGAAAAACTCAGGTCCAGCCCATCGCCGGTTTTTTCCGCGGCTTCCATGGTGATGTTCTTTTGATCGCTGTAGACCAGCTTCCAGCCGCCGTTCTCAATCCCGCCCAGCGGCGCATGAGCCGATTTCGTATCCAGACGCTCCCGCAGAAAATGCGCCCAATCGTAGGGTGAAACTTTGTTCAGCGCCGCCACCACGTCTTCAAACTTGTACGGGACCACCGTAGGCGCGCCGCTCGCGCCGCCGTAGAAAAGACGGCAGAAATCGTTCAACGACTTCTGCCCGTTGCTCTGCTTGCGGATCAGCGCCTCCACGTCCAGCCAGATCAGGTAGCCCTCGGGATAGTAATCCGCCGACCGCCGCCAGTTCATCCACTGCGGCGCTCCCGCAAACAGTATCTGCACTGACGTCGCCGTATCCTGCAGCGGGCGCCACGTGCGTCCCGCGCGATGGTCGAGCATGGCCGCGGTGTACGCCAGGTTCTCGCGAAACTGCTCCGGCGACCGCAACCCGACTCGCGCCGCCAGAATGTTCCCCAGATAATCGGTGAAGCCCTCGTACACCCACAGCAGGTCACCCTTCATCGGCTCTTGATAATTGGGCGTGACCAGCCCTTCCGGCCGCCGGTACTTCCCGTTCCAGGAGTGGACAAACTCGTGCGGCAGCAGGTCAGCCTCCAGGTTGTGCGCGTTGGGATTCCTGAAAACGTCTTCGCCCGTGCCGTTGTCGCTGGACTCATGATGCTCCAGCCCGTGATGTGCCGTGTAGTCGCTCAGCGTCCACAGGAAGTGATACTTCTCGTAATGCCGCGCGCCGAACAGTTTTCCCGTCTCCGCCACCAACTGTTTGTAGCTGGCCAGATCGTGATCGCTCATCTGCAACGACTCTTCGCTCTCGCCCACCATGTCGATCACGTGCGCCGGTTCTCCCGCCGCGGAAAGCTGCACCTGGCGATACCACTGTCCGGCGACCAGCGGCGAATCCACCAGCCGCGTCAGCGTCACCGGAGCAAACGTGAAACCGTCGGCGGACTTGCCTATCGGCGTCAGCGCCGTCCCATACTTCCATCCGTCCGGCAACACCACTGACGCTGTCACCTCCACGTCATCGCTTTTCACGTCCTTGGGATAGAGCACTACCTGATTCCACACCAGGTCCAGCAACTTGCTCGAGGCCAGCGAGCTGCGCCCGTAATAAGTAATGGTGTCGAACGCGGCCTCGATCTCTCTTGTTCCGTTGGGAACCTTCACGTGGAAGGCCCACATATCCACCAGGTCGCGCTGCCACTCCAGCTCCTGTCCGCCGGCCTTGATATGCAGCCCGGTCAGGTTTTGTATCGGTCCCGTCGGCCGGTGATTGCCCGGCAGCCACTTCGGATAAACCAGCGTGACATCTCCCGCCGCGGCCGGAATCGTGACCACCGCATGCAGGATATTGCGGGGCGCGTCCGTGGCATCCACGCGCAGCCGTTCGTTGATCTTTTGTGCGAAAGCGATGGACGTAAGCGAGATGAGAAGAATGATGCAGCGGACGATCTTCACGAGCTTTTCTCCCTGAGCATTGCCTGCGAACGGGTAATGTTAATCGCTGCCGCCGTCAAAGACCAGCAACCACGTTCGTTACCGGCTTGCAAAGCGTCCGCCACCCTCTTTACTCCTTCGCGCCGTCGATCATCAAAGAACTCTTGCCTAAATCTTCCTCTTCTGGTGGGATAAGTAAAATCGCGCGTCCAACATCTCGAGCACCCACGGAGCGCCCAACTTGCCCACCTTCATTCAAACCGCCACCCGCATCCAGGCCGCGGGCAATCTGCCCAAGCTCATCGACGAATACGTGGGCCGCGTCAACACCCGCGAAAACCGCATCAGCATCGCCCACATGCGCAGTCCCGCCGGCTGGCAGGAGCCGGCCCAGAAGCCCGAGTTCGCCGAATTCACTGTCGTCCTCCGCGGCTGCCTGCGCGTTGAATATGACCAGGGCACGCTCGATGTCGCCGCCGGCCAGGCCGTCATCGCCCACCCCGGCGAGCGCGTCCGCTACTCCACTCTCGAGGAGGACACCGAGTACATCGCCATCTGCGTCCCCGCCTTCTCGCTGGAAACCGCCCACCGCGAAGAATCCGCCGCCTCCCAGGACGCCGAGCAACCAGCCTGACTCCGCCGGCTTTGGCTCTTGCCTTTTCGGCCCGATGCCGCGTGATAGTTCTGCTTTCTGGTCACACGATCCTCCCCGCCTTCGCTTGCCAAATTACCAAATTGCCAAACTACCAAATCCAAGCTGGCCTTTCCCGATGGCGGCGATCTCGTGCGATGACGGCGATCTCGGCCATTTTAGATCTCCCGATCACCCGATCTAATCTGTCATCCATCCGCCCGGTTTGTACCCTGCCGGGGTACGCCCCTCTCCCCCCGGCCACTAGGATTCCAAAGGACTTAGCTCCCGCCCATTCCAACCCAACATCTTGGGATGGTTTATCAAACAGTAGCTATCCAACCACTACATCTTGAGGTCCCCCGTCTTTGCCGGCAGCTATTAGCTAGGAGCTAAGAGCTAAGAGCTAAGAGCTTCAAAAACCAAAGCCCGCCCCTGGGACGGTCCGCCGGAAAACCAATTGTATTTTATTTCTCTACGATACTAGAGCGATATTGTATGTTTTGTCAAGCTCTTTTTTGAGGTTTTTTAGCAAAGGCTCGCCTCCAACCCCATCCCACCGGGTTTGACAGCACCCAGCCCCGGACGTAAAATCAGTTTGCTGCCGATCTCCTATCGCGCAGCATTCTTTTTGTCCCCGTTTGCGGCGTCCTATTGGCGGTGTAGCTCAGGTGGTCAGAGCGACGGTCTCATAATCCGTAGGTCGTTGGTTCGAGTCCAACCGCCGCCACCAGTAAATCTTCGGTTCAATTCATTGTCGCTCTGGGGTGAGAAGAAAAGCCGAGCGCCCGGGTGAGCGCCGTACGCGCGAACAGGGCGCGAGGGCGCAGCCCTCGAAGAAAAGCCCGACGGTCTCGGCTTCGTTTCGGCGGGACAGCGGAGCTGCCCCTAGGCCATAGGTCGTTCGTTCGAATCCAACCGCCGCCACCAGTCATCTTTTTTCTCTCTTTCGATAAAGTCGCACCAGGGCGCAGCCCTCGAAGGAAAGCCGAGCGAAGCGCCGGATCGCGCGAACAAGGCGCAAGGCACATTTCCATTTTGGGAACAATGAGAAGAACGAGGAAGATTTCTACTTGCACGAGCCAGCACAGGTATCGTATCTTTTGGCGACCCCCCAAATCGAGCCGATCCATTTCATTCTGAAAGTGCGTCGAGTCCGTCACCACCGGTATTTTGATGCACACCCTGTGGGCGCCAAAACCTGTTGATGGCCTGACGTCAGGCTTGTTTGCTCTGATGCTCTTGGCCTATCCGGAGGAGATTATGTGTAAATGCCCCAAATGCAATGCTGACCTCTCTGCCGAAGCCAACGAAAAATGCAAAGAGACTATTATCTTGCCCACTTTTGACTTCGACCAGGTGGAAACCAAACCGACGACTGTTGTGGTCTATTGCAGCAATGGACATGACGAGATTGCCATTGAATGCGAGTGCTCCTAATGGCCACACAAATGTCCACAGATGATCTGCAAGAACTGGCCGATCTGCGAAAGGTGTTCGACTACAACACGTCACTGCAACGAGTGCAGGACTATGGGAAGTGGATCTTCACTGCTATCGCCAGCATTACCGCTCTGGGAGCCGGCCTTTCCAATTCTGCTTTCAGGTCACTGACAACTCCAGGCAAGCTATGTTTTGGACTCGCGATCATATTGTCTGGTGTTAGCCTGGCGAGCTCAGCTCTGCTGCTGGCGCCACAGTGGCTCGCGGTCAACCGTTGGTCGAGGGACTCGATGCGCGAGGCGCTGGCCTCTCAATTTAAAAATCGCCACAGGTTCACCGTCGTAGCGGCTTATAGCCTTGCGGGTGCATTGGTCCTTGCGGGAATCGCGCCTGCAATTTCAACACTTTGTCTCCCAGGGGCTACATTCTCCAAGCTCTCCTACGCGTACTCCAAAGGAACCCTGGAAGTATCTTTGGCGCTGACGCACATGGCGCCCGATTCAAATGCAAGTTTTGAAATAGCGCGTGCAGACGATCCGCAAAAACCCGTTACCGTGGCCCAAATTGCGCTCCGTACTGACGAATCCGGAACCGCCACCCGCACGATCCAGATTTCTGTTCCCGCCGGAAGCTATCGGCTGGACTACTCGTGCAAAACCGCTGACGGCGGTGACTGTCCGTCAAAACCTGAGGTAGTGACCTTTTATGACTCTGCAACACAACCCCAGGTTAAGTCCGGCGACGGTCGCAATGCGCCAGTGCGAAAAACAGCTGGGGGAAAGACTGAGGTGAGAAAGAAATGACCTTTAATCAAGCGACGGCTATCGTTACCGATTGCATTCACAGCGTAACCGGAAGTCAGGACACGATTGATCTGTCGGCTTCACTCAAGGCAGCGGGAATTCAAACCTCTACCGCACTCGACGCCTTGAATGACTCGATATGTACCGACGTCAACATTGGCGTCCCCAGTGTGGGCGAACATCTTGAGGAAAACGCGCTGGACCTGACCACGGACACAGTCGTCAATTCGGTTATTGGCCAGGTGCACGATAAGTCGACCAAAATGCATCCGGCGCTGTTGCAAGCTTTTGTGAATGCTCTGAGTGCGGAACCGGACAAGAAGGCAATTGCGCGGCTTTCTATGAATACAAGCGACCTGCGCCGCCAACTCCCCCTGCCGGCGAAGAAGACCAAGAGGAGCTGAAAGGAGTCACGACGATGAATATGAGGATTCCCACTGCTCTGACAATCGCTCTTCGCATCCTCTTGCTGTTGGTCGGCGTTCGTGCGGCCGCCGCAACCAGCACGATCATAGGCGCCACCATGGACTACAACGAGGAGCACCAGTTGATGGTGGATGTGCTGCTCAGCGATTACGTTCCTGCATCCAGTTCAGCGGCCCTATTCGACATAAGCAACTATATTCTGCTCGACGTCGATTCTGGCCGTTTCCTGCCGATTACAGGCGTGAAACTCAAGCAGTGCGGCAACAATCTGCAACTGCTGCTCGATCCGACGCTTTATTATCCTCCTGCGGCCAAGGCAAAAGCTCATCTTCATCTTTTCATCAAAAACATCCGCCTGCTGAAAGATGAAAAAGCAGGCACTCTCGATAAAGACGTCTCAGTTCGCCTCGAGGTCAATAGTGAAGTAGAGATGGTTTGCACGCCTCCGCCGCCCACAACCGCGACGCGTGGAACGGCCGGCACCGTGGCTGACCAGGGGTCCCAGCATTTGCTGACGGCGGGAAAGGGCAAAGACGATTCCGACGTCTATCTCTCTGGCCAGGCTAACGGCGCAAGCGGGCAGAAGTTTACCTATACCGCTGATGTCAAACTTTCATTTCCTTTCAAAGCGGTACATTTCTCGCGCGTCAACACGTTTGCGCCCTTATTCACGTATAACGCCAGCACCGATCCCAAAGCCAATCCGGATACGCTGGGCATCGGACTGGACTGGTCGCTTTTCCCCGTGCGGGATCTCTCGCCATCACCATTCACGCGTCTCTTATTAACGAATTCACCCAAAATTGAGGGGACGCACGACCTCGACTCGTTCAACTTCGTCCATGGGTTGCGTTTTACGCTCTTAAGCCGTGTGGCGCGGAAGGGGATGGCCTCGTTTTACTTTCTGCCTTACGTTGGCCAGGAAGTCGGAACGCTGATCAGCAGCCCGATTGCCGCTGCTGAGGGGGGACTGATCGCGCGTCCCAATGCTGGCGGAGACCTGATTCTCGTCTTCGATGTGAATCAAACATATCTCAAGAGCGTCTCTATAGAATCGAACGGTGGGCGTCGCTGGTTATTGCGGAATGAAGTTGCGGTCGATACGGACAAGACCGGCAAAGTGACCGCTGTCAACAGCACGACGAAGCCAAAAGACGATGTCAAGAACACACTCTCTTTGAACATAACTGACTACTGGAGTATCACCTTTAGTCATGAGTATGGCAGGGTTCCTCCGCTCTATAAATTGGTAGACAACAAAATGACCGTGGGTCTTACATACAAAGCTGTGGTTAACCGAAAGTCTGTATTTTGATCGCAGCGACACAGGCGGGTTTTCAATTCCATACTATTGGAGAAAGTCTGGCCAGGCGTTACTTGCCGGAACAGCGCCACCCTGCAGTAGCGATCGATGCCCGTACCTGAACCGAGGATGTAGCGGTAAGCGTAGCCGGTCCCCGGCAACCGTACACGGCCGTTACAAACATCGAATATCGTTCGCTAGTCCGCCCCGCCGGTTGCGGTCAAAAGAAGAGTCTTTCCGCACCTTTCGGCCGTTGCAAGCTGAATCTTTCGCTCGACGCGCAGCTCTTTCCCGCGTTGCCCGGCGAGGTCGCCGACAAACGAAGCTACAGCAGCCCCTTGTACGCCCCCGACTCCAGCAGCTTCTTGATCTCGTTTTGGAAGCGTGGACCCTCGGCCACATCCTGGTCGCCGTTTTCCTTGTGCAATTTGCAATGAATCAGGGCGCTCAGGATCACGATCCGCGCCAGCTTGGGAAACGGCGCCACCGCGGGATGAATCTGGATCTTGTTCCCCTCCGCCTGGTAGCTCGACGGGCCTTCCATCTGGACCACCACCAGGTCGGCCACCTCGGGCATGGCCCGAAAATATCTCTTCTGGAACGTGCGCATGAATGCCTTGAGCAGGGCCTCGTGCATCTCCGAAACCAGGGCGCCGGTTGAATCCACCATGTTCAAGATCATAGTAGAAACTCCGGGAAACAGTTGCCATTAAATTTTCCGGACAGCCACCATCTCCGCCTTTCATTATTTTCTTACATGATTTTTAGCTTCATAAGTAACAACCAATTTATTCATATATTTATGATTGACCTATAATTACATCTTATGTAATATTTGCTTGCTGCGAACTCGCAGCGCAGATGCGGATGATGACTGGAGAAACCTTGCGCAACGCCCGCCAACGCCGCCGCTGGACGCAGGCTGAGGCGGGAGCGCGCCTGGGCATATCGCAAGCTTATGTCGCCCTGCTCGAAAAAGGCCGCCGCGCCTTCCCGTCTGCGCTGGCGCGCAAAGTAGTTCGTGTGTTCAGGCTTTCGCCGGAGCTGCTCCCCCTTCGCCGCGCGCTGTCCGCATCTGCAGCAGATGACCTGGCGCGCGATCTCAGCCGTCTGGGCTATCCGGGATTCGCTTTTCTGAAGGGCGGATGGATGAAAAATCCGGCTGAAGTTCTTGTGGCGGCGCTGGCCCGCCCGCAGCTGGATTCGCGCATCGCCGAAGCTCTTCCCTGGCTTCTTCTCGCTTACCCGCAGCTTGATCGCGACTGGCTGGTAACTCAGGCCCGCTTGTTGAATATCACCAACCGTTTGGGCTTCGTTGTAGATCTCGCTCGCCGCGTCGCTGAAAAAGCCGGCGAGGCCAACTCCACGCGATACCTGGCGCTCAGCCGCCTGTCCGACTCTCTGCGCGCCGGCCGTCTGGAAGCTGAAGACACTCTTGCCCAGCAATCGTTGACCGCGGCCGAACGCAACTGGCTCCGCGCCAACCGCTCAGAAGACGCGGAAGCCTGGCATCTCCTGACCGACTGGCGTCCGGAACTATTGCAGTACACGAAGTGATCTTCTATGACGAACGCACCGCTGACGCTCTCCCAAAACCCTGGCCCGATTTTTTAAAGGAAATTGATTCTGCGATCTCCCGTCCCGTCGACCTGCACTGCATTGGCGGATTCGTCTTGACTGCTTCCTATGGACTTCCCAGAAGCACTGGAGATCTCGATTACGTTCAGGTGATCCCGCAGGACGCGGCTGCGGAGATCGAGGATCTGGCGGGTCTGGGCTCAGTGATCGCCAGAAAATACCGGCTGTTCTTGCAGAGTGTTGGAATTGCCGACCTGCCCGATGGCTATGCCTCTAGAGCGCAGGAACTCCAATTGGGGCTGAGCCGGCTCCGGCTCTGGGTCTTGGAGCCCTATGATCTGCTGCTCTCCAAACTCCCCCGCAACTCCCCCAAGGATCGCGAAGATGCCACTTACCTTATTCAGAAGCTGGAACTCGACTTTCAAACCTTCTACAGCCGCTGGCAGCAGGAAATGGCGCCTTGGATCGCCAACAGAGGCCGGCACGAGTTAACCATCCAGCTCTGGAAGGAGTACTTTCAGAAATAACTCGTTCTTGCGGGACCTCATCGCTGAGCCTTGCCCAGCCTCCGTGCCTCCGTGTCTCCGTGGTAGATTTCTGTCTCACCTCCACGACCCACAGAAATTTTGAAGGGACACCGACCGATAGCTCGACCCTCGTCGCACGCCTTCTGAATCCCCCTGCCGAGCGTCCTGCCTCACTTCGGCTCGTACTCGCAGTTCTCCACGCACTTGCGGCTCAGAATGGTGATGGTCACACCGTTCGGCTCCTGCAACGTGCCCTTGGTACCGAACAGATGCTCCATTTGCAGGCCGGCCTGCTTGGCGCGCAGGTCGCGAACAAAGATGAGGTGCGATTTGCCGGTCTTCATGCGGCAGATCTTGGCCGACTTGCGAATGCTCTCTTCGTAACACACTGACGCGCGGCGCATCGCCGCCCATCCGTCCATGCGGTCGGCCCACTTCGCGTCCATCAGCCCCGTATCCACCGCCATGGCCGACTTGATCTGGTAGCGGATCTCGCCCTGCTGCGGGTCCACAGGTCCCCACGCCTTGCCTTCGCCGGGCATGAAGTCGAAAGTGCGCGCGTCCGTCTCCACCCACTGATAGACCGGATCGCGCGGCCCGCCGAATTTGCGGAACACGTTCTGCGGGTTGGTCATACCGTCGTAGAAGACGTAGGCGGCGATCAGCATGCAGATCGCTCCCGCCGCGATCGCGGCGCGAATCAAAAACCGCCGGCGGCGCGTCCACGCCAGCAGACGTCCGCAGCCCGGACAGAATTCTGTGTCGCCCGGCTCCAGTGCATGCGAACAGCGTGGACAATTGCGAAGATTCCCTGGCGTGGGCAAAGCCGGATTATTTCTGGGCCAACGCCCGCCTGTCAACAACGCCAGTTTAAGGATGGAGAACTCGTCATCGTCCCGGGACTCCGCGCGGCTACTCGTCGCGCAGCGCGATCATCGGGTCCACCTGGCTGGCGCGGCGTGCAGGAAGAAAACCGGCCATCGCGGCTACCACCGCCAGCAATGCCGTCAATGCCGCCAGGAGAGCGACGTCGAGTTCAATCACTCCGCTCAGCAAGCTGGCGAGCAGGCGCATCAGCATGAAGGCCGCTGGCGCCCCGATTGCCAGCCCTCCCAGGCCCAGCTTCACCGAATTGCCCACGATCATGCGCAACACGTCTCCATGCTGCGCGCCCAGGGCCATGCGCACTCCGATTTCATGGCGGCGTTGGACCACGGCATAAGCCATCACCGCATAGATTCCGGCGGCGGCCAGAAGCAAGGCAATCAAGGCGAAAGCCAGCATCATGTGCGCCGAATACTGCACCCCGCTGGCGTTGTCGCCGATCAACTGCTGCAAAGTGCGAATGTCATAGACCGGCTGGTCGCGATCCACGCTTTGCACTACCGCTCGTGCCGGCGCGGCGAGCGCCATAGGATCGCGAGAACTGCGCAGCACGAACCCCGCCGACTGCGGCGGCGCCTGCGTCATGGGAACGTAAGCCGTGGGTCGAAACTCTTCGTCAAAAGTGTTTTGCCGGATCTCGGCCACCACGCCCACAATGCTTCGCCAGGGATCGCCGGCCGCAAAACGAATACGGTGCCCGATGGGATCTCTTCCCGGCCAGTAACGACGCGCCATGGTCTCATTGATCACCGCCACCTGCGGCGCGTCGATTCCGTCCTGAGGGCTGAGCAGTCGTCCCGAGCGCAAAGGAATCCGCAGAGCGCGGAAGAAGTCGGGAGTCACAGACTGCATTCCCGCCCGCAGCTGTTCTCCTGGACGCGGCGCGGCGTTTTCGATGCTGAAGCTGCCGGTTTGCCACTGCCAGCCTGAAGGCAGGAAGCGAACCGCCGCGGCTGATTCCGCGCCCGGCATGGCCGCAAGCTTTTCCGTCAGGCGATCGTAAAACTCCGCTCGCGCGCGTGCTTCGCCATACTTCTTCTCCGGCAAGGTAACGCGGAACGAGAGAACGGCAGGCGCGTCGTATCCGGGGTAGCGCTCTACGAGATGGTTGAATCCCTTCACCATCACGCTGGCGCCGACGAGCAGAATCAGGGCCAGCGCCACCTCCACCACCACCAGCAGCGACCGTGAGCGGCTCCGCACCTGCACCGTCGATAGTCCGCGGACTCCCGCTTGCAGCCCTTCGTGGAGATCTCGCGACCAGCCGGCCTGCATCGCAGGTATCAGGCTGGCGAGAACGCCGGTCAGCAGGGCGATGGCAGCGGTAAAAACCAGCACTTCGGCATCCAGCCGGATATTTTTGATTCCGGCGATGTGCTGCAAGATAAACGGCGGCACGCCCGCGCGCGTGACGGGAATGGCCCATGCAGCCACTACCACGCCCACAACTCCTCCCGCCGAACCCAGCAGGATGCTCTCCGTCAGGACCTGCCGCGCGATCCGCCAGCGCGAAGCGCCCAGGGCCACCCGCACCAGCAATTCTTTCTGTCTCCCTAGAGCGCGCGCCAGCTGCAGGTTGGCCACGTTGGCGCACGCCAGCACCAGCAGAAACGCTGCCGACCACATCAGAATCAAAATGTACTGGCGGGTCTCGCCCACTACTTCTTTTCTCAGCAGCCCGGCCTCAAACCCGCGGCCGGCATTGGTCGCCGGATAGTCGTGCTCCAGCGCAGTGGCGATGGTCCGCAACTCGGCCCGCGCCTCCTCCATCGACACTCGCGGCTTCAGCCGTCCAATAACGTCCAGAGTATGGTCGCCGCGGCTATACATCTCCGGTGAGTTCAAAGCCAGGACGCCCCAGATCTCCGCTCCGATCGGGAAATCGAATTCCCGCGGCATCACTCCGATAATGGCCGTCTGGCCCCCGTTGAGAACCACTTCGCGGCCAACGATGTTGGCGTCGCTCCCGAAGTGTTTTTGCCATGCGGTATAGCTGATGACTGCTGCCCGCAGGTCGCCCTCGGCGGCTTCGGACTCTGTGAACGTTCGCCCCATCAGCGGAGCCATCCTCAGCAGCCGGAAGAAGCCGGGAGTAACCAGGTAACCCTCGAGCCGGTCGGGCACCCCAGCGCCGGTGACATTGGCGTCCCATTCCCGGCCCTGCAGGGCAGCCGTGCCCTCGAATGCTGTATTGCGCTCAGCTAGATCGCGATAGTTCGCCGGCGCCACGCTGCCTTCCCATCCGGTGCCCACGACCGTCTCGTGAATCAGCAGAATCCGGTCCAGGTCCTCAAACGCAAGCGGACGCAGAACCATCGCCTTCACTGTGCTGTAGATGGTGCTGTTGGCGCCGATGCCCAGCCCGAGAACGACAATGGAAACCACAGAGAACCCGCGGCTCTTCCAGAGCACGCGCAAAGACAGGCGGAGTTCCTGCAGCAGCGAGTCGGCCGCCGCCCTGTCCGTCCAACGGTGGGATGACTGCCGCATAAAAGGTCCGGGGAATACCCCGAAAAATTTAGCGGTAGTTGAACCCGGCCGCTGTGACCGGGATCACAAAGAGAGCAATATCCTTGATTACAGCGGAACCTCGTGTGAGCCCGCTAATTGGCCGCGCCACGTATGTAGCCTATGGCTCGGTTCCACACTTTATCCGCCACCATGCGTCCCAGCGCGCGGCCGGCCAGGTCGTCGGATTCAAAGTGTATTCCGCCCCAGCGCCGCGATATTCCCGCCTCGTCCGCAGCATCGGAAAAGGTCGCCCAGGAGAGCGTGACCGCCGCGGTGGGGGTCAGGCCCGGCTCGATCAACGATGATCCCGGCTCCGCCGTAAACCACCCGCCGAAGGCGTCGCTGCCAGTGAATCTCTTGAGGATCTCCGCTCCCGCAGCGCTGAATGCGCTGTGCCCGGAGACAAACGAAGAAAACGGGGGCGTCGGCAGATACGTCCGGAAATTTTTGCAGTTGATCATCCGCACGCCCAGCCCCGGTCCGGCCCAGGCGCGCATCTCGCGGTTGCCCAGCAAGGCGCGAATCACCGTGACCGGGCGGATGGAGTCGGCGTAGCGCTTCACGTCCCACGCGGCGATGCTCGCGTCCAGCAGCGCATTGTTGAGAGCGAAAAACATCTTCACGTCCTCATCGAGCCCATGATGATCGCGGCGCGAAACTTCCTGGGCGATCACGTTCCAGTGCCCCGGCGGCGTGACCGTCCCCGCGCCGTCGGCCCAATACTCCGCGATCGTCTTCTCCCGGTCGCCGAGCTGCGCGCTCAGATCCACCACCTCCTCCGCCTGCTTCCAGAAGGCGGCACTGGGATAGACGTAAGGCCCCTGGGTCAGGACCGCGGCGCGAAACTCCGCCCCCGAAGTCAGCGCGAACGGCGTAATCACCGCCCACTGCGGCAGCAGCCAACGCTGCGGCGAGCCATTCACCAGCAGCGGCTGCCAGCGGTTGCGATTGCGCAGGACCTCCACCGTATTGGCGGGCGTGAAGCCGGTGTAGTCGGAATACGCGCCGTCATGCAGATCGCCGTTCTGATTGGCGCCGTCGTGATGGCGAAACTCCAGAACGGCGTTGCAGGCAACGTTGGCGACTCCGGCCGCAGTCGCCGAATCGTCTGAGTCCTTCCCGGCCTCCAGACCCAGCGCCTCCGCCGCGGGATCCAGCAGCGTGGCTTTCTGGCTGGGAAATACATCGACCAGCGCGCGGTAGGCAGCCGCGCTGACCGCCAATTCTTTATTTCTTATCGTGCGCTCGCGTGCCGGCCGGCGTAGGCTGCCGCCCAGGCGCGTTCCCGTCGCGGCCTCGTCATAGGCTGTCCAGGCATCGAACATGCAGGTATGAACGATGGCCAGCGCGCGGGCTCCGACCGGTGGCGACGTTCGCGTGATCCGTATGGCTTCCAGCGCCACCTGGTTCCAACGGATCACCGCGTTGTCTTTGTCTTTCGCGGCGGGCTGAGCTACCGCGCAGCTTCCGACCACAGCCGCTGTTGCAACGGCTATGGCCATGAAGCGCGCGGCGCTTCTCGCGAAATGTTCACGCCAGCTCAAGTGAACGCTCTCCCTACTGCAGCAGGCGGGCGGGCACGCGCTCGGTGTGAAGGCTTTCCACGCCTCCCTCCCTGCCTGACGCGGTGTAGACCGCGACCACATCCAGCTCCACGTCGCTCTCGATCACCGCGAAGCCGTCAATGAATCCCTGCTTCGACTCCAGCAGGCGCGCAATCAGGTAGCAGTCGAGCGAGATCACTTCGTCCGGTCCCACCGTCATGTCGACGAAGCGGGAGATGTGTCCCGGCTTGCCATCGGCTCCGGCTGCCGCGAACTTCACGCGGATCGCCGCCGGCCTCTCCGTGGGATTGTGGACGTTCACTGCCGTGTAGTATCTGCCCTGGGCTACACCGGTCTCACGGCCGTGCTGGTCGTCTTTGTCCCTGTCTTTATCTCTGTCTTTGTCGCGATCCTTGTCGTCCTTGTCCTTTCTGTCTTTGTCTTTGTCCTTGCGATCGCGATCATCCCCGCGTCGCCCGCCCTCGCCTTCGCGCTCGCCGCTTCCGCACAGGAACTTGGCGGCGTACTGCAGCGCCCGGTGCTGAACGTTGGGCAGCTCTTTGGGCCCGATCAGCAGACCTACGTTGTTGTCGCTGTTGCAGACCTGCAGCTCGGACGCCACCACGCTGATGATTGACGTGCCGTCAGCCGTGATGTCGCGCGGGTTCTGTATCGCCGGACAATTCTTGGGTCCGGGTATGCCGGCCGCCTGGAAGGTATTCGCCAGGCTGGTGGCGATCTGGGCTGCGGTTTCGCCGGGATCGGTTTTCACCGTTGTGCGGCAGACGCCCAGGTTCGAGCGCTCCACCACCGTGAGCGCCCCGCCGGCAGCTCCGCCCGGCCCCGTCTCCAGATCCACCTTCATCACCGCAATCTGGTTCTGGACGGGTGAGCCCAGGCCATTGACGTCAAAACACTCGTTCGTGGCCGATCCCGGCGCAGTGCGCAACGAGGTGAACAATTGTCCGCCCACGGCTCCCGGCGCCTTTACCAGCAGGCTCGGCGGGCTGGCCAGCAAGTCTTCCAGCAGTCCGGCTTCAGGGGGAACACCGCGCACGGCGGCGGACACCGACTTCTGCTGGCAGCTCGGAGTCGAGTTCACGGCCTCGCTGGTCTTCATCAGCGCGTGCAGGGGCGTGTCTCCTGCCTGGAGCTGGACGTTGGCCGTACATAGCGTCTGTACTCCATTTCTCCCCTGCACGGTGGGAATCAAATCAAAGTTTGCCGCCCCGGCCATCGGCGCCGGCGCCCCTCCTGCTCCCGCGGCTCCCCCGGCGCCCGCTCCGGCCCCGGCCCCGGCTCCTGCTCCCACTCCCGAGAGACCCAGCAAGCTGCTTGGCGGATTCGCCTGCGCCGGACAGCCGGTGATGTGGTCAATACCCACCTCGCCGCCGCAGGAGACGACTACGCTAGTAATCGGATTTCCCGGCTGATTGCACTGCGCGATGGTCGTCCCACCGATGCAGCTTCCATTGAAACAGCCCCAGGCCACCGGTTTGTTGTTCCAGAAAGTGTTCTTGCTGGTCACCAGGTTGCCGGAATTGTCGAAGGTGATGTTCCCGCCCATGGCATCCACCGTTGAACTGGCGCACACATGGCCGTTCTGCTGGATGAGCTGCATGGTGCAAGGCGATCCAGCTGGATTGCTCAAGGTCGGGGTAAAGCCGTTACCGAAAACCGGGATGTCCCAAATGTCATTGTTGACCCATCCCTCAAAGTTGCTCAGGAAGGGCTGCGTCAGTATGAATACACCGCGGCCTTGCGTGCCCGCCCACAGCCGCCCGCGAGCGCTGTCGATGGAAATCTCGTACACCGGGACGTGGGGAAGGCCGTTGCCGTAGCGGGCCCAGTTGCCGCCGCTGTTCGAGCTGCGATAAACGCCGTCGTCGGCCCCCACCCACAGGATGCTGCTGGTCTCCATGGTTACCGTGTCAACCGGAATGCTGGGCAGGCCTGTAGCCGAGGCTGTCCACTTGGTGCCGCCATTGATCGTCTTGAAAAGATGCGCTCCCGCCGAGAATCCGGAGAAGGTTGCATAGGCGATGTCGGCGTTGTTGGGATCCACCGCGATCCGGGTCACCGGCGCGCTGGGCAGGCCGTTGCTGACCGATTTCCAGCAGTTGTTCGCGGAACACGCCGAGTTGGTCATGAAGATCTCGCCATCGTAGTAGCCCACGTAGATGCGGTTGGCATTGCTGGGCGCGACAGCAATGGCCGTGATCACGTTGGTGGTGTTGATGTCGGGGAATGTGTTCCCGGTGCCGCCCAGCGTCGGGCTGACGATGGTCCACGAACCGCCTTTGTTCGTGCTCTGATACAGGCGGTTCGTGCCGTAATAAAGATTATGCGCGCCGGAAGGAGCTTCAATGATCGGCGGATAGAAGGCCGCTGGATCGCTGCCCGTAATCCCGTTGTTGACGTAATTCCAGCTGCCGAAGGCGCCTCCGGTGGTCGATTCTGCGTTCGAGGCAGCGTAGTAGTTCGTGGCAAACATTACCATGCCGTCATCGCGGTCCATGATGGTAAAACCGCCGTCGCCGTCAAATACATGGTTCCAGATGCGGGTGCCCACCCACATCTCCGTGCCGTTGTCCTGCGTGCCGCCGATCACGCGCGACGTCGGGTTGGTCGGGGCCACCGAAGACGCAATCGACTGGAATTGCGTGATCTGCAGGTCGCTGTTGCCGCTGTTCCAGGTGTTGCCGCCGTCGGTGGAGGTGGCAAAACCGCCGTCGGAAACATCGAAGACCAGGCTTTCATTCGTCGGATCGGGATAGGCGATGGCGTGGTGGTCGGGGTGAACGGTGTTCGTCCCTATATCGCAGAAGGTGTTGCCGCCGTCGGTCGATTTGTAGAGGTAGACTCCTCCCAGGAACAAGACCGAAGAATTTTTTGGATCCACCGTCAAGCCATGTGTGTAACGGCTGTAGACCTGGAGACCGATGCAACCCGTGGTGGTGGCTGAAACCTGTGTCCAACTGCTGCCTCCGTTAGTCGACTTGAAAACCGTGGGCAGGCAGCTATCGACGATGAAGCTCGTGCAGTTGCCCTGCATCACGTAAATCACCTGGCTCCCCGCGCTGGCAGGAGAAATGGCGATCTCCACGTGATCGAAGGTCGTGGTCGTCGGATTCGGTAGACCTGTGGCTGCCACGCAGCCCGGCGGCAGCGTCAGCCCCGGGTTCAACGGACACCAGTGGGCGCCGCCGTCCTTCGTCTTGAACACGCCGCGGCCCATGTAACCCGCATAGAGGACCTGGCTGTTCGTCGGGTCCATCTCCAGATCGGTGGGCTTGAATCCATCGCCTCCGGGAACAGTTAGCTTGGTCCAGGCGGAGGCGTTGTTGCTCGACTTGAAAATCCCAAAGCTTTGCGGCGGCGTGGGCGCGGTCACCGTGGACTCCGTTGCCGACGCCGTTTCACCGCTGGAGAGCGTCACGTAGATGACCTTGGTTCCACCGGAAGTCGAGGGATCGAGCACCACGTTATTGATTGAAGCAAACTTGAAAGGCGTCGCCCCTTGCAGCGTCCAGCCGAAGGCCGGAAACTCGCCGCCTGAGGTCGTGCCCACCAGCAGGCCCATGCCGTAATACGTGTCGCGTCGGATCGCGTTCTCGCCCGTGCCCGCATAGACGGTGGCGCATCCGGCGGCGCTGCAACCATCCAGAGCAATCGCGCCGATCGACAACGAGGCCTCATTGTCCGACATCGGCAGCCAGTTCACGCCGCCGTTGATGGAGTGCCACACTCCTCCGGTTGCCGTCCCCAGCCAGACATCATTGGGATTGCTGGGATTCACGGTAATCACCGTGGCCCGCCCGCTCACGTTGGGACGACCGGTGCCGTAGGTCTGCCCGTTGGCAATGTCGGCCGGACCGACGGGAAACCAGTTGATGCCGCTGATGGGATTTTGCGCCACCAGCATTTCCGGACCGGCGATTAAGAGAAAGCAGAACATCGCCCGCAGGGCGAGAGTGTGGAATCCGCGGGAAGTCAGACGCGCGCAGCTCAGCATGGTGCTCCTCCGGATCTTCAGAAGGGTTTCGTTTTTGGATTGGGGGCTGCTGAGTAGTGCTCGGCGTAGGCGGTTTGTTACAGTCTGTTCAGAAATCTTTCTCGCAGACCCTGGCCGCATGCAGAAAAATGCTCGGCTCGCGCCGGTGCCAGGCGATTCCGGCGTTCATCGGCTACAATCAAATGTTTTGTCTGCGCGCCCTTGGCGTAAACGCAAGCGGACAACGTCGTAAAACCATGCTGCGCTACTTCACTGCCGGAGAATCGCACGGAGAGACGCTGGTCGCCTTCCTTTCAGGAATGCCCGCCGGGCTGGCCATCGACCAGGCCTTCCTCGACCGCGAATTGTGGCGGCGGCAGCAGGGATTTGGCCGCGGCGGGCGCATGAAGATTGAGACCGATACCGCGCACATCGTCTCCGGGGTGCGCCAGGGCAGGACCATCGGCTCGCCCATCGCCGTTCTGCTCGAAAACAAGGACTGGAAGAATTGGCAGGAGGCTTTGCCTATAGAAGCCGGTGATCCCGCCAAACACAAGCGTGTGGCTTCGCCGCGTCCCGGGCACGCCGACCTGGCCGGGGCCCTCAAGCACAACTTTCCCGAGGCTCGCTACGTTCTCGAACGCGCTTCGGCGCGCGAATCGGCGGCGCGAGTCGCCGTGGGCGCCATCGCCAAATTGTTTCTGCGCGAGCTGGGCATCGAGGTTCTGAGCCACGTGATCGCGGTGGGCAACGCCGCGCTGGAGAACCTAGACGTCGAGTGGGAGAAAATCGAAGCCATGCCGGCGAAGAACGAGGTCTTGTTGAATTGTGTCGACGCCAAAACCGAAGAGCGCATGAAGGCCGAAGTGGATCAGGCGCTGCGCACCGGCGACTCTGTCGGCGGCATCTTCGAGGTCGTTGCTCACAATGTTCCGCCCGGGCTCGGCACCTACGCCCAGTGGGATGAGCGCCTCGACGGCATGCTGGCCATGGCCGTGATGTCGCTGCAGGCGGTGAAGGCAGTCGAGATCGGCAGCGGCGTGGAATCCGCCGTGGCCTTCGGTTCCACCGTGCACGATGAGATCGGCTACGAGCGCGGCACAAGCGGAAGCCGCACCACCGGCTTCACCCGCGCCTCCAATCATGCCGGCGGCATCGAAGGCGGAGTTTCCAACGGTGAAGACATCCTGGTGCGCGGCTATCTGAAACCGATCTCCACTCTGCGCCGCCCGCTGGCATCCGTGGACTTTGCCACCCGCGAGCCGGTCAAGGCCGCCTACGAGCGCTCTGACGTCTGCGTGGTGCCCGCCGCCGGCGTGGCCGCGGAAGCCATGGTCGCGCTCACCCTGGCCCGCGCCGCGATCGACAAGTTCGGCGGAGATTCCATCGGCGAGACCCTGCGCAATTTTGAAGGCTACCAACAACAACTGAGGAAGTACTGACCAAAGAGATGATTTATCCCATCGTGAAGTACGGCGATCCCGTCCTGGAAAAGCCCGCGGAAACAATCACCGAGTTCAACGGCCAGTTGAAAAAGCTGGCCGAGGACATGTTCGAATCCATGTATGCCGCCCATGGTGTCGGCCTGGCTGCGCCCCAGATCGGCATCGGCAAACGCATCGCCGTGATCGACATCAGCTTCAAGGAACGCCCGGAAGACAAACTGGTGCTGGTCAATCCCGAGATCGTGAAGAAGGAGGGCCGGCAGCGCGGAAGCGAAGGCTGCCTCAGCCTGCCCGAGTTTCGCGAGGAGGTCACGCGCGCCAAAATCGTCACTGCCCGCGCCCAGAACCTGGAAGGCGAGTGGTTTGAAGTCACCGGCGAGGACTTGCTGGCCCGGGCGCTGCTCCACGAGACCGAGCATCTGCAGGGCAAGCTTTACATCAGCCACATCAGCGCGCTCAAGCGCGACCTGATGAAGCGCAAGATCAGGAAGCTGGCGCGCGCCGGCGAGTGGGCATGAGAGTGGTTTTCTGCGGCACGCCGCAGTTCGCCGTTCCCTCGCTGGAGCGGCTGTACGCCGAGGCCTTCGACATTCCTCTGGTGGTCACGCAGCCCGATCGCCCCAGCGGCCGAGGCATGGAGATGACGGCATCGCCGGTGAAGCAGGCCGCCACCTATATGGAATTGCCCATCACCCAGCCGGAAAAAATCAAAAACAACCAATATTTTCGAGATCGTTTGCGCAAGCTGCAGCCCGACGCCATCGTGGTTGTGGGCTACGGCCGCATCATCCCACCCTGGATGCTGGCCCTACCGCCCGCCGGCAACATCAACGTCCACGCCTCGCTGTTGCCGAAGTATCGCGGCGCGGCCCCCATCCAGTGGGCCATCGCCTCAGGCGAGACCGTGACCGGCGTCACCACCATGCTGCTCAACGAAGGCCTGGATACCGGTGACATCTTTCTCCAGAAGGAAATTCCCATCGCGCCTGACGATACGGCGGTCACGCTGGCGCCGCGCCTCGCCGGTATTGGCGCCGATCTGCTGGTGGCCACCCTGCGCGGACTGGAAAACGCGACCTTGCGCCCCACCCCCCAGGACAATTCCCGGGCCACGCTGGCGCCAATTCTGAAAAAGGAGGACGGCCTCATCAATTTCAGCCGCCCGGCAGCCGTGATTTACAACCGCCTGCGCGGCTTCCAGCCCTGGCCCGGCGCTTACATCAATTTCCGTGGCAAGAATTTGAAGATCGCCTCCGCCCAGCCCACGGAACTCTACGCCACACTCTCCCCCGGAGAACTGCTTGCCAGCGGCGACCGCCTGTTCGTCGGCTGCGGCAATGACACCTCGCTGGAACTCCTCGAACTCCAGCCCGAAGGCAAGAAGATTATTTCGGCGCGCGATTTCCTGAGCGGATACCGCCTCCAGCCCGGCGAACGGCTGGGGTGAGATGAATTCGAAACCAAGAAATAATCGTTGTGGCACAGGCACTCTTGCCTGTCCTTCCCAGTTCATCTGAAGCGCTACCGGCACACATTATCCGGATCCGGCCGACCGGCTGGGGTGAGATGAATCTCCAAGCGAGAGATGACTGTGTGGCACAGGCACTCTTGCCTGTGCCTTCGCGTGCCACCCGGAGTGTTACCGGCTCACATCAAAGTTGATCGCTCTCCCCGCCGCCACTTTCTGTCCTGCAGCGGGAAACTGACGCACAATCATTCCCGGACCGCCTGCGCCGGGATCCACGGCCACCGTTGAGATTTTTCCCACAGTAAAGCCGGCTTTCTGCAGCACCGCCGTCGCCTCGGTGATCGGTTTGCCGACGAAGCTTGGCATCACGTACATCTGCGCATTGTCGGGCGCCGAGAGTAACAAGCTGATCCTGGGCGACGCGGCCTGCTTGTTGTCAGGCCCGGGACTCTGCGCCAGCACCGTTCCCGGCTGCGTTCCGGGCGCATGCATCACCGCCACTGAGCCGATCTCCAGCCCGCGGCGGGTGATGTTGGTCTCCGCTGCGTGCTCGCTCTGCCCGATCACGTTGGGAATGGCCACGCGCTGCGGCCCCAGGCTTTCCGCGGCCATGATCTTCCAGCCCCGGCGCACACGCGCCCCGGCTTCCGGCATCTGCGAAACAATTCTTCCCTGCTGCAGCGGAGAGTAGTAGCGGCTCTCGATCGCCAGCAGCAGGCCGGCGTTGCCGGCGCTGCGTTCGGCCTCGCCCGGCGTGAGCCCGATCAGGGCGGGGACGCTCACTTCGCGGCCGCGGATGGCGTAGCGCATCGCAACCAGGGCCGACGCCAGAAAAACCAGCAGCAGGATCAACGTGACCAGCACGTAGCGCAGAAGGCGAAGCAATCAGTGCCCCTCCGCCCCGTGATGCTGCGGAAAAGCTGCCGCGGCGCGGCTCACCGCCGGTTTTTTCCGCGGCTCGCCGGATGAAGATGGAAACGATTCGTTGCGCCGCGAAGGATCGGCCAGCGCCGTTCGCATGAACTCCATCCATACCGGCAGCGCCGTCTCCCCTCCGGTCTCGTTGCGGCCCAGCGGCTGCTTTTCGTCAAACCCGATCCACACTCCGCAGGTGATGCTGGGCGAGAACCCGATGAACCAGGCATCGGTGTAATCATTGGTGGTTCCGGTCTTGCCGGCCAGCGGATGATTGAGCGTGCGCGCCGCCCGCGCCGTGCCGTGCTCGATCACGCCCTGCATCAGCGAAACCATGGTGCGCGCGGTCTTCGCGCTGACTGCGTCCCTGGCTTCAGGAAACGTTTCCTCCAGAACGTGGCCTTCGTAGTCGGTTACCTTTTTGATGTAACGCGGCTCGATGCGCAGGCCATCGTTGGGAAACACCGTGTACGCGGCCGTCTGCTCGTACAGCGTAAGGTCGGCAGCGCCCAGCGCCACCGGCAGAAACGCCGGGATGGGCGAAGTGATGCCGAAACGCCGCGCATATTCCGCCACCTGCGCCATGCCCGCCTGCTGCGCCAGTTTCACGGCCGGGATGTTGCGCGACTCCGCCAGCGCCCGCCGCAAAGTGATGCTGCCCTCATAGTGATGGTCGTAATTGTGCGGTGTGTAGGCCACGCCGTTACTGTCGAATGTGGTGGGTTCGTCGACGATGCGGTCGTCAGGATCGGCGCCCTTGTCGATCGCCGCCACGTACACGAACGGCTTGAACGACGATCCCGCCTGGCGCTGCGCCTGCGTCGCGCGATTGAACTTGGACTGCTCGAAATCGCGCCCGCCGACCATGGCCTTGATATCGCCGGTGGAATTCTCGATCGCCAGCAAAGCTCCTTGCGCGCCAGAATCCTGCTCCAGCGAGACGCGGGCTGAACCCTCATTGCCCAGCGAAATAATCTTCACGTATACCAGGTCGCCCGGCGACAGCGCGCTTCTCGCCAGCTTGTACCCGGTCCAGGCCAGCTCCGCCGGGCCGACCGACGCCGTGTATTTTGCGAACTTGATCTTGGCAAACTGCAGCCCCACATCCACCACCAGCCCGTGCACGTAGTTCCCCGGCTGCAATGGCTGGTCCCAGTCCGGGTCGCGGAAGCTGCTGATAGTCGCGCCTTCGCGCAACACGTTCCTGCGCTCTTCCGACCAGCCCTGGCGATGCTCGTATGACGCCAGCCCGTCCAGCACCGCCTGCGTCGCCGCACGCTGCAGGTCGGGATCGAGCGTGGTATAGACGCGCAACCCGCCTTCATGCACCTGGTCGGAGCCGTACTTTTTCTCCAGGTAGCGGCGGACCTCTTCCACAAAATACGGCGCCGGAGAGATCTCGCCGCGAATGTTCAGCCGCAACGGCGCCGCCTTCGCCCGCCCTGCCTCTTCCGCTGTGATCTTGCCGTCCTCCAGCAGGTTGTTGATCACCAGGTTGCGGCGCTTGATCGCCCGGTCGGGATAATTGATTGGCGAATACAAGGCCGGGCCTTTAGGCAGCCCTGCCAGCAGCGCTGCCTCCTCCAGATTGAGATCGCGCGCGTGTTTGTGGAAGTAATATTCAGCGCCGGCCTCAAAGCCATAGATGCCGTGTCCCAGAAAGATCTGGTTGGCATAAAGGGTGAAGATCTGCTGCTTGGTAAAGTGGCGCTCGATCTGCAACGCCAGCAGCGTCTCCTGGATCTTGCGGCCGAAGTGCCGCTCCGGAGAGAGAAAGAGGTTGCGCGAGAGCTGCATGGTCAACGTGGATGCTCCCTGCGCGCGCGAGCCCGAGGAAATGTCGCGATAGCCCGCACCCAGCACCCGCCAGATGTTGACGCCCCAGTGGCTCTCAAAAGTTTTGTCTTCGGTGGAGATCACCGCGTCGCGCAGGATTCGGGGCAGATCGTCATAGGCGACGATCACGCGTCGTTGCAGCGCGAACGAGCCGATCACGCGGCCCTGACCGTCGTAGATCTCGGTCACCGTGCTGGGGCGAAAGCGCTGCAGTTCGTCGATCTGGGGAAGGTCGGTAGAGTAAACGATGAGCAGTCCGGTCACTGTTCCCAGCACAACCGCGGCGACCACCAGGATGGAGAAAACCACGCGGCCGACCATTTTCTGTCCGCCCAGACGCAGGGACGGAAGTTGTGAATAGAGAAACTTCATGTGCGGGGAACGCCGGGGCCAGAATAGCACGATTCGTTCGCCCGGCATCAATCTGCTCAAAAACCAAAGAGCGCGTCCGCGGACGCGCTCTTGTCGATGAGAATTGCTTTAGGTATTAGCTCTTCGGTGTCTTGGCCTTCAGGACATCGATGGCGCGATGCAGCTGATCGTCGTCCTTGGGCTGCACCTTTTGCGGCTCGTCAGGAGCATTGTTGCCGTCGTCGTCGTCGCTGAGCGCAGCCAGATCGGCGGTGGATGCAACCGGGACGTTGGGCGTAATGCCGTTCTCCTGAATCACCTTGCCCGTAGGCGTGTAGTACTTGGCGACCGAGAGAATCAGGGCGGAGCCATCGGGCACTTCAATCAGCTTCTGCACCGAACCCTCGCCGAAAGTTTTGTCGCCCACCACGTCGCCGCGCTGGTTCTCCTGGATAGCCGCCGCGACAACTTCCGCCGCGCCCGCCGTTCCATGATTCACCAGCACCACCACCGGAAGGTCGGTGATCTTCTTTTGGGGATCGGCGTTATAAGTGACTTTCTCGTACTTCTGCCCCTGGAGGTAAGTGATCAGGCCTTTGTTCAGGAAGAGGTTGGCTACCGCGACTCCTTCTTCTTCATCGCCTTCCGAGTCATACCGCAGATCCAGCACCAGCTTCTTGGCGCCTTGCTTCTGCACCGACTTGATCTTGTTGGCAATCTCCTGCGCTTTGCCCTTGGTCAGAACCTGGGCCTTGATGTAGCCCACTCCGTCCGCCATCTCCTGCTCGCTCACCGCCGGCGGATTCTCCGTCTCGCGCACGATCGTCAACTTCTGCGGTTCGACCTTGCGCGTGCGGATCACCGCGCACTCCACGCGCGAGCCGGGCTCGCCCGAAAGACGGGTCTTAATGGCCGCCAGCGAAAGATCGTGCGTGCTCACGCCTTCCACCGTGTCCAGGATGTCCCCCGAGCTGATGCCGGCCTTGTCCGCCGGTCCGCCGGGAATCACAGAAACGATCGCGGCGTAGCCGAATCGCTTGGATACCGTCGCCCCGATCCCCGCCTTCCCATCGCTCCTGGTCTGCTTGAAGGCTTTGTACTCAGACGGACTCAGATAACTGGAGTCGGCATCCAGCGCCTCCAGCAGTCCGTGCAACGCCCCGCTGGTCACGTTCCCGATATTGGGCTCCTCCACATACTCCGTACGGATGCGGTACAGCACTTCGCTGTACACCTGCATGTGGGTGTAGGTTGTATCCGAGCTGCTGCTGCTGGATGCAGCGTTTACGCCGAAGCCGCTGACCAGCGCAAAGGCAAGGATTGCAAAGGACGTGGAGAGGAGAATGACCTGCAGTTTTTTTGACATCGAAAGCCCTTGTTTTTTTAAAGACGCGCCCACACCGCGAAGGTGAGGGCAATGTTTATTATAGCGTGCCTTTTATTGGATGCGGCTCTGGATTCTGGCGGCGCAGCATTACCCAGGGTCGAGGCCAACTTCCAGGCAAACCTCACCTTGCCGGACGCTTGCTGTTCAGGATGCCCAGGATCTCGCGCAGCCCCTGGCGGACATGGCGAAGGTCGCCTTTAGCGGCCGTCGGAGGCAGCGCAAAGGGCAGGGGGTTTTGCCTGTTCTTCGTCTCCGTGCGCAACTGCTGGCGCGCCCCCGCAATGGTAAAGCCTTCGTCATAAAGCAACTTCTTGATGCGGAGAATGTTCTCCACGTCGGGGCGGCGGTAGGTTCTCTGCCCGGTGTTGCTCTTGGGAGGCTTTAGCTGCGGGAATTCCGTCTCCCAGAAACGCAGGACGTAGCTGGGAAGGCCGCACAGGCGGCTAACTTCGCCGATACGGAAGTAGAGGCGGTCGGGAATCACAACTTCGCCCGAAGATCGCTTACTGGCGGTCTGCTTGAGAGTCTTTGGCATGTTCCTGGACGAAGCGCCTGCTTCGGATATTAAGTCGGTCTCTCACCAGCGTCAATGATATTTCTTATTCGCCACATCATCGTCTTCCGGCCTCGAGGAGCCATGATCGCGATTCCCCGCGGTGCCTGAACCTCAAGGACATACGGTTTTGCCCTGGCGCTGGGTTATGCTGAGGAGGACCATGGCCCCTCGCGATTCCAAAGCGCGCAGCCAGGCAGCGCTCGAGGAACTGGCACGCCTACGCAGCGAGTTCAAGCAGGCCGCACTCGGCGGCCGGCCGGGACAGTTTGCTTCTCGCATCGGCGTGGTGCTCTCCGGCGGTGGCGCGCGGGGCGCCTACGAGGCGGGCGCGCTTATGGCTTTCCAGGACGCCGCCGTCCCCACCCACATCATCACCGCCAGCTCGGTGGGCAGCATCAATGCCGCTTCCTATGCCTCACATGCCGACGGCCTGATCGGCAAGGCCGACTCCCTGGTCCAGGCCTGGATTGACCTCACGCCGGCTACCCTGGGAATCGACTGGTCGCGCTACATCCTGATTCTCGCCGGACTGGTAGCGGCTACCGCCGGCGTCGGCAACTTCATCTGGGAGTGGTTCAAGGAGCATGGTATTTACCTCCACGCTCACCATCCCAAGATCACATGGCTGGCCCTGGCGGCTGCGGGAGCGGTCGTCCTGTTCTTCTCCGACAAGCTCTCTTACATCGTGTATGTGGCTCGCAACCGCTTCCACAACCGCCGCTGGGAGCCGGACCGTGGGAAAGCCTGGATCTCGCTGGGCGCCAACCTGCTGGTGCTCTGCTTCCTCATCCTCTTTCTTGGATTCACCCACCTGCACCTGATGAGCACCAGCGAAGGCCAGACCCTGGAATTCAGCGCGCCGATTCCGCTTATCCTTCTGGCACTCATGCTCTGGGGCATCTATCACCTGCTGCGCGAGCCCATCAGCAAGCTTAGCCACAAGTTCCTGCGCCTGCCGCTGCGCACCGGCCTGTTTCCCAACTTCGAGCGCATCAAGTTTCTGCGCGCCCGCATTCCCCAGGAGAGCTTGGCCAACTCTGCCATCCGCGTGATCATGACCGCCACCGACATCGAGCATGGCACCGGGCGGTTCTTCTCCAACGCCACGCCGGAAGCCCTGCTCGCCGACCCCGGCGTCAACCAGGATTTCGTCCGCCGTGAGGTGGAGAAGCCGCCCGACCTGGTTCAGGCCGCGGTGGCGTCCTCTTCTTATACGTTCGCTTATGAAGCCGTGCCCATGGGCGGCCGCCTGTGGACCGATGGCGGCATCATGACCAACCAGCCGGTGCTTCCCGCCCTGCGCCTGGGCGCCGACGTTCTCTTTCTCGTCTTGCTGGCGCCGCTGGTCGGCGGCGACGACTCCGGCGCCATCGAGACGTTTCTCGACGTCGGCGTGCACGCTGTCGACATCCTGATCTCCAAGAACTTCAAGTCCGATATCATGCTGCTCAACAACATCAATCAGCTGTGCTCGGCCTACGCCGCGGAACTAGGCGTAAAGCCGGAACAGCTGGAGCTGGAGATCGGCGAGCAGCATTACCGCTACGTGCAGTCTTTCACCATCGCTCCCGCTGCGCCCCTGCCCGCTCTGGCCCTGGACTTTGACGGCGAAATCATCGGGCCGATCATCGTCCAGGGTTACAAGGACGCCAGCCGGGTAATCCGCGAGTTCTTTGCCTACGAAAGCACTCGCCCCGCGCGTGACACTCGCCGCGTGGTCAAGCTGGCGGCGGAGCGAGTGGAGGGCAACTTTCACATCACCACGCGCTAAACATTCCTACCTTGGCGAATTCCAGTCATCTGAGAATCCGGTCTTCCCTTCGCTGTTGTTGATCTCGATTTTCTGGAAGGTAAAAGCAACGTCCTCCTGGGGACGCGGGTTCGATGGCTCGCCGGCATCGGGGAATCCGATGTAGCGCTTGACCGTTGTGATCGTCGCATTCGTCAGCCGGATGGTCTCAAACACCGCTTCCCCGCCGCTGCTATTGGCCCGCGAAAATTGGAACTCCACCAGAGGAAGTGATTCGTTGCTGGAAGCCGCCTTCATGATCTGCGGTGACGCAGCGTCCCATGCCTTGGTGATGGTGATGGGGGAGTACAGTCGTTTTCCCGAGGGCATCCCGCTGGCAGCGTCGCGAGGCGAGTTGATGGCCATCAGGAACTGCGTGCAAACGATTCCGGGCTCGGGGCGTGGACCGGCGGTTCCCGCAAACTGGCCTTGCGTCTGGCCGCGAATGGAAACCCGGCAGCTGGAGCCGGCGGCTGGCCCGAATTGTCCATTAACCGGTGGACGTGCAGCTACTTTCTGGGGCGGCATCGCGCAATACAGAGTCAGCGCAGCCAATACCAATAGAACGAACGAAGTTCTCAGTCTCATCGTTTCTCCTGTTTTGAACAAATCGTTGTCTTGAGGAAAGATTTTGGGAATTTTACACCCGCACATCCCATGTACCCGCTGTGCCTGCAGCGCGTGCGCTGCCTGCGAAACGTGTGTCGGATCAGCTTTGCGGGTCTGCGGGCTTTGCCTTGCGCCGCTTTCGCCAGCGGTCCAGCGTCAGCAGCGTTGACACCCAGATGGCAGCCGCCACGTAGCCCGCCACTACGTCGCTGGGGTAGTGCATGCCCAGATATATTCGCGAGAGCCCGATCGCCACGATCAGAACTGCGGCCACAACGCCGACGACAATCTTCAACAGCGTGGATTGCGTGCGCTCCACGATCAGCCCGGCCAGCACCGCATAAAAGCAGAACGAAAACAAGGCGTGGCCGCTGGGAAAGCTGTAAGAGTGCGGCGCCGCGCCAAAATACGTCTGCGGCCGTGGACGATGAAATGCCTGCTTGAGAGCCAGCTCCAGCACCAGCGCGCCTGCCGCTGACGCCGCCAGCCATCCCGCTGCGTGCTTCCATCCCAGATAAAGGAAGACTGCCAGCGCCACCACCAGCTCGACCGCCAGGGTGTAGTAGCCGAGCATGGAGATCACGGTCATCGCGCGGGTCATCCCCGGCGAAGCAAACTGGTGTACCCAATCGCGCACCGCCAGATCGAAGCGCATGGTGGCGCCTTCGCCCATCTCCTCCGCGATCCAGGCAAACAGAAACAGCAGGAGAGCGGCCGCGCCCAGGCTGACCAGCAGCCCCACGTCCATCAGCGGCGTTGGTGGAGGAGTCCGTTCGGCCGCGGGAAGCTCAGGTCTGGCGCTGACGGTCATTTTCTGGCGCTCGGTTTCAACTGGGCGATCAGCTCATCCAGCTTGTTCAGGAGCGCGGAATTTCCCTGCCGCGGATACCTGGCCAGGTTCTCGGCAAACGTCGGCAGGTTGAACAAGAACGATTCCACGCGCTCCTTGTTCAGCTCTCTCCACCACGCGCCGTAGCCGGTCTTGTGGAGGTAGTAGGCGTTGAAGATCTGCTCGAACTGGTTGCGTACCGGTACCGCCAGGTAGGGCTTGCCCAGGTGCAGCGCCTCGCTGACCAGCGAGAACCCGGCGTTGGCGACGATCGCCTTGCAGCTCGCCAGGTCGGCGAGAAAGCCCTCCATGCTTGGCTTCTTGAAGAGGATGTTGCCTTCCTGCCCCTCGCGCGCGAAGCCGTAAGCGACAAAGCTCGCGCGCACCTGCTGCAGCAGCCGCGCCAGCTCCGGCGACGGCGATGTGACATACACCAGCAGGTGCTCTCCCAGCGTTGACCGCGCCGCCAGCACCTCGCTGCGCAGGATGGGCGGAAACAAAAACGTGTTGCGCCGCCGCACCCGCGCCGGGAAGAACGACGTCACCAGGTAAGCCTGGGCGTGCGGCGTCATCAGGCGCGTAAGCAGCTTGGCCGCCGCGGCATCCCGCCGCGAGCGGCTGGGAATGCTGACTTCCACGTTGGTCAGGCAATGCTGGTTGTCGATGGAGATCACCGGCAGCCGCCGGTGCCGTCCCACGTGGCAGGTGAGCGGCTCGAAATCCGTGATCACCAGCTCGATCTTCCATTCTTCGGCCTGGCGCAGGAGCCGGCCCAGGCTGCGCGCTGCGCGTGGGGCGTTGATCAGATTCTTGGCCAGCGTCCTCCGGTAGCGCATGCGGTTGTTGACGTAGGCAATGCGCAGCCCGAAGATCTCGGTGACGTCAAACTTTTCTTTGAGGTTGCGCAGCCCGCGGTCGAACGAAACCACGCGCACGGTGTGGCCCTGGCTCTGCAGATGAGTGATCACTTCGCTGGCGCGAGTCGAGTGGCCGGAACCTTCCCCGTTCACGCCGTAAAGAATGTTGGCCATAGATGAAGATCGAAGATGAAGGCAGTATAGCGCCGCCGGTTTCGTCTGGGGCGAGCCTAGGCGATTCTTTCCGACTGCGCGCCCTGCGCGTCCACCTGCCAGACGCCCTCAAAATCCACGAAGAAAGGCTGGACGGTGAGTTCCGGAATCTGAGACAGCAGGTACGATGAGGCGCGCTGCAGTTCCAGGCAATGGTGCTGAGCTTCTTTTTCGGCGTTGCCTTCGAAGGCCGCCAGCCCGCCGTAGGCGCCGCAGTCGGAGTGCAGCATCAGGATCACCGACTTGGTATCGTGCAGGCGCATGGAGATGCGAATCTGCTCCAGCAGAAAGTCGCGATCGCGCTCGTGCTCGGGCGAGGCCAGGCACTTGGTGCCGCCGGCGATGCGGATCGGATCGAAATACTCTACGTTCAGCCGCTTCAGCAGCTTGCGCAGGACCAGCTCAAAGCGGTTGTCGAAACACCACACCACGGCTGCTTCGCACTTGTAGCGTTCGGTACGAGAGGTGAAGTAGAGGAACTTGCGCATGCTTACTTCTTCGCCGCGTAAAAATAATAATCCGCGGTATAGCTCACTCTCTTCTCTGTCCCTTGCGACGAAGCTGCGCAACCGTCGGCCGGAGCCTGCCCGCCGCGGGTATGAATGCGCTGAACGGTCGTTACCCCGGCCAATGCGCCTTTTCCGGAATTGGCGGTGACCGTCAGCAGCAGCCAGGGAATCCCGTCCGCCTCCGGCGCGTCCGCTCGCGCGGCGGCTTTGCCCGCAACCTCGCTGCCATCGTTGAGCTTCCAGGTAGGTCCGGCGTAATGCTTGCCGATGACCGCTCCCTTGTCATCCCGCAAATCGGCTTCCGGCGCCTTGAGCGTCCACGAGAACGCTCCGTCCGACCCCTTGGTGCACGTATAGATCTGCGCTCCCGCGGCGCGGGCTACCAACACCACGTCTTCACCTGCCGGAGCCTTGATCGCGTCCGGTACTGTGGGACGGGAAACTCCCTGCCCTTTTGCCATAGCAACTCCCGCGACAGCGACAAACAATAACAGTCGGATAATCATGGTAAGAAAAGTCTAACATTTGTCCACGCGAGCTACTGCGCCTCAAGCGAGAGACTCAGGGCGTGGAGGACGCGAACAAATTTCGCGGCCGGCATGGGAAGCTTGGCCGGGTTTGAGCGATGGCTAGCTGCTGAAGGTCAACGGCTTGGCCAGCAGCGGCAGGCTGCGCAGGCGGATTCCCGTGGCGTTGAAGATGGCGTTGGCGACCGCCGGAGCCAGGCCCAGCAGCGGCGTCTCGCCGGCGCCCATCGAAGGCTGGTCCTTGCGGTCGATCAGCTCCACATGGATCTGCGGCGTGTCGCTGAAGCGCGGGACGCGATACATGGAGAACCGCGGATTGAGGATGCGGCCGTTATCGAAGTGAACCGCCTCGAACATGGCGCCGCCGATCCCCTGCACGACGGCCCCGGAAATCTGGTTGCGCAGCCCGTTGGGATTGATCACCGCGCCGCAGTCGAACGACTGCGTGACACGGACAATCGTTACCCGCCCGGTGCGGCGGTCGACTGCCACTTCGGCGCAGGCCGCCATGTAGGCGCCCTTTTCGAACCCTCCGGCCATGCCGGAGCCGTGCAGCACATCTTTATTGGCGCGGGCCGCGGCCGGCGGCTGTTTCCCCCAGCCAAAGTGCTCGGCCGCGACTTCAAACACGGCCTTCAGGCGCGCGTCGGCGAGGTTCTTCAGGCGAAACGCAAGCGGATCCATCCCCGCCAGGTGGGCCAGTTCGTCCATATGGCTCTCACGGGCGAAGAAGTTGGCGGTGGCCGCCAGTCCACGATATGACCCCTGGCGTAAGGGCGGATTCTTTGCGGGATGAAACTGAATCTTCTGATTGGCTACGTTGTACAGCGTGCCGATGGCCGCCGGCCCAGAGTTGTAGTTGTGAAACTCCCAGGCCGTGATAGTGCCATCGGCGGCCACGCCGCTCTTCACATCGATCACGCCTGCGGGCCGGAAATAGGCCCAGGTAAACTCCTCCTGGCGCGTCCACACCAGCTTCACCGGCTTGCCTGCACCCTTGGCCAGGCGCGCTGCTTCCACAGCACACTCGCCGGTATGCTTGCCGCCGTAGGCCGAGCCAGTGTCGGGGACCATGACCCGCACCTGATCGTTGGCAAGATGGAATGCCGCAGCCAGTTCGTCGCGCACCGCGAACGGCCGCTGTGTGCCCGTCCAGACCGTAAGCTTGTTGCCTTCCCACTCGGCCACAGCCGCGCGCGGTTCCAGAGGCGCATGCTGGATGTAGGCTACGGTGTAAGTCTGGGAAAGCGTCTTGGCCGCCGCCGCCATTCCCGCCTCCATCGATCCCGTCTCGTGATTGCCACCCCCGAAGCCACCGCCGCGCGATCCTGCCTCGGCGGGCTGGCGCAGAGCGTCAAACAACGCGGATTCTGAAATCTGCTGCGGCGCGTCCCAGCGGGCGGTAATCAGGTCCAGGGCATCGGCCGCAGTTTGCTGATCAGACGCGGCCACGCCGATGAAGTCGCCGTCATGGACCACCTTGATGCCGGCAACCTGCTCCGCCTGTTTGCTGTCGAGCGATGCCAGTTTTGCATTGAAGACGTCCGGGCGCAGCACCGCGCCGTACAACATGCCCGGCCGGGTAATGTCGGAGGTGTACTGGTGTGCTCCGGTTACAAACGCCTTGCCGTCCACCTTCGCCACCGGCTTCCCGGCGACCGTCCACTGGGTGGCCGGAGTCAGCGGAGGATCCTCCACCAGCTTCACCAGCTTTTGTCCCTCAGTGAGCTGGCCGTAGGTCAGCTTCTCTCTGGTGCGGGAGTTGGTGATGGCGCCGTCATGGGCCACCAGGCCGCTGCGGTCGGCGTGCCAGCGCTTCGCCGCCATGTCGATCAGCATCTCGCACGCGATCACCGAGACGTTGCGCAGTTGCGATCCCATCTGCGGCGTGCTGCGGCTCCCGAAAGTGCCCATGTCGAACGGGACAAGATCGGTATCGCCCATGATCATCGCGATGGAGCTCAGCGGGGCGCGCAGCTCTTCGGCCACTTGCTGGGCCAGCGAGGTGCGAATGTTCTGCCCCATCTCGACTTTGCCGGTGAAGACGGTGATCTTGCCGTCCGCGCCGATGTGCAGCCAGGAAGCCACGTCATGCGGCAGCTCTTCGGAGCGCATCCGCCCGCCCGATTCCTGTGCCAGCGGATTTCGCGCGCACACGCCGACCACAATTCCCGCGCCCAGCAGCTTGAACAGATCTCGGCGGCTGACCTCAAAGAGGTGGCGGAGACGATCGACTTCATGCTGTTCAGCCTCAGCCGGCCAGGCACCGTTTGTCGTCGTCCGATCTATGGCGCGAGGGCTCATGATTTCCTTGCCTTCATGGTTTGCGCAGCGCGGTGGATCGCCGCCGTGATGCGTGGGTAGGTCCCGCAGCGGCAGACGTTGCCGTCCATCAGCTGCGCGATGTCCTCGTCGTCAGGATTGGGATTGGCCGCCAGCAGCGAGCACGCCGACATGATCATGCCTGAGGTGCAGTAGGCGCACTGAAAAGCCTCCTCGTCGAGGAAGGCCTGCTGCACGGGATGCAGTTGCCCGTCTTTTGCCAGGCCCTCAATGGTGGCGATCTCCTGCCCGGAGACCGAGTCGGCAGGCACGCGGCAGGAACGGATTGACTTGCCGCGGAGCAGCACGGTGCAGGCGCCGCACTGTCCTTCGCCGCAACCGTACTTGGTTCCGGTCAGGCCCAGGCGATCACGCAGGACCATCAACAGCGACTCGCCTGACGTGCACTCCGTCTTGCGCTCGGTGCCGTTGACGATAAGAGTGATGGCCGGCATGGAGTTCGACCGGAAACAAAACTATGCTAACTCCGCGGCCACCCTCTTTTCCACTCTGCTTCCTACGCCTGGAGTGCGGCTGCGCGCGAGCCCTCACTCTCCAGCAGCGCAGCCTTGCGTTTCGTCCCCCAGCGATAGCCGGAGAGCTTTCCGTTTTTCTGCACCACGCGGTGGCACGGCACCACCACAGCCACAGGATTGGCGGCGCAGGCGCCGGCCACGGCGCGCACCGCTTTGGGATGTCCCAGCGCCTCAGCGACCTCCGAGTAGCTGCGCGTCTGTCCGCGGGGAATGCGGCGCAGCGCGTTCCACACCAGTTGCTGGAAGGCGGTGCCCTGGATGTCGAGCGGGATCTCTGCTGGATTGACTCCGCCGCGCAGCAGGCCGCGGATCTGCTCCGTCAGGAGACCCAGGCCCGCGTCGTCGCGCCAGAGTTGGGCGGCGCTGAACTCGCGGCGCAGCTCGCTTTCCAGCACCCGGTCATTCTCCCCAAAGCGCACCGCGCACAGGCCGCGCCCGGTGGCCGCGATCAGCATCTGCCCCAGTTGGGTGGAGAAGATCGCGTAGCGAATCTCGGTGCCGGCGCCGTTGCGGCGGAAGGCCGAGGGCGTCATGCCCAGCTGCGCTGCCACGTTTTCATACGCGCGGCTGCTGGAGCTGTAGCCGGCTTCGTAGACCGCGTCGGTGATGCGGCCTTCGCTGTGCAGCGCGCTCTTGAATTTGCTGGCGCGCCGCGCCTGCTGGTACTGGCGCGGGCTGATGCCGAGCGCGCGCTTGAACATGCGCTGAAAGTAAAACGGGCTCATGCCCGCGTGCCGGGCCAGCGCCGCCAGGCTGATGGTGGTCTCAAGATTGGCGTCGATGTAGCGGCACGCCTCTTCCACTCTCTGCGATTGGCGGCTGCGCTCGGTCGGCGTGCAGCGGCGGCAGGCGCGGTATCCCGCCTGCTGGGCCTGCGCCGGCGAGTCGAAGAACTCCACCATCTCCCGCCGCGGCCGGCGGCTGGGGCATGACGGCCGGCAGAAGACTCCGGTGGACTTCACCGCGTAGACGAATTCGCCGTCGGCCCGGGCGTCGCGGGCCATGATCAGCGTCCACTGCTGTTCTGCGTTGAAACTCATTGCTGCCTGCATTTTTCTTCCCTCCGCCATTCATTCTAGGAAGCGGCGGAGACGGTCACTATCCGGGCCTTGCTCTCAAACTCTTTTCTTGCCCTGAGCTTGATTTTACTCAATCCGCAGCACTTGGCGTCTTCGCACCCACCTGCCCGAATGGCTGATGTATGAGCCCCGGCTGCGGATGCATATTCGTTGTCGGCAGAAGCGAAAAGGGGCAGTTATGGCGGACAAAATCTGGCAAGTATTATCCAACGAAATTTCAACCACGGTGGCAGAGGCGGGCCGTTCGGTGGTCGCGGTGCACGGACGCCGACATCCTTCGAGCGGCGTTCTGATGAGCAGCGACTCGGTGGTCACCGTAAACCACGGCTTGCGGCGCGAGGAAGACATTACGGTGGTCTTCGAGAGCGGCGAGCGCGTCGCCGGACGGGTTGCGGGGCGCGATCCCTCCACCGACCTGGCCGTGCTGCGCATCGAGAAAGAAAGGAAAACAACCGCGCCGCGCTGGGGCGACGCCACCAGCCTGCGCCTGGGCGAGCTGGTGCTGGCCCTGGGCCGCACCTGGCGCGGCAATGTAGTGGCCAGCTCGGGGATCGTCTCCGGCCTGATCCCGGGGCCGTGGCGGACTTGGCGCGGCGGTGAGTTAGAGCAGTTCATCCGCCCCGGTCTCACTCTTTACCCGGGCTTTTCCGGCGGGCCGCTGGTATCGAGCGCCGGTGAGTTCCTCGGCATCAACACTGCCGGGCTGCATCGCTCCGGCATCACCATTCCCGCCGCGACCGTCACCCGCGTGGCCGCCGAGCTGCTGGAAAAAGGCCGGATCGAGCGGCCCTACCTGGGCCTGGCCATGCAGCCGGTGGTCCTGCCGGAATCCTTGCGGAACCAACTGAATCTAACTTCCACCGAAGGCCTGCTGGCGGTACACCTTGAGCCCGGCGCTCCCGCGGAGAAAGCCGGCGCCATGCTGGGCGACATTCTGATCGAACTCGCGGGCAAGCCGGTGGCTGACACCGACGCGGTGCAGGAGGCGCTTCGCGCCAGTGCAGTCGGCGGCGAAGTGGAAGCGGTAGTTATCCGCGGTGGCGCCACAGCGCGGCTCAAGGTCAAGCTCGAAGCCCGGCCCGCGCGCTGATACCTCGCGTCTCGCAAGGCGGTTGGGCCCGGTGCAGCCGCCTGGGAGCTCCGTGATTTTGCACAGCATGAAAGACCCGCTTCACATAATGATCTCTGCGGCGACTGCGGCGCGCCGCTCCCGGCTGGCGGAGCTGGTACGCCGCAATGTGGAGCGGGCCTCGATTGTCTGCGTCTCACGCCTGTCGCTGGATCACTCGGGAGACGCTCTTCCCGATCTTTGGCTGGCCGACCTGGAAACGCCGGCTGCGGGGGCGAGCCTGCTGCAGGCCCTGGAAGACTCGCCGCAACACTTGGGGATCGTCACCCTGATCGACGATCCTGACCTGCAGTTGATCAGGGCAGCCTTGGACGCCGGCATCCATGCCATCATCACGCGCGACCCCGATGGCGAGGAGCTGCGGCTCGCCCTGGAGGCCGCAGACGCCGGACTGGTCCTTCTCCATCCCAGCTCGGCGGAGCGCCTGTCCTCACTGGCTTTCTCTTCCCCCGAGTCCGCCGCTGCTGAAGCGGAACCGCTGACGCCCCGCGAAAAACAAGTGCTGCGCCTGATCGGCGAAGGCCTGGGCAACAAGCAGATTGCGACGCGGCTCGAGATCTCCGAGCACACCGCCAAGTTTCACATCAGTTCCATCCTGGGCAAGTTGCACGTCGGCAGCAGAGCGGAAGCGGTCAGCCAGGGCATCCGGCGCGGGCTGATCCCAATTTAAAGCGCAGCCCTTCAGCCAAGAGTCTTCCGCTTTGCGACTAACTTCATTTCCATCGCGAGAGTTGGCTTGGCTGAATGCTGATTGCTGACTGCTGACTGCTACTTCAGTTGCGGAATCTGCTTCAGCAGCTGCTCGTCCAGATGTTTGAACCTGAGATGTTGCTCCAGCCAGTGATCGCGGTCGATGAGCGCAGCGTTGTTGAGCGCGTGACCTGCGGGATAGAACTCCATGCGCTTGTCCCTGGCGCTGAAGGCATCGAGAGCTTTCTGCGCCTGCTCGCGGGTGACTGAGTCCTGCTGGCCGTACTGCAGGAGGATGGCTTTGCCGTCGGTGTGGCCGAGGAAGTTGGCCGGATCGGACCAGGCATATTCGTCGAAGAGATCTTTCAGTCGTTCGCTCCCGATCTCCTTGATCTGCGCCTGCACCTTGGGATCTTTGCTGGTCATCATGGACTCCTGCTCTGAATACGTACCGGCCATGAGCACAAAGCTGCCGATGCGCTTCTCCACTGCAGCCAGGATGGCTCCCGCACCGGCGTTCCAACTGTGTCCCACGTAGGCGATGCGGTTGCGGTCTACGTTGCGGCGGGTGAGCAGCAGGTCCACGCCGCGACGCACATCAATCACCTGGCGCAGGGTGTTGTCGCTGGCCTGGCGCAGGGCGTCCATGGCTTCCTTTTCGGGCACGTACGTCGGCCGGGCCTGGGGCGATTCGATCAGCAGAGAAACCACTCCCGAGCGGGCCAGCGCCAACGCCTCTTCCAGAAATTCATCCTGATTCGCCAGCTTCGATCCCGGCTTCAGCCAGTGTCCCCAGATGATCGCCGGATAGGAGCCTCCTCCGTGCGGCATGATCAGGTATGCCGGCACGTGGTCTTCATCGCTCTGGCCCACGTAAGTCAGCTCGATGAGCATGGCTTTGCCTTTGTCCTCCACGCCCGCCTCGTTGAAGTCCAGCGCCATGCGCGAGCTGTAGTTGTAGTGGTTGACCAGCTCCTCAAGTTTGGGCACATCGGACTTAGGCGCGTCCTGCTGGGCGAACGCCTGGGCTGCGCAGACCGCCAGCATGGCCGGAAGCAGTAAAATTCGCATCAATTCAGCATACCTGAAGCCTTGTCCGCGCTTGTGGACAATGCTAATCTCAACCCCCAATGAGCACCCAGGAATCCCCGCAGCCGGCGACAACTTTTGTTCTTCGCGATCCGGAGACATTTTTCCACGCGCAGAAACGCAATCGCCGCGCTACCTGGCGAATGTCCGCGCTGGGCGTGTTCGCGGCCTTCATTATGGGGATCCCGCTCACCCTGGCGCTCACCCCGCTGTTCTACGCGGGGACGCTTCTCGTGGCCGAGATCGTTAACCACTTTTCTCCTCTGCCGCCGGAATTCTGGCAGCAGGCGAACTCGCTGGCGCGGCTGGCTTCCCGCCTGGCCGATTTCCTCTTCAACCACAAGGGAACCCTTGACCCGCAGGAACTGGTCCAGGCGCTGGCGATTGTGCTGCTGCCGGGAATGGCCATCGCCTTTTTTCTATGGACGGGAATGATGGTGCTCTTCCGCCGCGGCGGCGTGGGTGGAGCCCTGGCCAGCCTGGCCGCGCGCGAGCCCAATCCGGCCGACCTGAAAGAGCTGCAATTGGCCGACACCGCGCAGGAAATGGCCATCGCCGCCGGCCTTCCCGCTCCCAAGCTCATGCTGGTGGATTCGCCCGGGGCCAATGCGGCCGCTATCGGAACTTCGGTGCATGACGCGCGCATCGTGATCTCGCGGCGGCTGATCGACGACCTCAGCCGCGATCAGCTGCAGGCCCTGCTCGGCCACCTGATCGGGTCTATTGGCAACGGCGACCTGCGCATTGCCTTTACCGTAACCAGCGTCTTTGAAACCTGCGGCCTGCTGGTCACGCTGATCAACTCGCCCTTCGGCTCGCACTCGCGCAGCACCTTGTGGCGCATGTTCCGCTACGCGCTCTTCCGCAGCAGCGACAAGGCGGCCGAGGCCGACGCCGTCTGCGAACTTCTGGGCGGCAGCATGGACGCGGGCTCCGACGATATCTCGCGCTTCTTCGATTCCTCGCAACACGCCGGGCCCATCCGCAAGCTCCTGCGCTTTATCTTCTTTCCCATTTTGTTTACCAATATCTCCATCGAGATGACCCTGTGGTTCTTCCTCAGCCTGCTGGTGGGACCGTGCATGGCGCTGGTGTGGCGGACGCGGCGCTATCTGGCCGATGCCAGCTCCGTGGAACTGACCCGCAATCCTGATGCGCTGGCCGGGGCGCTGGAGCGCCTGGCCCAGGACAATTCCGCGATTCCCGGCGGCGGCTGGGCGACGCATTTGTTTGTCATCAATCCGACTGGGGATCACAGCCTGGGCGCCACCCAGCCCTCGCAGGAGCAGATGCGCCAGGCGGCAGCCATATGGGCCACGGCGAGCGGAACGTCGGCCGCTTCCGTCCCCACCGACTACACCGCTTTCAAGCGCGAGATCATGAAGAGCGGTGTGGCCGCCATGCAGGGTGACACGGCAGCGGCCGCGAAGATGCAGACCTTCGTCCAGGCCATGGCCGCGGCCCACGGCGAGGACGCCTCCGAGATACACATGCCGAATCTGGCCGATCTGGCCGCGGCGCGACAGGGCGATCGCGCGGCCATCGCCCGCCTGCGGGCGGTCAGCCAGCAGCGCACCGCCCGTCAGGAAGCCAAAAGCGGCAGCAGCGGCCTGCAGGGCTCAAGCTTTCTCTCGTTTCATCCGCCGCTCAAGAAACGGCTCAAGCGGTTGGAGCGCATGGGCGCGCATCTGGCGGCCGGCGCTCCCCGAAAGAGTTCTTTCGCCGGCAAGATGATTCTGGGGGTGCTGTTGCTGATCATCGTGCCTCTGCTGGCGCTGGCGGCAGGGATGATGCTGGTGGTGATCGCCATGATGATCGGCCTGAACCTGGTGATCCTGGCCATCTGGATGGCGGTGATCCATGCGATTTTTGTGTGGTGGAATAAGGGCAGTTAGCGGCGCCGCGATTGACTGCGGGCACTTAGTATTGGGTAGTTCGCAATCAGTCGAGGGCCTGGAGTCGCATCGCATTGCGAGGTCAGCTTTTGCTAAATACTAAGTACTAAACACTAACTACCGGTTTTTTTGGAGCTCCCTTTGCCTCTGTCCTACATCATCATCGGGATCGTTGCGATCGTGGCCATCTTCCTTCTTGTGACGTTCAACAGCCTGGTGTCGCAGCGCAACAGCGTGCGCAATGGCTGGTCGGACATTGACGTGCAGCTGACGCGCCGCCATGACCTGGTGCCGAATCTGGTGGCTTCCGTGAAAGGTTACATGGACCACGAGCGCTCGACCCTGGAAGCTGTGACCCAGGCGCGCAGCCAGGCGATGGCGGCCGGCGGAGTCGATCTGGCCACTCGCGCTGCCGCGGAAATGGCGCTGGGCGGCGCGGTGAAGAACCTGCTCGGAGTGGCGGAGCGATATCCGGCGCTCAAGGCCTCGCAGAATTTTCTGCTGCTGCAGGAGCAGCTCACCTCCACCGAGAGCCGCATTGCCTTCGCTCGCCAGCATTACAACGAGCTGGTGCGGCGCTACAACACGTCGCTGGGCGAATTTCCGCGCAACCTGATCGCCGGACTTCTCGGGTTTTCGCCGTCGCAGATGTTCGCCGCTGACGCCCGGGAGCGGGCCAATGTGCAGGTCCAGGTGTAGCCGCGGCGCGGACTGGCGCCCGGCCGGCCGAGGCGGGAAACCCAGTGATTACTTAGTTAAATCTTACTCGTCAAAGACAGCAGCCTTTCGCGGGAATAGAATGACTTCCGGCAAGTTTTAAACAGGTGGAGGATGTGAGCCGCCCTCAAAACACAGATTTCGAGAAGCTGGCGCTGCCCCTGCTCGATCCTCTCTACAATTTCGCCCGCTGGATTTGTGGCGATCCGGACGAGGCGCGGGACCTGGTGCAGGAGACGTTTCTCAAGGCCCTGAAGGGGTTTGCCAGCTTCAAGGAGGGCACGAATTTCCGGGCGTGGATGTTCAGGATCCTGCGCAACACCTTTCTGACCAGCCGCACCGGACTGGAGCATCGTAATACACAGCAGGAGGATGAGAGTGGTTTCGCCGATGCGCCGGGTCCCGATGATTCTCCCGAAGCCGCTCTGGTACGGCGCGCCGATATCGACCAGGTACGCAAAGCCATCGCGCAGCTTTCGTTGCCGTTCCGCGAGGTGCTTTTGCTGGCTGATATTGAAGAGATGAAGTATCAGGAAGTAGCCGACGCATTGGGCATTCCCATTGGGACCGTGATGTCACGGCTGGCGCGAGCCAGAAAGCAGGTGCGGGATTCCATTCTGCAGTCGGCAGGGGTCAAAGCATGAACTGTCCATCGCGCGATAAGGTCGCTTTGTATGTCGACAACGAGCTGGACGCCGGCGCGCAGGAGCAGTTTGCCGCTCATCTGCGCAATTGTCCGGAGTGCACCGCGGCGGTCAACGCTCAGATGGAGTTGAAGAAGTCATTGCGAGCAGCCGGACGTGCCTTCACCGCGCCGCCCGAGCTGCATGCCTCGGTCTATCGCGCGCTTCGCCCGCAACGCAGTGTGAACGTGCTGTGGAAGTGGGCGCTGGCTCCGCTGTGCGTCGTGCTGCTGGCCGTGGTCGGATACCTGCTGATCCCAAAATCTCGCCCGGATACCATGATGGCCCGCCTGGTGGACCAGCACGTGACCAATCTGGCCAGCGAGCATCCTGTCGACATAGAATCGAGCGACCGGCACACCGTCAAGCCCTGGTTCCAGGGGAAACTGGCTTTCACGTTCACGCCACCGGAACTTGCCGGAACAAATTTCAAGCTGATCGGGGCCAAGCTTGCCTATGCCGAGCAGCGTCCCGGGGCCGAACTATGGTACGAAGCCGGCGCGCACAAGATTTCCGTCTTCATCTTTCAGTCGCGCGATGAGCAGGTGAAATCCGGCACCAGCCACGATCTTTCCTTCAACGTCACACGCTGGAGCCAGGGCGGGCTGGACTATTACCTGGTGACTGACGGCTCCCAGGACGAGGCCGGCAAACTGGTGGAAATGTTCAAGCAAGCCAACAAGTCCTGATTCCTCATTCCTTGCCGGTAGGCTTGGGTGGAGCAGCAGGCTCAGGGGAAGCAATCTCCATTCGCGAAACGTAGCGGCTGGCCAGTTTCCAGGAGTTGCCGCTCTTTCTCCACAGGTCGACAACGAAGAACTCGCCGTTCAGGTTCTTAGCGCCGTGCGTGGCCTGCTGCACGCGCTCAAAACTCACCAACGCGGAATCGCCGAGATCGGTCACCGAAACGCGGCGGACGACAAATGATTTCAGCGCGAAGTCGCCTGCGGTCACCGAATCCGCCCAATCGCTGCAATCGAGCGGATCGGACTTGGGGATGCTGATAAAGCATTCGTCGGACAGCATGCCATCCAGCGCATTCTTGTCCTTTTTCTGGACCGCCTGGAGCATTGTTTTTTCCAGGCCGGTGAACAGCGTGACCTGCCGGGTGGCGGTGATGATGCGCGGCGTAAGAGGCGGCTTGACCGGCTCCTGGGCCGCGGCGCTAGCTAGAAGAAGGCTTGTCAACAGGCCGGCATGACAAAGATTCATTGCTACTCTCTCCGAAATGATTCTAATGAAAAAAGCCGTCCGGCAGCCGGACGGCTTTCGATGGCAAGGACGATGTTTAGTTGGTAAAGAACGGGCCGCCCAGTGTCTGGTCGCAACCGCCGCCGCGGCTGTTTTCCCATTCCATCTGAATCATCCAGTTGAAGCCGCCGAAGGTCTGGTTGAACTTCGCGCCGTTGGGAGCGGTCTGGGTAGGACCGAACTTGAAGTTGCACTTGTCGGCATCTTCGTTGCCCGAAGAATCGAACCAGGCGTTCAGGTCGGGATCGGTGATGGCCTCTTCGGTTTCGTGAGTAATCACGTTGATCATACCGTCAGCGCCGCCCACGCCGGTAGAGGGGCTGTTGGGGCCGGTGCTCTGAATCTCGCAGCCACTAGGACACCGGTCAGTGTTGCCGATGAAAGCCCACTTAATGTCGGCGCCGTTCAGCGTCTGGTGTGTATGGAATCCGCAGAATGAGCTGCAGAACCCGCTCTCGCTGACGTTCGATGAAGTAATAAAGAGGTACACGCCGTTGGGATCGGTGGGCAGATGTCCGCCGGTAAGCTGAGCGGAGATGGCCGACGAGATCCTGCTGTTGCGCAGGCGCGTCCCTTGCGAGCCGGTATCAAATACCTGCTGGATCTCCTGCAGGTTGCCGCTGACGTTGCCGGTGTTGTCGCCGTAGAGAGTGTTGATCCTTTCATAACCGGAACCACCGAGCGAGTTGGCGGCCAGGAAGGCGTCCACAAGGTTCACCGTTGCCTGCGTATTGGATCCGGTTGTATTCGTCCACGTGCCGTACCAGATAATGTAGATGGGCACGGGATTGCCCTTCAGCACGGGCCCGCCGTTGTAGTTGATGCCGTTGCCGGTGGTCACTGATCCCCCGTGCTTCTTCCCGGATTCGTCATCCGGCACCGCGACTGCATGGCCGTCGCCGGTCGGCACCAGCTTCTCGCCGGCCGCTGCTTGTCCCCGGCCTTCCTCACGAATCTGCTGCGCCACAAGAAGGTTCGCCGCCAGAATCACCAGAAGAAAGACCAGCACGTACTTGGCTTTGCCCAAAGATGTCATTGATTCGTCCTCACTCTGCTCAAAGAATTTGCTCACTCTGTTCGAGCGTGATTACAGAAAAAGCCCAATAACCAGGCAGCCGGGGATGGTTGCCGCCTCAACCTGAAACCGGAATAAACAAGGAAGTTCGCGCCTGATGAGTAAGCAGTGTACTCGAATGCCACTCTCGAGTTCTACCTTTTAATGCGATTTCCGTTTATGGAACAGGCATTGCACGCGGTACGCAAACATTTGCAGAATCCAACTTTTCCAATTCGGGAATTGTCGTCTAGCTGATTACGATCTTGCCCCCCCAGGGATCGGCCACCGCAGCCTGCGCGGGAGCAACCTCGGCCGTTTCCGAAGGCGGAGAACCAGGCGACCCAGCCGGCGTGTCGGGTGGAATCGCCGGCTGCGTTGCCTGCGGTGGCGCAGCCTGGGCGACGATCGTCACCCGGGGCGCTCCTTCCAGCGGCGGCGCTACTGCGCGCGAATCTACCGGCAGCAAATGAGCGTTTTGCGCTGCCCACTTCGCCGCCAGCCCGTTGAGCGGGCTCTTGGTGTTGTATTCCTGGTAGGCGATCATGCGCCCGATGCGGATCACGAGATCGTGCAGGGCTTCAGAGGCGGCCCAGAAGTCGCCGATGCACACCGAGCTGTCGTCAAAGTTGGGATGAAAGACCGGCGTCAGCATGCGGCACTGCGGCGCTCGCCGCGGATAGCCGAGCGAGAGATTGACCTCCAGCAGATGTTCGTTGCGTTCCAGAATGGAACCGTCCGCCGCCACGTACAGTCCCTTGATGGAATATTGAAAACGATAGAGCTCCGGCGGCAAGCCGGCAGTACCGACAACACGAATCACCGGCCAGGCGGCGAGCCGCTCCTGCAGCTGTTCGTAATCGAGTTTCAAGCGGCGGATTCGAGGAGAGAGCATAGATAGTTAGATCACAAAGGCAATGCCGGAGTCGCGAATCACGGCAAACAGCAGTGCGACCGCGCCCAAAACCAGCGCCGTGCTGCGCGGCCACGGCACCGGGGGAAAAAGTCCATCGCGATACGCGCGCCGGCAACCCCACGCCAGCCAGGCCAAAGCAACCGGAACCAGCACCGTGACCAGAGCATTGTAGTGCAGTGCTCCGCGAAGATTCATGTGCAACAGTTCGTAGAGAGCGCGGGTGCCGCCGCATCCCGGACACAGCAGGTGCGTCGCCGCGTAAAAAGGACAGCGCGGATAGATGGAATACTGTGAGGGCGGAAACCGGTAGAGAACGCCGAGCGCGGCGCAGCCGGCGGCGATCCAGAACGTGATGCGCGACCGCTTTTCCTTAAGCGACCTCATTGCGGCACCAGAACTCCGGTCTTCTTCCAGTTGGCGATGCGCGAGAAGTGATACTGGAAGTAGAAAACCGGAAAGAAAAAGGTCATCACCCCGCTCAGACTCAAGCCGATGTTCTCCGTGGTGTTGTAGTAGTCCTCCATGTCGCTGCGCATGGTGAAGACGCCGACCAGAAGCAGAGCAAGTCCGCCGAGCGAGAACAAAGAACCGACAGGAGGTTGGCCGCGATGAACGGCGTTGATGAATCCGTTGATGATAGCGCCGACAAAGTAACTGGCCAGCGCCAGAAGAATAAGCATCAGCCCTTTGCTCTCCGGCTTGATTTTTCTTATCCAGACCGCTTCCACAATCGTCCAGGCCCAGAAGAAAAGACCGCAGGTAAACACGCCGATGAGCAGCACCAGGGCCCAGTGGAAGTCGGGTGGAACCGGCGTGGTCGACGCTAGCGGCGCAGTTCCATAAGCCGATTGTCCGCCGTAGACGGTCGCGCCCGCATACGCAGCAGGCGCGGGCGTTGGGACAGGAATGTTGCCGATCACCTGGGAGACCGGAACCCAGTCCTCCAGGCCCTCACTACGCGTGAGATCGTTCAGGGCAACGTTGCCCTGGGAGACGTAACGCTGTAGATCCGCCAGGGTATAGGGGCCGTATTCATTAAGATCGCGTTTGATGTAGTACTTCATTCTTGCCGGGCCCGGTTTACCCTTGCGGCTGCAGAATGCCGGTCTTCTTCCACTGAGCTATCCTGGAAAAGTGGTACTGGAAATACCATAACCAGAAAAAGAAGGTCATCACGCCACTCAGACGAAGATTGATCGGCTCCACGGTGTTGTAATACTCAACCAGCGCGCTCCGCATCTTGAATACACCGACGTAGGCCAGCACGACTCCCACCAGATATCCCATTCCGAACAACAGCGCAACCGCGCCCACGACTCCCGGATCGCCACCGCCGCCCGATTTTCCCTGCGATACGGCGAACGCAATCATGCTCACGTAGAGAGCGACGCCGCAGACCATCAGGATGACCAGACCGGAGACGAAAAACGTCATGAAGTTGCTTTGCGGCCGGATCTTTTTCACGAAGGTGGCTTCAATGAACATCCAGACAATCTGGAAAATGCCGCAGAAGAAGCCGATCACCAGCACCAGCGCCCAGTGGAAATCAGGCGGCACCGGCCCCGGAACCGCCTGGGCTACATAAGCTCCTTGCGGCGGCGCCATACCCGGCTGCCTGATCGCGGGCTGCATTGCAGCCGGCTGAGCCGGGGTTGCGGCATAAGTCGCCGGAGTCGCCGGCACTGCCGGCTGTGGTGAAGGCGCCGCGGGAACATTGCCGATGACCTGGGAAACAGGAACCCATTCGGTCATGCCGTCGCTGCGCGTGAGATCGTTCAAGGAGATGTTGCCTTGAGCGACGTAACGCTGCAGTTCAGCCAGCGTATAGGGCCCGTACTCGTTGAGGTCCCGCTTGATGTAGTATTTCATTCTCCCGCCTTGATCTACATCTGTCCCTGGGTTTTGATTGATTTAGCTGAACTCTATACCAGCGCTGTCCTGATCGACAACGCAAATCTCTATGATGGCCCATACCCATGAAATAACCGCGAGATAGAAAAGTGTAAGCACGCTGAGACACAACTGGCCCACCGCGCGCCCGGTGTAGCCGGCGTAGAAGTTGTGGCCGCCCGCCCACCCCAGAAATATTCCCAGCAGGATATAGGTCCTGCGGTTTTTCGGCTGGCGAATGACGGCAGGATACGCTGCTGGCGCGCCTGCTGCGGTTCCGGGCAACGTGCCATTGTGGCCGGCCACCGCCTGCTGCGCCGCTGCCGCGGAAACCGCTCCCGCCGACAAGCCCAGAGGTCCGCCTCCGTAGCGAGCCGAAAGCTGCGGGGCTGATGCGCCCATCACCGGTTGGTTGATCGGCTGCGTCATCAGCGGTTGCGTCATGACCGCCTGCTGCGGCATCTGCAGATCGCTGTAAGAGACGTGCAGCTTGGGATCGTCGGCCGGCGCCTTGGGGCAACCGAACACGGTGCATCCGCCGTTTTCCTGGTAGCAATCTTCGTGATGTGGCATTCCGCAGGCGGTGCAGTAGATCTTGGCGGGACCCTGCTCGTCGAACGGCATCCGGCAATACGGGCACACGGTCTGGTCTGCCATTACTTCCTGTGCCTCTCGCGGAAATGAAATGCGTACTTGCCGATCTGGATCAGGTCGCCGCTATTCAGCGCGCGGTGTCGCGCGGGCTGGCCGGAAACGTAGACCTGAGCGTCGCTGTGCAGGAAGGTTTGCGCTCCGCGCAGCTCGATGCTCGCGTGCTGCGGCTGAATCGATGCGTCTTTGAACAGATAAATATCCGACTGCTGGCTGCTGCCAATGACCGTCACCGGCTTATAGAGAATGAACTGCTTTCCCGCCAGCGGACCGGCGGCAACATACAGCCAGCGGTCTTTGAGAGCGCTCTCCACAATGCCCATGGCTACGCCGGTGGCCAGGCCGAAGAGAGCAAAGCCGATTCCGCGGCTGGGACCGCCGATCTTGGTGGCCATGGCGATGGGATCGAAGATCATCCCGCCCAATCCGGCGCCGATCACGCCGCCGAGAATGCCGTAGCGGATCTTCTTTCCCGACTTATCGACAGCGCCGTAAATAATGCCGCCGGCAACGCCAAACACCATCCAGGCCAGGCCGCGGGCGATCCAGAAGGCAGGATTGCGGTTGGTGTGTACGCCCAGCTCCACCACGATTCCCACCGCGATAGCGAAGAAGATATTGGCCACAATGTCAAAAATGAATCCGCCGACCGCGCCCAGACCCAGCGACATCAGTCCGCGAAGCACGGCTTTGCGCGGCGAACGCTCCACCACGCTTTCCGACACGCCGAAGCCCATGCACATGAACGCGACCACGCTGGGGATCAGGAGGCGGTTGGCCATGGTCGCTCCCTGCCCATCGACAAATAACGGTTCGGCAATGCCCCAGCCGATCAGCGCCCCAACCAGTCCTGCACTTCCCAGGTAAAACCAGCCCTGCAGGAGGAAATTGGATTTGCCCTCTTCCACCACCGGAGCCTCGGCGATGGAGCTGGAGATATTTCCGTACTGGCGCGCTCCCGCTGCAGCGGCAGCGCCGGCGGCCATGACCGCGCCCGGCTTGGCGACCTCGACCTTATTCAGGTCTTCGAGCGTGATTTTCAGCGCCGGCTTGTCGTCAGTGTTTGCCATTGGGTTCCTTTGCTTTCGGCGCCACGGGCGCTGCCGTGGGTGCTGCTTTCGGCTGCGCCTGTTCCGGCTGCAGCGGGCCCTGCAATCGCGAAGGCACTGCGCCAGGAGCGGCGATCATTCCCGCATCCCGCAGGATCTGTATGCATGTCTCTGCCGGATGGTCCGCAATCTGTTTACAGGCGTCGAGCATGGGCGCCACCTGCGCCAGCCTGTAAGCCATATATTCGTGGCCCAGCACGAAACCAACTCCCAGCACCGCAAGAAACATCAGCGTCCGGCTGGCCCACTTCGCCCACGCCGGTTCACGGTCTCTCTCCCGGCCCTGGTCGTGAACCTGGACCATGGAATCGATCTGCGAATCGCCGCCCTCGTCGTATTCGCTCGCCGCCGAGCCGCTCATGTCCACTGCCTGGGAGTAGCCGAAGCGCACGCCATTGAGCTTCTCCGTCTTGCCGCCAACCCAGCCGAAACAGCCTTCTTCGTCGGTGTGGGGATCGAACACCCACGCCACCTGCTGCGGGCTGGAAAAGAAGTTCTCCTGGATGAAAAGATCGTGTTCGGAGAGAAACACACCAAAGCCGGGATGCGAGTGATACCAGCCGACAATCTTCTTCTCCGGGAACTGTTCGTCTTTGATCTTGTAGATGTGCTCCCAGGTATCCTGCGTGAAGGTGACGTGAGCGCCGCCCTGCGCGGCGTTGATGCCGGCGATGCAGGCTTCGATCAGGGTGCGCTCGTCGTCGCTGCTGCCGATGAGCACGCCGCACACCTCCGCCTTCATGGAAGTCCGCGAGTGCTGGCGAATCTGACGCGCGACCTCGGCCTCCATCACCACCACCGGGTGCGCCTTGACCTTGACTTTGATCGTCTTGGAACTCATCTGGCCGCTCCCGACGCCATCTTTTGCGGTGCTGCCAGATCGCCCAGTACGATGCGGGCGTCGCCCGCAAGCAGGTAAGCCAGCTCGCGTTCTGCCGAGCGCGCTACAAAAACGTCAAACAGCGGCAAGCCCAGGCCGTCCAGCGGGCGGCCGCCAAAGGATTCCGTCCCGTTGTAGCTGTGGGCTGTAATCACCGCGCGCACGTCGCCGCACTGCGGGCACTTGCCGCGCGCGTAGGGCACGCTTCCTACTGCCGCAAACAACTCTTCTTCGGCATGACAGCGCGGGCAGCTCAACTTGTGGATCACGTCGCGGCTGAACTCCAGGGCAACTTCGCTGGAGCCGAGATCGGCGCGCGCCCGCTCCAACAGCTTCGCCAAGGTAAGGTCCTGCGAGCACTCCGGCAGCGCCAAGAATTCGCCGAAGGTGTAGTGGCTCATACAGTCGGCGTTCTCGGTGTATTCCACGCGATACGAGGTGTGGTTGAGGCCTTCGAAGATGAAACCTTTCCCGGCCAGAACCGGCAGCCCGTGCAGCAGTTTCACCGCCTCCTGCACCTGAAGACCGGCAATGATGGAAGAGATGGTCGGCGTCGTGGCTACTTTTCCCTCAGTCGAATCTTCGAGCGCCAGCAGGTTGCACGACATGCGCTTGTTCAGGATGGCCCAGTCAGTCTCGCCCAGCGTGCACTCGTAGCACGGCGGCGTCCCCGGCAGGAAAACGCGGGCCACGCCGTTGATGCCCTCGATGGCGCCGTCGATCCACGGCTTGTTCATCTTCCAGCAGGCCCGGTTAATCCACAGGCGGGCCTCGCGATTGTCGAGTCCCGCCAGCACCAGGTCGGCCCAGCCAAACAATCCCAGTCCCAGGCCGTGCACCACGTTGCCGGTAATGGCGCGCACGCTGGCTTCGGGAAAGATATTACGCACGGCATCGGCCGCGACCTCCGCCTTGGGCCGTCCGATATCTTCGGCGCGATAAAGAATGCTGCGGGAGAGGTTGGTGGCATCGATGGCGTCCAGGTCGACCACCACGATTCGGGAGAAACCCAGCAACGCCAGGTTTTTCAGGATCTCGTTGCCCAGCGCCCCGGCGCCGATCACCAGGACTTTGGCAGCGCGGATTTTTTCCTGGTCCCACCAGCCGATCAGCCGAAAGCGGCTAAAGCGATCGTCGGCCGCGGGCGACGCTATCGACGAGCTGGCTTTCATCGTGATCCTGCGGTGATTTCCGGCTGCAGGCGAAGAATGTCGCCGTCTTTGACCCCGGCTTCGCCCAGAGTCTGCGCGTCCTGTACCTGGCGCCCGGAGTTCTTGTGATGAAATTTGTAGCTGAGCGGCGCGCCATCAGGACCATTGGGCGGCAACTGCAGTTTCTCTACCAGCACGGCGATGATGCGGTTGGCGGGCGCGTCGTCAGGAAGCTCCACGGGCACGCGCTTGTTCTCGGTGGAATCGTAAACCGTGACTGTGATGTTTGCCATTCTCTCGACTTTCTCTACTGTTGTGGTGTGGCACTGCCGGATGCAGCGCCGCGGACTTTGGCCTGGCGCACGAAGTCCATGAATTCTTTTTGCGCGGCAGCGCTGCCCATCAGCTCCCAGTCGGAGGCGTGCAGCAGGGCGTCGGTGCTCACCGCAAAATTCAGGTTCTCCGCTTCCGGCTCCATGGAGCGCGCGACCTTCGACGTCACCACGCCCAGCAGATTGCCATACTCGTCGTAGACAGGCCCTCCGCTGTTTCCCGGACTCACCGGCGCGGAAATCTGCAGCACCTCGTCTCCCGGCGTGCGCGAGACAATTCCGTTGCTGATCGAGAAATTCAACCCCTCGGGATGGCCGATCACGTAGATCCTTTCCCCCGGCTGCACGCCGGTATAGTTGGCGATCGCCTGGCGGAAGTCGGCTTCTCCCGATCTGCGCTCCAGCCACAGCAAAGCGATGTCGAGCCGCTTGTGGCGTCCCACCACCTGCGCCGCGGCCCAGCCGTTCATGCCGTCGGACACCATGACTTTGTGCGATCCGCTTCCGCTAGCCGCTCGCCAGTTCTCGCCGTCAGCCACGTGCCGCGCCGTCGCCAGAAGATATCCTTTACTGTCAGCCTGCAGAATCAGCGCCGCGCCCAAAAGCCCGGATGTGCTGTCCGTTCGCGTGAACCAGCGGCGAGCAGCGGGCGAGGCCATCAGCACCAGCGGCCGCAGCGTAGTGCTCAGCTCCACACCGGTCATGGTTCGCGCCACTGGCAGAACCGGGAAGCTGCTGCGCTCGTCGAGCCCCGCCAAAGCCGCGCCCACTATATCCGGAGCCGGCGCCCATGAGAGCGAGATTCCCAGAACTACAAGGATGGTCGAGAGAAAGCCGCTGATGATCAGCATGGTCAGCATGTATGACGACCATGCCTGCACCGCCCGCGGAGTCTGCCGGCGGACCGTCACTTTGGCGATCAGGGCAGCGAGTGCCAGCAGCGGCAAAAAAGGCACCAGCAGAACCAGCACGATCCTGACCCAAAGCGGAACCGGGTTGGGCAGCCGGGCCGGCGGAGCCGGACCCTGCAGGGGCACAACCGATGCTGGATTCTTGCCGATCTCCTGGGTGGTGATGACTATACGATCCATGGGGCTCGCAATTTAAGCTGGGGGAAGGCGGTTGAGTAGCAAAACGTTAAACCATTCAGTTCAGGAAACCTCATTTCTATAATGATTTACCGCTGTAAATCAAGAAAAACCATCTCTGGGCGCCGGTCTATGGTGTTTGACCTTCCAGAATTCAGGCGCTTTTCACCTGTGGATTTGGGTTTTTCACCCTTTTCCGGGCCTTCTCCCGATTCCTGGAGCATCAACCGGCGGGAACACTAAAGCCTTGTTAAAAAGATTAAGGCTGAGATTTTATATTAGAGAAAAGCGCCTTTCTGTTTTAGAATGCCTGCCTGTCCATGGACTCAAATTTAAGAAACGACAAACTTCTTGATCAAATTGGGTGGAAGCTTCTCTATGAGCTTCAGATCAACGGCCGCCTCTCTTATGCCGAACTGGGACGGCGTGTAGGCCTCACCACCCCAGCCGTAGTGGAGCGCGTAAAGCGCATGGAAGAGGCGCATATCATCGTCGGCTACCACGCTGATGTGGATCCTATGAAAGTTGGGATGCCCATTACGGCATTCATCCGCATGTCCGTGGTGGGCGACGTCTTCACCCGCATTACCGGCGTGGTTCGCAACTCCCCCGAAGTGGTGGAGTGCCACCGCGGGACTGGCGCCGATTCGTTCATCATGAAGGTGCACGTTCGCTCCGTCGCACATTTGGAAAATCTTATCGACCGTCTGACGCCTTACGGTACCACTTCAACTTCCATCGTTCTCTCTTCACCGGTCGAACGCCGTGAGATGCACAGGCAGGACGAAGAAGCCCAACAGGCGCAGGCGGGACAGAAGTAGAACGCGACATTTTCCTTCAGAAGATGAGCACGTTTCGCATCGCTCTGGCGAACACCCGTTATCCCGCCAATGCCGGGGAGTCGATCGCGCTGGCCGAGGAGGCGATTGCCCAGGCAGCACGCCAAGGCGCCGGCATTATCTGTTTTCCAGAATGCTATGTTCCCGGTTACCGCGCGCCGGGAAAACCTGTGCCGCCTCCCGATGCCGCTTTCCTCGATCATGCCTGGTCGGCCATTGCCGCCGCTGCCGCTCGGGCGAAGATCGCGGTCGTACTCGGCACCGAGCGCTTTGACCATGGCCGGCTCTTGCTCACCGCCCTCGTCTTCGATGGTGATGGCGTTGTCGCCGGCTTCCAGGACAAGGTCCAGCTCGACCCTTCCGAAGAGCCGCTTTACTCCTCCGGCCGCGGCCGAAAAATTTTCCATACCGGGCCTCTGACCTTCGGCGTGGCCATCTGTCACGAAGGTTGGCGTTATCCGGAGACGGTGCGTTGGGCGGCGCAGCGCGGCGCGCAGATCGTCTTCCACCCTCACTTTCACGAAGCCGAACCCGGCAGCTACCGGCCCTCGAGCTTTGCCGACCCTGCAAACACCTTCCACGAGAAAGCCATCTTGTGCCGCGCCGCTGAGAACACCTGCTACTTCGCCAGCGTGAACTACTCGAGCGCCGGTTCGCCGACGACCTCGGCTATCGCGCGGCCTGACGGCACGCTGCTCTGCTACCAGCCATACGGCAAAGAAGGCCTGCTGGTGGCCGATATCGATCTGGCGGCCGCGACCGGATTGTTGGCAGCGCGATTGAAAGATACGCAGTCCATGGCCGCAATGCCCAGCAGTGTCATCAGCTCCTGATTTAGCCGAATTGCCTCACAATTTAAGTTTTCAATGATCTTGTCGAACGTCCGCATTTTGCGGCTCAAACCAGGCCCAATCGCACCTGGTTTCGACGTCGAAATCGAACCTAATCTCTTTGTTTTCAGATCACCCAATCATCCGATGGCCCGATCACCCGATTTGCCCCCTCCCCTCCCGGTTTCAATCCATTCCAATCCACTTCAATCCAAGTCAATCCAACTTGCCGTCCGTAAAGCCAATCTACGAAGCCACCTTCAAAAAGCTAACTCTCGGGCCGTTAACCGCTCCGGCTGTCGTAGATTAACGCATAATATGTATTACGATATAGTTGTAGTGTCAACAAAAAAGGCGGGGGCGCCAAGAAGCCGGGGATGACCACCACTTGTGTGGCACAGGCACTCCTGCCTGTGCTCCGTGACAAGCCTTCTTGTTTTGATAAAAACCTATCTTCGACAGGCTCTCAGGCTGGCCCCTTTTCTTCCTCATTTTCGGAGCCATTTATTGACACGGTCTCGGAGGCTCACCAGTTCTTCCCGATGATGCGCTGCCTGAGAAGAGTTATCGCCAGTTTCCCAGTCTCGTCGTGATAGCTCTATTGAATTCAAGTATCTCTCGAGGGACTGATAGTAAATACCCCGGTCTGCGGTCGTTTGAGCTGTCGCGCGAGTCGAATCGAGCTGCGCTCGTGCAACTCGCATGCACTCACTGAATGCATCACCTGGCTTCTCAACATCGCTCGCACATTGGTTCATTGTTCCGATTGCTGACTGCGCCGAAATCATGAAAGGCTTCGATGTTCTTGAGTAGGACCAAACCAGATACTCAAAACCGGCTCCGAGCAGTATAAAAGGCGCAACTGTAGAAAGTGCGATCAGAACCCAAAGTCGCAGCTTCGTCTTACCCGAGTCCTTACTCGACACCTTGTTGTTGGCTGCGCACATTAGACCCTCGTCGAAGACAAGAAGAATTGAACTGAGCGGTTCTCAAGGCGATGTCGTACAAAGCTTTCCCTCACTCAGATCTCCTTGCAAAGTGAATTGATCAAATCAGGCTGCTCCGTTTACTTATGACGATTTCTCCGCGCATGCCGAGGAACAGCTGATTCGACCTCTCAAGTCCTCAACAAGTGTGCCGGGCTGAGCCATAGTGCCTGTAATGCCGATCAACAGTCCCAACGGCAGTCTTCTCGTGGTTGTGATGACGACTACATAAAAAGGCGGAAGAGGAAAGCCGAAACACCGGCGCACTTCTGAATAGGCGATTTGAACATCCGCATACTACCGCACATGCACGCCATGCTCTGTAATCTCGATGCCTGCTCCAAAAACCACGAATGGCAGCATATAGACCACAAAGAAGAGTCCGCAGATAAGGGATGCGACAACCAGGTCCGCACCTGTGAGCCTGGCGATCCCGCGATAGGAGAGAAAGATACCGGCAACGATCACCAGGTAATTAAAAATTTTATAGACTGCAAGTCTGGTCATTTCCTGCTGCCCTTCTGGAATTCTCCTGCCTATGGGAGGGTTTTTGAAGGTTACTGAGGTGTGACCGGAGGGGTCAACAGCAAGAGGGCGAGCATCTTCAGCCCGCCCTCATTGACGAATGGACTTGTCGGTTTCTCCGGTTTACTTGCCCAGCAGCGGGTCTTTGACCTTCTTGGCGGCCTTTGCGCTCTCGATCAGACCGGGTACGCCGGAGCGGTGCCCTCCAAAGCAGCCTTTGCTGCCCCCAGCCATTTCGTAACCTTGAATTCCGGCCATCCAGCTTCCGCTGAGATTAGCCGCGTAGACCAGGTTAGGAACATCGCTGAAGGTCCAGGTAACGAGCCCTTCATCCTGGAACCAATGCCCATTGTGTATGAATGGCGAAGTCGTCCAGGTGCCATCGGCATTGAAGGTTTGATTGAATGAGCCGGTGATGCTGCCGCTGCATCCCCAGTCCGTAGTCAGGATCCATGTTCCAACAACACTTGCCATAAAACTCTTACCTTTCTGAAGAGTCGTGAGCCGCGGGCATGATCTGTTTCACGCCGCGGCGGCAATGGCCGGTTGGATCGTTCCGAATTGGAATTGATGCGTCGTTATTTCACTTTGGCGCGTTCGTACTGCGGAGGCCAGGCCATCTCGTGTCCCAGCGCCTTGGCGGCGATCAGCGGCCAGTAAGGATCGCGCAGGAACTGGCGCGCCAGAAACACTACATCGGCCTGGTCGCCGCGGACGATCTCGTCGGCTTGCGCCGGCTGGGTGATCAGCCCGACGGCGCCGGTCAGAATGCCGGCTTCGCGGCGGATGCGTTCCGCGAACGGCACCTGGTATCCGGGGCCAAGAGGAATTCTCGCGGTAGCGATGTTGCCGCCCGAAGAGCAATCGATCAGGTCGACGCCCAGCGGCTTCAGGACTCGGGCCAGTGCGACTGAATCTTCAATAGTCCAGCCGCCCGGGATCCAGTCGGTGGCGGAGATTCTCACGAACAGCGGATATTTTTCCGGCCACACTTTTCTGATCGCGTTGACCACCTCGCACAGCATGCGAGTGCGATTGTCGAACGAGCCGCCGTAGTTGTCAGTACGCTGGTTGCTGAGCGGTGACAGGAATGAATTCAGCAGGTAGCCGTGGGCGGAGTGGATCTCGATCACTTCCGCGCCCACGTTCAGGGCGCGTTGCGCGGCAGCGGCAAACGCAGACACGATTCCGGCAATCTCGGCGGCCGTCAAAGCCCGCGGCGCCTGGTACCCGTCTTTGAACGCAAGCGCGCTGGGGGCCCAGATCGGCGACCATCCTCCCGCGGCATGCGGCAGCGGCTTGCCGCCCTTCCAGGGAACGTCGGTGCTGGCCTTGCGCCCGGCATGGGCCAGCTGGATTCCCGGTACCGAGCCCTGCTGCTTGATGAAGGCAAAGATCGGGCGCAGCGCTTCTGCGTGCGCATCGCTCCACAAACCGAGATCGGCCGGGCTGATGCGCCCGTCCGGGGTCACCGCGGTGGCCTCCGCGAACACCGCTGCGGCCCGGCCTACGGCGCGGGTGCCCAGGTGGACCAGGTGCCAGGTCTGGGCCAGGCCGTCCTGGCAGGAATACTGGCACATGGGCGATACCAGGACCCGGTGGGCGAATTCCACGCCGCGAATGCGAAGGCGATCAAAGAGATGGGCCATAAATGACCAGCTATTGTAAATTGGGAATCCCTCATTTACCGGCAGGGGATGCCTTTTGTACCTCTCGCTCTAAGCCTTTTGTCACGTTGAATTTCGGAGTTAAAGGGGTCAAAGTTGCAGTATGCAGGAAGTATTACCCCCCAAATTCAAGGAATACCAGGACGATTGGGGAACCACAGCCCGGGAAGGCTACGAAGATCGCGGCCCGGCAAGGCCGGTTAAAGCCTATCAGGGCGGCCGTGGATCGGCGCTGAAAACCGTGGGCGGCCTGGCCATTGTAGGCGGCATCTTTTGGACCACCTACTTGCTGACGCAGAGCCCCAACTGGCGCGATGTGGTCGGAGTCCTGGAACAAAATCACGGGCCGGTCGCGATTATCGGACTGGGAGCAGTTTCCTCTCTTTTAGGGAAGTATCTGCGAGTCTGAGTTTGTCCGATCTGAATCACTCCCCGTAGTAGCCCACTTGTGTCTCTACCGTCAGGTCCTTCTTCTTCGCCTTAAGTTCAATCTTGTGAAATCCGGCGCCGGCGGCCACGCGGTCCGGTGTATAGCTCACGCTGTACTGGCCGCGCAGCTCTTCCTGGATCTGCGTGTAGATCTTGCCCACGGTCTCTTTTCCTGAAGCTTCAAAGACCCGGCCGCCGGTTTCGTGGGTAATCTGCTCCAGGATCTTCTTGCCGTCGGGACGCTGCTCCTGGGGATAACGCCGCTGCCCGCCGCCGCGGTGTCCGCCCATAGGGCCGCCCCAGGGACCGTAGCCACCGCGATCGCTGCCGAAGGATTGCTGCTCGGGCTTGAAGTAGACCGCATACACCACCGCATCCGCCCGCTGCGCGGCCTCGATGGCCGCGTGCAGAGTCTCCTTGCTGTCGCGGTCCACGCCGTCGGAGAGAACGATGATGGTTTTGCGCCCCGGCTGCTTCTTGAGGATTTCATCGGAGGCCAGGTAGACCGCGTCGTACACCATGGCGCCTCCGCGCCGGGAGCTTGCGCCGCGGCGATGCTGGTCATCCTGATCGCGGTCGCCGCTGGTCTGGGAAAACTGCGGCGCCTGCATGCTCTGCAAGCCCGCGCGCAACTTTTCCCGCGACGAAGTCACATCCTGGTCCAGTTCCACCTCCTGGTCAAAATGAATCAGGAAGGCCTGGTCTTTGTCGCCGCGCAGAATCTGGTCAAGGAAGTTGGAGCTGGCGTCGCGCTCCTGGCCCAGTGCGCTCCGCTGGCTGCGGCTGGTATCCACCGCCAGGCCGATGGTCAGGGGCAGATCGCCGGCGGGCACGATCGAACCGATATCCTGAAAGCGCCCGTCCTCCTGCAGGACAAAGTCGTCTTTGCTGAGGTTAGTGGCGATCTTGCCGTGTTTATCGAGCACCGTCACCGGCAGACTGACTGCTTTGGCCGGAGCGTTTGTGTCCGGCGTCGCCTGTGCGGAGAGAGGATGCGCGGAGGTCAGTCCGATCGCCAGCAGCCATGCTGCGAACGAACATGAAATCCATCGTGTGTGTGTCATGGGTTGAATTTCCCTTCAATACGCGACGTAGGGCCCGGTGCCTCCGGGTGTGCTCTTGCTCTCGATAGCGACGAAAATGTTGCGGCCGAAAAAGAAGGGCAGCCCCCAGTCAAATGATCCCGGGTTGGGCGCGCCCAGAGTGGAACATAAGCGCGCCCGTAAAACGAACGCATGTGCCCGCCGGTTTCCACTACCAGGCCCGGCTCGTGGAGAATCAGCAGTTGATCGGCCTGCACCGAATCGGAGCTGCCACCCAGCTCCGCCGCTGCCGGCAACGCGAAGGCCAGCAAACTCCAAACCACGCCCAGCAGCCCTCCCGTGGAGAGCACCGGGAGTCTCGGCGCTTGCGCCGGTTCTCCAAAGAGCATCGCTTCCCTCACAGAAAAAGATGTTTGTGTGGCTGTGTGATGCTGGATTGTTAGCTTTCGACTGAGGATCTGCCGTAAAGAGTTTGTAAAGCAGCGAGTTAAAGAGGGTTAAGTATCCGGCTCATTTGCGGGTCCGTGTTGCAGGAAAAGCACAGCTTGCGCGCAGCTGTTGTCTCGACTACATCTCCGGGAAAGATCGGCACGACCTCAGCCGCGCACCCGAAGCCGCCCTGGGACTCGTTTTGCGAGGGCCAAAAAATTGCAAATAGCTCAACCCGCGCAAACCATTGAAAATAAGCAGTAAACTCCTTAGTGAACGCGTTCAGAATTATCCTTGACTCGCGCGCGGCAGCGCGTTATAGTCGTTTTGAACACGTTCAATATAGTCGTTTTTGGAGGCTTGCCATGTACCAGATCATCGTGATCTCATACGCCGTTTACCTTCTGATCAGCATCAACCTGACCATCTGGGTGGCGCGCACCCTGCACAAGCGGGGCGCCATCTTCCTGGTCGACGCTTTCCACGGCAACGCCGAACTGGCGGCCGCAGTGAATCACCTGCTGGTGGTGGGCTTTTATCTGATCAACATCGGCTTTGTCTCGCTGGCGCTCAAGACCAACGCGTTGATCACCGACCCGCGCTCCGCCATCGAGATGCTGAGCGACAAGCTGGGCATGGTCCTCCTGATCCTGGGCGGCATGCACTTCTTCAATCTGCTCGTCTTCTCCCGCATCCGCAGCCACGCGATCTCCGGGCCGCGCCGTCCGCCTTACGCGCCGCCCGCCGCTCCGGTAGCCCCGCCGCCTCCGGTTGCCCCTGACGCCACGTTGAGAATCGCCGTGCCGCGCTAGGCAATCGCACAGATTTATGGGAGGTCAATATGGAGAAGCTCTACGTGCTTTATGATTCGAAATGCGAACTGTGCGAGCGCCTGAAAGACTGGATCCTGGTGCAGCGCTCCTGGCTGGGTATCAGCGTGATGGCCGCCGGATCGGAAAAAGCCAGGAAGATGTTTCCCGATCTGGAGAAGCTGGCCACCGCCAACGACCTGGTGGTAGTCAGCGACAAGGGCCAGGTCTATCTCAACGATCGCGCCTGGATCATGGTCTTTTACGCCCTGGAGGAATACCGCGACTGGTCGTACCGGCTGGCGCATCCGCTGCTGATGCCGCTGGCGCGGCAGGCTTACGCGGCTATCTCCAGGAACCGTTACGCGATTTCCCGCTGGCTGCGCGGCGGCCGGCCGGAAGACCTGGCCCGGGAGCTGCGCAGCGTACCGCTGGAAGCCTGTGCGGCACCGCAGGCGCCGGCCAAGATCAACATATCGGACTATTTGCGATGAACACTCTTACATTGAAAACCCGTCCCACGCCCCGCGCCGAAGACACGCGGCGGAAGATTTACGAAGCGGCTCTGGAGTTGTTTCGCGAGAAAGGCTTCGAGCAGACCACCATGCGCGATATCGCCGCCAAAGCGGGCGTGGCCCTGGGCGGAGCGTATTACTACTTCTCGTCGAAAGAGGCCATCGTCCTGGCCTTCTACCAGGACATGCAGGAAGGCAGCCACCAGGCGATCCTGGAGGCCGTGTCGGGCCACAAGAAGCTCAAAGACCGGCTGCGTTGCGTGCTGGAGAAGCGCCTGGAACTGCTGGTACCCAACCGCAAATTTTGTGATGCTCTGTTCCGCCACGCACCTGACTCAGCCGACCCGCTCTCGCCGTTCAGCGAAGAAACGCGCCCCATCCGCGCCCGCGCCATCGAGCACCTGCGCATCGCCCTCGACGGCGGCGACGTGAAGGTCCCGGCCGATCTGAAAGCGCAACTGCCCTACCTGCTGTGGCTGTTTCAGATGGCCATCATACTTTTCTGGCTTTACGATCGCTCGCCCAACCAGGAGCGCACGCAGAAACTGATGGAAAAAGGCCTGGGCCTGCTGGTAAATCTTCTTCGCTTGTCGGGAATGCCGTTGATGCGTCCGCTGCGGAAGGCGGCGCTGGAACTGGTTGAGACCGTGGCTTTGTGATGCAGTGTTGCTACTTCGCTGCGTCAAGTGCCGGCTCAGCAATCACCCCAGGGATGGGATACGCCTGGTCATCCCTTCCCTGCTTCTTCCAACTCGATCTTCTTTTCCGCGACATCAAGCCTGGTGATGCGGAAGCTGCGAATCTCTCCGGCGCGAGCCGCCGGCGGACGCGACGGCGCGCTTCCCGTGCCGCCCTTCCAGCGCGACTGCAGCATGGCGCTGAGCGAAGAGACGTCGGCTTTGGCTTCGGCGCGCGGCGCCGGGGCCGGCGATTCCTGCCGGGCGGAAACGCGGCAAGTGCCTTCCACGCCTTCGCCCAGCTCGACCCGGACCGTGCCGCTGGCCACGTCGATGGTGCGGCCCGTGACCACGTCGCCCACTTTGTGCTCGGCGAGAAATTCGTCGAGCGTGCTGGGCGCCATCTGCTTGATGCCCAGGCGGACGCGGCGCTTCTCGGTATCGACTTCAAGCACCTGCGCCTTGACCTGCTGGCCGACTTTGAGCATCTCCTGGGGATGATTGAGGCGCTTTTCCGCGCTCATGTCGCCGATGTGGATCATACCCTCAATGCCTTCGCCCACCTCGATAAACGCGCCGAACTTGGCCAGGCTGGTGACCGGGCCTTCCACCACCGAGCCCACGCGATACTTCTGCTGGGCGTCGACCCAGGGATCGCCCAGCGCCTGCTTGAGTCCCAGGCCCATGCGATGCTCTTCCAGATTGATGGTCAGGATCACGGCCTCTACGTTGTCGCCGGGCTTGACCAGGTCGGAGGGCTTCTTCACTTTCTTTACCCACGACATTTCCGAAACATGGATCAGCCCTTCGACTCCGGGCTCCAGCTCCACGAATGCGCCGAAGTCGGCCACGCGCGTGACTACGCCGCGCACGCGCTCGCCAACCTGGTATTTCCCTGCCGCCGAATCCCAGGGATGCGGCTGCAGCTGCTTCATGCCGATGGCGATCCGCCGCTTGCCGCCCTCGTCGCCGATCTTTAGCACTTTGACCTCGATCTCCTGGCCAACGGAAAGCACGTCAGCGGGGCTGGAAACGCGGCTCCAGGAGATGTCGCCCACGTGGAGCAGCGCGTCCACGCCGCCGATATCCACGAAGGCTCCATAGCCGGTAAGGCTGCGTACGATCCCCAGCACGGTTGCGCCCTCCGTCAACTCGGCGTAACGGCGCTCCTTGCCGGCGCGGGCTTCTTCTTCAAGCACAACGCGGCGGTCGACCACCACGTCCTCGTCGGCGGCATCGACCTTGGTGATGCGGCAGCGGATGTCCTGCCCTACCAGCTTTTCCATCTCGCCAGCATCGCGCTCGCCGCTGCGAGAGGCGGGAAGGAAGGCGCGCACGCCCACATCCACGCTCAGGCCGCCCTTGACCGCGCCGATCACCGTGCCGGAGATGGTGGTCTTGTCGATGAAGGCTTTTTCCAGAGCCGCCCAGTCGCGCGGCCGCGCGATGCGCCCGCGGGAAAGCTCGTAGTAGCCCTCGGGGTTGCGGCCCTTGATGCTGACCGCCAGCTTGTCGCCGGGCTTGATGGAGTCGCCCGGGCCCTGGAACGCCGCCAGAGGCAGAATGCCTTCGGTCTTGTAGCCGATGTCCAGGATCACCGAATCCGCGGTGACGGAGATGACCGTGCCCTGCAGTCCTCCGGAGCTTTGCGTAGACTTTTTCGAGCGATTCTTGTCGTACTGCGCCAGCAACTCGCTGAAGGATTCATCGGAATCGGGCGCAGCATTGGGCTGGGGAGTGTTGGGGTCCGGCATGAGCAGGCTTTGGTCTCGTTTGTAGGGATACCCGAATAGGATAACACCTGTAATCGCCGCCGAAGGCTGCCCGGATCCGGGCAAGAACCCGCGGAATACGGCAAACGCGCCTGCGAAGTAACGTTACTTCGCTAATGCATAACAAGATTTTTCTAAGGCGTTCGCTGCGCTAAACCTTTCACCGCGCAGGACGAAAATACCATTAGCCATGAACGCCATCGTCAACAAATTCGTCCTAGCGCATGACCGGTATATGGAACTGGACCGGGCTCGCACCCAGTGTTCCTGCCCAGCGGAGCGGGAATCGATTCACATAGCCATTCTGACCGCTTACCTGGAGGTTCAGTTCCACGCCCGCCAGATCGCCGGCCTGCAGTATGCCGACGGCATGGATTTCGCCGAAGTCAACTAGGCCCGGCGGCGCAGTGAAAAACCCCTTCCTTTAGACAGCCCCTGTGTGTATTATTCGCGTCTAAATAGTCGCGCCTCTCTCGTCTAAGCGTATCGGTGCGCCTCGCCTGAGCCGTAGCCCACGGAATCCGGCGCGCAGTGCCCGCGCAAAACAAATCTTGGGAAGTTGATCACTTATGGCTCTGGCGCGCATTTTTACCGATTCTCCCGAGCAAGCCTCCGCCCTGATCCAGGACCTGGAACGGCAGGGTTACCAGATCGAGGTGCTCCGTCCCCACGATTCTCCAAACGGCGCTGCCGACCTGGAGATTCAATACGAGCTTTGCGAAACCAGCGAAGCCCTGGAGCGCGCAGAAAAACTTGCTGCGCAGCTCAACGCCGATGTCGCGGTGGAATCCGGCGTTCTCCGCCCCGCTTCCGCCGGACTGGCTCCGGAGCCGACCGTACAATTTTCGTCTGAGGGGCAGGCGGTCGAGCAGGAGTTACCCCAAAACACCTGGTCCGAATCCAGGGTTGAAGTTCCCGAACTTGAGCAGCAAGTTGCCAGCCCCGGGATCCCTCCCGAGGAATTTCTCGGCGAACCGGCAAGCATAACGATGCTGGAGGAAGCCGCCGGAAACAGCGAGCGCCAGGGTCCGATAGAGACGATTCCCGTCGCCCTGAAACCAGAAGCGGCGACCTCCCGGCCACACCCATTGGCGGCAGCGTGGTCGCGAGGCGTAGCTGCGCTGGTGGCCTTTGCCGACAATTCTTTGCAGACATTGCGGGTCTTGTGGCTGGCGGCACTGCACAGCTTGCGCCAGCAGCGGGAGCGGGCGGCAATCCGGCTGGCCGAGGCCCGCGCGCACCGCGAACAGCAGTTGCTGGAGCTCACCTGCCGGCGGGCGGAAGCCTTGCAGCAGTCGCAGCAAATCGAAGCGGCGCGGCGTGCTGCCGCAGGCTATCTTTCCCAGCTCGAGCGCGAAGCCGTCATGGCCCAGCCGGCAGAGGACGTCGCCCACAAGCGCCAGACAGTCGCTGCGCGAAAAGCAAGAGACATCTTTGCGTGGTGGATGCCTTCGCAGCACATGAAGAGGATCGCCGGCGGCGCGGCCGCGGTGGGAGCAGTGTTTGCTCTCATGCTGGGCATCTCCACGCTGCGCGGCAAACCCTCCTCCACGACAGCAGTCGCTCCCGCTCCAGCACCGGTGGTGACGGTCGAGAGCAACAGTGTGGTGCAACGCGCGGCTCCTGCGCGTCCCAGCCCCCAGGTGCGTAAAACAGCGGCCCGGCTTCATCAATCGACGGTCCGCAGCGCTATGGCCGCGCGCTCATCCGGCGGCGAAGACGACATCGGCGATGATGTGGTGATAAGACATTTTGCTCCGCCGAAACCCCTGCAGAGCCGCAGCAGCGCCGCCAACCGGGTCAAGCACTATTCCGATACCGACAATTAAGCACAGGCATGCGGACGCCGGGTATTGAAGGATCAGATATTGATTTGTTCCCGGCGAAACGGTCTCAGCGCGAGATTTCCGCGCCTGCGGGCTCTTTCCCGGTGAATGGCAGCGAGTCCTGATCGGCGGCAACCGGCTGAATGTGCCAGATGTCACTGGCGTACTCGCGGACGGTACGATCACTGGAGAAGCCGCCCACCCGGGCCACGTTCAGGATGGATTTGGCGGTCCACGCCGCCGCATTCTGGTAGTCCTGCTCAGCCTGCGAGCCGCTGGCGATATACGAAGGCAGATCGGCCAGATGGAAATAACGATCGCCGCGGTCGAGCAGTTCGTCGACGATCCAGCGAAACAGCCCATGCTCCTCGGGACAGAAGCGGTCTGAAGCCAGGCTGTCCATCACCCGCTGCAGGACAGGATTGGACATGTAGAGTTCGCGCGGATTGTAGCCGCCGTGCTGCTTGTACCACCCGATCTCTTCCGGGCTGAGGCCGAAAGAGTAGAAGTTTTCCTCGCCCACCGCCTCCATGATCTCGACGTTGGCGCCGTCGCGCGTGCCCAGGGTCAGCGCTCCATTCATGGCCAGTTTCATGTTGCCGGTGCCGGAGGCTTCCATGCCCGCAGTCGAGATCTGCTGGCTCAGGTCGGCCGCGGGCATGATGATCTCGGCCAGCGAGACGCGGTAATCGGGCACGAAGACCACCTTGATGCGGTCGCGCACGCGTGGATCGCTGTTAACCATCTGGGCAACATTGTTGATCAGTTTGACAATCTGCTTGGCCGCCCAGTATCCGGGAGCGGCCTTGCCGGCGAAAATGTGCGTGCGGGCTCCGGAGAAAGCCAGCTCCGCGCTGTCGTCCACCATGGCCAGATATTCGTGGATGATGCGCATCACGTTCAGCAGCTGGCGCTTGTATTCGTGAATGCGTTTTACCTGTACGCTGAACATGGAGGCGGGATCGATGATCACGCCCGTGGTCTTCAGGATTTCGCGCGCCAGCCGCTGCTTGTTGCGGTGCTTGATCTCCTGAAACGTCTTCTGAAACGCTCCGTCCCCGGCCAGCTTTTCGATCTCCCGCACCTGTTCCAGGTCCGTGATCCAGCCTTCGCCCACGGTTTGCGTGAGCAGCGCGGCCAGTTCGGGATTGGATTTCAGAATCCAGCGCCGCGGGCTGACACCGTTGGTCTTGTTGCTGAAGCGTTCCGGCCAGAGCTCGGCAAAATCCGGCACCAGGTTGGACTTGAGCAGCTGGGTATGGAGCCGGGAGACTCCGTTGACGGCATGGCTGCCGACGATTGCCAGGTGCGCCATGCGCACTTGTTTTTCCGGGCCCTCTTCGATGATCGACATGCTCTGCTGGCGGCCGACGTCCATGGGCCAGCGGCGGCCGACGGTGCGGAGGAACTGGTGGTTGATCCCGAAAATGATTTCCATGTGCCGCGGCAGCACGCGCTCCATCAGGGAGACCGGCCACTTTTCCAGCGCCTCAGGCAGCAGCGTATGGTTGGTGTACCCCAGGGTGGCTTCGGTGATTTCCCAGGCGCGGCTCCATGGGATGTCGTGATCGTCGATAAGAATCCGCATCAGCTCGGCCACGCACAGGCTGGGATGAGTGTCATTCATCTGCACCGCGGCCTTCTCGGGAAAATCGTCGAACCCGGTGCGTCCCGCACTGTAGCGGCGCACGATATCGCCGAACGAGCAGGCAACGAGAAAATACTCCTGCACCAGCCGCAGCTCCTTTCCGGAGAGCACGGAATCGGACGGGTAGAGAACGCGCGAGATGTTTTCGGAAGCGATCTTCTGCTCCACGGCGCGGATGTAGTCGCCGCGGTTGAAGATCTCAATGTCGAAGTCTTCCGAAGACCGCGCCGTGAACAGCCGCAGGTAGTTCACGGTCTCCCCGTCAAGCCCGGCCACCGGCATGTCGTTGGGTACACCCACCACCACGCGCTGGTCGACCCATTTCTGGCGGCGGTTGCCTTCAGAATCGCGCGTATGTTCCACGCGGCCGTACAAGGGGATGGAGCATATTTCCTGCGGGCGCTCGATGTAGAAGGGCGTGCCCAGCGCCTTCCAGAGATCGGGCTTTTCGCGCTGATGACCGGCTACGATCTCCTGCTTGAACATGCCGTACTCGTAGTCGATCCCGTAGCCGAATCCGGGCATGCCCAGCGTGGCCAGCGATTCCAGGAAGCATGCCGCCAGGCGGCCCAGGCCGCCGTTGCCCAGTCCGGCGTCAGGCTCAACTTCCACCACCGTTTCCAGATCGACGTGCAGCTCGGCAAGAACGTCGCGGCATTCCTCGTACAGGCGCAGGTTGCAAAGGTTGTCGCTGAGCCAGCGGCCCATCAGGAATTCCATGGAAAGATAATGGAGACGCTTGGCGTCACGCTCGACGTAGCGCTGTTCGGTGAGGAGCAGGCGGTCGATGAGCAGGTCGCGGATGGCGAGAGAAACCGGCTTGAAGAGCTCGCGTGGAGTCAGTTCTCCCGTGGAGCGCGCCAGCGTGTAGCGGATATGCCGCAGGATGGACTCGCGCAATGATTCAGGAGCGAGTTCTTTCCCGTTAAGCGGTTCAGCCGACATTAGAAATCTTTGACGCCCACTCTTTCATTGCAATCCGGCGCAGGATTGCTTGTGATGCCGCTTTGCTTGAGCCGGCATGCTTTCTTCCCCTGCTTTCCCACTGGGGAAGCCGGCGGCAAAGAGCTAGTATGGCATACAACGCACCCGGCGACACTGCGTTAAACACCTGCATTTCTGCAGGGTTGGGAAGCGAACTAGGCAGCGATGGCCGGTCTGCGGGTATGCCAGTCGGTCTGCGCCTGATAGAGGCGCGCCGCCTGCACCACTTTGGCATCGTCAAGCGCGCGGCCGACGAACTGCATTCCCACGGGCAGGCCGTGATCGTCGAACCCGCAAGGGACGCTGATCGCGGGAAGTCCGCAGAAGTTTCCGATCCCGCCGATGGGATCGGGAAAGGTCAAAGCCAGATCCAGGTTCACATCCAGCCTGGTTGCCGTGACCGGCAGCGACGCCGTGGCCAGAACATCAACTCCCTCAAAAATCTCATCCATTTTCTTCTGCAGGATTCCACGGATGCGCTGCGCGGTGATGAAGTCGGAAGCGTTGACCTCCTGGTTGACGTAGCCGCCGATCTTGCCCAGAGGATCGTTCAACTCCTGCACCCGGCCGGACTGGATCAGCGAGCGAAAGGCCGCGGCGCCTTCCACGGCGACAATCACGCCGGCCGCCGTTTCCCAGGGACCTTCGGGAAGAGCTACCTCGCGCATCTTCACGTCGCGGCTCTGGGCCAGCATCTGGCGCGCAACGGTGGCAGCGCGATTCACATCAGGCGACTGCTCTTTCCACTGGTTAGTCAGCCATCCGATGCGCAACGGCTTCTGCAACTCCGCTGCGCCGGAGTAGGTGGCGGTGTCCGGCGGCAGCGAGCCTAGATCGCGCGGGTCATGGCCGGAGATAGCACGCAAAACCAGATCGCAATCCGCGGCCATTCGGCACATGGGACCAATCTTGTCCATGGAGTAGGAAAGCGCCATGGCGCCATAGCGGCTGACGCGGCCATAGGTCGGACGCAGCCCGCTGACCCCGCAAAATCCTGAAGGACAGATAATGGATCCCCAGGTCTCGGTGCCCAGAGCAAAAGCCGCCAGTCCGGCCCCCATGATAGCGGCGGAGCCGCTGGAAGAGCCGCACGTCCAGTATTCCGGATTCCATGGATTTCGAGCCGCGCCGCTGGCTGAAGCCGAGGCGTAGCGATAGCCCATTCCTCCGGCCAGTTCGATCATGGCCGCTTTGCCCAGCAGGACAGCGCCGGCATCATTGAGCTTGCCGATCACGGTGGCGTCGTAATCAAACTGCTGGCCGTTATAGGGACGCGCTCCCCAGCCGGTGGGATATCCCTTCACCGCCAGCAGGTCCTTGGCGGCATAGGGAACGCCGTGCAGGGGCCCGCGGTATTTTCCCGCGGCAATTTCCTTTTCCGCGGCTCGTGCCTGGGCCAGCGCCAGATCCGGCGTGGGCGTGGCGAAGGCGTTCAGCCGCGGGCCAAGCTTGCGGCCTCGTTCCAAATAGCTCTCGGCGAGCTCCACCGGGGACAAACGCTGGTCGCGTATCCGTTGCGATAGTTCGGTGACGGGGAGAAAAAGTATCTCTTCGCCGAGCATCTATTCGTTCCCTTCCGAGCGATACGCGTGAAACACCGTGGCCGGCTGATCGCCGTTGTCGAGCGCAAAGGTCCGCATCTTCTCCAGGCCTTCCTGCATTTCCGCCATGACTTTTCGGATATCAGCCTTCTGCTCCGTGCTGAGCGTGCTGCCATGTTTGCGTAGCACTTCAGCGACCTTCATCTCCACCTCGGCGCGCGCCTGGGGCGAGAGCCTGGCCAGGACAGCCTTGGCCTGCTTATCGAGGGCGCTGGTGGATTGCTTGGGCGGGGCCGCCTCGCCACCCGCCTTGCGGGAGGGGATAACTGCTCCGGCCGCGGCGGCTACCGCCGCCACCGTAAAACGTCTCCGGCCCAGTGAAAATGAGGACATTTTGCCGCTCCATAAGAAGAAAGTATGAAGCCGGAGATTACTTGAAGGCAGCTGCGGGCGTCAAACTGCCGGACGCGGGATTGCATCTAAGTCTCTGAATCTTTTCGTCCTTCGTCACGGAGGCCTGCACATGGCGCGCTGGATCACTTTCGATGAGAACACGGCTCTCGAGCTGCGATCGCGGATTCAAAGCGGCTCGGTGTTTGAAGCGCCGGGGCGTAACGCCCTGGAGTACGCGCTCGCCAGTTCGGGAAACGTGGTGGCGGTTTTGAGTGCGAGGGTGAAGAACCATTGCGCGCTGGCAGCATTTCTTCGCGCGCCGGCCGAGCCGGCTCTTCCTTACCGACCGCGGGCCATCCGCGCAACCGGCTTCCTGGGACTGGGAGATGAGGCCATCTACGAAGAGGAAGAACCTCAACGGCCCAAGAGCTGGTGGCGGAGAATCTGGGAAGATTAGCCGTTCAGAACGAGAAGGCGAGGCCGGCGCGAAGCGAACGGGCCGACTGCAGCAGGTAAACCGTGCGTCCATCCGGTCCCATCACCGGCATGTAGCCCTGAGCCAGAAGATTGCGCAGATCCACCAGCGCGTCCATTCTTCCGGGAATAAATGAAAAGCCGGGCAGTTGCTGGCGGACGAAAACGCTCAGGTAAGGATCGGCCTGACCCGGGGAGGCGTTGAAGGCGTCGACGGGATAGATGGCGTTGCCGCTGGACCATTTATACGAGGCGATCCAGCGTGTGCCGGAAGCGCGAATGTGGCCGGACAGCTTGGTGGCCACCGATTGCTGGCGAGCCGTGCTGAGCGACTGCGGGAGATTTTGCCAGGTGGCCGCGGCGTCAGAGGTAACCACGGCGCCTCCGGTGGAATAATCCAGGGTCGCAGTCAGTTCCTCGAGTATCTTGCGCTCTACCACTAACCGAGCTCCGGTCGTGCTCAAACCTCCCACATATGCGTACGAGAAGGTTCCTGAATAAACATCGGACAGCACATCATCGGAGTAGCTGCTGGGATCGCCAGCCCCGGTCAGAATCAGGTTGTGAATATGATCGTCGAAGAAGGCAGCCTGCACGCTGGTCTTGCCGAATCGCCGGGATACGGACAGTTCCTGGTGCTGGGCGTGCTCCACATCGGGGACGCCGCCCGCCAGCGCCATCTTCGGTCCTGATTCGCTCAGATCAGCCGGAGCGCTATCAAAGCCCTTGGCCGCGCGCGTATCCGGTTCAGACGTCGCGTAGCGATATTCAACAACCGTATCCGGAGACAAGTGGACAGTGACGGTTCCGTAAGGGCGAAACGCACTGACGCGTTTCGAGAACTCCACCGACTGGAGCGCCGCGCCGTACTGCAGATCGATGATGTCGGCCACCGTGGTGCGGTTGGAGGAGTTGATCTCCAGCGCGCTGTACGGAGAGTTGCCCACTGCCGTCTCCGGCGTGGCAAAACGGCGATAAGTGATGGTGAGCGCCGGCCGCGAGGCAGCGCCAAAATCGTGGGCATAAGAGGCGCGCAGCACGCCGGTGGGATCGCCGGCGTTAGTGGCGGCCACGTTGCCGTCAAAGAACAGCATCCCTGACGAGAAGATGGACTTTTCCAGAGCGAACGAGGTGGTCATGTCGCCGGTGCTGCCAAAGCCATCGGCTTCGGATCCAGCGATAAAAGCCAGCCGCGTCTTCAAGGCACGATCTTCCGGGCGCTCGGCGGCAAGCGTAGCTAAAGAGCTGGAATCGCCACCTTCGCCGGCGTTCTTGTCTTTGTCGCGCTCAAAGACGCGCAGAACCGGGCGGTTGGCGGAATTCAGAGTCCAATGCCAGTCGTCAGGATCGCTGGTGCCGGAGCGGCGCGGCGGCAGAAGCTTTTTGACGTCCGCGAGCGTGTTCAGGGTGACGTTGACCGGTACGCTCCCGCCGGAGTGAACCGCGACATTCTCTTTCAGCGACGGCAGGAAGGAAACCGCGGTCACCTTGACCTGGTAGAGGCCGGGCAGAAGGCCATCGACGGCGTAAAAGCCGCGCTCGTTGGTGAAGACCACGGTGCCCAGAGCGGCAGCCGAGGTAAACACCTCTACCACTGCGCCGATCTGCGGCGTGCCGGAGCTGTCCTTGACGTAACCGGAGATGGTTCCGTTGGTGGCGAAGGCAGGGATTCCCGTAATCAAGAGCACTACGAGAAATCCGAGTTTTCGGGCTGTATCCATAGCCTCAGAAGCGGTTCGTCGCTACCTGGTCACTGGACTATAAATTTCGCCGTCGGCGCAATACTTTGTTTCGAAACCTGGTCGTTCACCTTGATGGTGACCTGATACGTGCCTGACTCCAACTTGGCTAGCGGCAGGGTTTTTGCAAGGGTCACCTGCTCGCCGATGTTACCCATCTGCGCCGTGGATTCGGTCAAGTCTATCACGGACTGATTGGTAGCGGTATTGACCACCTGGTATTCCACGCTGGCCGCCGAACGTTTCGTTTTTTCATCGATCCCCAGGTTATAAACCTGCATCCAGAAGCTCAGCTTCTCGTCCTTCTTGAAGGATGCGGGTTTGCCGTCCGCGGGCTGCACCCGGGGGCGGACCCGGTTCTCGCCGATCACGAAGTTCCCGGTGCCGATCTCGCGCGAGGGCACGGCTTCCAGGCGGTCGGCCAGAATGAGGGTGGATGAGGTCAATTTGTCGTCATTACTGTAGTCGGGAACGGTGTAGCTGCGGCTGAACACTCCCACCTTGTCGCCGTTCACGTCTTTAGCCACGACGTCGAGCCGGTACAAGCCGGGGTGCATGGGCAGCGCCTTCCAGTACAGCGAAGTGTTGTTGATCTCTTTCTCCAGCAGATCGGCGGGAATGTCTTTCTTCAGCGACTCGTCGAAGGTCTGGACGATCTTTCCCGAGACCGTGGTCATCTGGCCATAAACGCTGAGCACAGCGCGCTGCACGCCGTCTTTGTTGGCCCAGGTGAGCGAACGCAGCGGGACCTGCAGGGTGATGGGAACCAGCACGGTGTCAGACGTGAGCTTCACGAAGTCCACGCGCACGTCAAAGGGCAGCGGATTAGAGCGGAACTTGTGGCTGACGATCTCGCTGGCCATCTCGCGGTTGTATTTCACGTCCGGAGCGCGATTCAGCTTGGCGAAGGTCTCGAGCCGGTCAAATTCCTTGGTGTTGAGATTGCTGTTGAAGAAGCCCTGGCCCAGAGATTCCACGTTGCGGAAACGGTCGGCCTTATTGGCCATGCCCATGGCTTCCATATCGGTAAGGCCGGCATTGGGGACGTGCAGCAGAGCGTCTTTCTTGGACCGGTCCATGGTCATTTCGTAGGCGCCGCAGCCGCAGTCGTCTACGAATTCGATCTCGATTTCCTGGCCGATGCCCTCAAGGTAACGGTAGCGCCAGACCTCGAACGGATAGGTTTCCGTCTGTCCGCCGCCTTCTTCCGCGGAGCGCTGATACGGGCCACCCATGGGGTGGGAGTCAGTGCTGTCAGGCTTGCCGTACATGATGTAAATACGACCGCGATCGGTCCGCCAGCCCGGCATGCCGGCGGCGAAGTGCTCGTTGGCATAAGCGATGCGGCGGTAGTGCTCCTCTTTGTACTCGTTCTCGGCGGTGTCAGGAGTGGGATCGCGCCGGCGCCAGAATTCTTCAATGAAAGCGTCGCGCTCGGAATTGTTGGTCAGCTTCTTGAAGGCCGAGAGCTCTTCATCGGTAATGATCCAGCGCACATCTTCGTCGAGCCATTTCTTGTAGACGCCGCCCAGCTTTTCCTTCACCGCGTCCTTGTCGGCCTTGGCCGGACGCTTCAGGGGATCGGGCTCATTGGTATTCTGATCGGCCTGGGTTGAACTTGGCGGCACGGTCCCGGAGGATTTGGAATCCTGGGCCTGCAGCAGGAAGTAACCGGATACTACTAAGATAAGAGCAATAAAAAAGTGCCTAAAACGGGAATAAACGAACCCCACCTGGCACCTCCTTGATAGGGTACATGTAACTAGAATTCTAAGTCTTTACTGAGCCGGAAGCAAGGAGACGGGCCGGTTTAGACCCATGCTTCGCCGCCAAAACCACCAAAAAGCCGGGAAATATTCTCCCGCGAAATAGATCGCAGTTGAAGTCGTTCAAATTAAGTTGGTCGCTTGACTCGGGAATTGTTCAAAGGTGATCTTGGCCTAATTCACTAATCGCTAACTGTGTGATTCCCCGAACCTTAGCGCCAGTTTGCGCTTGTCAAGCAACCCTGCATTTCGCCATAATGATTCTGTCAGCTCTCTAAAATCGCTAAAGGGCCACGAGGCGCAATACCTTCTGGGATTAGCCCACTGCAACGGGATCGAGAGTCGGTTTGCGCAACCAGTGGCCTGTTTTTTGACGTTGGACTCGACAAGACCGGAAGCCTTAGCGAGGTTAGCGTCTACGCGCCAGCATTTCTGGCGGCCGGCAAGCCCGCCTCTGGAACCCTGGGCCTAGCGACGGCGTATATAGAATGTAGTCCGGGTTCTGACGTCCTGTTCTGCGGAAGGATTCATGAGCGCGAAAAAGATAGCCATCATAGCCGGAGTCATCATTCTCCTGGGCGCCATTGTTGGTTTTACAGTAAACCAGTCGCAACGCAACGTGGTTGCTGTACAGACCGGCAAGGTAGCCCGCCAGGACATCATTTCAGTGGTAACGGCGTCCGGTGAAATCAAGCCCAAGAACTTCGTGAACGTCGGCGCCAACGCCATGGGCCGCATCGTCAAGCTGTTTGTGAAGGAAGGCGAGAAGGTCAAGAAGGGACAGGTCCTGGCGCAACTGGAAAATGTCCAGTCGGTGGCTGACGTCGACCAGATGAAAGCCGCTCTGGCCTCCAGCGAGACGGATGCCGTGGCCTCCGAAGCGGCGTTGAAAACAGCGATCGCCCAGTCCAACAGCAGCCAGGCTGACCTGGCGCAGAAGAAACAGGACTTCCAGCGTGCCCAGGGACTCTTTCAGAACGGGCTGATTGCCAAGCAGGACTACGAAACCAAGCAGTCGCTTTACGAGGTAGCCCAGGCAGTGGCGGAGCATGACCGGGCGCTGGTGGCGCAGGCGCGGGCGAACGTGGACTCGGCCCATGGCCACGTGAAAAGCGCGCGCGCGCAACTGGTGCATGTGAGCGATGTTCTCAGCAAGACCATCTACACCGCCCCCTATGACGGTGTGGTCACCAATCTCCCGGTGCATGAAGGCGAGACCGTGGTCATGGGGATCCAGAACTCACCGGGAAGCACGTTGATGACGGTGGCAGATATGAACGTGATCACTGCCGAAGTGCAGGTGGACGAGACCGATATCGTCAACGTGAAGCTGGGGCAGGAGGCCGAAGTCACCATCGATGCCATGCCCAACCAGACCTTCAAAGGCAGGGTAACGCAGATCGGCGATAACGCCATCGTGCGTTCCACCGGCCTGGCTACATCGCAGAGCACGACCAGCAGCCAGGAGGCCAAAGATTTCAAGGTGGTGGTCACGCTCAACCTTCCGCCGGACAACCTGCGTCCCGGCCTTTCCACCACCGCCAAGATCACTACCGGCACCCAGCACAACGTGCTGGCGATTCCCATCCAGGCGCTCACCATGCGCGACAAAAAGAGCCTGGAAGCCCAGGACGGAAAGAAGGGCAATAAATCGGCCACGCCGACACCGCCGCCGGCAGCGGCAAAAAAGGAAGAGGACCTGCAAGGCGTATTTGTCATCGGCAAGAACAACAAAGCCGAATTCCGCAAGGTGGAGACAGGACTGATCGGCGCCAGCGACATTGAGGTCAAAAGCGGCCTGAAAGAAGGCGATGAAATCATCACCGGCACCTACAAGGTCCTGAAGACGCTGCGCAACGGGGCGGGCGTGAAGGTGGATAATTCCATCGCCAATAAGGCTGAATCGTAATCGCGGAACCGTTTGATTCGTCTAAGATGAATGAGAGAGGAATGGTTCCGGTGGGGACAAGCGGAGAAAAAGGCATGTCAACTCAGGTCGCCGATCTCGCGCAGAACGTAGCCGCGCCGCCGCAGAACTGCATCATCTGCACGGAAGAGCTGTGGAAGACTTACGAGATGGGCTCGGAGCAGGTACACGCTCTGCGGGGCGTGAACCTGCGCATCAACCGCGGCGAGTTCGTGGCCATCATGGGCCCTTCCGGCTCCGGCAAATCAACCCTGATGAACCTGATCGGCTGCCTGGATACCCCCAGCAAAGGGCGCTACTGGCTGAACGGCAATCTGGTCAGCGAACTGGATGATGACGAACTGGCGCGCATTCGCAACCGCGAGATCGGCTTCGTCTTCCAGACCTTCAATCTGCTGGCCCGCGCCACCGCGCTGCACAACGTGGAGCTGCCGCTCATCTATAGCGGCACCCCTTCCGTGCAGCGCATTGCCCGCGCCAAAGAGGCGCTGGACGCGGTGGACCTGGGCGACCGCATGAACCACAAGCCCAACGAGCTCTCCGGCGGTCAGCGCCAGCGCGTGGCCATCGCCCGCGCCCTGGTGAATCACCCATCGATCATCCTGGCCGACGAACCTACCGGCAACCTCGACTCGCAGACCGGAGGCGAAATCATGGCCCTGTTCCACGATCTGCACGCCAAGGGCAATACCATCGTGCTGGTGACCCACGAATTCGATATCGCCGAGCACGCCCACCGCGTCATTCACATCAAAGACGGCGTCATCGCCAGCGACGAACGCAAGAAATAGAATCGGCGCGACGCCTTACGCGGCCTTGATCACCACCCAGACGCGCGTCTTCTCCCATTCCAGGATGAGGTCGGCGCTGTCGTTGGAGTCCTGGTCAAGCGAGATGGTGAATTGCTCCACCGGCACCACGATCTCCTGCTTCTTCATATCCACGCGGGCCAGGTCCTGATCCTGGTTGTAGACGGTCCCCCACTGGCCGGTCTGTTTATTGATGATCAGCTTCCACGTGCCTTCCGACGGCAAGGTGTAGAGGGTGTAAGAGCCGGCCGGAACTCTGACCCCGCCGATATCGAGGTCGATGGCCGTGGTCAGGCTGGTGGCTTCATTGGCGCCGGTGCGCCATACCTTGCCGTAAGGCGCCAGTTCCTGCCCGACATGCCTGCCTTTCAGCGAGGGCCGGCCGTAGTCGATCCTTACTTTCTTGCCGTTGATGGTGCACTCGGCGCTTCCAGGAGGGCTGGGACGCTGGCTTTTATCCTGCTGGGCCAGGGCGACGGTAAGACTGGCAAGCGCGAAGGCCGCCAATGCAATCAGAGCGACAGGTTTGCGAATCACAAGATTAGGTCCTTTCTGAAAAGGTGTTCATTATATTCCGCACAAAATCGCCTACCAAGGGCGATTGCTTGACAAAACCTGCGGCAATCCCACGCAGGATGGTTGCAAACCGGCCCGCTCTGCCTGACAATGGCCCATCCAGATGCGGCTTTTCCGCATGCTTCCCTGATGCACGCACTGCTCGATTTCGCCAAGTGGACCCGCCGCGCCGGCAACCCGGTGCAGGCGCCGGTCCCTGAACTGCGCGATGCCCAGCTGGCAGCGTGCTATTACGACCATCGCGTCGGCGGCGACTGCTACGAGTTCATGCGCGTCAGCCCGACTCGCGTCTTCTTCGCGCTGTTCGACGTCGCCGGACGGATCGAAGAGAACCGCCCGGTGGTCACCGCGGTGCAGAACGTCTTCCGCACGACGACCGCGCAGCTGTTCTCGCGCGACGACGTCAACGAGGCCGACGCCATGGTGGAGCTCTGCCTGGAGCTGAACCGCACCATCCTGGAGACAGCGGACCATGTCTGCTCCACTCCGGCTTTTGCCGGCTGTTACAACGAGAGCCTGGGCACGGTGAGCTACTTCAATGCCGGCCACACTCCCGGGCTGCTGGCTGACGATGGGCAGGTCATTGAACTTCGCGCCACCGGCTTGCCGCTGGGATTGTTCTCCCACGCCACGCCGGACGCCTCGATCGTTGCCCTCCAGCCCGGCGACGCTCTGGTGGTGGTTTCGCGCGGAATCGTGGAAGCGCGCCACCGCCGGCAGGAGTTTGGGCTGGACCCGGTGAAGAAGAACCTGCAGCAGGCGCGGATGGAAAACGCTACCGAGATCTGCGCTGGCATTCTCGATACGCTGCGCGAATTCACCAGCCGCCCCAGCGCGGAAAACGATATTACCGTTGTGGCGCTCTCGCGCCAGGCAGCCGCGGCGGCTGCCGGAGCCGGCAACTGACGTTCGTTCTCCGCCGATTCACACCCTGCAGGACCCCAACGACTTAGCCCGGCAGTGCCGAGCCGGTCGCGCTGGGGGCCGCTGCCGCCTTTCGCGCGTAGATGCGCAAAGACGAGATGCGCGCAAAGGGCGAGATGAAAGCTGAGCCCATCGGCATGATCGCGTTCTGCGGTAACAGCGGGGCGCGGCCGTTCTTTCGCCGTTCTGCATCCTGTGCAATCCAGACCAGACACCCCGCCCGCAGAAGACTACGCTTGCAGTTGGTTGAGAGTTGGTTTCCCGACTAGCAGTCTTCAGGCTCAAGCTCCCCGCGCATTGTTGTTGGCGTAAACCGCGCCTGATCCTCAAACAACGCGATTCGTGATTAGGAAACCGGCGCCGGCGCATAAGCCGGAATTTGCGGACCCGCAGGAAGCGTCTTCCGCTTTTTCATCCGATGAGCTTTTGAAGGAGATCACAAAGTGAAATTGAAATGGTTAGCTGGCGCAGCATTTGCGGTAGCTCTTGCAATCCCTGCGTCCGCGCAGGTTTCGATCTTTATCCACAGCGGCCCGCCGCCGCTCCGTTACGAACAACGCACAGAGTCTCCCGGTCCGGGTTACACCTGGGTTGACGGTTACTGGGCCCCCAACGGCCGACACTACCAATGGGTGGCGGGACGCTGGCAACAGCCTCCTTATGAAGGCGCCAACTGGAACCATCCCCACTACGACCACTACCAACAGGGCTGGCAGTTGCACGAAGGCCACTGGAGCCATGAAAACAACGACGACCACGGCAACCGCGACAACGCCCGTAGGGAAGACCACGGTCGTGACAACCAGGGCAACGGCCACGACAAAGACCACGACAAAGATCACAAACGCTAAGTGGCTGAAACCTGGGCTTCTGGAACAACCACGCTAGAGCCTGGGTTCCACGAGAAATGACGTTAGAAACAGATTCCGAGAACAAGCGTTCGTCGCCTGGCTCGGTCCGCAATACTCCGGGAGAACCTGCCCGGAGTTTGCGCGTTGTTACCCGGTTTTAATCCGGAAGAACCACCACGGAGACGTAGAGAAAAATCGGACCATCTGGCGATCGGCCCATCGGGCCATCTGTAATTCGGCTCCGATGATCCGATGATCCGATCTCCCGATGATCCGATCGGGTTTGTCTTGTGTCTCCGTGCCTCGGTGGTGGAATTTTCCTACTTCGGATATCCCGGACTGGCCTTGACTTCGGCGATCTGCTGATCGTGGCGTATGTTGTGCAGCGGGATATAGATCAGCCACTGATAGGCGTTGAGTGTGTTGAAGACGGGAAACGGATGCTCGTAGGTGTGCTCCTTGAGCGGGATCTGAGTGGTCTCGGCAAACTGGATGGTCTGCGCGCGCACCTCTTTGAAGCGGCGGATGACCTCGGCCTTCGTTAATCCCTGGGGATGAAGCTGCTCCGGAGCGGTGGCCTTGTGGCTGCGGTCGGGCATGACTTTCTCGATGAACTCGGTCTTGCCCGCGGTCTTGGTCTGCCAGTCAGGATTCGGAGGCGACTGGATGGCCCTCTGTACTGCGCTGAACAGCGCGGTCTCGGCGAGAAGAATGTGCTCTGCCGTCTCGCCCACCGACCAGCGGTCGGGCGCCGGCTTCCACTTCCACTGCTCGTCGCTGACGTTCTCGATGGCCGCCAGGTACTCGGCTTCAGAGTCCCTGAGCAGCTTGATCGCGTGGGCGCGCTCTTCGGGCGTCATGGAAGCGGAAGGAGTGTCGGCCGCCTGGAGGTTCAGAAGCGGTGAAAAGATCAACGACGCAAGCAACAGAAGTCCCACAGAGAACCGGTTGGCGAAGATCGTTTTGGCGCAGATCGTTCTTGCGAAGATCATTTTCTCGCAGATCATTTTCTCGAAGATCATGGGCAGCGCACTCCTGAGCACTCGGCGGGAAGAGTCTATCACTCCGGTTCGTTCATGCTGGCGCAGCACGATAAGAGCAGCAACCTGCATTCGGGTGCCCGGACTTGCCTCTCGGATCGCGGGTAATTATCGTAATCGGAAAATCGGGCGTTTGAGCCCCGTAGAGCGCGACAGAAAAAAACACCCCTGATAACATCCTCACCCATGGACTGGTTCCAGGTTTCGCACCTCGACGTCGAACGCCTGCTCGCCGAATGGCGATGGCTCTGCCCCGGTCCCATGACGCTGGTGGCAAGGAACGCCTTCGCCGACCTCTTTCTCCGCGATGCCCAGGGCCACATCTTCCGCCTAGACGTCGGACTTGGTCAGCTTACCCGGGTAGCAGAATCCGAAACCGAGTTCCGCGAGCGGGCCAAAACGCCGGACAAGCGCGAAGAATGGTTCGCCGAATCCGACGAGAAGGCGGCAGCAGCCCGCGGCTTCACGCCGGATGCAAATGAATCCATCAGCCTAAGCATCCCCATCATCTTCAAAGAGGCCGGCTCTCCGGACACCGTGTACGTGGCCGAGATCTACGACACGCTCTCATTCATGGGCAGCCTTCACCGTCAGGTCGCCGGCCTCCCCGACGGAACCAAAGTCCGATTGAAGGTGACGGAATGAACGGCGTGTACCACCAAGCCAACCTGCAGCTCACACCTATCGTCCAAGTGGCATGCCTGGCAAAGTGTCAGCCGGTTTTCCAGTAGTTCTCATGGCTCTGATCTGCGGATGCGGCGGGATTACAGGTGCCAATTCACCTAGCTCGAACGCAGAGAACGCCAAGGTTCCTGCGATCGAGAGCATATGGGCCACGCACTACGACAGCGCTTCAAACACCTCACAAATGCAGGCTGTACTTGTTGCCGGGGGCTCAACGACTGTCACCCAGACCATCAAAGTTTCAGGCTTTTTTGAGGCGGGCGGAAGTGACCCCGGAGCACAACTGATGTTCGGAGCACTGCTGCCGTTCCCCGAATCGAACACTGCTAGCCGGCAATTACTGGTATTTCGATACGACAGCAACTCTTCGCAACTGCTCTCGGCGACCGCAGTCTCTGTTCCTGCCGGCGAATTCGCCGGCAGCATGGCCGTGGTACCTGCTCTTAAGTCGGTGTATCTGTTTTCCCCCATGGACGGTGGATTTGTAGATTTCTTCGGCCACTTATTGCTCGTGCATTACGATCGAGATGGAAGCATCCGCCAGCCCATTGATGCCACGCCCCCGGAGAACAACCCATTTTCGCCGGCTGTGGAAGGCAATCTTGCCTATGGGGAGAAAACGAGTCTTCTTTTTGGTAGTTCGTCTCTGTCTGCTCATGAACCAACTGCGTTCCCCGTCTTTGCTTCGGTCACCCCCGCCGGTCTCCCCTCCTCCAGTTTTGCTCGATTCACGACGAACTCACCGCCTCCGGTAACCACGCCCAGTAAGTGCTTCAGCGGCGGTGGGAAGGTCTTGGCCTACACTCGGGATGGCACTTTCGAAATCAGTTACGACGGGGAGCAGAACGCTCTGATAATCGCCACCATCTCGAGCAGCGGAGCAGCGGATTTTGCTGGTCGTACCGACACACTCGGCGCCGATTGCTCCGGACCCATTGTGCGCGCCGCGGCACTCGACGAAACCCATAACGCGTTGTATGCCGTTTTGCAGACCCTCGACGCAAACACGGAGGCCCCAATCTCGGCGGTACTGGCGCGTTTCAATTTCGATCCGATGACTGGCGCCATCAGCTCAGCACCTGTCCAGCAGATCTCGATCGCAGCAACCACTAATCGCGTTTACATTCCCCGCTATGGTTCTCGAGTCTTTATCTACGATGTCTTCGATCATAGTGCGACAAACCTGACAACCTATGCCCTCACCGGGGACGGTCCGCAAAATCCCCAACAGGTGGGCTTTTCATTTTCGCCCGATCTCCTCTTCGGAGACGTGCCTATACTCTGAGCCCAGGAAATCTTCGCTCGTCCCGCAGCAGCCCCGGCAGGGGCAGCAAGCCCGTAGCCCGCCGCGTATCCCCATGGCGGGGTGAAGAAACCAAAATCCACCACGGAGGACGGAGGCGCAGGATTCAATCGCCGTGAAAGCGCGTGATCGGCACGCGTATCCCGCTTCACGAGGTTTCTGGGATCGTCTTCATTTGTCTTCAACCGTCTTCACTTGTCTTCCATCGTCTTCAACCGTCCATGTTGATGCGAATCTATAGGTTACGGTGATTTTTCAGACAGCCGTTTGGAGGTGGTCTGGAGAAAAAAGATGTGGACAGGAATTCTGATTTGGAGGAAAGCTGGAAGTGATCGCCGTGATCGGAAAGGCAACACCCACCACGGAGACACGGAGGCACGGAGGCACGGAGGAAGAAAACGGCTGCGGTTGGGAACAGTGTCCATCGGGACAGGGTTACCACCCCAGCCGGCCAACAGCGGGCCGTCCGGGGACCCCGGGGTTGGGTCGGCAGAAGTACAGTCCGCTTGGGACACCATGGGAGGAAGTTAGGGGGGCCAGGGGGGAATCGGGTGATCTGGTGATCCGGTGATCGGCCATGCTGGATTTGGTAATTTGGCAATTTGGTAATTTGGCAAATTGAAGAAAGCAGTCAGGCGGCGATTACCTCAGTCTCCGGCGACGCTGGCCGCGGGAGCTTCTTCGGCAAGCGCGGCGGTGGCGCCAGCCCGATGGAGCTTGGTGGTATTGACCAGGGCCACGGCGCCGATGATCACCGCGGTCCCGGCCAGCATGTAGCCGTCAATGTGTTCGTTCAGGATCAGCCAGCCGAGGAACAGGGCCACGATGGGGTTGACGTAAGCGTAGGTGGCCACCTTGGGCGGCAGCACGTGCTCCAGCAGCCAGATGTAGGCGGTGAAGCCGAGCCAGGAGCCGGCGACGACCAGGTAGAGAATCGTCCCCATGCCCTGGAGGGTCCAGTGGGCGCGGAAGAACTGGCCGGTGACCAGCGCGATCACGCTGTTGACGGCTCCGGCCAGCGTCATCTGCCAGGCAGCGGCGACGAAGACGTCGACAGTGAGGGTCCAGCGGTGCGAGAGGATCGAGCCAAACGACCATACCAGCGAGCCGCAGGCGAGAATGCCGGCGCCCATCAGCTCCAGCCGGCTCAGGTGGCTGCCGGAAACGATCTTGGGCCACAGCAGCACCAGCACGCCGATGAGTCCCAGCGCCAGCCCGCACAGCCCGCGCACGGGCATGCGGCCGACGCGAAATACCCAGGCCTCCAGCGCCACCACGAAGATGGGCACCAGGGCCACGATCAGCGCGGTCAGCCCGCTGGGCACATATTCTTCAGCCCACAGCACGGCGATGTTGGAGATGGAAAGCAGCAGCACGCCCAGGGTCAGCAGGCGCGCGAAGTCGTGGAGGTCCAGGCGGATTTTTCTGCCGCTGAGCGCGAGCACGGCCAGCATCAGCGGCCCGGCGATCATGTAGCGCGCGCCGCCCACGGCGTAAGGGGGAATCTGGCGCACGGCCACGCGCATGGCCAGGTAGGTGGATCCCCAGAACAGATACACCAAAGAGAACGCCAGCATCACGCGAAACTTGTGCTGGCCGGCGGCTGCTTTCAGGATGGCGCCCGGGCTCATGGGAATTCGATAATCATCAGACGCGTGGTGACGGTGAGTCGATGCTAAAAAATAGTTTGCGAGCAACAGGAGTAAACGGAGGAGTTTCGCGCGAAGTTTTCAGCCAATCATCTTCGCGAAGTTAGCGATCGAGCAGCGTTTTCTCGAGCCGATGAGCAGTACTGAGACCCTGCGCACCGGCGATCCAGATTGATCCGCAGCGTGGTGGGACATGGCACAGGCCGGCACAAACGTAACCAATAGCTTCCCGAACTTTTCGAGCTATAATAAGGAGCAGAGATGAAGAACGCGCGCAACAAATGGTTTCAGCTGGCCTGCTGGGTCGACTTTCTGGTCTGCCCGCGGCGCTACCTGGCCGTGCTTCCGGCGCACGCGCGCGCCAACCTTTTCGCCGGAGACTAATCCACCAGATTCCTCCTCAACCGCCGGCGGCCGCCGCCAGATTGCGGGCCGCAGTCCCGTTTACAGCAAGAGAACCGAACCCAAAAGAGGATGAATTATGGCAACCGAAACGCTTTCCGCCGGGCCCAGGATCCGCACCAAACTCCCCGGCCCCAAGGCAGAAAAAATTCTGGCGGGCGATGCCCGCTACATTTCCCCGTCGTACACGCGGTCGTATCCGCTGGTGGCCAAGCGCGGCCGCGGCGTGATGGTGGAAGACGTGGACGGCAACGAGTTTCTGGACTTTTCGTCGGGCATCGGCGTGGTCTCCACCGGCCACTGCCATCCGGAAGTGGTCGCCGCGATCGAGAAGCAGGCCGGCGAGCTGATCCACATGTCCGGCACCGACTTCTACTACGAGAACATGATCACGCTGGCTGAGCGGCTGGCGAAAGTCGCCCCCATGTCCGGCCCGGTGCGCGTGTACTACGGCAACTCCGGAACCGAAGCCGTGGAAGCCGCCATGAAGCTGGCGCGCTATCACACCAGGCGCCAGGGCATTATCGCGTTTTACGGCGCGTTCCACGGACGCACCATGGGCGCGCTGTCGCTGACAGCGTCGAAAGTCCAGCAGCGCCGGCGGTTCTTCCCGCTGGTGCCGGGCGTGGAGCATGTTCCCTTCCCGTATCTGTACCGGCGTCCGGAAGGGACGACCGAGACGCAGTACATCAAGGATTGCGTCAGCTTCATCGAAGACCGCGTCTTCCGCACGGTGATGCCGCCGGAAGAGTGCGCGGCCATCTTCATTGAGCCGGTGCAGGGTGAAGGCGGATACGTGCCCGCGCCGCCGGAGTTCCTGCGCGAGCTGCGGCGCATCTGCGACCAGCACGGCATTTTGCTGGTGGCCGACGAGGTGCAATGCGGCGCCGGACGCACAGGAAAATGGTGGGCCATCCAGCACAGCGGCGTGGAGCCGGACATGGTGACCATCGCCAAGGGCATCGCTTCCGGCATGCCGCTGGGCGTGTTGCTGGCGCGCGGCGAGATCATGGACTGGGTGCCCGGATCGCATGCGTCGACCTTTGGCGGCAATCCGGTTTGCATTGAAGCCGCGCTGGCGACCATGGACGTGCTGGAGCGCGAAGCCATCGGCAACGCCGACAAGGTTGGCAATCACATGCTGCGCCGCATGCGGCGCTGGGTGGAGAGCCATCCCATGGTGGGCGACGTCCGCGGCATGGGGCTGATGATCGGCGTGGAGATCGTCAAGAACAAAGAGACCCGCGCCACGGCGCACGACGAGCGCGACCGCATCGTGCAACTGGCCTTCGAGCGCGGCCTGCTGCTGCTGGGCGCCGGCGAGAACAGCATCCGCGTGGTGCCGCCGCTGATCGTGACCCAGGAGCTGGCCGACCTGGGGCTGGATGTGCTGGAAGAATGCATTGCCATGGTGGAGAAGTCGTAATTCGCAGAAGCAGGTAGTTGGGTTGTGAAATTCCGTAGTCAGGTTCTTAAGTCCCAGGCGATTCTTTTTGAAAAATCCCGAGCGATAGCGAGGGATCCCTATGGCCGACCGCTGCCTTCCGGGTCGGCAATGGGCTTTGGCTCAGAGTCGAGGTTTTCGCTACTATAGGGGTCCCTCGCTTCGCTCGGGATATAAGAATAAGGTTCGAGAAAGAGAATGTCAGGAACGCTTACCCGGTTTACCGTCCGCGCGCTGGATGCGATCGTGGCGCTGCTGCCGCGCAAGACTTCGCTTGCCGAACATCTGCAAACCGGACGTCGCGGAGAAGAAGCCGCATATTTTCATCTGCGCCGGCTGGGGCTACGTGATGATCGCGCGCAACTACCGCGGCCCGCGCAGCCGCAGCGAACTCGATCTGGTGGGCTGGGACGGCGATGCGCTGTGCTTCATCGAGGTCAAGACGCGCACCACGCGCGCCGTGGCTCCGGCGGAAGCGGCAGTGGACGGCGCCAAGCAGCGTGATCTGTCGCAGGTGGCGCGTGATTTCCTGCGCAAGGTCGCCGGCCGTCCGCCGTTTCGCTTTGATATTGTCAGCATTTATTTTGAACAAAACCGCGATCCGGATATTAGCGTCTTCAAAGACGCATTCCGCATGTCGTAGGAAGAGCTACAATAACCAATTGTGCCTGAGTTGCGTAAAGATCCCGTCACCGGCCGCTGGGTGATTATTTCCACGGATCGCGCCAAGCGTCCCAGCGACTTCTCCCGCGAACGCGCCAACATCAAAGGCGGAGATTTCTGCCCCTTCTGCCCGGGCAACGAGAGCAAAACGCCGCCGGAGATTTTGGCCTACCGGCGCGGAGAAAACGGGAGTCGCGGCGCCTGGAACCTGCGCGTGATCCCCAACAAGTTTCCCGCGCTGGGCATCGAAGGCAACCTCGATCGCCAGGCCGACGGCATGTTCGACAAGATGAACGGGATCGGCGCGCACGAGGTGGTCATCGAGACGCCCGATCACATGGAGACTCTGGCCACCATGCCCTCGCGCCGCGTGGAAGACGTGCTGTGGGCCTTCCGCGACCGCATCCTCGATCTCAAAAAAGATCGCCGCTTCAAATACATTCTGGTTTTTAAGAACCACGGCGAGGCCGCGGGGGCGTCGTTGGAGCATCCGCACTCGCAGCTGATCGCGCTGCCCATTCTGCCCAAGCAGGTGGTGGAGGAGTTGGAAGGCGCGAAACGTTATTTCGCCAACAAGGAGCGCTGCATTTTTTGCGACATCATCCACCAGGAGCTGGATGCTCGAGTGCGCGTGGCCGCCGAAAACCAGGACTTTGTCACGCTCGCTCCCTACGCGCCGCGCTTTCCTTTCGAGACCTGGATTCTGCCCAAGCGCCACGAAGCGTCGTTTGAAAATGCGCCTTCCAATGTCTATGAGAATCTGGCGCGCATGCTGGGGACGCTTCTGCGTAAAGCCGCGCGCGTGCTTGACGATCCTGCTTACAACCTGGTCGTGCACTCTTCGCCGCTGCAGGAAGACACTCACGATTACTACCACTGGCACGTGGAGCTGATTCCCAAGCTGACCAAGACCGCGGGATTCGAATGGGGAACCGGTTTCTACATCAATCCCACGCCGCCCGAAGAAGCCGCGCGGTTCCTGCGCGAAGCTGTGGTCGCCGAGCCGCAGGAAGCGGTCAGCAAGTAGCTTCTGAAATCCCGAGCGGCAGCGAGGGATCCCTATTCAATCAGGATGATCCCTGGACATGAATAGGGTCGTTTGACAGCCTGACGAATTCCGCCGCACAAACGGGCATCATGAGCCGGCTGGGTTTGATGCTATAAGGCTCTCTCGCTGCGCTCGGGAGAAAAGATTACTTCCCGCAGCGCCTTCACCGCCTCCACCACGCGGCCGGCAACGTAGTCAATCTCGGCTTCGGTGTTGAAGCGGCCGATGCCGAAGCGGATCGCGCCCGTGATCCGTTCGTCGCTCAGCCCCAGCGCTTTCAGGACGTGCGATAGATCCACCTTGTCCGACGAACACGCTGACCCGCTGGAGACCGCCACGTCGTTGACGCTCGTCATCAGCATCTCGCCTTCGATCTCCAGGAAGCTGATGTTGAGGTTGCCGGGAAGGCGGTGCTCCATGCTGCCGTTGACGGCCGTGTGGTCGAGCTCCGCGGTCAGGCGGTCGCGCAGCCGGTTGCGGAGGCCGGCGATGCGGCAGCTTTCTTCCGCCATCTCGTTCTGTGAGATCTCGCAAGCTTTGCCGAAGCCGGCGATTCCGGGTACGTTGAGCGTCCCCGAGCGCATGCCGTGCTCGTGCCCGCCGCCGTCGATGATCGGCGACACCTTCACGCCGGAACGCACATAAAGCGCGCCGCAACCTTTGGGACCGTAATTCTTGTGCGCCGTCAGCGAGGCCAGATCAAGGTTCATCTCCGTCACGTCCACCGGGACCTTGCCCAGGGCCTGCACCGCGTCGGAGTGGAAGAGCACCCCGCAATCGCGGCACATCCGGCCGATCTCCGTCACCGGCTGCAACACCCCGATCTCATTGTTCGCCGCCATGACGGTGACCAGGATGGTCTTGTCCGTCAAAGCTTCCTGCAGCCGGTTTAGATCGATGAGGCCATCCGCGCCGACCGGCAGATAGGTCACGCGATAGCCGATCTTCTCCAGGTGATGGCATGTATCGAGCACCGCTTTGTGCTCCGTGACCACGGTGATGATGTGATTGCCTTTGCTCTTGCAGGCCTCAGCCACTCCCCGGAGGGCCAGGTTGTCGCTCTCCGTGGCTCCAGAGGTAAACACGATTTCCCGTGGCAATGCCCCGATCAGCCGCGCGATCTGCGCCCGCGCGTTCTCCACCGCCGATCCCGCCTCCCAGCCGAATTGGTGGCTATGGCTGGCCGCATTGCCGAACTTGTTGCTGAGATACGGCAGCATCGCCTCCAGCACTCGCGGATCCACCGGAGTCGTGGCGTGGTTATCGAGATAGATAGGAAGTCGCACCTGATTGAGGTCGCGATCCGTACACTGACCTGAAGTCTCTGCGTTGTTGCTGGGCATCGATTAGATTTTACCGCGAGTCTGCCGCCATCGTCCTCCATGGCCGCGGCGGGAAGTTATTGCGCAAAGAAAAAGCCCGCCGGCGAACCGGCGGGCTGAAGTAGCTTATCGTGTTCAGAAGATGATCTTGCCACCGATCAGGATCTGACGCCCTGCTTCGACCGGCGCGCTAATAACGCCCGGAACGTCGTCCGTGAGCTTCGCGTTGCCGAACCCAGTCGCATTGCCTTGCAGGCCTGCATCTTCAAGGAAAGGATCGACACCAGGGAAGTTCGAGCCGAAGTTGGGGTGGTTGAAAGCGTTCAGTGCCGTCGCATGGAATTCGAACGTAGCCCGCTCTCCAAGCTTGATGCGCTTGAAGAGTGAGAGGTTCGCAATGTTGGTGACAGCATCCTGAACAGGGTTGCGCGGCGTATTGCCGAACGGAGTTCCGAAGATCGATTGAGCTTCGGCACCGTTCAGAATGAACCGGACTTGGTCCTTGGTGACGGTCACAGAAGTACCGGCAGTGTTAAAAGAGTTGAAGCTGATCAGCGTGTTGGGCGCGAGTGAACAGCTGGGATCGGCTGCCGAGCTAGCAAAGAAGTTGCATACATCACCGGCAAAGGCTCCAACAGCAGTTGAAGGTGCTCCCAAGTTGCCCAGGAAGGGCCGAGCCGAATCCACTCCCTCGAAAGCCGCCAGGTAGCCGAAGTCGTAGTAGTTTCCGTTAGCAGTAAGAGCCGCCAGAGCACTCCCCTGAATTGGCGTGTAACGCTGGCCAGACTGCCAGATGTAATTGCCGGAGATACCCCATCCACCCAGCAGATGCCCCAGTACTCCATGCTGTTCCTTAAAGAACGGGAGCTGCTCTGCCGCCAGAAGGCTAAATGTGTGAGGGAAGTCCAGTCCGGAGAAAGAGTATTCCCCTGGTCCATTGACCTGGTTGGCGGGGTTCTGGGCGAAGAAGACGCTGTTGCCGCCGGCGAAAGTGGAGAAGATTTCGCTGACGTTGTCCAGTGTCTTGCTGTAGGTATATGCCGCCCGAACCGTCAGTTGTTTGAAGATGTTGTTAGCGCGGTATTCCGCCTGTAGACCGCTGTAGTTGGAGAACGCACTGTTGGACCGCAAGCGTTGGACGCCCGCGTTGCAGTTGATGCGTCCAACGGCAACCGGCGCAAACGCCTGCGAGGCCGGGCAGGGAGTCTCGCCCGCAGGCACCAGCTTGGGGAAATCTGTCGCCAAGTCAGCGATGAAGGGATTCCCGTTCAGCGTCTGGAACAGGTTATACGCGTGGTTACCTACATAGCGCAACTCAAGGGCCGAGTTCTTGGAAACCTCTCTTTCAATTCCCAGGCTCCAGGAGTGGACTTTGTCCGGCCCGAAGTTAGGAGTGATTTGGGTTTCATTCAGCGTGCGCGGATCAAAGGCGCCCTTTCTGATGAACGAAGTGTACTGGTTCCGCACGTTGGGACCTGTCGGCACTGCCGGCAAGGGCTTTGTGCCTGGGCTCGGCAGCGAGTTCAGGAAGACCATCGGCGCGGAGGTGGCAGTGTTGAGGTAGATGTTGTAGACCGGTGGGTCGTAGAGATAGCGATATCCGCCACGAATCACAGTCTTGCCGTTTCCGGTGAGGAATCCGCCCCAATGCGGTGAGTAAGCAAAACCAATGCTTGGACCAAAGCTGCCCTTAGGAGCTGGGATGGTCGGATTGGTACGGTCGGCAAGGGGTATTGCTGCACCCGGGTTAAGGAACCCTCCGGTAAGCGGTTCGGTATTCGCCCAGAAGGCGGTGGCAGGATTGCTTTCCCGGGCGGTGGTGATCTGGTTAAACAGATCAGCCGGCTGGCCGTAGTAGGTCCAGGTCAAGCCCAGATTCAAGGTCAGGTTCTGGCTGATCTTCCAGTCATCGCCACCGTACAGGAAGGTGTCATATTCGCGGAAGTCGAGTTGCGACTGTCCAGCCGCGAGTATCACCCGGTTAGGAGTGTCGTTCATCATGTTCAGAAACGAAGCCCCTGCGCTGGCTCCACCAAAGCGGAAGGATCCGTTCAGGTCAGGCAGGAAGATGTTGGGCGAACGCTGGTAAGTCCAGTTCACACCGGCTTTCAGCGTGTGCTTACCCCAAACATAGTTCCAGTTGTCCTGGACTTGCCAGGTGTTGACGATGCGTCCTTGTGGCGCGTTCGTAGCCGGCCCGAAGTTGAGCAATGCCGTGTCGCTAAAGCTGACAAAAGCTAACGCCTGGTCGATTTGGCTTGCGTTGGGTACCGTATTACCAATGGTGTTGCCGCCGAACTCCACATTAAGGCGGCTAAAGCTGACGCGCGCTTCGTTAACCATGCGCGAAGTGAAGTTATGGGTCCAGCTGGCGAGAACCGCCTGGCTGAGCGCGGGAACGTTAGCCGGGTAGCCGGCTGCTGACGTGCCGAAGGCGTTGGTGTCGAAGAAGGTGCTGCGATTATACAAGTAGCGGCCGGTAAAGGAGTCGCTGGCGCGCTGGTAGTCAACGCGTACCGGGAAGTTGAAGGATCTTGCTCCCGCGGGCAAAACGCGCGAGACTCCGTTCAGTTCCACGTTGTTACAGGTGCCGACGTTTACCACGGTCGGAGTTCCCGAGGGTGTCGGGCCGCCGCCACTGACACCATAGGGCCCGAACGTGGTCAGAGCCGCCAACCCTGCGCTTCCAGGGAAGCAGCCGGCCAGCGTCGCCAAGCCTGCCGGTGTCGGCGTGAGGTTGCTGGCTTGAGCCGGGGCCAGCTGCGAGACAACCTGCTCGTCAAAACCACCGAATACAAACAGCTTGTTCTTGATCCACGGCCCGCCAAGCGTGAAGCCGGCGAATTCAGAGTTCATGCGCGGCGGGTGAGAGAGCGGGTTGCCCGCGGCATCGGTTGCGAAGTTCCGCTGGAACGTGCTCATGGAGTTGAAAACCGAGTTGTTCTCGTCTCCGTAAACACTGCCATGCCAGTTGTTGGTACCCGACTTGGTGATGATGTTCACCACCGAGCCCGAGTTGCGGCCGTACTCGGGGCCGAACTGATTGGTAACCAGAACGTACTGTTGAACGAACTCGGTATCGGAAACAAACAGTCCCGGACCGGCAACGCTGTTGTCGTTGTTATTCTGGCCGTCGATCTCCTGATCGTTGTTGCGGCCACGCAGACCATTTACGGAAAATCCAAAGCCGCCATTGGTATTGGAGAAGTTGTTATCGCGGCTGGCTGCTACACCGGGAACAAACAAAGCCAGGTTGTCCAGGCCCTGGTTCTCCTGAATGCCCGCAAAAGTCTGTAACGCCGTACCGGAGAAGGTGTTGGTAATTTGTGATTGGGTGGTTTCAATCAGCGGCGCCGCGGCCGTAACCTCAACGGTCTCCGACGCTCCGCCTACCGCCAGATGAATGTCACCCAGGCTGCTGTCGCGGCCGGCGACAACCGTTACGTCATTCTCCTGGGCGGTCTTAAAGCCTTGAGCGCTGATCTCAACCTTATAGTTGCCGGCAGGGATCAGGTTAAATCGAAAGAGGCCGGCGCTGTCCGTCTTCGTGGTCAGCACCGCGCCTGTAGCCGTATGGGTTGCCTTCACTTGCGCATTGGACACTACCGCCCCTTGCGGATCGACTGCGGTGCCGGAAATTGAACCCTTCAGCACCTGACCCACAAACGGGATAGCTGTCAACAATGTCAGTGAAAATGCAACCAGGACTAGTACGTCGCGCAGTTTACGATTCATCCTTGCATCTCCAATTAAGTTTTGAAAGAGCACAGCAAGAGGGGATTGTCGCAGTAAAACCCCCAGTTCGCTGGCAACTACAAGTGCAAGTAGGCTTCCCCTCGGTTGAGGCTTTAAAACCATCAACTTACGCGGCAACAATCCCATCGGAAATCCAAGATTCTGGATTCCCGATTAGACACAAATATGCAATTCGGAAGATTTTAAGGCCTTTAATATCACCCAGCTACGGGAAGGCGGGCGAAACCCCTGAAGTTCAGCCCCTCAAAAAAAACCGCCGGCGCAAGGCCGGCGGGTAAAAAAGGTTGACAGCAATTTCTAGAAGCGGAAGACTCCGCCGAAGGTGATGCGCCGGGTTCCAAAGTTGCTACCCGGGAAAGAGGTGTTCTGTACGCTCACATCTCCGAAGCCAGTACCAGCGGAAGCCAGCCCGGCATCTTCTACGAACGGGTCTATGCCGATCCCGTTGGCGCCGAAGTTCTGGTGGTTCAACACGTTCAGCATCGACATGTGGAATTCAAATGAATTGCGTTCCGAGATCTTGATTTTCTTGATCACGGCCGCATTCATGGTGTTGGTGATGGCATCGGTCACGATGTTTCGCGCCGTGTTGCCGAATGGCGTCCCGAACACCGTCTGCGCGATGCCCGTATTGGCAATGAACCGTACCTGGTTGTTGCTCACGGCAACAAAGGGACAGGGGATGCTCGAATTGCTTTCGCATCCCGAAGCTCCAACTGCAGTGAGGTTAATAAGTTGGTTGGGGTTGCCGGTGCACAATGGATCTGTTCCGCTAAAGGAGAACAGAGAGCAGGCGTCGCCGGCAAACATTCCAACTGAAGTAGCCGGAGCGCTCAAGCTTCCTATGAACGGCCGGGCTGTATCCACGCCGATGAAGCCGAGATTGAAGGTGTTGTCGAAGAAATTTGGTTCCGTGAACCTGGCTGAGAAGGCAGTCGAAGGAGTGTACCCCTGACCCGAAGCCAGGATGTAGTTTCCGGAAAGCGACCATCCACCCAGGACGTGACCAATGACCCCGTGCTGCTCTCTGAAGAAAGGCAGGTCTTCATTGAAAAGAATGGTCCACTGGTGCGGGATATTCAAACCGGAGAGTCCGTATTCCCCGCCCGGAGCCAGCGAGTTCTGCGCAAAAGCAACGCTGTTGCCGCCGCCGAACGTGCTGAAGATCTCGCTCACATTGTCCAGCGTCTTGCTGTAGGTATACGCCGTGCGAATGGTCAATTGCTTGAACAGGTTGTTGGCCCGGAACTCAGCCTGCACGGAGTGATAGTTGGAGAATCCGCCGTTGTCGCGTTCGCGCAACACGCCTTCATTGCAGAACTCGCGGCCCACAGCACGGGGAACCACCGCCTGCGCCGCAGGACATGGCGTGACCCCGGCGGGAATCAGGTTCGGGAAGTGGGTTGCAAGAGGACCGATCAGCGGGTTGGCGTTAATCGACTGGAACAGGTTGTATCCGTGGTTGCCGGCATACCGCACTTCAACCGCGGAGTTCTTCGAGATCTCGCGCTCCAGGCCTAGACTCCACGAATGTACCTTGTCTGGGCCGAAATTCGACGCCAGGCTGGTTTGCGAGAACGAACGTGGATCGAAAACGCCGGTTTGCAGCAACGAGTGATATGCGGCACGCACGTTCGGCCCGGTTGCCACAGACGGTATGCCGATCGGCGCCGGGGTAAACGTATCCAGCAACACCTCAGGCGCCGAAGACGACATGTTGACGAAGATGTTGTAGTACGGCGGGTCATAGAGATAGCGGTAGCCGCCGCGAATCGTGGTCCTGCCGTGGCCAGTCAGGAAACCTCCCCACTGCGGTGAGTAAGCAAACCCGAAGCTCGGCCCAAAACTGTTCTTGGGCGAGGAGAATTCCGGGAAAGTGGTGACGGAAAGCGGCAGGGTCGGCTTCCACAGTGGATTGGGTCCGGTCTGGTTGGCCGTGCTGATCTGATGGAACAGATTTTGCGGCGCACCGTAATAGGTCCAGGTCAGACCAATGTTGAGAGTCAGGTTCTTGCTGATCTTCCAGTCGTCGCCGCCGTAGAGGAAAGTGTCGTACTCACGGAAGTCAAGACTGGGGTTGCCGTCAGCCACTGTGGCTGCGGCAGGCGTATTAGCCACAAAGTTTGTCCAATCCGCATAGGTAAACGTACCGTTGATGTTCGGCAAGAACACATTAGGCGAGCGTTGATAAGTCCAGTTTACGCCGGCCTTAAGCGCGTGCTTGCCGAGAACGTAACTCCAGTTGTCCTGGGCTTGCCAGGTGTTGACAATACGGCTCTGCGGGAAATTGCCCTGCACACCGATGGACAAAGTCCCGGGAGTTTGAAAGTTAATGCGGGAAACCGCCTGGTCGACACCAGCGGACGTGGGCACTGAACCAAACTGATTCCCGCCAAAATCCACATTCAAACGCGAGAAGCTCACGCGAGCTTCATTGACCAGCCGGCTGGTGAAGTTGTGCGTATCGCCCAGCAGGAAGGACTGGCTCAGGGCAGGAACGTTTACGGGAAAGCCGTTAGCTCCGCAATCCACGCCCGTTCCACCGCAAACATCGAGGTTGAAGAAGTCGTTGCGGTTAAACAGGTAGCGGGCCACGATGGTGTCCGAGCCAAGCTGCAGATCGGTCTTGGTGACCCAGTTGAAAACATGCTGGGGGGTGGGAAGAACGCGTGTAACTCCGCCAAACGGCACACCCGTGCAAGTCCCGACATCTACAGGAGTGACATTCGTTGGGAATGGGTTTCCCGCCGAGAAGGCGTAAGGCCCAATCTTGCTGTAGGCGGCTAAGGCAGTGCTCCCAGGGAAACATCCGTTTAGTTGCGCCACACCTGCCGGAGTCGGGGCGACGCTCCCAGTCGCAAAGATCGTGCTGTTGGAAACGATCTCCTCGTCGAATCCACCGAAGAAGAACGCTTTGTTTTTCACGATGGGGCCGCCCACGGTGAATCCGCCAAACTCGTCGTTCAAGCGCGGCGGACGAGTCAATGGATTCCCCTGCGCATCGGTATCGAACCGGCGCATGAAGTTGCTCATCGAGTTCAGGTTCGAAGCGTTTTCGTCGGCATAAACGCTGCCGTGCCAGGCGTTCGTTCCCGACTTGGTAATGATGTTGACAACAGATCCGGAATTGCGCCCGTACTCAGGTCCGAAGTTGTTGGTTACCAGCACGTACTGCCCGACAAACTCGTTGTCGCTCACAATCAGGCTGGGGCCGCCTACGCTATTGTCGTTGTTGTTTTGGCCATCGACTTCCTGGTCGTTGTTGCGCCCGCGCAGGCCGTTGGAAGAAAAACCCAGGCCTCCGTTGGTGTTGGAGAATCCCTGGTCGCGCACCGAGACAACGCCCGGCACGAACAGCGCCAGATTGTCCAGACCCTGGTTCTCCTGGATGCCGGCAAAAGTCTGCAGCGTCTGCCCGGAAAATGTGTTGGTCACCTGGGCCTGTGTGGTCTCGATCAGAGGCGTCACTGCGGTCACCTCAACCGTTTCTGAGGTCCCGCCGACAGCAAGTGCAACATCGCCCAGTCCGCTGTCCCGCCCGGCGGCGACGCTGATATCGCTTTGCACTGCGGTTTTGAAGCCTGCTGCGCTGACCTCGATCTTGTAAGTGCCGACAGGAATCAAGTTGAAATGGAACAGGCCGGCATTGTCGCTCTTGCTGTTAAGCACCACGCCGGTCGAGATATGGGTTGCTTTGATTTGCGCGTTAGAAACGACCGCGCCCTGCGGATCCACTACGGTACCGGAGATGGATCCTTTCAGCACCTGGGCTACAGAGGAAAGGCAAAATAGCGCCAGGCACACAAACAGAAACACACGCACATCGCGCGAGGTTTTCATGCTTCATTGACTCCACTAAATTTTTAGTTTGTCTTGAAGCACACGACTGAAATCTCCTCGCGCCAGAAATTCCTGAAGGTGCTGTCGCTGATAGAGCAACTCGGTTGCCGATCTGCAGCTGCTTTAAAAACAATGGGTTAGCGGTCGTTCGGGAACGGTGGAATCCGACTTTTTGGATATCACTCAACTCGTATCCAGTTTTTGGGAGTATATGCGTGAAGCTGGAACTTATTCCGGTCGAATCTCTTTCGGCCGGTCCGACATGCGGAAGCGCGTGCGGAAATGCTCGGAGATCAGGTTGATGGCGTCTTTATTGCCCTCGGCATCGAGCTGCACCAGGTACTTCATGGCATTCATCAGCAGGCGCTGGCCATCAATGTAACGCGGATCCGAAGTCCGCGGCACGCCTTTGCGCCGCGCCGGATCGGGCACCACCGGAATCGTAAAAACCTTGGCCACAAACACCTCAACAGAAGTGGAGTTGGATGCGATCACCCAAGCGGCTGGTTGTAGAGCACCGCAACGCACCCGGTGTCCTCAATCTTCTGCTCTTCAAGTCTACAGGAACACCCGGAAAACTCACCCCAAATTTTCGCGTGATGAAGTCATGGGTTCAGGCTTGAGGGAAACTTGGTTCAGACCTATTTTTTCACGGCGAATTTGTCGTCCGGAATGTTGGCAGAAAGTTTGATGCTGCTGTAGTGCGTCAGCTGGTAGTCGCCCGAGGTTTCAAATCGCTGCTGCTGCAGCGCCACGTCGCGCGTGGGATCGATCCACAGCACCAGCTTGGTGAACAACCGCCGCAGGCGCTCCGATTTCGCCACCAGTTCCAGGCGCGCGACGTTCACACCGTCCAGCGTCTCCCAGCCGCTGAGCGAGACGTCGTATTCCTTCTGCAGATCGCGGCCCCGGCCGCCGAAACCCAGATTCATCACCGCTTCCACATCCTGCTTGTTGTTGCCCAGCTCGCGCTCCGTCACCTGCTTGGTGCGCTCGTCGATGAAAGTAACCTTGTCGTCCTTCACCACCGCGCGCTTGGGATGCGGCTTCTCGATCCACAGCGCCACTTCCGTCTGGTGCCCTTTGCGCCGGAAAAAGATTTCTCCGCTCTGCACGTCTTTCTCCTTCACCACCGCGGTGTATTGCACCAGCCGCACTTCGGCCCGCGCCGACTTGAAACGGCTGCTGGCTTCGTCCATATCGTTAAGCACGCTGGCCAGATCGCCACCGGAAGCACCGGGATTTTTTGGCGTAGCCGCGGCTGTAGCCGGAGTCTTCTGCTTCTCCGGCGTGGGCGTGGGAGACTGCGCCTCGCCGGGATAATGCGTCACCGGCTCCGCATCCTGCGGAGGCGTGGGCGCAACCCCCTGGGCGGGGCCGGCGGTGATCGACAAAATGACGAAGAGTCCCGAAATAATCGCGCTGCACACTGCAGGTGTTTTTCTCATGCCATTGTGCCGATGTCCGCGGCACGATTTGTGTTGCTTGGGAAGAAGCATCTGGCTCCGAGCTGCCGGCTTCTGGCTCAAAACCGCAATCAGTCCGAAATGCCGCACACTCTAACAGCGGTGATCGAAAGCCGGTAGCTGGCAGCTAGCAGCCAGCAGTTATTTCCTCACCCAGGCCCGGTAGGCCACGATGCGTCCCATATCGTCGCGCACCGGCTCCACCCGCTCGATGGGCGTGCCGCCGATCATCGGCTGCAGCAGGTTCTGAAAATTGCGGCGCACCATGCCCATGTCCTGCGCGTCCACCTGAGCGGCGTCCACCTGGTAGATCAGACCCTGCCGGGCATCGGAAGTTACGGTGATCTCCCCGGCCCGTACTCGGTTCTCCGCCGCCCGGTCTTTGAAATTGATAAATCTTGGCGCCGCGAAAATGAAGATCAGGATCAGCGTGACCATCACGTCATAGTGAAAGCTGCCGCGGTCGTAGGTCCAGAAAAGGTAGCCCTTCAGCGTGCGCCAGACGCGAGACATAGGTGCCTCCAGTTTACCAAGGAATCGAAGCCAATGAAGAGTTCGCCGGGATCGAATGAACAGGCGATCCTAAGCGCCGGGGTCAGGTGTGACAAAGACAAAACCCTGCCTCTGTTCACCTTCTCGACACGCTTGCAGTCAAAAAAATACTGGCGTATCTGTGCTGCCGGACTACAATCGCAGCCGGGATCAGAGGCAAAAGCCATGGAGTTTGTGTGGATTCGCCCGGGGAGTTTCATCATGGGATGTTCCTCTGGCGATAACGATTGCTACTCCGAGGAGAAGCCTGCCCATCGCGTCTCCATCACCCGCGGCTTCGAAATGGGCAAGCACCAGGTGACACAGGCGCAATACCAGGAGGTCATGGGCGCCAATCCCAGCTACTTCGCCGGACCCACCCAGCCGGTGGAAGGCGTGAGCTGGGACGAGGCCCAGAAATTCTGCCAGGCGCTCACCGCCAAAAAAGATGGCTACATCTATCGCCTGCCTACCGAGGCGGAGTGGGAATTCGCGGCGCGCGCCGGCGACGCCACCTGCCGCTATGGCGACCTGAACCAGATCGCCTGGTATGTCGGCAATTCGGAAGGCAAGACCCATCCGGTGGGCCTGAAAAAACCCAATGCCTTCGGACTCTATGACACCCTGGGCAATGTCTGGGAGTGGGTGCAGGACATCTACGACCCGGATTACTACGCCCACTCGCCCATGAGCGATCCCACCGGCGCCGAGTCGGGCGAATACCGCATCGCCCGCGGCGGCTCGTGGCGCGGCGTGGTACGCGGCCTGGCCCGCGTCTCGTCACGCTACGTGGTCAAGAGCGGCGTGCACAGCATCGTGATTGGCTTCCGCTGCGCCAGAGCGAAAGCGCAATAAGCACACGGAATCGCCGCAACGCAAAACCGCAGCGCTGCGGGTGCGGCATGAATTAGCCCACGGGGCAGGCCCGGGTCGAAATCAACGCACCGCCAGCCCCGTCGCGGCGGTACACGGGATCACGCCTCAAAACTTCTTGGCCGTAATCCGCTCTGCCCCCATGTACGGCCTTAACGCCTCGGGAATAATCACGCTGCCGTCGGCCTGCTGGTAATTTTCCAGCACCGCCAGCCATGTGCGTCCGACGGCCAGGCCGCTGCCGTTGAGGGTGTGGACGAAATCGCTCTTCTTGCTGCCCTCCGGGCGCCAGCGGATGTTGGCACGGCGCGCCTGAAAGGCCTCAAAGTTCGAACACGACGAGATCTCGCGATACAACTGCTGGCCGGGCAGCCACACTTCGAGATCATAGGTCTTGGCGGAACTGGAGCCGGTGTCGGCCGAGCACAGCAGCATGACGCGGTAATGGAGGCCTAGCTTTTGCAGAATGGTCTCAGCGTCGTGCGTGAGACGTTCGTGCTGCGCGTAGGATTCCTGGGGCTGCGTGAACTTCACCAGTTCGACTTTCTGAAACTGGTGCTGGCGGATAATGCCGCGCACGTCTTTGCCGTACGATCCGGCTTCGCTGCGGAAACAGGGCGTGTAGGCCGTCACCGAGAGCGGCAGGCGCGCGGCGTCCAGAGTCTCGTCGCGGTAGAGATTGGTGAGCGGGACCTCCGCTGTCGGGATCAGCCACAGGTCGTGGTGCTCGCATTTGAACTGGTCGGCGGCGAACTTGGGCAGTTGTCCGGTGCCGTACATGGACGCGGAATTCACCATGAACGGGGGTAGAACTTCCGTGTATCCATGCTGGCTGGTGTGGAGATCGAGCATGAAGTTGGCGATGGCTCGCTCCAGGCGCGCGCCCAGGTCCCAGTAAACGGCAAAGCGCGCGCCGGAGAGCTTGACTGCGCGCTCCATGTCCAGCACGCCCAGCTGCTCGCCCAGCTCCCAATGCGGTTTGGGAGTGAAGCTGAACTCGGGCGGCGTGCCCCAGCGGCGCACCTCCACGTTGTCGTCCGATGAGTGCCCGGTGGGCACCGACTCGTGCAGCATGTTGGGAATCACGGCAAGAAGGTTCCTTAACTCCTGATCGCTCTCGCCCGCCTGTTTTTCCAGCGTGTCACCCTGCTCGCGCAGCGCCTTGGACTGCTCCATGACCGCGGTGGCGTCCTGCCCTGCCTTCTTCAGTTTTGGGATCTCTTCGGACAGGCGGTTACGCTGCGCCTTGAGCGTTTCCGCCCGGGTGATGAGCTGGCGACGGCGCTCGTCGGCTGCGCGAAATCCTCCCAGCACCTGCGCCGGATCCATGCCGCGCCGGCGCAGCATGGCTTCTACGTCGGAGAGATGTTCGCGGACAAATGCAAGATCAAGCATAGAAACTATTACTGTAACATCGGCTCGATGGAGATCGGCGGCTGCTCGTTTACACTAGAACCCGATGGCAACCGCAACCGAAATACCCACAACTTCGCGCAAGCCCGACCTGAGCGTGAGCTTTTCCGGGCTCACTTTCAAGAATCCTGTCATCGCGGCCGCAGGCACCTTTGGCTACGGAGTGGAATTTGAAGACGTGGTCACGCTGGAGAAGCTGGGCGGGTTTGTGACCAAGGGGCTCTCGCGCGAACCCATGGTGGGCAATCCGCCGCCGCGCCTGTTTGAGACCGCGGCCGGCATGCTCAACTCCATCGGTCTGCAGAATATCGGCGCGCGCGCGTTCATCGAAGAGAAGCTGCCGCGCCTGGCGCGCAAGAAGAACATCGTGGTCATCGGCAACGTCTTCGGCTACACCCGCGAGGACTACGTGGAGACGATCCGCATCCTCAATGAAGCCGGGGGCATCGCCGCCTACGAGCTGAACGTTTCCTGCCCTAACACCCACGAAGGCGGCATGGTCTTCGGCACCAATCGCACCATGCTGGAGGAGTTGGTGGCCTCGTGCAGGTCGGCGGCGACGCGGCCGCTGATCGTGAAGCTCTCGCCCAACGTCACCAGCATTGCCGCCATGGCCAAGGCCGCGGCCGATGCCGGAGCCAACGCGCTCTCCCTGGTCAACACCTTTGTCGGCATGGCCATTGACGCCCGGACGCGCAAGCCGCGAATCTCCAACGTCACTGCCGGGCTGAGCGGGCCGGCCATCAAGCCCATCGCGCTGCGCATGGTCTATGAAGCCGCGCATGCCGTAGAAATTCCCGTGATCGGTATCGGCGGAATCACCACCGCCGAGGACGTGGTCGAGTTCATGCTCGCCGGCGCCGCCGCGGTCGAGGTCGGCACCGCCAACTTCTGGGACCCCTGCGCCACCGAAAAGATCGTCGACGGGCTGCAGCGCTGGTGCGTGGAAAACCGCGTGAAGCGCATCACTGACCTGATTGGAGCTTTGGAAACGTGAAGGAATCGGGAGATCCGATGATCAGATGATCAGATTTGTTTATCCGGCTTTTTCTTGCGATCTCAGCGACTCCGGCAGGCGGTCGCGAATCTGGCTGGGCAGCCGGTCGTGCAGGCGGCGGGCATGGATGCGGGCTACGTCGGCCACCACCACCGGCGCCGGAGTAGCCACGGCCACGATCAGCCACACCACGCTGAAGAACAGGAAGCCGGCCAGGGCGATCAACTCCAGCAGCAGAGCATGCCGCGGCGAAAAGTACCGCACGGCGCCGAAAGCCACCAGAAACATGAGCGCAGAAAAGGTAGCCACCATCATCAGCGCGATGTCGATGGTCCGGTGCAGTACCTGCCGGGAGTGGCAATGGGCGCACTCCGCCAGATGCTGTTCGTAATCGCCGCGCATCTCCGGGGCCAGAGAAGATATATCAAACCTCCAGCCGGCCAGAATGCTGCCGATCACTTTGTCCGTGCAAACACTGCTCATCGTTCGTCCTGGATGGAACCCGCAAGCTCTGAGTTTATTAATCCTATAGTCCTAAGAGCTGTTAGCTACCTATATCTTCTCACCCCAGGCAGAGTGGCTGCAACGGTTTGTCTTGATGTGCCAGAGACAGGGCACAGGACTGGAAAAGGTTCATTTTGCCGCCCAAAGCGCTGTAGGCGGTTTGGCGGGCTACTTCGGGGTGATTGTTGTGTTCCGAGAGATGGGCCAGCACGATGTAAGCGGCCCCGCCGTCATAATCCTTCTCAAAAAAACGGGCCAGGTCGAAGTTGGAAAGGTGGCCATCGCGCCCCTTGATCCGTTGTTTCACCATCATGGGATAGGGCCCGATGCGCAACATCTCCAGGTCGTAGTTGGATTCGATCATCAAGCCATCACAGCCGCGCAGCGCGTGGATGACGTTGGGTGTAATGCAGCCCAGGTCCGTGACCACGCCCACCTTAACCCCGCCGGCGGTGAAGGTAAATCCGCAGGAGTCTACGGCATCGTGCGAGGTGGTAAAGGAGCTGACGGTGATGTCGCCCACCATGAAGCTGCGGCCGGCCTGGAAGTGCTCGCGGCGGTCGAGTTTGGCCGGCTTGCCGTCGTTGTCCCTGGTCGCCCGGCGCCAGCTGTGGTAGGTGGCCTCGGTGATGAAGACCGGAATCTGCAGCTTGCGCGCCAGTACAGGCAGGCCGGAAACGTGGTCGCCATGCTCATGCGAGATCACGATGGCCTTGAGCTTTCGGGGATCCTCGCCCGCTGCCTTCATGCGCCGCAGCGTCTCGCGACAGGACAGTCCGGCATCCACCAGAATGCTGGCGTTGGAACTGGAGAGCACGGCGCAGTTGCCGCGGCTCCCACTGGCCAGAACTGTCATGGTCACCGGCACTGGGACAAAGCATAACCGGGAACCGGAGGCAAAAGAAAGAAGAAAGTGTTGTGCGATCGCATTCATCCTTCCGCGCAATCGCCGCGCACTGAGCCGGGCTGGATGAAGATGAGTAGGCGGTGTTGCGATTGAAACATTTCCGCAACTGCCAATCGGGCCAATGGGCCCTGATAGTTGCCGGCTGGGAAAAAACTGCATGGCCCCGGACAATCCTTCCCCATAAGGCCAGGTGGCAACGCCGGTATTAGTCACAAGGTAAATAGATTACAAACCCCAGGCCCCTGGCACCAGACTTGCATCCAACAAAATCGAGCAACTCTCATCCCCCAGGAGTGCGTCTTATGTTTGAGCAGCAAGATTCACGTTTCACGGTGCCTCCGGCCGTGCGTGCCCACGGCGGAGTCATCGTGATGGCGATCGCACTGGTCGCCATTCTGTTTTACGGATTGCATGAACGCAGCGTAGCCGCGCATTATTCCGCGCAAACCGCCCAGGCCTCCGTCCAGACCCAGGACCTGCGCGCGCAAGTCGGCGCCCTCACGGCCAAGCTCGATGCGCTGGCCAAGCCGGTTGAGCCGCCGCGCGCGCCCACGGTGACGGTGACGCGCCAGATGGTGCTCCATCCCAGCGCCGGCCGCCGCAAGCCCGATCCGCGCTGGAAGAAGTTTCAGGCCCAGCTCGACGCCCAGGGCAAGGAAATCGAATCCACCAGGGATGCTATCGCCAGCACGCGCACCGATCTGGAAGGCTCCATCGCCCGCACCCACGACGAACTGGTGGTGCTCCAGAAAAAAGGCGAGCGCAACTACGTGGAATTCGATATCGACAAATCCAAGGCCTTCCATCCTGAAGGCCCGGTGGGCGTGAGCCTGCGCAAGGCCAACGTCAAGCACCAGTACGCCGACCTGGAACTGCTGGTCGACGATCGCCAGATCTCCAAGAAGCACCTGAACCTCTACGAGCCGGCGGTTTTCTACGTTGCCGATGGGCGCCAGCCGGTGGAGCTGGTCGTCAACAGCATCAACAAGAACCACATCCACGGCTACATCAGCGCGCCTAAGTACAAGGCTTCCGAGCTGGCGTCCGCGGGCAGTGACGATAGCAAGAAAGACCGGCAGAAACTGGAATTGCCGAGGTAAAGACCGCTCAGCACTCGGCATTCGGCCCAGAGCAGCTCCCCGCGTGCGCGGGCGCCTTCTGGCCCTGATTGCTGAGTGCTACTTGTTGGCCTGCTTACGCGCCTCGGACAGCACCGAGCCGATGGCGGGAGTGCCCGGCGCGGGCTTGAGCGTCTCCATCTTCAGCGTGTAGAGGTTTTGTTGTTCCATTTCGGCGGCGGTCGCCTTGAGTGTCTCCAGGTCTTCGTAGATCGAGACCATTTTCCCGGAGAGAAAGTCGTACCTCCCCGAGAGCAACTGCAGCACCAACTCCGCCGGGCGTTCCGCCGTTACGTTCATTCCTTCGTCGAAGATGCGCTTGAACCAGGGGAGCCACTTCTTGCCTTCCTCAGAATAGAGCGAGTACTCGGCCATGGCTGTGCGCACCGTGCCCGGCGAGATGGCAAAGGCGGAGACGCCGCGGGGCCCGGCTTCCATAGCCAGGCACTCGGTGAAGCGGATGAGCGCCGTCTTGCTGATCACGTAGCTGGAAAAATAAGGTGCAGCCACGGCTCCGGCGCCGCTGGAAACGTTCACGATCCGTCCTCGCCCGCGCGCCACCATGCCCGGCAAAACCGCGTGCGTGCACAGCGCCACGCCGAGCAGGTTGACCTCCATCGTCCGCCACCATTGCTCGACCGGGGTCTCCCAGAAGGGCCCGAAGGGTTTAACCGAGCCCGCATTGTTGATCAGGGTGTCGATCGGGCCGAGCTCGCGCTCCGCCTGCCTGATGGCGGTGGCGACGGCTGCAGCCTCGGTGACGTCGGCGACGAGCGCCAGGGCGCGGCTGTTGCTTCCCTGCCCGATCAGGCGGACAGTCTCGTCGAGCTCATTCTTCGATCGCGCGATCACCGCGACCGAAGCGCCGGCCGTGGCAAGAGACTGAGCGATGGCGCGTCCAATGCCGCGCCCGCCGCCGGTAACGACGGCGGTTTGGCCCTGCACTGAAAGCGGCTTGTCCGCTTTTCCCTTTTGAAAGTTCATGGACGTGAATGATACACGCCGGCGTCATTCAGCCATCATGCTCAAGCGTGCCCATCTTCCTGCAACCGCGAGCTGAAGTCGAAATGGTCTACGCCTCCGGTGCATTGCGCCTTACCGTCGACCACCAATTCCCTATGGCCGTTCTGCTGCTTGAAGCGATCGGTGTTGCAGGAGCGCTGTTCTGGGGAGGTTGGCGTTGGGAGCGGGAACTCCTGTCAAAATCGGGCGGGCAGTTGCTGGTGGCCGCGCTCGTGGTGATCAACGTTATCATCCTCGCCTATCACATAACCGGCTCGGAAGCGATCGAGTTTAACGACCGGCAACTGGTGATATCTCGCACCAACCTGGGTTGGCAGCGGACCTCTGGGTATCCGCTGGAGAAGTGCTCAAGGCTTCACTGGGTCAAGCCTTGGGGAAAGCCGGGCAGCTTCAAGTGCAAGGTCGGCTGGACAAGAATCAGCTTCGCGCATTATCTCAGCGACGAGCAGGCCCAGCGCCTGCTTGGTCAATTGCAGATGACACTGCCGAATGTCGCCGCGCGACTGCTGGGGATAGTTCCGCCTCCTCCGCCACCAGCTTTTCACGCCGCAGAAAAATAAAAGGCGCCACTCTCGCTGGCGCCTTCAAAATCAGTTTGATCAGCGTTGGGCTTTTACGCCTCCCTGATCCCATCCATGAACGCTTTCAGCTTCCGCGATCGCGACGGATGGCGCAGCTTGCGCAGCGCCTTGGCCTCGATCTGGCGGATGCGCTCGCGTGTGACCGCGAACGACTGGCCGACCTCTTCGAGCGTGTGCTCGGAGCCGTCTTCCAGCCCGAAGCGCATCTTGATGACTTTCTCTTCGCGCGGGGTCAGCGTCCTCAGGACCTGGGCTGTCTGGTCCTTGAGGTTCACGTTGATGACCGCTTCGGCCGGCGAGACCATGGAACGGTCTTCGATGAAGTCTCCCAAGTGCGAATCTTCCTCTTCGCCGATGGGCGTCTCCAGCGAGATCGGCTCCTGCGCGATCTTGAGCACCTTGCGCACTTTGGCTACAGGAATGTCCATGCGCTTGGCGATCTCTTCCGAGGTCGGCTCGCGCCCCAGCTCCTGCACCAGCTGCCGCGAGGTGCGGATCAGCTTGTTGATGGTCTCGATCATATGCACCGGAATGCGGATGGTGCGCGCTTGATCGGCGATAGCGCGGGTAATGGCCTGGCGAATCCACCACGTGGCGTACGTGGAGAACTTGTAGCCGCGGCGGTACTCGAACTTGTCCACGGCTTTCATCAGGCCGATGTTGCCTTCCTGGATCAGATCCAGGAACTGCAGCCCGCGGTTGGTGTATTTCTTGGCGATGGAGACCACCAGGCGCAGGTTGGCTTCAATCAGCTCCCGCTTGGCGGCTTCCGCGTCAACGTCTCCCTGGATGATCTCGCGCTGCGTGCGCTTCAGCTCCTGGTAGCTGACGCCGGCTTCGCGCTCCAGCGTATCCAGGTCGCCGCGATGGCCGCGCTGCAGCCGCCGGAACTCTTTCTTGGTGTCCTCGCTGCGCGTGGCCTCGATCTTCTTTTCCAGGTTGTTGATGTGCCGGTCGAGCATGCGCATGGTGTCGACCGTCTTGTTCACGCGGTCGATCAGGCGCTTGCGCTCCGGGTTGGTAAACTTCAGGTTGCGGATCCCGACCGAAACCATCACCTGGGCGCGTCCCAGGTGCCAGCGGCATCGCCGATGCTCCTTGGGCTTCTTCTTCTGGACGATGTTGGCCAGCTTCTCGGCAAAAGCCTGGACCTTCTTATAATGCTTGCCTACATCGTCGATCTTGCCCACGAAGTCCTTCAGCCGCGCCTGCACGATTTCGTCGGTAATCTCCTCTTCGTCGAAGGCCACCAGTTCCTTGATCGAGCGGACCCCGCGTTTCAGGTCCTCGCCCAGGGCCAGGATTTCCTTGATGACGATCGGAGAACGGGAAAGCGCTTTCAGCACCCGCAGTTGCCCGCGCTCGATCCGCTTGGCGATTTCCACTTCGCCTTCGCGGGTAAGCAGGGGCACTGTGCCCATTTCGCGCAGATACATGCGTACCGGGTCGTTCGTTTTCTCGAGCGCCCCGGGTGAAAGATCCAGTTCAACGTCTTCGCCTTCCTCCAGGTCTTCAAACTTCTGCTCGGAAGGCAGTCCTTTAGTCGCATCCAGGACGTCGATGCCCTGGTGGCTGATCGTGGTTAGCAGGTCGTCGAGATCATCGGCTGAGTGGACGTCACCGGGTATGAGATCATTCACTTGATCGTAGGTGAGATATCCCTTCTCTTTGCCTGCGTCGATCAGTTTTTTAATATCGTCGAATTTATCTTCTAGAGCCAAACCTAGCTCCTCGTTTCTAAATAGCTATACGGGCCAAAGCGCTCTTTTGCCTGAAGAGGCTGGCTCTGCCCCAAAGCGGTGCAAGTTGTTGGAAAGGAAAGCGCACACGACCCGACGTTACCCAGAATACCATACGCCTTCCAAGAACAAAACTTGAATATGGACGTGCGGCGAGCCATGTTCCAGCCCCGTAAACAGACCGCAATATATAGATGCCACGAGCCTTATATAGTTTCAGTCAGCGGTTTCCGGGCTAAGGTTAAAAAGCCGGTGTTGCCGGGCCGAGTATCGGCTTTGATTCTCTTCGCTCAAATCCTTTCTTTTTCAGCAAGCTGACCAATGGGTACCTCGACAGCAGTACGCCCTGCAGCCTAGGGGTTACGATAGCTGCCTTTTGGCGCCGGAGGCGCCCCCGGAAGTTAGCCTAGCCGGTAGAAGCTGGGAAGAGGTAACGAAAACCAGCGCCGCCGTCGTGGCAGGCTAACTCTTCTTTCAAAACTTTGTGGTTAGCCCCGCCAGCTTTCTGTCCAACTCCAGCTTCTCCTGCTTCAGGCGAAGGAGTTCTTTGATGTCGCCTCGCCCCTCCGCTGCCACGATCGCCAGCTTGATCTCGCGTTCGCGCTGGCTGATGTGCGACAGGTGCCGCAACGCTTCCAGCGCTCCCTCCAGCAGTTCCTCGGTCAGCGGCTCGGCTTCGCGCAGCAGGACCCGCGCCAGCAATGATCGTGTGGCATCATCCAGCTCCAGCCCCATGACATCTTTGCCGGCGTTCTCGATCAGCAACTCCAGCAGCGCTTCCGTGGAGAGCCCCACGTGCAGCTTGCCCGACTGCACGGCTTCCAGCGCGCGATCGCGCAGCGCTGTCTCTTCAGCCAAGATCGACGCCAGTGCCCGGATCACCACCTTCTCCGCCGGCGTAAGTTGCATCTCCGCTGCCGCCTGCACCTCGCGCTTCCCCCGCTGCGCTGCGGCCATGCGAAACTCCTGGCGCAACACCGTGGAATCGATCCCCAGCTTCTGCGCCAGGTCCTGGGCCAGGCTCTCGCGCTCGATCCGGTTGGGCACCCGCTGCACGTGCGGCAAAAGATAGTTCACCGCATTCTTCTTCCCCTCCGGAGTGCGCACCGGAAAACTGTGCAGCGCGCGGTCCACCAGGTAGTCGAAGTAATTCGGCGCGCGCCGCAGCGCTTCTTCGTAGGCTTTAGCGCCCTTCTTGCGGATAAAAAGATCGGGATCGTAGCCCTCCTCCAGGCGTAATACCCTGACGCGAAACTCCTCGCTCACCAGCATGCCGATGGACTTTTCCGCCGCGTTGGCGCCTGCGGTATCGGGGTCGAAGTTCACGATGATGTTTTTCGAATAGCGTCCCAGCAGCCGCACCTGGGCTTCTGTAAACGCCGTCCCCGAACTGGCCACTACGTTGTGAAAGCCGGCAGCGTAGACAGAGATGCAATCCATCTGGCCTTCCACCAGGATGGTGTGCGAGTAGGTGCGGATCGCCTCCTTGGCCTTGTCCAGGTTGTACAAGAGCTGCGACTTCGAGTAGATCGCCGTCTCCGGCGAGTTCAGGTATTTCGGGCCGGCCTTTTCGTCCGTGGCCAGCGTGCGCCCGGTGAAGGCGATGATCTTCCCGTTGTCCCGCGCAATCGGAAACATAACTCGGTTGCGGAACCGCGAATAGATCTGCGCCTCAGCGCCCTCCTTCCACGAAAAGAGACCTGAAGCCCGCATCAACTCTTCGTCGTAGTCGCGCTTCAGCAGATCCCGGAGCGTGAAGCCCGAATCCGGCGCGTAGCCGATGCGGAACGCGCGCATCATGTCATCGCTGAGCCCGCGCCCGCTCAGATACTGGCGCACGTGCGCTGCCTCCGGGCGCCGCAGCTGCTCTTCAAAAAATTTCGCTGCCCGCTCGTGCATCTCGGTCAGCTGCGCCCGCAGCCGGGCATCGCGGCCTTCCTGCTCTGAGCTGAACTGCTGCCGCGGCAGCTTGATCTCCATCTTTTCCGCGACCAGCCGCAGGGCCTCAGGAAAGCTGATGTTCTCGATCTTTTGCACGAACTTGATCACGTCGCCGGAGACGCCGCAGCCGAAGCAGTGGAAGAACTGCCGCGTGGCATGGACGGAGAACGACGGCGTCTTCTCCTGGTGAAAGGGGCACAGCCCGACGAAGTTCTGCCCGCCGGACTTTTTCAGCTTTACGTACTCGCCCACCACGCGGACGATGTCCGCCTGCTGCTTGACGATGGAGAGGCTGTCGACGGAGGTGGCCATGCTGTCTGCATCTATTCTGCGTCAAAGCAGCAAGCCCGGGCCACAGCAAACTCGCTGTGGGAAACCGCGCTCTTCTGTTGAAATCCCCCGCCGCCGCTTCTTCACGTTTGTTTGCTTATCCCAAACTTGCCCATACAAACTTCACACAACATAACTGCTTCCATGCTGAGCCCCCGCTAGAATCGCGCTTAAGAGCAGCCTTCGCGCGCCGGGCGGCTGAGGAGAGAACCGATGAGAAGCATCGTCGCCATCCTGCTGTGTGCCTCAGGATTATTGGCCCAGAGCCAGCACATTGCCGCGCGCGCCGCGCCGGCCTGCGGCGTGGACAAAGTACATTTTGAAGTCGCTAAAAGCGGTGACCACCACCCTCCCGCCTCTGCCGAAGCCGGAAGGGCACTGGTTTATATAGTCGCCGAAGAGATGGATGGTTGCGACTCCTACTGCCCGGCCACCTCGAAAGTAGGATTGGACGGAGCATGGGCTGGAGCCAACCAGGGAAACTCCTATTTCTACTTTGCCGTTGACCCCGGCGAGCACCACCTGTGCGCGACCTGGCATTCCAAAGTGGCTCTAAACAAGCGGCGCATCGCTCTGGCCAACTTTACCGCCGAGGCCGGCAAGGTTTACTTCTTTCGTACGCGCGTGCTGGAGACCATCGAGCAGGGACCGCATTTGGACCTGGATCCCATCAACAGTGACGAAGGTCGCTTTCTCGTAGCCTCCTATCCCTACAGCAGCGCCCGTGTCAGGTGACCGGTCGTTGCTCAGATGGGACCGGAGCTGGTGGGCTCGCGGCAGCAGCCGAGGAACCCGATTTTTGATCGCGGGCCGCGTGACCTCAATCACTGCTGACTGAGCATGGCTGTTGCATTATTAAGCTCGGGATTATGCGTGCGGATTCGCGAGGAACACTATGGTGAAAACATCTTTGTGTGTCACTGCACTCCTCCTCTCCCTCATTTCGCTGGGCGTTAGGGCCGCAGCGCAAAACAGCCCGGAGTTTTCCATGGCCCTCTCGCCCGCCAGCGTTGCCCTGCCGCAAGGCGCGGTCACCAGCATCACCCTGACCTTCGAGAGCAACGAGAACCCGGCTTACACGGTCAGCCTCGCTGGCCTGCCCGACGGCGTCCAGGCGCAGGTCTCCCGCATAAGAAGCGGGACCGGTACCGTGGTGCTTTATGCCGGCCCCGATGCCGCTCTGGGAACGTTCGTGGTGCAGGTCACGGCTCATGCCGGCAAGAATTCGCAAACCCAGATCTTCAACCTGAACGTGCGACCGCTTCAGCCGTCTCCGCAATGGGAATACCAGGTAGTAGCCGCAAATACTGATGATGAATTCATCGCCTATGCCAATAGCATGGGTTCCCAGGGATGGGAACTGGTCAGCGTGCGCTTCCACGAAGCTGTAGTTCCATCTTTTGTCGGCTTTTTCAAGCGAATCAAGCGCTGAGTCTTCGCCCCGCCGGCGACGGTTCGCGACAACTTTTTTGTCTTTGTGTAACCTGATGGGTCATGAAAATCGAGACCCGCGCTGTGCATGCCGGGCGCGCGCCGGAACGCGGCACGCGCGATGTTGTTCCCGCCATCCACCAATCCACAACCTTTCAGAAAGGCAATGACGGCAGCCTGCCCGGCGGATATCTCTACGGTCGCCCCAACAACCCGACGCGCGAGAGCCTGGAGACTGCGCTCGCCTCGCTGGAAGAAGGCGCCGCGGCGCTGGCTTTCTCCTCCGGCAGCGCGGCCAGCCTCGCCGTCTTCCACGCGCTCGCTCCCGGCGACCACGTAATCGCTGCCGAAGACGCCTATTACGGCACCGCCATCCTGCTCAACACTCATCTTCAGGAATGGGGGCTCAAGTCCACTCTGGTCGACATGCGCGACCTGAAAGCCATCGAGCGTGCTGTCACTTCGAAAACAAAATTGATCTGGGCGGAGACGCCCTCCAATCCTCTGCTCAACATCACCGACCTGCGGGGCGTGGTGCGCATCGCCAGGAAAGCCGGGGCGCTGGTAGCCTGTGACAACACCTGGGCCACGCCTTTACTCCAGCAGCCGCTCAAGCTGGGCGCCGACGTGGTCATGCACTCCGTCACCAAGTACCTCTCCGGCCACAGTGACGTGCTGGCCGGCGCTCTGGTCTTCCGCGAAGCCGGCGCGTTCTTCGAGAGAGCGCGAACCCTGCAGCGCGAGGGCGGCTCGGTGCCTGCGCCCTTCGAATGCTGGCTCACCCTCCGCGGCCTGCAGACCTTTCCTTATCGCGTGCGCGCGCACTCGGAAAACGCGCGGCGCGTGGCTGAGTTTCTGGCCAAACACAGGAAGATCGAGAAGGTGCATTATCCCGGCCTAAAGAGCCATCCCGGGCACAAGATTGCCGCCGCGCAGATGGCGGATTTCGGCGGCATGCTCTCCATCCAGGTCAAAGGCGGCCAGAAAGAGGCTTTCAAAGTGTGCGCTGCGGTGAAGATTTTCACGCACGCAACCAGCCTGGGCGGCCCGCACAGCCTGATCGAGCATCGCGCCTCGGTCGAAGGCCCCACCACCAAAAGCCCCGCCAACCTGCTACGTCTCTCGGTTGGTCTGGAGCATGCGGACGACCTGATTGAAGATCTGGACCAGGCGCTTCGGGTTGTGTAGTCCCGAACGCAGCGAGATCCCTATCCTTCAGATCCCAACTTGCTTCGAATAGAGTGAACGACCCCTCGCGCCCTCCATTGATTTATTAAAAGCCTGATTTATTAAAAGCCCGCCTATTTATAAAAAGCCCACGAACGGGGAATACCCGGCGCTTCTCTCCGGTTATCTGAAGTGCATGGTCGCTTGCTATTCCCTGACGGAGAGGACTCAATGAAAAAGCAGATCCAGGACGAAATCGTGCACGACCACAATCAAGACGGCATCGACCGGCGAGGCTTTCTGAAGTGCATGGCCTGGGCCGGAACCGGGGCCCTGTGCGTGATCAACGGCGGAATTTTGAAATCCTACAGCCTGAGCAACCCTGGCAGCCTCAATGAGAGCGAGGCCAAAGGCGACCTCAGCTTCGTGCAAATATCTGACAGCCACATGGGATTCAATAAACCGGCCAATCCCGATGTCGCCGGAACCTTGAAGGCGGCGGTCGATAAGATCAATGCCCTGCCCACAGCGCCCGAGTTCATGCTGCATACCGGCGACATCAGTCATCTCTCCAAGCCGGAAGAATTCGACAACGTGGAGCAGATTCTGAAGTCAGCCAAACCCAGGGATGTTTTCTACGTCCCCGGCGAACACGATGTTCTCGATGACAACGGCGCGCAGTTCCGCGAGCGCTTTGCCAAAAATTCACAGGGCGCTGGCTGGTACAGCTTCGAGAAGCGCGGCGTCCACTTCATCGGCCTGGTCAACGTAATGGACCTCAAGGCCGGCGGCATGGGCAACCTCGGCGGCGAACAGCTGGAGTGGCTGGAAAAGGACGTCAAGCATCTCTCCAAGAGCACCCCTATCGTGGTCTTCGCCCACATCCCGTTGTGGACCGTCTATCCCGAGTGGGGCTGGGGCACGCAGGACAGCGCCCAGGCTCTGGCTTATCTCAAACGTTTCGGCTCAGTCACTGTGCTCAACGGACACATTCACCAGACCATGCAGAAGGTGGAAGGCAACGTCACTTTTCATGCGGCGGCGTCCACGGCCTTCCCGCAGCCCAAACCCGGCACTGCGCCTTCTGCCGGCCCCATGAAGGTGCCTGACGACCAGCTGCGCGGCCTGCTGGGCGTGACTGACGTTAACTACATTCGCCGGCGCCACGCGCTGGCGGTGATCGACTCCACCCTCGCCTGAACCAGGCAGGGTTCAGAAAGAAGGAAGGACAGTGACATGAGAAAGCTTTTTTATCTCCTCGGCGTCTGCGCCATGCTGATGGCTTTTGCCGGACGGCACGTGCTTTACGCGGCCGCCACGGAAGACAAGGCTTCGGCAGGCCCTGAGGTCAAGATTGACAACTTTTCCTTTACCCCGGCGACGCTGACCGTTGCCGCCGGCACCAAGGTGACCTGGACCAATCACGACGATATTCCGCACAACGTGGTGAGCGACGACAAGAGCATCAAATCCAAAACGCTTGATACCAACGAAAGCTTCAGCTTTACCTTTGCCAAGCCGGGAACTTATCCCTACTTCTGCTCGATCCATCCCAAGATGACCGGCAAGGTCGTGGTCCAGTAGGAGGCGCATAGCAATGGGGCCGTTTGATCCCAGATCGATCATCTTTGCCAGGCATGCCCAACACGTGGTGCTGATCCACTTCCCCATCGCACTGCTGATCGTGGGGGTGGGCTTCGACCTGACGGGGCAATGGAAAAAGAACGCGAGCCTGGCGGCCGCGGCCTATTACAACCTGCTGGTGGCTGCGTTCTCTGCGCCCCTGGTGGTGGTCAGCGGGCTCCTGGCCTGGTATTGGCAACTGGAAGGCGCGCACCTGAAAGGCACGCTGCTGTTGCATCTTCTGCTGGGGAGCACGTCCGCCGTCCTGATCTGGCTCGTGTGGTGGATCCACCACCGCGCGCGCCGGGCAGGCGGCCGTCTTCCGGGCGGACGCCTGCCGGTGGAGTTGCTGGCCGTGGCCTGCGTAGCGCTGACCGGACATCTCGGCGGCTTTCTTAGCGGAGTCAATACCTGAGAGAGACGGCTATTCACCTTCACACTTCTTAACCCCGGCCCGAAAATTTAGTGCTGTCCAAAAAACTTTTGGCGATCAACCAGCGTCTGTATCACTATGCCCCGCGACCTGCGATAATAATGATCCCGGTGGCCAGGAATGGATCTTTTTTAACTGATGCGACGTGCACGCACGAATTCTAGGACATTCTTTGCGGCGCTGGTTCTCGCCGCACTGCTGCATTCCCTCGCGCGCCCCCTGCAGGCGCAGACCGTGGACAGCCTGCTCGACCAGAGCTATCACTCCATGTACAACCTGCAGTTCGATGATGCTCTCAAGAGTCTGGAGCAGGCCAAGGGATTAGATAAAGATGATCCTCTGCCCTGGATGGCTCAGTCGTGCGCGCTGCTCTTTCGCGAGTTTGACCGGCTGCACATCCTGACCAGTGAGATGTTCACCTCTGACGAGCGCTTCAACGCCCGCTCGTCCCATAGCTGGGACCCGGCATCGCGCCAGCAATTTGAAGGGGCTCTGAACGCTGCCGAGAAACTGGCGCAGCAACGCCTGTCCCGCGACCACAACGACACGCGCGCTCTGTTCGCGCTCACTATCAGCAACGGCCTGCGGGCTGACGACGCCGCGCTGATTGCCAAGAAAAATCTCAATGCGCTCTCTTACACTAAATCGGCGGAGAACTACGCCGAGCGCCTGCTGGCGCTGGCGCCGGGCTACTACGACGCCTACGTCGCTACCGGGATGGGCAAGTACATCATCGGCGGAAAAGCTGCCCCGGTGCGTTGGATCCTGCGTCTGGGCGGGCTGAAGGGAGACCAGGACGAGGGCATCCGCGAGCTCAAGCTGGTAGCCGATCACGGCCATTACCTGGCGCCGTTTGCCCGCATTCTGCTTACCTTTGACGACATGCGTCACAAGAACACCGCCGATGCGCGCAAGCGGCTGGCCTCACTCAGTGAGCAGTTCCCCAACAATCCACATTTCCCTGAGGAGCTAGTCAAGTTGGATCGGCCGGGAATTTCGACGGGCCAATAGCTTCCCGCAATCGCCCTAGCGGGCGGCCGTCGATTGCCCATTGAGCGTCAGGGAAGCCGCGCCGTCGATCGCGCCACCGCCCGGCTCCTGCACGAAGACCACCGCGCGCAGATCGCTGCGCTTCCAGTCTTTTTTAATCTTGAGCGGCACCGTGGCAGCGAAGCTGTCGGCGTGCAGCGAGCCCAGCGACCGCAGATCCCGCACCACTGCCGCGTGGCGCAGTTCGTGCCCATTGTTCTCGCCCGAAACTACCTTGCTGGCCAGGTTGTCTTCCGTTACAGCCAGAAAGATTTCGCCGCGCAGGTTCCCCGAGGCTTTCACGCTCACGGCCAGCTTGTCTTCCGCGGCTGGAGAAATCTGGACTTCAGCCAGTGCCGCGTGCTGCGCCGCTTCCTCGATCAGGTGGTGGGCGCGGGCCAGATCGTCGCCATCGGATTCTGCGGCGCCGTCGAATACCAGTTGTGGAGTGTAAGGGCTCTGCAGCCGGAATCGCTCTGCATACTTAAACTGACGCTGCGAGTACGCGTTTGAGGAAAAACGGTCGGTCCAGCCCTGGAAGTTCCAGTAATCCACGTGCAGGCCCAGCGGGATCACCTCTACGCCGTCGGTCCGCGGTTCCTGTCTGAGGCGGGCAAGTAGCTCATCGGCCGGCGGGCAGCTGGAGCAGCCTTCGGAAGTAAACAGCTCCACTACCACCGCCTTGCGCGCCGCCGGCTTGGCGGCAGGGCTGTTGATCTGCGAGAGCAACAGCGGCGCCAGAATCGCCGCCACCAACAACGCTATCCGGAACCAGATAAATTTCACCCTGCACATATCGATCGCCTTTTCGCTTCCGCGCCCCTTCCACCGCCTGCTAAAGAACGCTAGTGGGAGCTGGACGATGCAAGCTCGGCGGGATAAACGTCGAACTCGATCTCCAGCTCGTCTTTCACCTTCACCGTGCCCCCGCCGCCGGCTACAGGTTTAATCCCGAAGTCGGTCTGCTTGAACCTGGTCTTGCCATGATAGTGGTCGGGCGCGCCGGTTACCTCGAAGGTCAGATCGCGGCTGACTCCGTGCAGGTTGAGCGTTCCGCTGACGCGGTAGCTTTGCGCGCCTGCAGGCTCTACGCGCGAGCTCCGAAACCTGATCTCCGGGTACTTCTCGCTGTCGAGCACTTTGGGGCCCAGCATGATGGACTGCACCTCGGCCTGATCCTTGGCGGAAACATCCGGGTCCTGGACCTTCATCTGCCTGGCCATCACCGTAATCTGCACCGAGAGCGCTTTGGCATCCACCTTGCCGGAAGCAATCGGCGCCAGAACAGTGTGCTCGTGGCCAAAGCCGGAGAATAGTCCTGTCTTGCCTACGTGAATAGTGATAACCGAGCGCGTTGTGCCTTGCCCGACCAGGGACGCAGCCGCGGCGAGAATAAAGAAAAGAAGCAGAGTGATTCGATAGAGTCGACAAGTATGCAAGCAGATCTCCCTTTCGGCCAGGAGACTCCATTCTAGCTTGGGCCTGTCAGGAACGCCGCCGAACCGATGCCATCTAAATTTGCCCCGCTACAGCCGCGTTGCCTGGAGACGATAGCCCGAGTTCGCCTGCCTCGCGGGCGAGGCCGCTCGGTTTCCTCTACAATCCAGCCATGTCGCTACCCTCGCGCATCCTGGCCATCGACTATGGCTCGCGCCGCATGGGGCTCGCCGTCACTGATCCGCTGGGCATCACTGCGCAGGGGCTGGAGACGCTGGAACGCAAGAATAAGCGCCGCGACTTCGCCCGTCTGGAGCGGGTACTCCGTGAATATGCAATCGCCGAAATTGTCCTGGGCAATCCGCTGCGCATGAGTGGGGAAGAAGGCGCGCAGTCACAGAAGGTAGCGGACTTTGCCCGGGAGTTGCGGGAAAAGTTTCAGCTTCCCGTCCACCTCTGGGACGAACGCCTGACCTCGGCCGAAGCCAACCGCGTTTTGCGCGAGGCCGACTTGAGCATCCGCAAGCGCGCCCAGGCCGTCGACCGCATGGCCGCCGTCCTCATCCTGCAATCTTTCCTGCAGGCGCGGAGCGGCGCTACTTGATGTAGCGGTGCAGGATCTCCACCAGGTTGTCGGCCGCCCGGGCTTCGCGGGAATCGACTCTGGCATTTTTTCCCAGCACGTGAAAGCGTATCTCCCCTTCCAGGATCTCCACCAGCAGGCTGTTCACCGCTCCCCGGCAGGCAGCGATCTGCTGCAGCACGCCGGCGCAATCTCTTTCTTCCTCAATGGCCTCGCGGATGCTCTGCAACTGTCCCTGAATGCGGTTCACGCGGACGAGCAGCGCTTTTTTCTCTTCCGAGGTATGTGCCAATGGACAGGCTCCCTTGACCACCTATACTGGGTATAGTATACAGGATCAGGCAGATAAATAATGCCAATTTGCTGGGAGACGGCCGGCTGTTCACGCCATTTTTACATGCGCCTGCTTAAATCAGCCCGGATGAGTCTGCTTATGCGGCCGCTGCTTGCCTGCTGGCTGATGACCGCAATCGGCATCCTGACGCCGGCTTTTGCCCAGCACGCTGATGCGCCTCCGGCTCCGGCGCCGACGTCAACTGCCTCCCCTGCTCCCGCCGACGACTCCGATCCGGAAACCATGCTTTCCCATTTTCGCGATCACCGTTTCTGGCTCTCCGGGCAGATGAACTTCATCTTTCAGACCCACTCTGACTTTCATGCGCTTTACAGCGGCCCCAACAGCCTGAGCCCGCGCTATGAGAAAGCTACTTCGCGCGTCCTTACCCTCTACACCGGAGTGCGCCTGAATGACTCCACTGAGCTGCTGGTCGATATCGAAGAGGCCGGCGGATCGGCGCTCAGCACCGGGCTCGGCCTGGCCGGTAACACCGATCTGGACATCGTCCGCAATCCGCTGCTGAGCAAGTCGCCGTACCTCGCGCGCGCCATGATTCACAAGGTGTTCGCGCTCAGCTCAGACACGGTCGAAAATGACCGCAACTATCTCTCCCTTTTCGATAAACTCCCGCGACGGCGGCTGGAAATCCGCTTTGGCAAGCTGAGCATGCCCGATTTCTTCGACACCAATTCGGTCGGCTCTGACACCCATCTTCAATTCTCCAACTGGTCGGTGGACGACATGGGAACCTGGGATTACGCGGCCGACACTCGTGGCTACACCGTCGGGTTCGTTGCCGATTACGAAGATCGTAACTGGGGCTTCCGCTTTGGCGAAGCTCTGATGCCCAAAGTCGCCAATGGAATCGACCTGGTATGGCGCCCCTGGCAGGTCCACGCCGAAAACTGGGAATATGAGCTGCGCCGCGGACTCATCCCCGGAAAGTCAGGGGTGATTCACCTGCTGGCCTACACCAACTACGCCAACATGGGCATCTACCGCAATGCCGTGGCCCAATTTGTTGACGGCCTGGTGACGACGCCCGACATCACCAACCATCCCTGGCACATCACTCGCAAATATGGCTTCGGGATCAACCTTGAGCAGGATATCGCCCCCAATCTCAAGGCATTCGCGCGCTGGGGATGGGACAACGGAAACACCGAGTCATTCGCCTATACGGAGATCGATTCCACCATCGCCGCGGGGTTCGGGCTAAACGGAGCCCAATGGCGTCGCAAACACGATCGCGCCGGCGCGGCCTTTGTCTCCAACGGAATCAAGAAAGATCACCGGGTCTACCTTGCAGACGGCGGCCTGGGATTCCTTCTGGGGGACGGACGCCTGACCTACGGGCGCGAGAATATTCTGGAAGCCTATTACACCGCCCACGTGTGGCGGGGAATCTACGTGGCGCCCGGGGTGCAGCACTTCGTGAATCCCGGCTACAACCGCGATCGCGGTCCTGTCCTGGTTCCGACCTTCCGCGGACACGTGGAATTCTAGCCGCGGTCAACCGGCCGCGTCGGCCCCTGGCCGCGGAATCTTAGTTTGGCTTGCGCGGCACCACCTGCTCGTCTTCAATTACGAACTGCGCGGAACAATTGTTGGAGCCGCAAATGACCGGAATCAGGCCGCGCATCTGCCGCCGCGTGATCAGGCCCAGCGTGCCGCACTCCGGGCACGCCAGCACCGCCCAATAGGGATCTTCCTGGTTGCCGACCTCGCCGGCGTTCTCCAGGACGAAGATGCTGCCCGGCTCCATCTGCTCAGGAAGCCATTCGGTCACAATGTTGAGTTCCGCCACCATTGTCCCCTCCGCCGTGCTTCGATTCTGCCTTGCCGCGCTGCCTGGGTTTTGCCGTCCGCGTTGACGGGCCGCTGCTTTCATCACGAACTCTTCCGCCGCCCGCTGCGGCGGGCTCCTTGTTTTTGTGCCGGACGGCGTGTAAAGATCTCCGCCCGCACCTCGCGCACCGCGTCGCTCAGGCATAACCCGAGCAGCGGCTGGCGCGAATTCTTGAGAACGTCGATGACCTCGCGTTGTGAATTTTCCAGGTAGACCCTCTTGCCGTCGGTCAGCAGGTGGTATTCCGAACCGTTGCTGACGGCCTCCGCCAGCCTGCGTCCCAGCTCCTTCTGCAGGAACTTCATGATGCGGCGCACCCGCTGCAGGGGAAATCCTTTGCGGCGCAGCGCGCAGATGACGGCAATCTCGGTGATATCGTCGGCGGTGTAGAGGCGGCGCCGGCCCTCGCGGCGCGGAACCACGATCCCGCGCTCGTCCCACCACTGCAGCTGCCGTGGCGTGATCCCGGTTAAACGTACGACCTGCGCCGATGTAAACTGCTGGTCCATTCCACTTGAGAAATGTTTTAAACATTTCCCACCAAAAATGGTTGAGCTATTTTAAGACAGTAATCAACAAAGTCAACGGGAGATTCCGTTTGCGGTCGATAGAAAAAACTTATAGGAATGTCGTCCGGGTAATTTGAAACCGCAAAGGAACAAAGGAGCACGAAGGAGTGCAGGTTGCCGGGAACAAACCTGTGTTTCCCTTGGTGTCCTTCGTGGTTGCCCGGAGATTACAGGTCGGAAACAGCCGCTCCCACCGTAAGCAGCCCGGCTTCGGCGGCGATCTGTTGCAGCTTGTCGCGGGTTTCGCGCTTCATGCGCACCATAGGCAGGCGGTAGACCTCTTCGATGCGGCCCATCATGGCCAGCACCGCTTTCACCGGCATGGGATTCGACTCGATGAAGTTGGCCTGCATCAGTCTGACGAACTTGCGGTGCAGTGCGCGGGCGCGCTGCCAGTCTCCCTTCAGCGCCGCTCCCGTCATCTCCGCCATCTCGCGCGGAATCTCGTTCGACGCCACCGAAATGATTCCCACCCCGCCCAGCGAGACCACCGGCAGAGTCACCGCGTCGTCTCCGGAGAACACAAGGAAATGGTCGGGGACATAACTGAACAGCTCCGCAATTTGGCCGATGTTTCCGCTGGCTTCCTTTACTCCCGCAATGTTGGGAATCTTGGCCAGCCGGCCCAGCGTTGCCGGATCAATATTGGCGCCCGTGCGCCCGGGAACGTTGTAAAGAATCAGCGGCTTGTCCACCGCTTCCGCGATCGCCTTAAAGTGCTGGTACTGGCCCTCCTGGGTCGGCTTGTTGTAGTAAGGAGAAGCTGTGAGGATGGCATCCACGCCTTTGCGCCGCGATACTTCTTTGGCCTTCTCCACCGCGTCCGCGGTTGAGTTTGAGGTCGCGCCGGCCACGATGGGCACGCGTCCCGCGGCCACTTCGATCGTGATGTCGATCACCCGCAGCCACTCTTCACGCGTGAGCGTGGGCGTCTCGCCGGTGCTTCCGCACGGAACCAGGAAGTGGATTCCCGAATCAATCTGCCACCCGATCAGTTCGCGCAGGCTGAGCTCATCAATGGTCTGGTCTTCTTTGAACGGCGTAATCAGCGCCGTACCGCATCCCTGGAGTTTCATAACGGGTTTAAGGATAACAAAACAATCAGGACGAACCCAATTTGCACTCAGAGTCGCGTCCGGTGCGTGTAGAATCCGAATCAACCGGGGTTGTCATGGTAAATCCGGCCAAGAAATCCAGCTTTGTGCCGCCCTCCGATATGACCCGCGTTCTGCACACGGCCATGACGCGGGCCGATCCGGCGCTGGCCTGGAAGATATTCGTCGACTCGCTACGCTGGAACGAATTTACCGACCTCTACGGCCGCCTGACCTGGATCGAAGGCAAGCCCTGGGCTGTGGGCAGCCGTTTGCGCATGGAACTGCTGCGTCCGGCCAGAATCATTATTAATCGTTTGATTACTCTGTCCCGTCCCGGCGAGCAAATTGCCTGGATTGACCACAGCCGCAGGAGCACTGTGGAGCAATGGGTAACATTCGCCGTTGAATCTGACGGCCGCACCGCTGTCCACATCCTATCGCAGGTTGTTGGCGCGCAGCCCAAAGTCGCCGGCCAATCGTTTACGGAGTTCTTGAAGGCCAACGTCAGCCGCTGGTTCGATGCCTTCTGCGTGGAATGTGACAGAGTTCACGCGGACACTCAGAGCAAGTCCACAATCTCCGGGAACTCGTAGAACCCCGTCTTGCCCTGGATCCATTCGGCGGCGCGCACCGCGCCGGCGGCAAAGCCCAGGCGCGATTTGGAGTCATGCGTAAGCAGGATGGTGTCGTTGGCGGAGTCCAGCATGATCAGGTGCATGCCGACAATTTCGCCTTCACGCACCGATGCAATCTCCACCTTCTCTCCCGAACCTTCTTCCAGGATCTTCGCCAGTGTCACCGCCGTTCCCGACGGCTTGTCTTTCTTCTGCGCGTGATGCCGCTCCACGATGTTGCCGCGATAATCGTGCTTCAGAATCGGCGCGATGGCCTTGATCGCCTTGAAGAAAAAATTCATTCCTACGGAGAAATTTGCTCCGTAAAGAAGCGCCGCTTTGCGCTCCTTGACCAGTTCGCGCACTTTGTCCAGATGCTGATACCACCCCGTGGTCCCGATCACGATGGGAACGCCGGCCTCGACCGCGCGGATGATGTTGGGAATCGCCGCATGTGGCGTGGTGAAATCCACGATCACGTCGGTTTGCTTCAGCAACTCCAGCGTCATCTCGCGCCCGTCCTGGTTTTCCTTGCCCAGCGAACGTACTTCATGGCCGCGCTCGCGGGCCACCTCGGCCACCAGCGCTCCGGTCTTGCCCCGGCCCAAAACCAAAAGTCTCATCGCCACCTCTTCTCACGCCGCTCCGCCGGCGTCACAACTCACGCAAAGACCTGGGGATCCACTTCGGCGAAAAATGTCTCGTGCAGGCGCGACACCACGTGCGGCACGTCCGCCTCATCGATCACAAAGCTGATGTTAATCTCCGAAGCCCCCTGCGAGATCATACGGATGTTGACGTCGCCGATGGCCCCAAAAACCTTGGCCGCGATCCCCGGCGTGCTGCGGATATTTTCCCCCACCAGGCAGACGATGGCTTTGCGTCCTTCGTATTTCACGTCGGCCAGCCGCGCCAGGTCGGCGGCGATGGCGGCGATCGACTCGTTTGAATCCACCGTCACCGAAACGCTGACCTCCGACGTTGAAACCATGTCCACCGGGCAGCGGTGGTTGGCGAAGACCTCGAAGATGCTCTTCAGAAATCCGTGGGCCATCAGCATGCGCGTGGCTACCACGTCGACCACCGTAATGCGCTTCTTCGCGGCAATCGCCTTGAAGAGGCTCTTGCTCTTCGGCGCCGATGCCGTAATCCTTGTGCCTTCGCACTTGGGGTTGCGCGAGTTGAGGATCAGCACCGGGATATTTTTTCGAATCGCCGGCAGCAGCGTGGCCGGGTGCAGGACCTTTGCTCCGAAGTACGCCAGCTCCGCGGCTTCTTCGAACGTTATGGTCTTGATGCGATGCGCCCCGGAGCAAAGGTTGGGATCGGTGGTCATCATGCCATCCACGTCGGTCCAGATCTCGATGCGCTCGGCGTGCAATCCTGCCCCCACGATGGCCGCGCTGAAATCTGATCCGCCTCGCCCCAGCGTGGTGCCGATGCCTTCCCGGGTGGACGCGATGAACCCGCCCATCACCGGGACGCGTCCCCGCAGCAGCAGCGGTTTCACCACCTCCGCCAGCCGCGCGTCGGTCTCCTCAAAGTGCGGCACCGCCTTGCCGAAGGTGTCGTCGGTCACGATGCATCGCCGCGAATCAACGTGCGCCGCCTCAATCCCGCGTTGTGAGAACGCCGCCGCCGCGATCTTGCTGGAAACGCGCTCGCCGAATCCGGCAATAGTGTCTGTGGTTCGCAGCGTGAGTTCGCCCACCGCCACTACGCCGCGCAGCAGTTCGTCCAGGCCGTTGAAGTCGGCTTCCAGTTCGGGGGCCATCTGCTCGAAGGCGTGCGTGCCCAGCAGGTCGGAAGCCGTGGTGTAGTGGCGCTGGCGCGCTGCGCGCGAAAGCTCCAGTGCCTTGTCCCGCCGGCCCGCTCCCGCGGCTGCAGCCATGGCCAGAAGCTGGTCGGTAATCTTGGCCAGTGCGCTCACCACAACTACCGGGCGTTCGCTCAGGCGTTCGCGAACGATGGCCGCCGCGCAGTCAATCGCGGAGGCGTCCTGGACCGAGGTGCCGCCAAATTTCATGACGATCATGGCGACACCCGCCGGAGTTTCCACCGCGGAGGCACGAAGCCGCGGAGAACGATTGCCTCAGGTGTTGTCGGATGCAACACAGCCGGCGGCGCCGGCCCACGATCTTGGTCAGGATGCGGCGATCCGCTCAACTGATGTAGCCCTGGGCGCGCAGCAACTCGCCGTTCAGAATAGCCGCGCCGGCGGCGCCGCGAATGGTGTTGTGGGAAAGAACCGTAAATTTCCAGTCGAAGATATTGCACGGCCGCAGCCGTCCCACTACCGCCGACATTCCCCGCCCGCGGTCGCGGTCCAGCCTGGGCTGCGGACGGTCCGGTGTCGGATCGTAAATCACCGGCTGCTCCGGCGCCGTAGGCAAATTCAGTTTCTGCGGCAGGCAGCGGAATTCGTTCCACGCCGCCACAATGTCTTCTGCGCCCGCGGGATGCGCCAGCTTCACCGATACGGACTCGGTGTGGCCGTCTTCCACGGCCACGCGATTACAGTGCGCGCTGATCGCGATCTCGGCGGGAACGACAGTTTTTGCGTTTAGCGCGCCCAGCAGCTTACGTGATTCCGCCTCCATCTTCGGCTCCTCGCCGGATATGTACGGAATTACGTTGCCGAGAATATCGAGTGAGGGTACACCGGGATAGCCGGCCCCGCTCACAGCCTGCATGGTCGCGACAAATACCTTCTCCACCCCAAATCTGCGGTGCAGCGGCGCCAATGCCAGCACCAGCCCGATGGCCGAGCAGTTGGGGTTGGTCACCATGAAGCCGCCTTTATCGGCATACCACTTCTGGGCTTTGATCAGCTGCGTGTGATCGCTGTTGACCTCGGGGATGACCAGCGGAACGTCCTCCGCCATGCGGAAGGCGCTGGAGTTAGAGACCACGGCGTGCCCGGCGGCGGCAAAGGCGGGCTCGATCTCACGCGCGGCCGCGGCATCCAGGGCGGCAAAGATCAGTCGTGGCGCCAGGCCATCTGGAACCGAAGGAGAAACCTGCATGCGCGCGACCGCCGGCGGCAGCGGGGTGTTCAACGTCCATCGCACCGCTTCGGCATACGTCTTGCCGGCCGAACGGTCAGAAGCCGACAGCCATTTCACTTCAAACCAAGGATGGTGCTCCAGCAGCTGGATGAACCGCTGGCCGACGGCGCCGGTAGCGCCGACAATTCCCACTGGGAGCTTTCTCGTCATTCTGGTCCCGAATTTTAGATTTTAGCATTGAAAACAAAGCCCCTAAGGAACGGCCGCGGCTGGTGGGTTTGATAGAATCTCAAGCGATGGCAACGGAGCGAAAAATTCGCGTGCTGGTGGCCAAGCCCGGGCTTGACGGTCACGACCGCGGCGCCAAGGTCATCGCCCGCGCTCTCCGCGACGCCGGCATGGAGGTCATCTACACCGGACTGCGGCAGACGCCGGAGATGATCGTAAACTCCTCGCTGCAGGAAGACGTCGACGTGATCGGGCTCTCCATTCTCTCCGGTGCCCACAACGCCATCGTCCCCCGCGTGAGCGAACTGCTGCGCCAGAACAAGATGGACGACGTGCTCCTTCTTGTCGGCGGCATCATTCCCGAGCAGGACTTTGATCTGCTCAAGAAGGCTGGTGTAGCGGGCATCTTCAATCCTGGCACGGCCATGGACGAGATCGTGTCTTTTATCCGCAACAATGTGAAGCCCCGCGGCGTAGTTGCGGGATAAAGGCCTCGCCCCCGTAAAGGCCGATATTGACGCTTCCCCCCACAGGAAAATTAAGCGGCAATCACATATACTTGATGACTGCGCAGTATGACCAAGCTGGAAGAAATCCTGGCATCGACGCGCGCGAGCGTGGCCCGCTCCCGGGCGCAGGCCGACCTGCGTTTCCTGGAGACCGCGGCCAAGGCGCATAGCCCGCGCGGTTTTCGGCGGCGCTTGCTGGCCATGTCGCAGCTTGGCCCGGCGGTGATCGCTGAACTCAAGAAGGCTTCGCCTTCACGCGGCGTGCTGCGGGGAAACTTTACGGTGGAAACGCTGGCCTGCCAGCTGGCTCGTGCCGGGGCTTCCGCCTTGTCGGTGCTTACCGATGAGCAGTTCTTCCAGGGATCGCTGGCCAATCTGCAGAAGGCTTCGGAAGCCACCGACCTGCCCTGCCTGCGCAAGGATTTCATCGTTGACGAATTCCAGCTTCTGGAAGCGCGCGCCTATCGCGCCGACGCCGTCCTGCTCATCATGGCGGCGCTCGACGATGCGACCTTCAACCACCTGCTGAAGCAGGCGGCGGCGCTGGAACTGGACGTGCTCTGCGAGGTCCACGAGCCCGACGATCTCAAGCGCGCTCTCGATGCCGGAGCTGAAATCATCGGCGTCAACGCCCGCGATCTGCGCACCTTTCAGGTAAGCCTGGACACGGTCATGGAGATGAGCTCGCTCATCCCCAACCACATGCTGCGCGTGGCGGAGAGTGGAATCTCCAGCGGCAGCGAGATTCGCGAGTTGCACTCCTTCGGCTACCAGGCCTTTCTCGTGGGCGAAGCCCTCATGCGCGCTGACGATCCCGGCAAGAAACTGCAGCAGCTTCTCCATGACGCCGGCTGGTATTCTCAGTCGCCGGCCGCTTCTCCGGGTTGGCGCGGCATCGTTCAGTAAGCCGCGCTCTTTTCGATTTTCATCCGAACCTCAGAGAAAAGCTCAATGTCCACCTGGATCAAATTTTGCGGCACCACCTGCCTGGAAGACGCCTTGGCTTCCATGGAAGCCGGCGCCAACGCCCTGGGTTTCATCTTCGCGCCCAGCAAACGCCGCGTTACGCAGGACCAGGCTCGAGAAATCATCGGCAAGCTGCCGGCAGGTGTCGAGCGCATCGGTGTGTTCGTGGGTGCGACTGTGGGAGAAATCTGCAAAATCGTTGCCGATGCCGATCTTTCCGGAGTTCAACTTCACGATGGCCGCAACGCAAGCGAAATTTATGATTCTCTCCCCGTTCAGCGTCGAGCGTCGCTGAGAATTATCAGAACCATCCTCATGCAAGATGGCGGCTCGAGCAGGGGAGAAGCACTTTTTCGGGCATTCGGGGCAGCCGATACCTGGCTGCTCGACTCCGGCTCGGGTAGCGGCAAAACTTTTGACTGGCAAGCTGCTCGCGACGTCGTGGCCGGCGCCGGCGGCAGGATAAGGCTGATCGTTGCCGGTGGACTCACACCCGAGAATGTCGGTGAGGCAATCACAACGTTTTCGCCCTGGGGCGTCGATGTGGTCTCGGGAATCGAACGCGAACCAGGACGCAAGGATCCAGAAAAGATGAAAGCATTTGTCGCGGCAGTGAGAAAGGCGGAAAGAAGATGAGCGTAAGCGCTGTGCGAAAAGAGAAACCGGTTCCCGGACGCTTTGGTGCCTACGGCGGCCGCTACGTTCCCGAAACATTAATGGCGGCTCTCGAAGAGCTGGAGCGCGAGTACGAGAAGGCTCGCCGCGACAAAAAGTTTCGCGCCGAATTCGAGCAGCTGCTCAAGAACTACGCCGGGCGTCCCACGCCGTTGTTTCATGCCCGGCGCCTGACGCAGAAGCTGGGCGGAGCGAGAATTTATCTCAAGCGCGAGGACCTGCTGCACACCGGCGCGCACAAGATCAACAACTGCCTGGGCCAGGCGCTGGTGGCGCAACGCATGGGCAAGCACCGCATCATCGCCGAGACCGGCGCCGGGCAGCACGGCGTAGCTACGGCCACCGTTTGCGCGCTTTTCGGCCTTGAATGCGTGGTCTACATGGGCGTGGAAGACATGCGCCGCCAGGAACTCAACGTCTTCCGCATGCGCTTGCTCGGCGCTGAAGTCCGCGGCGTCGACGCCGGCTCCCGCACCCTCAAAGACGCCATCAACGAGGCTATGCGCGACTGGGTGACCAACGTCCGCACTACTCACTATCTTCTGGGCAGCGTGCTGGGCGCTCATCCTTACCCCACCATGGTGCGTGACTTCCACTCCGTGATCGGCCGCGAAGCCCGCGCGCAGATCCTGAAAGCCGAAGGCAAGCTGCCCGCGGCCATCCTGGCCTGCGTGGGTGGAGGTTCGAACGCCATCGGCATCTTCCACGAATTTATCGGCGACAAAAAAGTAAAGCTGGTTGGCGTGGAGGCGGGCGGGCGCAGCGAGCGCCTGGGCGACCACGCAGCCCGTTTTCGCGGCGGATCGCCGGGCGTGCTGCAGGGAACTTTCTCTTACGTGCTGCAGGATGCCAGCGGCCAGATCGCCACCACCCATTCCATCTCCGCCGGCCTCGACTACCCCATGCTCGGCCCCGAGCATGCCGCGCTCGCCGACCAGGGTCGCGCCGAATACACCGCCGCCTCCGACCAGGAAACGCTGGATGCACTGAGCCTGCTCTCGCGCACCGAGGGAATCATTCCCGCTCTGGAATCGGCGCACGCCGTGGCCGAATGCGTGAAGCGCGCGCCCAAGATGAAGAAATCCGACGTGGTAATCGTGAACATCTCCGGCCGCGGCGATAAGGACATCGGAATCCTGAGGGATAGCCTTAAGATCGGGTGATCGGCAGATCTGGTGATCGGGTGATCTGACTTGAGTGTTCCGTGCCCGGGGGTCTTACATGCAGCCGAATCCAGAATGTTAAATGTTAGAGGAACGACAGAATGGGACTGGAGAAACATCGAGAGCTCAAGGACAGAACGAAACAGTTTGCAATCAGGATAATGCGAATGTCACAAACTCTCCCAAGAACACCACAAGCCGGCATTATTAATTCTCAGATACTGAGATCGGCGACAAGCATGGCCGCGAACTATAGAGCGGTCGGAAGAGCGCGATCAAAGGCTGAGTTCATCGCCAAAATCGGAATCGTGATCGAAGAAGCTGATGAGACTGTTTTCTGGTTGGAGATGCTGATCGAAACAGGCATAGTAAAGCCTGTTAAACTGCAAAACCTCTTAAGCGAAGCAAATCAACTATTGTCGATTTTTTCCGCCTCAGGCGGGACGGCCAAAAACAGCTGAGGAAGAGCACTTTTGGAAATGAAAGACATCCACAAGAGTCCGATCACCCGATCACCCGATCACCCGATCACCCGATCTCTTCAAAGCGCTCGGCTTTCACGATCCCTCTCACATCGTCCCGCTCTGGTGGCATACATCACCTGCGGCGATCCTGATCTGAAGACGACGCGCGCGATTATTCTTTCGGCGATTGAGGCCGGCGCCGACGTGATCGAGCTTGGCGTCCCCTTCAGCGATCCGGTGGCCGATGGGCCCGTCATTCAGCGCGCCAGCGAGCGGGCGCTGCGCCACGGAACTTCGCTCCAGGATGTGATCGCGTTGGCGCAGGAAGTTCGCCTGCAATCCGAAGCCGGGCTCATCGTCTTCACTTACCTGAACCCCGTGCTGCGGTTCGGCCTGGAGAGGTTTTGCAGGGAAGCGGCCAAAGCCGGCGTCGATGGAGCATTGCTCATCGATCTCACCGTTGAAGAGGCTGGCGACTACCGCCGGCTGATGGCCGCTCTCAACCTCTCGCCCATCTTCCTCGCCGCTCCCACCAGCACCGACCAGCGTTTGAAGAAGATCGCCGAGGCTTCGAGGGGATTCGTTTATGCCGTTTCGCGCACCGGCGTTACAGGCACGCAAAAACAACTGGCTGCTGACGCGCGCGACCTGGTGCGGCGCATCCGCAAGTTCACCAAGCTTCCGGTTGTGGTCGGCTTCGGGATTTCCGGGCCGGAACAGTTTGCCGAGGTAGGAGAGTTTGCCGACGCCGGCGCAGTGGGCAGCGCCATCGTTCAGACCGTGGAGCAGAACCCGGGGCGCGAAGCTCAGGCTGTGGGCGACTTCGTGGCGTCGCTAAAGCGCGGCGTGGGGCAGGGCGCCTCTTCCCGTCGCTAACAATTTTAAGTTATTCTTGTTCTTTGCTAATTAATTAAGGTTTTTTGGCCCCTGGAGTGCGCTCTTGTTGAAAAGGCGCGTTTCCAACGAAAGCACGACCATGGACATTGCAGATTGGCGGGTGAAGATCGATGAGCTGGATCGCCGGCTGGTGGAGTTGCTCAACCAGCGGGCGCAGGCGGCGCAGGAGATTGGCAAGCTCAAACGCAATACCAACATGCCCATCTACGAGCCGGACCGGGAGAAGATCATCTTCGACAATGTGCGCAAAGCTAATCGCGGACCATTGCCCGATAGCGAGCTGCGCCACGTCTACGAGCGCATCATCGACGTCATGCGCAAGATTCAGAAGACCGAGATTGTCAGCGCCAGCCGGGCAGACGGAATTTGATGTTGAGCTAAACGACTGAAGTAAGGAGCCGCAGCCAGTAAACCAAATGATTGTCGCCATGCAGGAAGCCGCTTCGGAGGAACAGATCCAGGGGGTCATCGAACGTCTGATCGCCATGGGGTTTGAGGTGCATCGCTCGACCGGCGAACACCAGACGGTTCTGGGCGCGGTGGGCGCTCGCCGCGAGTTCGACGTTCGCGATATCGAGGTGCTCTCCGGAGTCAGCGAGGTCCACCGCATCAGCTCGCCGTACAAGCTGGTGGCCCGCACCTTTCGTCCCGAAGGGACCATCGTCAAGTTTCCCAACGGCGTCCATGTCGGCGGTGAACACGTAGTGATCATGGCCGGCCCGTGCTCGGTGGAGTCGCGCGAGCAGCTCTTTGCGGTGGCCGAGTCTGTCTCCCGCTCCGGCGCAAAGTTCCTGCGCGGCGGCGCCTTCAAGCCGCGGACCTCGCCTTACTCTTTTCAGGGACTGGGCGAAGAAGCTCTCAAGCTGCTGCGGGAAGCTGCGGACAAGTTCGGCCTGCTGGTAGTCACCGAGGTCATGGAGATCTCGCAGATCCCCATGATGCTGCCCTACGTTGACGTGCTTCAGGTGGGCGCGCGGAACATGCAGAACTTCAACCTGTTGCGGGAACTGGGCAAGGTCCGCAAGCCGGTACTGCTGAAGCGCGGCATCGCCGCCACCATCGAAGAGCTGTTGCTCTCCGCCGAATATCTCATGGCCGGCGGCAACTACAACGTGATCTTCTGCGAGCGCGGCATCCGCACCTTTGAGACCTACACGCGCAACACGCTGGACATATCCGCGATCCCCATCGTCAAGAAGCTCTCCCACCTGCCCATCCTGGCCGATCCCTCCCACGGAACCGGGCGCCGCGACAAGGTCGCGCCCATGGGCCGCGCCGCCATTGCTGCCGGCGCTGACGGACTGCTGATCGAGGTCCACAACTGCCCCGACAAGGCGCTTTCCGACGGCGCCCAATCCCTGTATCCTGAGCAGTTCGCGGAGCTCATGGGCGAGCTCCGCGTGATCGCGCCGGCCGTAGGGCGTAGACTCACCTGACTCCGGGAAAAATGCCCTTCAAGCAGATCACCATCATCGGCACCGGCCTGATTGGCGGCTCGCTGGGGCTGTCACTGAAGTCAGCGGGATACAAGGCCAAGATCATCGGCTGCGACCGGCAGGCGGTGCTGGACCGCGCCAAAGCCATGCGCGCCATTGACCTCGGGACCGAAGACCCCGTGGAAGCTATTCAGGGCAGCGACCTGATCGTGCTGGCCACGCCAGTGGGCGCTATCATCGACCTCATCGAGCGCATTGGACCATTGGCTCCGCAGACCGCGCTCATCACCGATGTCGGCAGCACCAAGAAAGAAATCCTGGACCGCGCCCGCTCCGTCTTCGGCGACCGCGTTTCGCTGCGCTTTCTCGCCGGACATCCCATGGCGGGGAAGGAGCACGGCGGGCTGGAGAACGCCGAATCCAAATTGTTCCTCAACGCAGCCTGGTTGCTGACGCCAACGCCGGAGCAACGCCTGGAACTGGGGTATGCCCGCGAGTTCTGCCTGTTGCTTGAGAAAATCGGCGCCCGCCCTATCCGCCTTGATCCCGGGCCGCACGACCGTCTCTGCGCCTGGATCAGCCACCTGCCGCAGATGGTCTCGACCGCCATCGCCGCCACCCTGATGGATGAGTTCGGCGACGATCCCGAGCTGCTGGCCATCGGCGGCCGGGCTCTTCGCGAGATGACCCGGCTCTCGTCGAGTCCTTATTCCATGTGGCGCGACATTGCTCTCACTAACACCAACAATATTGCGCAGTCGCTAACCAAACTCGAGCAACGGCTGGCGCACATCCGCGACAACCTTCGCTCGCAGGGCCTGCGCGACGAGTTCGAACGCGCCAACCGTTTCGAGCACGGCAGCCGCGATGCCGCCGCCACCGTCCTGGTCATCCCCGGCTGGCAGAACTCCGGCCCGCGCCACTGGCAGACCATCTGGGAGCAGCAGAATCCGATCTTCCTTCGTGTCCAGCAGAAGGATTGGGAGTTTCCCCACCGACAGTGGTGGGTGGAACGCATCGCCGAAGAGGTACAGCAATCGCCCGCGCCCATCGTCTTCGCCGCCCACAGCCTGGGCTGCATCGCCGTCGCCCACTGGTGCCAGACCAATCCCGAGACGCTGCATAAAATTAAAGGAGCGCTGCTGGTAGCTCCCGTCGACCTGGATGGCAAAGAGTCGCCGCGGCAGACTATGGACTTCGCTCCGGTGCCGCGAAAGCTGCTGCCCTTCCCCTCGATCATGGTCGCCAGCAGCAACGATCCTTTTCTCTCCATCGATCGCGCCCGCGAACTCTCCCGCGCCTGGGGCAGCCGGCTGGTGGAGATCGGCCCCGCCGGGCACGTCAACGGCGACTCCGGCCTGGGCGACTGGCCGGAAGGCAAACGCCTGCTGCGTCATCTGATCGAAGGCATGTGAGCAATTGCGGCGGGCTCGGCCGCTATTTAGAATCGATGTGCTATGAACAAAGTCGTCCCCAGCGCTGACGAGGCCATTCGCGATATCCAGGACGGCGCCACCATCATGGTCGGCGGCTTCGGTCTCTGCGGCGTTCCCGAAGATCTCATCGACGCTCTGGTGCGTAAAGGCGTCCGCAACCTGACGACTGTCTCCAACAACGCCGGAGTCGATCAGGCCGGCCTGGGCAAACTGCTGGTCACCGGGCAGATTCGCAAGCACATCGGCTCCTACGTGGGCGAGAACAAGATGTTCGAGCAGCTGGTCCTTACCGGGAAGCTGGAGCTGGAGTTGAATCCGCAAGGTACGCTGGCGGAGCGCATTCGCGCCGCCGGGGCAGGCATCCCGGCGTTCTTTACTCCCACCGGCGCCGGCACTCTGGTGGCAAAGGACAAAGAAGTGCGCGAGTTCAACGGCCGCCCCCACATCATGGAGCGCGCTTTGCGTGCCGACTTCGCGCTGGTGAAAGCCTGGAAGGCCGACCGCTGGGGCAACCTCGTCTTCCGCAAGACCGCGCGCAATTTCAATCCGGTGATGGCCACCGCCGCGAAGGTCACCATCGCCGAGGTCGAGCAACTCGTAGAACCCGGTCAACTCGATCCTGACGGCGTTCACGTTCCCAGCGTTTACGTGAAACGTGTTGTGCTGAGCACGCCGAAAGAAAAGAAGATTGAGAAGCGTACGGTGCGCAAGCGCGGCCCGGTTCCAGTCCCCAGCGGAGCGTAAGACACAATGAGTGTTCAGGAAAAATCGGCAGTCCTGGAAACGCAGAAGCATCCTGGCCTGCGCTGGGGAGTGATCAGCGCGATCTATATCGGGCCCGAAGCCCGGCAGCCTATGAGCTCGGTTCCCGAAGTTCGGGCTGTTGCCGGAGCCGGACTGGAAGGCGATCGCTATTGCAACCAAGCGGGAACCTTTTCGGAAAAATTGCCCGCCAACCAGGTGACCCTTATCGAATCTGAAGCTATCGCTGCTGCCGCACGCGACTACAAGCTCAACGCAGAAGGCGCCGATTCTCGCTGCAACCTGCTGACTACCGGAATCGCACTGAACCATCTGGTCGGGCGTGAATTCCGCATCGGCCAGGTCCGCCTGCGCGGCCTAAGGCTCTGCGAGCCCTGCGGACATCTGGAAAAATTGACGGGGAAAGAGATGATCAAGGCCCTGCGCCATCGCGGCGGCCTTCGCGCCGAAATCCTTTCCGGCGGCATCATTAAGGTTGGCGACACCATCAGCGAACAGGAATGAACATGGCTACCACGCCTCTCAAGGTCGACAAGCAGAAAGATCAGGAAAAGCGCGAGCGCATCGTCAAACGCATTGCCGCCGAACTACAGGACGGTTTTTACGTCAATCTGGGCATCGGCATGCCCACCCTGGTGGCCAACTATGTCCCGCCGGGCGTCGAAGTCGTGCTGCAGAGCGAGAACGGCATGCTTGGCGTGGGACCTTTCCCGCTGGAAGGCGACGAGGATCCCGACCTGATCAACGCCGGCAAGGAAACCGTGACCGAGATTCCCGGCACCGCGTACTTTTCCAGCGCCGAGTCCTTCGCCATGATTCGCGGCGGCCACATCGACCTGAGCGTGCTCGGGGCCATGGAGGTCGATCAGGAAGGCAACCTGGCCAACTGGATGATTCCCGGTAAAGTAGTGAAAGGAATGGGCGGGGCCATGGATCTGGTGGCCGGGGCGCGCCGCGTCATCATCGCCATGGAGCACACTACCCGCGAGGGCGCTCCCAAGATTCTCAAGAAATGTACCCTACCTCTTACCGGCATGAAAGTCGTCAATACCATCGTGACCGAGATGGCCTATATTAATGTCACGCCGCAAGGGCTGGTGCTGGAGGAGATCGCTCCGGGACTCACCCCCGAAATAGTACAGAAAGCCACAGAAGCCCGCCTTGTGATCAGCCCAAATTTGAAGGTTTGGAAAGACTAATTTCCCCCAATTTCCCCCTTGGAACCCCTCCATTTCCTATAGAACTAATATTTCACAAAAGCTGCAAACTATTGCAGGTCAATAACTTAGCGATAAATTGAGCTTGACACATTACCTTAGTACACGTACCTTAGTTTCGATTAAGTAAATCCGCCGACTGCCCAGTACGACGCGGATAGGTTCGAGACCCTCTTGTAACAGCTCAGAAAATTTAGATTTTTTCGGCCCAGGTTCGAGACGTATCGGCGTGTGTAACCAGCTCACATAGACAGGCGTCGATTCGAAGCGAATCCGAAAAAAAAAGCAAGTTCACGCGCCACGATTGATTTTTTTCATGCGAGGTGACGCAAGCACTTTTACGTGTGAACTCGGCCGGCGTGAAGCAGGCCGTGTTCGCAAGTTTTTTGAGATTGAAAGAAAAAAGTTTTTCGCGATTGGAAAAAAGTGACGCCAGCCCAGTCGCCCAAAAAGTTTCTCGAGGAGAAAAGTTTTATGAAATCGCAGCTTCGTCGTAAGTCGACATCTACAGTCGCCACACGCATTCTCTGGTGCGTGCCAATTTGTTTGCTCATAGTGGCAGCCATCTTCACCGCCACCAAATCACCGGCGCAAACCGTCGCCACGATCGTCACCAGCCAAAAGTTCTATTCGGTCGGCGAGACCATGACCGTTTTGGGCAAAGGGTTCACCCCCGGAGTTGGAATCGCGATTAGCGTCTTACGACCCGACCATCAGACTGATGTTGTGAACGGCACGATCGCCGACGGCACGGGCAGCTTCAGCTCGAACTACACGCCGCCTCTGATGCCCGGGCGATACAAGATTACGGCGACTGACGGCACCAATTCGGCGACTACCGCGACCACGGAAGCCGATTCCATCGGCTTCAACAAGGCGGTATACGACAAGAACGACCAGACTTACGCGGGCGGCGCGGGGCACTGGACCACTGGAAATGCTGGCAGCAATTACCTTGAAGGCCAGTGGGCTTTCTACCAGTACGAGGTTACCGGCGTGACCAGTCGAATTCCTGATTTCGACGTCGATTTTAACCACTTCCAGACCGCGACCAATGCCGTCTTCATCGATGGCTTCGCCAACTTCCGGGCTTGCCTTTCGAGCACAACCAATGGCGTGGAAACGAACAGTTGCGAAGACACCACTACGGGCGGCCCGACCGACGGCCTGTTGTCGGATGGTAATCCTTTCCCGCCGACAAATACCACGCACTGGGTAAGTGCTCTACCAGCGATCTCCAACATCAATCGCCCCCTGGACGCCAGCGGCGGCTGTTCGTCCAACACACCCGATCCAGTGAATGCACCCACTGAAATACATTGCTTCCACGTAACCGGCGATACTCTGGCGGGTCTCGTGGGCGGCGTCGGCGCTGCGAACACCACTTACAGCATCACGCTCTACTACGCCGCTCACCTGGCGAGAAGCAGCGTGTGGACCCACGGCCACGAATCGCTTCTGGGTTGCTTCGGTGACCCGAACTATGTCATCCGCACCGATGGCGCGAACTTCGTGGGGATGGGCGCCGAATTTATACCGGCTCCCGCTGCCTCAGCGACCGATCCCATTGGTATCTTCGGCACGGACGCTTATGAACCCGATCACGATGCCTGCGGCCCCGTAAATGGCGCCGACGGAGACTGGACCTCAACAGCATTCTTCGGCATTGGCTCCGCCAGTGGCTCTTCCCGTCACTTCACGCTAGCTAATCCAGAGATTGACGGCCAGTCCGTCGGCAGCCAGGGCGCGATCACTCTCCCGATCCCCAGCGTTCCTGCGCCGACGGGCACCATCACCATCGTGAAAGTTACCAATCCCGCCAATAGCGGGAGCACGACATTCCCCTTCTCAGGAGACCTTGGTAACTTCACTTTGGACACTAACTCCGGTGACGCAACTTTCCCCAACTCGATAACCTTCCCCGGTCTCGAAGGTGGGCTGAGTTATTCAGTGAGCGAGTCGGAGCCGGCTGGCTGGACCCCTGCCGGAACCGCTGTCTGCGTCAACAACACCGGGACAAGCACGTTTTCAAACCTTACCGGTACCACGGCCACCATTAACCTAGCCGGCACCAGCGGCGCGTCGGTGACATGTACCTTCACGAACAACGGCGCAGGCCACATCATCGTCCAGAAGCACACCAACCCGGCGGGCAGCGCGCAAAGCTTCACCTACACAACCACCGGCACAGGCTACACAGGCTTCTCGCTTACCGATGGTGGTTCCAACACGGATGGGGGAACTCCGCCAACAGGCGGCCTCGCACCGGGCGCGTACACGATCAGTGAGACGACACCGGTTAATGGCTGGGTCCTGACCAGCCGGACGTGTTCGCTGACAACAACCGGCTCGGGAACCAGCACCTTCCCCGCGTCCGGAACTACGCAGCCAGCCAGTATCTCGTTGGGCGCCGGCGACACGGTGACGTGCGTCTACACCAACACGAAACCGGATGCCAGAATCACCCTGAGCCCGCCCAGCGCTACCAATGCGGTTGGGTCGGCGCACACCTTCACGGCGACCGTACAGCAGAACACCGGCAGCGGATTTACCAACGCTCCCGATGGGACCACGGTCGCCTTCAGCCTGTTGAACAACACGGCTGGTGCGGCCTTCGTCGGTCCAAGTACCTGCACCACGACGGCCGGCAGCTGCTCGATCAGCGTGAATTCAACCACCGCGGGTAGCGTCAACATCCAGGCCACGACAACGTTCAGCGTCCTGGGTATTAGCCTCACCCGCACGACTGGCGACGGCCTGTCGGGCGACAGCGGCAATTCCACCAAGACGTGGGTGGATTTAAAGATTTCCATCAATCCACTTACCGCAACTAACGAGATCAACACGCCGCACACGTTTACCGCGACGGTACAGCAGAACCCGGGCACCGGATTTGTGAACGTGCCCGATGGAACGACGATCACGTTCAGCCTGTCGAACAACACAGCTAATGCGAGCTTTGTCGGTCCAAATACCTGCACTACGACCGCCGGAAGTTGCTCGATCACCATCACGGGAACTCAGGCGGGCAGCGTCACGATCACGGCTAGCTCAACGGTGACCGTCTCGGGCGTGAGCCTCACACGGACAACCGGAGACGGCCTGTCCGGGGATAGCGTTAGCGCCGTCAAGACGTTCATCTCGTCCTCGACGACACTGACGCTGAAGAGCGCGCCGACGAGTGTGGAAGCCGGCGCTCTGGTGACCATCGTGGTCACTGAGACCAACACCGGCAGCGGTCCGCTGACCAATGTGAACGTGACCGGCGGCGGCGCCTGCGCCAGCTTCTCACCGGCCAGTGTCACACTGGCGGCGGGAGCCTCGCAGGACTTCACCTGCACGTTTACGGCAGCGGCAGGACCGAACGCCTGGTCGGCTCTGGGCCACGGCACCGACTCACTGGGTAATCCCGCGCCGGCCACCAACGAAAGCCAGTCGGGCAGCGTGCTTGGAGTTGCGGCAGCCACACAGTTGACGCTGAAGAGCGCGCCGACGAGTGTGGAAGCCGGCGCTCTGGTGACCATC